>Ga0058701_10003195_pt1 | contig 12863 bp, 7 predicted proteins | sample AgamicOrMae_FD_97039 | JGI IMG/M metagenome (GOLD analysis project Ga0058701, IMG submission 97039) | Agave microbial communities from Guanajuato, Mexico - Or.Ma.e | ecosystem: Host-associated > Plants > Phyllosphere > Phylloplane/Leaf | place: Guanajuato, Mexico | collected 2012-06-04
CTATAAAATAATTGTGTGATTATATGAGAGTACGGTTAGTTACTTAAAAATAATGTTATTTTACAAACGAAATTTTGATGCGGGCAATGACCGAAGAAAGGAGGCCGCTCAAACCGGCAGTGACTTTAATTTCAGCTCTTAAAGATTTTCAGTTTCTGGACTGCGTTGAACAAGTTTCATTTTCGCATTCAATGAAGGCAATGTCTTATTATCTAGCGTCATGGAGCGGACAAAAAATATGTAAGTGCGCTTCTATTTAATATTTTTCGAGGGATTTTTTTTTTGTGAGAAATAAACCTACTGTCCGATATAAGCTTTATGCATGGTTAACCCATTAATACCCTGTGCGCCGTGTTTTCACACTTGAGAAAAAAAAGTGGAAAAAATCTATATGGCTACCTTACCAAAAATTTGACCAAATTTAGGAAATTATTCATGAAAACGCACACATTCTCAGGTGTAAGCAAAATGTTCGTCACATTGAAACCACCTATAATAAAAGAATTTTGAAATGAAAAAATTTAGAAATTATAAATTTTCATCAATTAAAAATGAATTAGTGACAACAAAAATAACAGTTTTTGAAAGCGTTTTTTTTCTCCATGCGATCAAGGTTTAAGACGATCGATTGCAACTCAATTCCACTCGGTGAAAAAAATAAAGTCAAAGTTCCATGGAATTTTAAAACGAGCTACAAAAAATTGAGGGGGGAATTCAGACTTTAATTTTAGCATCATTAAAATTGTCTCAAGACCGAATTTTGTCAGGCCACAAGAAGGGGCAGATACAAAAGACAATGCTTGAAATAAAACGTAAGTCCACCGCCGTTGAGGTTCTCTAGCAAAACTGTTACTAAACGCGATCCACGAACCATCGCAAACACGAAAATCGTACAAAATACGATTGTTTACTCACTGGGCCTAGAGAGGAGTCGAGGTGTGCTGTCTACTCTGATTTGTTTTTTTTTAAGGTAAACTTTTTTTTTGTCTTATACTTACCGGTGTTGGAGGCGTGCCTGCGAGATCCTTCGCTCGAAAAATTTGGGGCGATTTGAAACGTAGAGGGAGTAGAGCAGAGCTCGAGGTGAAAACCCATGGCACACAAAACGACATTAAAACACGTCGATAATCCATGACCGCGTCATGGAAATTGACGCAAGTGCGAGACTGGTAGGTGCTCGCGCCTCATGTCACTCGCTCCTACCGGCCTATCGTCACCATCTATATTATTGTTGTTGCAGACTGACCGGCCATGCGCCCGTCACTGAATGCTTGCATGCGACGAGTATCACGACTTTACTTTGCCAATAATATAGATGGCTGAAAAATGATTTCGGTGCTTTTTTTATCAAAAGAGATTGACGTTTATGCACACGCATAACCGCCACATTGTTCGAGGTAGAACGCTGTTTAAATGACGTGTTTTCGTTAGCCTCTTCAACTGAAATCTCAAACCCGTAACAATTTGGTATAAAGGACCGTTTTTGCTGCAGCATACGTATAACCACATAAGTTCTCTGCTGTATTTTTTTTAATGCCCTAAGTGAGAAGTCCTCAGTAATTTTCCAGAGAGTAACACCGACCGCTAAATCTACAACGATTCGAACAAAGGTGTCAGGTTTCGGTGGAAGTGTTGATGCTTCTCATCGGGCGCTGATCGGGCGTTGATCGGGCGGTGATCGTGTCTCCGGGGCCGGGGCCTCCAGGGATGGGATCAACTCTCAAAGTCAACACTCGTGTTTGTTGGCACTGCAGTCAACTTTGCCGGACCATTATACCCGAGCTGCTCAATGCATCTGCCGGCAACCCTGCCAAAATTGCAACAAAATTTTTGAATCACGCAAAATTTGACATGAAAAGCATTTAAGTCGTATAACAAAAAACTAAATAAAAAATCTAATGAAAAAATATTAACAAAGTTGTTGTGAAATTTTTAAAAAAATAAAAAAAATGGGTTTGTTGGGATTTTTATTTTATTTCATTTTTTAAAGGATAACGGAAACTGCCTCCTTATTGTGGTTTTCAATATTTTAGTCTCAGTATGTCATACTTGTATGTGTAAAAACAAAGAAGGTAATTTTGTTTTCCTTTTAATCAATTAGAAGCGCGAATCCCAATAAAACTTCTCATAAATGTCGTTAAACTTCGCATATTATCCAAAGTCAAAATATGTAACTTATTTTAGTTATTTTCATTGGTTCTTGGCTATGAGGCAAAATTAAATCTTGTCACCGCTCCAAAATTGGAGGGTCCCTACTGTACACCGTGTCCAACGCTTCTTCGCCCAACATACCCTTTTATTGTTTCACATATCCTGTAATTTTTTATAAGGACTGTCACTTTGTTTTGACAACGTACACATGAAGTTACCCCATGGCAGTCTGGATAATTTAAGAGACAAATCTTCATACATTAAACGTGTTTTGTTGAAACTTATCTTGGTTTTCTAGTCCGGTTTTATGCGAATTTCTAAGCATAAATGAATGTATGTTTAAAAAACATAGGTACTAAATTTTCCAAATTAAGGATACTTATCCGATGGAGACTTACTAAGCTCACCTTAATTTGTTCAGTCCTTTTTTCAAAATAAAAATTCTTGACCTAATGTTAAATTTATTAAATTAATTTTATTATTGTAATGTTATATTGACTTTGATCAAAGATGTAGTCCTAATGCTTGTCAAAAACGTGAGCCGTATCTTTTTGGATTATATTTATTTGTCTTTGACGCATAGAGGAAGCGAGGATTATTTTGTTATATATCTTTATTTTATTTGAGTCTATTATTGTTGAAAATAAGTATGTCAACTTTTGCGTCATCTTCGTTGGACACCATCTTTGAAAGTTTGCCTCATAGAAACAATAAGATGGTATATTTAATGGTTATGTTTCAAAGGAGCGAGGCTCTCGAAAACGACATGAATAAAAAATAAATCATGGGACATCCTCCTTGTTAATAATAACTTTTGCTTAGTAGCCATTATCATCATGTATTTTGTCTAGCTGGGCCGCACGAATAACTATACTATCCAATACTTATAAAAATGAGAGTCGGCCTTTGGAATAATTTGACGAGCTCTATTTAAATTAAATTCGTGCGTAAAACTTGCATTAAGCCACATTATTTCAACGGCTTGTTAGCCGAAATTTTAAACCCTCGTATTTAATTCATTTAGTGTATCCTTAAGCTAAACGCGGCGGAAACGGTTCAGTAACTTCAATATACTTACTTATTAATTATCAGAAATAGGCTACTCCAATTTGATTTTAGTTATTTAATAAAATAACCGTAAAAAGATTGTTTGATTTAGAAAAATGTTATACTAAAAACATTGCGGCATGTCGGCCTATGAGTTGGAACGATTTGATGGGTACATCATTGAACTGAATCGTTCCTGAATTTATGTAATTTTCGGGAATACGTACTTACTGGTCTGATTAATGCAGTACAGCGATTACTCAAAATTTGTTCACTCTTAGGCAAAATGTCTTGATCATTGCCAATGTTGGCAAACGGAACCAAAATAGCTGTTATAAAGCATATTGAAGCAAAGCACCCGAATGTGGCCCCTGGCTGTGTGCGCGCGCTCCCATCCCAGCCCCGGTGAAGCCTCTCTCTCATCCAGTCAAATATTAACACACCCTGCACGGCACGGCATCCCCTACCCTTGGTGTGCTCTCATCACCCCCGGACGTCCTGCTCAGGTGATACCCGCTCCGTGAAATCTGACCGCGCAAGGATTGATCAACCCGTGCATATTTTACAGTTCGGATGGCCGGAGCGAGCGAGCGAGCGAGTCTGGTACGAGGGCGTGGTCGCATCCTCCCCCTCCCGTCCCCTCCGTCGCGAATGGGAATGGAAGGGGAGGGGAGCGGCGGAGCAGAGGGGTGGCTTATCCGAGGACGAGGATCGATCGCGACGCAACAAAGATATCACACGAAGAAAATCACAAACCATATTGGCCAGTCACATTCATGATTCTCCGGTCAATGGTTTAAAATCATGCACGGCGACGATGGCTTCGTGGTGGCGCGGCGATGAGGTTTAGAAGTGAGGTCTCCCATCCGTGAGATACCTGTAAAGACGAGCTTCTGAAATGGACCCATTTCTACAAAAGCCCGGATCTACAGGGTAGATCACGAATGTGCCTTTAGAGTCGTGGTCCGATCTTTCGAGAGTCCGATTTGCGGCTTGAGAAGTCCGACTGTAAGGAAGGAGGGCCATGCAACACTGACGTGCACACATCGAAAACACGTATTCACTATCACAGATTATACACACTTCCCTGGCGAGTAGCACTTGGATGATGTCTGCTGCGTGGAGCCCAGATGGGTTCTGAGGGGAACTCGGTCTCGGTCTCGTTGCCGCTGGCTGGCGCTGCCCCTGCCCGGGACGCTGACGCTGCCTGCCTGCCTTTATCAACGGGAAGCAAAGCGAGGACTCCACCCCGACGCCGCGCGCCGCGCCTCGTCCCATTCGACTCGGCTCAGCTCGGCTCAGTGGGGCTCGGCTCGGCTGCTGGAGCGAGTCAGTGGCGGCACGGATGCTGCTCCGCTGGCTCTCCTTCCCCTCTTTCGTTTTGATCGAGCCGCGCTGGCGGCGTCCCCCTCCCCTCCGCGCCCCACGCGACGCGAAGGGGACCCAAGTGTCGGCGGGGATGGCCAGAGACGCGGCGACGCTTCTTGCCACGAACGAGTCCCGATTTTTTCCCACGCACCTGTCTATTAGTGACGTCAGCACGCCTTGGCAGGTTACGAATTGAGCGATGGGGCCAATAAATGTGCGCCATGTTCCCGGATCCCTCGCTGATCATTCCGTTTCCCGCCGCTGTAGTTTTCCGCGGGAGCTACCCCTCTGAATTAACCCAGGACTCTGGAAACAAAAAAAAATCGCAAAAACATGTTGGACGATATTGCCCGCGTAAAAATTTTCATTCATTTTAGCTTTGTCATTCCAGCGAACTGCTATCCTTTGCGCTACCATCCCCGGGAATCTACTAGGGAGTAGAAGAGGCTAGAAAGGATATTGTAAAATCTTCTAGGTTGTACAGTACAAGGACTCTGGACACTCACTGACGAAAATCCTGTGAATCCTCGAACTTGCTGTGTGAATTAGGAAAGGTATCGGACGGGATGGGAGGAAGATCTTAAGTAATCGGTTCTTGAAATCGACTGCGGTGTAGTAGAAGGAAGTCGGAATGACCCGAGGATCGTGATCGGTTCTTGCTCTGTGAAATCAAGGTGGTGGAAGAAAGCCAACACGAGTCCATGATGAGCACCCTCTGTCACTTCGCGTGATCGTTCGAAGCTGGTTCGGGTAGAGTCAGAAGAAAACCGAAGTCGACCTCTGGCTCGGGAGCTTCCTCAACGCCGGTTCCTCTGATGGCATTTACCTCTCCTCTTCTACCATGGTCGAAATCTTCATTTGCGGTGGTTAGGTTTCTACTTCTATTAACTTGTTTTCAAGATTAAACTGTCAATAGATCGATGGGGAAGGAACCGTTCGCCAAGCCATGTTTCGATTAACATGAGAATTGGCGGGCCTCTTGAAAACTCGTAAAATACGTACCATAGACCAAAGGAAAGTCCGTCCCCCTGCAACCGCCTACACACAGGTGTGTTGCGGCTACCTTGGCTCGGCATCACCTGCCTGATTCCGAGCGAAGGCAGGCAACCGCAACACACCGGTGTTTAGCTGGTTGCAGGGGGAACGCTCTTTTTCCCCTTCCTTTGATTATCATAGTACGAAGTACCTTTATTTGTACCATAATTGTGAGACGGTTCACCCAATCTATCACCGAAAAGTTGGCGCTATAAAACTTGCCGCCTGTTAAGAGATGTGAACCTCGGTTGTGTTTGGTTTCGTGTCGTGTGCCTGGTTCCACAGTCGCTTCCCTTAGCGTGGAAGTTTGGCGCTTTGGAGGTATTGAAGGCCGTACCTTTCCGATTTAGGGCGTTTTCGCGGGGAAGTCGTATTATGTAGGCCTGTGACTACTTGTGTTTTCTCTTAATTTCAGGTAAGCAAGGCATCCGATCGAGGCAAGCAGTACGAATCGGTGACTGGATCAATACGGTAGGCAACAGCAACAATATTCTCGCTATAAATGGGCTGGAATCGGATTTAAGACGCCGAATGTAACTGTACTAAATAATCGTCGCGGAACCATACCGGATAACCGTACCGGATAACCGTACCGAGTAACCATAATGAAACACTCTGCGATGGCTAACCATTCTTGTTATCCGTATCGGATATTACCGGATGACCGTACCGGGTAACCGTACCAGATAACCGTGCCGTACAACCGTGCCGTACAACCGTATCGGGCGACAAGCGGGGTTTTAGCCATTGGAGCAATTTCCTCTCGCAACGCAACGCAGCTTCGCAACCTCTGGGGAGGTGTAATTAGTAGCCACCGCCATTCCGCTGAAGCCGACCAACACATTTGCTTTTCCTCTGAATAAACAATGAATAAGGGCGCATTTTAACCAAGGAATTTCGGAGTGCCTGCGTTTCAGTGCGGCCAATCCCTCGTCCATTCTTTCCTCGCCTTTTCCCTTGTCTTCTTCGCTTCTCGCTTTTGGTTTTGCCTTTTCGTCCAGTCCCTCTTCTTTCCACGAGCAATGTCGTATTCCCTTCAACCTTTCCATAGTTTGCCTTCTTATTATAATTACTTTTCTTCGGGTTTGTACCTGGGTATTTTTACCTCCATGCTGTTTTCTCATTCATCTTTTCCCCTTACCCGTATTTTTAAAAAATTATTAAATGTATTTTTTTTTACCTTGAAACTTTTTTAAAGATTAGACCGTCAGAAAAATGTTTTTTCCTTTTCCTTTTTTTTAAACCGTTTAAGACTATTAAGATATCTTTGCTAAAGAGTAGTTTTAATTTTCTGTTTCTTTCCGTTCCAGGATTTTACCTCTTATCCCACTTCTCTTCTACCTCGTGTGTTGTCTTACTGTGTGATTCAGCTCGACATTACATTACGAGTATGAATAACTTAAATCCCGTAGATAGGGTGCCTTGTTCCTCACCTGCTACTGCTACGCTCGGTAATCGAAAAGCACGATTTAAGTTAAGCTAAGTCAGGTGTCGCATGCCACACTCCTGTTTCACTCCGTTCAGCGCGTCAACGCTCTCTCAACATGATAAGTCCGAAAATTCAGCCCTTAAAATTTAGTGAGTGGTGTTACGTGTTCCATAACCGATCCGCTGGGATGCGAGTCATTTCTTCAGCCATCATCGGAATTGGCTCGGTGTTTGACGCAGAGGGGAACGACGCCGGCGGTTGTGGCTAGGAGGCAGTGTGGCGCGGCGCGGCGGGTCGAATCGCGCCACCTCGCGCGCTATATGCCATGCCGCGAGAGAAAGCCAAAGTGGCGGGAGTCATCGATCCGGCGACGGGTAGAGAGCAACAGGAGCCGGGTGAGAGCCGGGCGAGAGCCGGCCGGGCGAAATGCCCGCCAGCCGAGCGCGACGCCCCGCGACGCGACGCCGGGGGCTGCTGGGAGGAGTTTCACGCCCCTCGCCATGTTTGTTCTACTCTGGGGACTGACGAGAGAAACACACAGATACCAGCGCACTCTGGAACTGCGTAGGTCATCCTTCGAGATAGTCTTGAAAAACTAAACTTTCGATGATTTCGGGTACCTCTTATTTCCACGTGGAAATTAACGGCATTGCTTTTTCAGCGTATATTTATCTGATTTTTGGTTGAAGCAGAGCTGATATTTAAAATTTAGCTGAGGAGAAAAATGCTTTGAATACTACTTTGACTAGGATTAAATTACTTTTTGTGGCAAAGTGGAGATGTTATTCTCACTGAAATTGTACGATTTAATTAAGTATTTTTGTCTCTCGGAAAGTACTATTTTTCATAATTTCCAGAACAGCTCGTAATGGGATGAAAGGGAATGTACATAGTGACAAAAATGCCTTGGAAGGATTTTTAATTGGTTCGTGGCTATTGTTGGAAAAATATTTAACAAAAAGGAAAATCATGAACATATAAATTGAAGTAAAGTAAAACGCAAATTTGAAGATATTTTTAAAACATTATTTATATTTAAGAGATTTTTTTTCAAGATTAATATTGATCAATTCGAAATTTCAAGGAAATCTTTCCAGTGATATGCATTTAGTTATTATGAACATAAGGCGTGATTTATTGTTATCCCACCGTGTTAGAAGACATAAGGAAGGGTCGGTGTGTTAGTGGTGACGCACTTTAAACGGGACGCACTGAGAGCGGAAACGCGCAATAAGCGGGGGAGCTTTAAGTAGGCTATGAAGAACCGTGAAGGAGGGGGCCGATGGCGTCATTTACAGTAAATAAGCCGGATAACAGTACAGTTAATGGCGTGCCAGTGTTGCGCATCGCGGACGTAAGACGCCGAAGAAATCCTGGAGAAAAAAAGGTCTCCGGAAGAGCTTCAATCTAGGAGCTGACGTAGATTCACATGTGAGACACGCAAAAAATGAATAATCAGATTTTTTTAGGAGAATGACGCGATTGCTTCAAGTAAGGTGCGTACAATATTTCCTGAACTTAAAAAAAAAAGGAATGTCGAGTCTAACCGATTTTCACTCATTAGTTACGGTTATGATTTATTTGAAATGTTAAAATAAATTATGATAAATTTTGTCCAGAAATTTCGCGAAATGGTTGTTTGAAATTAAGTTATTTGAAATTTATGGGTGAAGTTGAGGTTTTGTATTTTATTGAAATATGCTATTTGTGAATAATACATTTTCTTCGTGTTGTACATTAATGAAATATTTCCAGAGTCAAGAACTGCCCATTGGATGAAATGGGTCCAAGCTATAGGGTCATGGTTCTTTTTAATAGTCTTTTTCTGATTTTTGAGGCTACTGTGAAAAAAGGCTTTTAACACGAACAAAACGACCATCGATAGTTTTGATGAGCAGATATTCATAAATAAATCTGAGAGCCTCTTCCTTCCTTGTTTTGGTGGGGAAATATTCATTGAAGAGCCCGGTTGATATTCGCCAAGTCACAATTTAGTCGCATTCAATAATATTTTTCGTCCGTAGTTGCTCCTATTCTCGGGCGGCCTGGTTAACCCTTGCCGAGTTGGGCCAGGCCTTGTTGAGAGGAGAGGCCGGAGAAAACACGGAAAGGTCGGAACACCTGAAATCTATTTTCTGGTGGACTGAAAGCTACAAGGGCGGGCCGAAAAGAAATGAGAAGTAAGATGATAATAGCTGTTCTTTCTGACGACGCGGCAGCATTTTAAAAATAAAAACACCTCCAAAAAACTTGGGATCCAGATGGAAAAGAAAACACCAGCCAAGGAAAGTTTTTCTTTGCCCCGATTCGTTTAATGCAAGTCGTCCACGCAAAACTCGTGATAGTCTTTTTATTGGTTGTCTGCAACTTAAATTATAATTCGTTGTGAGGCGAAAAATGCAATAATAAGTACCGATACATAAAATAACGGTGGCTGATAATTATTAAATTTATAAATCTTTTCATTCATTTCTGAATCTACCATAAGCCTTAAAGTACGCAATAAGTAACCCTCAGCTCGGAAATTTGTTCAGCCGAACAGACTAATTCAATGGCTTATTTTTGACCATTGACATTTTGTTTTTGTTTTCACAGGTTTCTTTTTTTAGACATAGCTTTAGAAAATTATCACGGGAAGAAAACTAGCCGCTGTTGAAACATAAACTTCTATGTAATCAAGACTTTTTACTTCGAAAAATTTGATGATCGGAAATGCAGCGACTTCGATCCTAAATAATCGACAGTAGACCTGAATCACGAGCATGAATTCAAAACCTTACCTTCCGACCAATTAAAGTTTGGATCAAAAATTTTCTCTAATTTAAAATGTGTAAATTGAAAACACATCAAATCAAAATAAAGTTCTAGTCGAAGGAACAAGAACTCAAATCATTGTAATCATGGACAAATAATTATTGAATTTTGGAACAAAACATTCAGTGGAAGAAAACATACGAGAAAGTGCATACAGAAATCTAAAAAAGCTTGTAATCTCAAAATAATGTCTAGCGAAAAATGGTTCCATTCGTTCCATGAATATGGAATTGATAAACGAATATATCTTATACCTGTTTGCAAAAAGAGTAAAATAATAATTAATTAGCCAGTAGGCGAAAATAACTACAAGGACCCGTCAGAAAAAAATAGGAAGGAAAAAAAGAAAGAAAAAAAGAAAAAAAATAGGTGGAAAAAAGTAACAAATATTAATGGGTGAAAGTGTCAGTTTGCCAAAGTGGAAGTTTTATCGAGAAAGAATGTAATGAAGTAGTAAAGTACCTGTTAGCATGTGAGGACGTGAAAAGAAGTTGGAAACGGGGCGGAAGTGGTCTCTGGAGACCCTAGTCGATGTTACCTCTACCTGAGCTCACCGCCGACTGCGACTGCCAACTTGTCAGGCAGTTGGTTGGCAACTTGCGAGGAAAGTTTGGAGGAAGGCAGCGATTCTGACAACGACCGGCCGGCCGATATGCTCAATCACTATCATCGTGCCAGTCAGCCAACCCTTCCCCTTCCTTCTTTGTTGTCTCCGCCCTTCCCGCAAACTCAATATTTGCGCGTAAAAATCATCCTGCGGGGAACATAGGCACTTTTATGCCCACCAATAACAGTTTCGTGGGATCTAAGGTGCGAATAGTCGCGATTTCTGATCTTTTTTACGAGCTCAGGATTCATACATATTCGTTAAAGTGGTGTAAAATTGAAAGATGCCTTGTTTAAACATCATAACCCGTTTTTCTTACTGGATAATGGCTTAAATTTTAGTAGCACTGTCATATTTCTGGGTTGGTGTTGATTGAGGATTGGAGCGAAATCTTTGAAGCGGAAAATATAAAAAATATTTCAATACTTAGAATACTTAAAAAAATATTAACGTGTAGGCCTGCCGAAGAAGTGTGTAGTGGAAATAACGTTGACTTGTATGTGGGATACATGCTATCGTGCTCGGGGGAACTACATTGTGTATCGAGATCCTTAATTTTCTGGGCATCAATCACTGTGTATCAAACGCTGTTCTGTTCAGGAAGTGACTGAGAATAGTCATTTACTTCAAATCGATTGTAGGGTGTTGCTGTTCTACAAGTTGTTTGGCCTAGAAATAGCTTGGAGCCCCTTCACAATGTTTATTTACCCTTGAGTCATTGTACAATTATTCGCGGTGTTGTCTTCTTATTAGCAGTTATTTTCAACTATTTTTCTTCAACCTTGCCCAGACTAGCAATGTAACCTTACTTGCCAAAATTTTAAGTAACTCAACCAAACGTAAACAAAACGCACACTACTCTTATGTTTCCCTGATTAAGGAGCACATATTAATACGTTTTCGTGCAACTATCTGTTTAAAAGATTGGATTTTCCTCCTCTGTGGTCAACTCTTCATCGATACTTTCAATATTTGCGAATTGATTTACAACCGCGTAGTATAAGCTCATCAAGGGCAGGTGCTTAGTGCCTCGCTCCGTTATAACCTCTGATGATGACTTCACGGTGACGGATGACAGTAACTGTTGCTAGGAAGGAAGCGGCACAGGGCTTAGCTTAACCTAGGTTTCTAGGCGCCTGGCGTTTGCGCCTAGCGTTGCGCCTAGCGTTGCGCCTAGCGCAGCGAGAGCCTCGCCGAGCCGAGCTCCGCTGTCAGCACCACAAAAGATGCTTGACGAGAGCGATTGATGTTTGGCATTGTCGGTGCTTCTATTGAGAGCCTCGATTTATTAACGCTGATCGAATTATTGATGTCATAACACGGAAACGCCCGCAAACACACGGTTTAACAAATGCAAATATACAACACTAAGCACCGAAATCAATTTTCACTAAGGGCTGCATTCGTTTTAAATGTTTTCCAAAATCGCCAAATTTATTGGTCCCTCTTCAAATATTTGATAAAAATGGCGCCCCATATTTTCAAAATATCAAAATCTTAAAAAAAGTTTAAAAACAAAAAAGAGGAAAAAGAAAGAAAAAAGACTGATTTTAGAGTATCATTTTATATTATAGGGTGAGGCTATTAATCCGAGGACGACAATAGAGACGAGATCGCTATTTTGGATTTTTGATTCATGGGACTTTTAATGGGTGAGTGCGAACAATCGACTGTTACATCCGCGCTCAAAAAGCTGACACAACTTAAAAATAATACCCGTTAAGGCAAGCCCGACTCAAACGGCTTGTTCGTGCGAATAGGCCAGTTGTGGTGCGAATAAGCCGAGCTTCCCAGCTGATGCGTTCGCGTTGTCCGTTTGCCGGTTTTGTACCCTCTGCTCGGGTAATAAATTTCTCTTGACGGGCCCACAAAGGGACAGACGGATCGCTCGCATCACCGGCCCGGCCCAGCGCAGCCCAGCCCGGTATTCGGTCACAGAGTATTTGTGCGTCCCCCGGGTGCCGGTGGCGGGTGTCTGACTGGGGTCCCGTCGGCGGCCCTGCCGTCCCGTCGGGGTCCGGGTCTGGGCCCGTTCGGGGACTCGGGGCAGCATGACCTACCTGCATCGCGCACCGCAGCTGCCCACTTCGTGATCTTTCGCAACTTCCCCGATTTCAACCCTCGCCCGGCACAAATCGGATTTGACGCCTTGAAATTTGACCTTCTTACGTTTCCGCAATTTTCCGGCCAGATTAAAATGGATAAGCTAACAATTTGGCACTTACGTTTTGCAAGTAGTCAATTTTCTTTCGAATATAGTTTCCGAAAATCAAAAAATTATAATTTAGTTATCGTCCCTCCGAATGATAGATCGAGAAAAATAATAATCTCAAGAGTCCTTCAGAATGATGATGATCTAATTGTATCTAATCTAATGATCAAAATTATCAAATTTATTTTATGAAAAAAAAA
>Ga0058701_10003196_pt1 | contig 12861 bp, 7 predicted proteins | sample AgamicOrMae_FD_97039 | JGI IMG/M metagenome (GOLD analysis project Ga0058701, IMG submission 97039) | Agave microbial communities from Guanajuato, Mexico - Or.Ma.e | ecosystem: Host-associated > Plants > Phyllosphere > Phylloplane/Leaf | place: Guanajuato, Mexico | collected 2012-06-04
GCCTGACGCCAGGTCTTCGCAGGAACTGCCGCCTTAGACTTAATCAGGCTTGTCAACAGCCGAACGAAGCGAGGCATCAGGCACGAAACCTACTCTTATACTGTGTGATAATAAATGGTGAGACTGCTTACACAGTAAACGGCATAATAGCTCATGTTGGATGCCTCGTGCCTGGCTCCATTGTTTCTCCACTCGGATTGGCAAAGGAAGGTGGAAGAGGTAGACGATGCCACATTTCAGATTTACAACGTTGAACACTTACTTTTGTTTAAATGTGTGATTTTGACCTATCGGCCAAAATGATATTGTTCTCGTCAATCGTTTCATTCGATGTGGCTGTCGATCAGTCGATCTCGAAATTTAATGGAATTATAAACTGTTCCCGTACTTCTCTCTCGAAATTGTGCCACCAAAAACGGATTTCTTTTCATGCGTACCCCTTCCCCTGGAACATTAACCGCAGATGGGCAGACCTCGTGAACGCGACTGACTTTAAGTGAGCGGTCACCTGCGATGTTGCTAACTCGAATCAGTTTCGTTCCGGCTGCAATTTTGCACACGATGTAAACTTGACCGCATACATCAATTCGTCATCAACGAGATAAATGCGATATTAACGCCTAAATCTGCTTTCACCCCGCCTTCTGTACAGTTTTGTACAGTCGTGTTGGTTTTATCAACCGTGCGCTCTCCCAAGCTGTCCTAATCACTCCATTTCAAATCTGATTATTCTTAACCCAGATATCAATATCGGCACGACATACTCAACGAAAATCAGGAATGACATTTTTCCTTCAAAACTTGGCTCAGGCTTATAAAGTTGCTAATTAACTAGTTATTAAGGCAAACTAGGATTTTCAAACCTGTAACTGGAAGATATGATCATATTTCTCAAAACACTAGGAAAATTAAGCAACTAAAACGAGATCTTCAGCTTTGGTGGCATTGCGTGCTATGAAAATTTCGGTACAGACCCATGTCAAAAAATAAAACTTACGGCAAAACGCATGGTTTTAATGTTAAGTTTTATTTTTCTTGCTGTAACGAAATTTTCATATTAGCGACAAAAATTTTCGCTACCAAATGCTGAAACAAACGTGGTATGCCAGAGGCGTTCAATGGTCTTCCAATAAACGCTGGTAGAGCAAAGAAAATACTTCACTTTGTCTTCAGTCTTAAGATTTACTTCCGGAATATTTAGATTTGGCTCTCTATAGTGTACTTCGTAACCTAGTTTGTTAAGTCCACTTAATCGTCGGCATAGGCGTCAGCAGCCTGTGCTGGCGAGAAACAATCATTTATTATTCGCTCACTTGTGTCGACCGCAATATTTGTTTCAAGGCAGTTCGATAGTTCACCGACTGACCGACAGAGGGAACTGTGTGCCTCCTTCCAATTCCATCCGGAAAAGATCCGTTATGTGGAACCTTTCCCACAGCTGTGAGGTCACTGGAGTAGGCCTTTCTCTGGTGGCCCTACCCAAACTTTGGTCAAGTGTAAATAGCCGGTACTATTCGCACCAAGTTCTTCTCCGACTTAAGAACTTTCATAGGAATTGCTCTTTTGAGGGGGTTACGATTTTGAGCTCGACTGTCGTAGGACGGGTCAGTGCCCCCCCCCCATCTCCCGGGGGGAGGGGGGGGCTGTTCCTTCTTTTAGGGAAACCACCCTTGGGATTAGGACGAGAAGAATCGCAAGGGTTTCCAAAATTTCGGGGGGGGGGGTAATTAGTGGTTGGGTTAGGTTAGTGGCAGTTACGCCACTGGGACGGGTTGTAATCCTCTTTTGCTGCACTTGTAATCCTGATAATCCGCAGAAACTGTTATCTCTCTCGAATTTAAAAGTGATTCGCTTTTTGGCGAGAACTTAAGATTCTCTCTAAATGAAAAAAAAAACGGTTACGGCCGGAGGGGGTACTGGTACCTCTCGGACCTGACAGCGACGAAAATATAACAAATTTATTGAAGTAGCCGCTTGAAGCGACACAGCGAAGTGGATTTTTATACGGCGTTCTCATTCTTGTTTGGGAATTAATATCTACCGGGTTGCATTTTTTTTTGGGGGGGGGGCAAGAGTCGCCGACTTTAGACACATTTCTTGGTTCGAAAAAAGCTGATTTTTGTGCTAGGACATTTGATTCCCGAGAAGATTAAGGTCTAGTTTAATCACGTTGATAGCGCAAGGAGAGCAGTCTTGTGGCGTCATGGTCTTGAATCGGATGATCCGTTTAGTGCTAAGGCACTGGAGTGAGCGAAAAAGATGGTTCAGGCGTCGACCTCACCTCATCAGTCACATCCGGCGAGACAGCTGCTATTCCTCCCAATCAAATGCACGTTCTTGTTTCCTACTCGCTTGTTATTTGCACCAACACCCGTCCGTGTAAATAGCCACCAACTGGTAACTTGCACTCACACTCTTGCCAATAAGCATGAGAGCTGTCTAACTCTCATGCAATAAGCAACACTAAAATTTCAGACAAATCATTCTGTCTTACCAAAGTAACATTTTATCGGCCCGAACATCCCTCGCGCGAATAAATTTACGTTTGAATTTTGTCCTGGGGATCATGTTAGCCCGCGAAACTGGATGGATTCCGTTCCACCAATAAATCTAATAGTTGTTTTTATTTTTTTCATAAGCGTCCTTCGTGCGATTAAACGAACGTTTTAATTTTGTCCTCAGGATCATCTTAGCCCCGAAAAATGGATCATCACGGTCATCCTGGGATGGACCACAGCATGCATGACCATGGTGGCATGCATGACCACGCGATGCACATGAATCCGGCGATGACTACAGTGCCCCAAGCTCCTGTTGTCTCACACGCACATCACGTCCCGGGCAGCTATCACCTCATGCAGGTTTGTTTCTAGGCAAAAATGTTTATTCCTTAGGATATCACAGCCTGCTCTCTCTACACGACCAACCTCTTGCTGAATGGGTAGGCAACCCTACTAACATGCATGGTTGTAGCTTGGAGGAAAACCGTTCGGGTATTCCTCCAGGGAATACGCGTTGGTATTCCTTGGACTTGTAAGATAGGGGAAATTTTCAGTGTTTTTCTTTTTCGCATCGTGGCTCTGAAAACGTGTTTTATAACTTGTTGAGGTGTTTCCAGGTTTATACGACACCTGAACAATATAGAAAACACGTTTTCAGAGCCGTGACGCGAGAAAGTAAATATCATGAAAATTTCCCTTATTTTACCACATGGTAAATAAAATCGATAAAATGCCAATAGCTCCAAAACGGTTCAAGATATCGCAAAATCTCTAAAATTTTCCGTCTTTAAGGGCTCTACTTTTTTGATTTTCCATAACGAGATGATATTTTTCCGGGTTGGTCTAAAAAAACAGCTGTTTGCGTTAAATTTTAAACGCTAATTTAAACATAGCTGTTATCAACCGCAGTAGCAATTTTTTGCCTTAGTACTTATTCATTGCCATCCCCTTTAACACCCGTAAATTTGAAACAAATCGGAGGCGAACCCTTGGTGAGGTTCGCTTGTTAGTGTAACATGAGAGCAGTATAACATATGAAATATGGGTAGATTCCTTTTTTAATTCATGTTTCCGTGTAATGTTTTATTTTCAAATTCATTGCAAGACATCGCAGAAGTCATGTCTTTCCCCCCCTGTTTTCCAACGTCAGTCAGATACCCTCGATCCTGGACAGCGGACGTCTGTCATCGACTGCCAAGTTTAAGCAAAGTTACGTCAAGTTAAATCGTTTCTATATCGACAAATAAATGCGAACGCTCTTCAAATGAGCTTCACTTTGGGTAGCTGTCATAAGCGCCAAAAACCACAAGCGCCAACGCCGCAAGCGCCAATCCGTAACCGCCGAACGAGAAAAGTCGCAAACGCCAAAGGTCTTAACCGCAATACCAACCTTACCTAACCAAACCTAACTTAACCTAACCTATCTAACCTAACCTTAGTTGACCTAACCTAACCTATACGAACTCTGGCGTTTGCGACTTTTCTCGTTTGGCGGTTACGGACTGGCGCTTGCGGCGTTGGCGCTTGTGGTTTTTGGCGCTATCGAATGCCCACCCTTCACTTTCACCCCATCCCCCTATTGGAAATCCCCGGAACACCTTTCGGTGAAAAAGAGGCGTTTGTTTGTGTTGAAAGCTCACCCGTGACACTAACTGTAGATAGCGTTCCGCCGATAACAAGCCACGCTCCAAAGCCGATTTTTTTTTCTTTTTACCCATATGTAAATAGTCGGAGCAATATGGTCTTTCTGAACCTTGATTCCCAACTAAGAGAGCGAAGCTGGCCAATCTTCCAATCCTCTTGGACTGCGTTCTCGTCAGCACCACCCGCCACTGCCCCTGCAGATGCTTTAATCTGTTTGCTAGGCGAGATCAGCTGTGGCCAGAGCTCACGCCAGTCATACTGAGAGACTGCCGGCAAGATGATGCATGTAACGCAGGTCGTTCCTAGTTTGTGCTCTGTGTTTGTGACAGTGTTGTGCAACGTGTGGTTGTGTTTTGCAGATGTCCTTCCACTTTGGGTACAACGAAACGGTGCTCCTGGAGGAATGGAAAATCAATTCCTACACGTCGCTGATCCTCTCAATGATCGGAATCTACATCTTAGCTACTCTCTACGAAGGCCTGAAATGCTACAGGTTAGTTACCCTTTTCTTTCTACCTCTTACATGTTTAAATCCTGTGCTATAGTACAGATAGATTTTTGCCTTTCAAGCACCTCCTCCCAAAGAGAATTGTCTTAGATGATACGTTCTTAAAGACATATACGACACCGAATTACACAACAAAATGGGGATCTATTGTTTTGCTGATTGGTTTTTGGGGAGCATGCTCCGATTTCATGAAAACGTTTCCCGATTTTTTTTCTGTATTTAATTATTTATTTTATGTGAGCATTCGTAACGATTTTTTTAATTATTGGTGCGGTGAATAAATTTATCGAAGATAGCTGAATTTCAAATTTAAATTCTCAAGGAAAGTGTGGCATTTTAAAAACAAATACGATAATGGGAATAAAAGAAATGTTGACGCTCAATTTTGATTTGGTTCCAAATTACAACGTTAGGTGGGAAGATAAAAGACTCTTAAGGCCTTCGCCGATAAGAGGTGGACTTAAAAAGTAAAAAAAAAAAGTGTATTGTTTTCCTTGGAATAGTTTTAAAAGTTTTGGGATTTTCTTTTATTTTTAGTTTACGTTTTTTAGATTGCGCTCGAATTTTTAATTTGAGATGGTATGTTTTTCTTTTTTCTCCCAAAAAATGGGTTATTACAGACATTTTCTTTCGCTCTGATGTGATTATTCAGGGGGCAAAAAGATGACAGTCGAAATTTCAACTTTAATTCCAAAAGCCCTTTAGACTGTTTTTCTTCCTCATTTTTCCAAATATAGATTCATATTGTGTTGTTAATGAGTTTTTGAAAAAAATGCCGCAAAAGAAGGCGTAGTAGGAGAAACATTTCGAATTGCGTTACGGAGACCCTAGTGTGCTCTTAATTTGTGAAATCGGCCTTTTTCGGGATATATGTGAGTGTCTCATACAAGAAATCAACTTCGTTCTCGTATTTGAACAAATTGTCGTACCGGTTTTTCAATTTTGTTTGTCTTTAAAATATCGTACCTTGTTAAATTTTGTTCCTCAAAAATTGTTCGAATAAGACTTTTCCATGCGTCGATAAAGTCGTGAAAAACTTTTATTTAAATGTAGTATAACTCTGTCGTCTGCGACGAATTTCTTCTCGCTAAGCATAAAAATTTAACGGACTTTTTTCCTTTAAAAAAATGGGATAGAACTCGAAAAAAAAGTTATGATCTTAGAAATAAACGGATTTCTGTTTTTTTTGTTTTTTTTTGTAGGTCTTTAGCTACTTTTACTCTTGTTACAAATTAGAACTTGAAGCTGTTTTTTATCTCAAAGTATATTGATCTCATGTCGTGAGCACAAGCTCCATATTATCGGTTGTACATTTTTGGTTGTATAGGTAACTTTTCTTTGTTATGAAAGCTTATCTCTCATTGTCATAGCCCCTCAGACCATCTCTGTCTCGTGCAGAGAGAGTCTTAGTTTTAACAATCAGTTTTAAGTTCAACTGAAGTGTTATTTCTTTCAAGGGACTACCTGTCGTGGCGAGTGCTGAAAACCCAGGATTACCTCGCTATCAGAGTTCCAGCCGAAGGGAACAATGAAGTGAAGGAGGCAAGCAGTGCTGAGGCGTAAGTAATTTAAATCCATATCTACGTGGGATGCCAGGTGACACTTGTGATTGTGTAATAACCGTGGTGATCATCTGCTACTAAAAACAATCACAGAGGTCATTTAAGGACGTTTTACTCTTAGAATTTGAAAGGTTGAACTTCCACTTTGTTTTCCACCTTTCGTCGCCAAGCGAGTGGAGCGAGGCACAAGACTTATCTCTTAGCTGAGATTAACCTAACCTAAGAGTTGCTAAACTTCATATGCCTTTTTCTCGTCGGCAGAAACTAGGCACGATAATTTACTTTCGCGTTTGCGTCTCTTAAATCCTCATAATGTAATTTATGGTTTAACGAAGGTGGAACACAGGGGCGGAAAGTCCAATCCTTAAAACAAACAAGAGAATGACTTCAGGTGTGTATTGCAGATCTTTTTCAGATCTATCGGGGAATCTAGTATACTAGATACGTGATGATCAGCATCGGACAGTTTTCGTGTCATCCTTTTGATTTGACTCCAAAAAGGAGGAGGCTACAAGTCGAGCTTGGAAAGTTTAGTTTACCGAATTGTACTTGTTGTACTTGTATGACATGTTCCCCATGCTTAATCAATACCTTGTTCTAAAAATATGAGGCATTTTTGTGTATCGTTAACGCGTTAAAGCTATGAAAGAACTATATTACCTGTAACGTTCGAACGGTTCGATACGCTCAAATCTTTCACATTTTTGAAATCAGGCATTGATGTAGCGTCGAAAACCTGTATCATTCATGTAATGGATCGAAACAAGACTTTCCAAATTTGACCTGTGACCCTCTTTTTCGTGGTCGAACCAACATGATGATTTGAGAAATGTCCACCACAGGTTATCTTTAGTTCTACTTTGCCCGGTAAGTCTGGAAAAGATTTGCAATGGTTACCTGAGGCACTTCCCTTCTGAGAGTAAACTTCATTTTTTTAAAAAATGGCGGGAAAGGCACATGAAAATATCTTGTACAGCACCCACTTTTTACATTCAACACAAATTTCCGCACAATCTATTGAATGGGATATAAAGTCAACCCTCTTCAAAGAGTTTTATTCATTTCTCTGTCCCCGAAATGGGTGCTTTAGCGGCGTGCGCTCTGGCGCAGGTTCCTCGTAAGAACTGCCATCTAGCGGCAGTGCAGCTTATCCATGGGCTTTGTTTTTTCCTGATGTGAGCTCTAGTTGGCAAAGGCATCGCTTATACGTGGGTTTGTCTCGTGAACGGTTTGTCTGTGACTTGTAGTGTTGAAAACCTTCGCGGGAGCATCGTAAGTTCATTTGTTCTGTATGTTTTCATTTTCATTTCTAGGTCGATTGGTAGCCACCGAGTTTCTGATCCTTCCGTTGAAAGGTAACGTGCTTGTTTTGCTTTGTATTGAACGTTCTAAGTGAGTCCTTTGTTATTTAGGTAAACGTACCTTTTTTTGCGTTTTACCGTCATGTTTCCTTTTGTGTGAAATCGAGTTTGAGATAAGATGAGGTCCGGTTTTTTCGCCAAAATTGTTTGTTTAGATAAGCATGTGTGTAGAGCCGTGTTCCATACTCTTCTTTGTGCGAAACGGTATGGCGGGAATGTTGACCTAACGGATTGAAACTTTCACTTAGTAAGTTGTCTTCGCTGTCGTTTTACCTAGTCTTTGGGTGGTTGGTGTCCGAATGAGTCTGAAACAACCGTTTTCCTGGCTTATGCTGCACAATGTCGTCATCGGCGCAAATCCTTCCATTCTAAATTGAAAGAAAAGTATACGCTAATGTCCCTCAGAAAGAGATTTAAAATCCGCTAACAGAACCCCTGACACACGTGGTATAGGCAACACGCAGCATGTATATGTGTATCTGCTGCCTACCCAATGTTGTGCAGGGGCTCCCACTATCCGCTCCTTTTATACATTACTTCCTGTTTATGTCAGAAGTCTCCTTCAGTTCCCGGAAAAGCTTCAATAGTGAGAAGAATTGACTTGCGTCTTTGCTGTCGATGTTCACAGGCACTCACTTATGTCTACGAAATCGGTTGAAAATGCTTGGAAGATCCCATCCCATACTCAAATTCTCTCACGGATGCTTGAATTGCACTTCTTAACTTACCTTCGAAAGCTTGTGATCTTTAAGTCTTTCTACACTATTTTTCGTGTATCTACTCGTATTTCAAATGTTTGCTTAATCTGTGTCTTCTTAAGATTTTCAGCTTTTTAATTTTGTGTTCGGTTCGAATCTAAATTTTCCCTCGAAATTCTCAAAAAAAAAAATCGCACAAAAGAAGGGAAAAGATTTGATCTTCGTACAGTGCATGTATACCCAACGCGAGAACATTCATCGTTTACTAGGTTTGAAGTGCCTTCCGATAAGTAATCGTTCCTCAAATTAGTTTGATGTTCGAAGTGAATTTCGGATCTTTTTTTTTATATTGATCCGCGGCAGCAAACGGCTTTTTCTCTCCGAGTATTTTAAGTCTTATCGCATAGAACGACGCTGGTAAATTACTTTCCACCTCGATTAGTCAACTCCTGTTTTACGTCATTTTTAAGCGGGTATGTCAAGGGCTAACAACTTAAAACTCTGTACACCGTATATCAACGATATCAGCCGTATATCAAAGCATATTAGCCGGATATCCAGACCCATAAACTTGCTCCAAATGCTCACAATGTGCAAATATTTCATAGTATATTCTATTGGATCGAACCGGTTATCAGATGGATATCAAGGTTAGCGATTATCTATCAAGAATATTTTTTGAAATACCAATGATCTTAACTTAACATCAGAGATATTTTTCTATTTAGGATGTCGGCCGGATATTTATAGTAATTTGTTCAAAAAGTAGGGAAAAAATAGCAGTATGCCAAAAGATATCAGTTGGATATCAAGACCATTTTTACTTGAGTCGTTACCCTTTCGGTTAGACCAATGGGTAACATCTTGCTGGAAGTCTGAACTCTGTATATCAGGATATCAAGGACTGATAAACGGATATCAAGAGAAAATTGGCCCAATTTCAGCTAATTATCTGACGGATTCCGGCAGAATATTAAAAAATATCAGCTGGATATGCCTAAATATTAGCCATGTATCAGTGGACAATGGTCAGAGAGAATAAAACTTGAAAAAATGCTGAAAACAGCCATGTTTCGACCGAATTCAACAGCCTAATATCAAGAATATCAAGGCCTTTTGTACACTGGATATCATGAGTTGTTACCCCTTGGGTTAGGCTATTGCATATTTTTTCGTGTATCTGATGTGTAGTGAAGAGTTTTTCCTACAATAATTTGTCCAGTGGGGCTTGTTACAGGAGCCAGCAGATGCCGAGGTGGTTCCACTGTGTGCAAACGGTTCTCCATGTCCTCCAAGTGACAGTTAGCATGCTTTTAATGTTGGTCTTCATGACTTACAACGTTTGGCTGTGCTTGTCTGTTATCGCTGGTGCTGGCACTGGATACTTCCTGTTTGGCTGGAGGAGATATATCAGCAGCACAGACGTGAGACAACATTGCCACTGATCGTGATCTACTTTTAGTTTAAGAGCAACTGAGTATTTTTGTATAATTTATCCTCGGCTTCCAACCGCGGAATGTGTTCCTACCATGTGGAGTCGTGGTTTACGTCGTACTGCGTATTTTTGTGACATGAACATTATTACATAGTTTTGATAATGTTGTAGAGACCTTGTACATAATTCCTCGTCCCTTTAGGAGTGAAGACGAACTTTGTTGAATTGAGACTTAATTATAATTGCGTGGTTGAAGAAAATATATATATACCGGTACTGTTGTAATTAAATGTGAATATATTTGGAAGAATGCGAGAAAGGAATCTTGGAAAGCCTCGCAATGTGACTAGATAATTTATCTTGGTGAAGTCAGTTATATTGACAATATTTACATCAAGTGACCAAGTAATACTGCTAAAGAATCTATTTTTATATAACCGCAAAGCTGTAATTATTCTATTGGGTAAGGTGTTTTTTTTTATGATCTCTGCTCTACAGGTAGATTGTACCTCGGTGCAGCATTCCTGGATCGCAGGAAGTTCGTTAATACGAAAGTTCTCCCACGTCCAATCTCTGTTGCAGAACCCCCTATTCCTGTTTAAACATTGTTTTGTGAAGTCATTTCTTGCTCCTTTCATTTTGTAAAAGACGGCAGTAGCACATCCGTGTGCATAGAAAAGAAACGGAGAGGGCGAGAGGTGATTTGGTTCGCGATTTTCAGGCGTTGAAAACGAAACGAAAGTGTTCCGTGAGAACCACCTACCCAACTGCCTCTAAAATCGATGTGCACAAAATTATCAGCTCATGTTCTGAACGTGCTATAAAAATAGACTGATTTACGTAAACATTTATCGTAGGCAACATATCTCGTTAAAGCAGTGAAAATGAGACTCGTCAGTGTTATTCGAAAGACATCCTAAACATGTTGTTGAGGCAACCAAAATCGGTTGGCTGTCAGTCCAAACACAAATTAGTATTGCAGCTAGTATCTTTTAGGTTAAGTTTTATCCTTTAGTTGAACTCGTTCGAACATTAGAGAAAAGGGCCCCCCGCTTTTTTATTTCTAGTATGCTAAAATTGTTGTTACATGATATTCGATCAACTTGATTTAAGTGAAAGCCAGTGTATCACTCGCATGATTTTTTTAAAAATTTTATTTTCTCGTGCGACCAAAAATTGTGTGCCTATGTCTGTAGAAAGCTACGATCCCGTTCATTGTGTTTTTGTTCTCTGAAGAGAAAGCTTTAGAATTGGTTTATGGAAGTACCTTTCTTTTTATCCATGTTTTACTGTATATGCTGACCAATATTTTCATCAATAAAATGTGAAACAAGTTTAAGCGTTCTTTTTTTAAATGAATTGTACCACCGGGCAGTGGTGTAACTGCAGGGGGAGAGGACAACCCCTTCCCCCCGAAATTTTGGAAACCTTCGAGGTACTTCTTTATTTGCGCTGAAACGGTAGGCAACCCGCGCCACACATCTTGCTTGACCACCACCACCCGTCCCCGAAGATCGGGTATACTTACGCTATTGCCACCAGGCAATCAATATGATCGGTTGTCGAAAGGACGTACAGAAACGTTGATGCCAGAAGAAAGAAAAAATAAACGGAAGATTCAGGGGAACTTTGATCAAATATCAATAATTGATCTATGCATTGGTATCCTGGTTAAAAATACATTAAAGGTCGAACAGCCGTATGTCAGGAATTAAATAGCAGACTGTCTAGGTATATTAAACAGCCGTGTGCCATTCTAGTTTCGTTTTCGAATGTCGCATCTCGTTGTGAGGAGAGGTCAAGGACGTACAACTGATGTCAAGGTATCCGTTACGTTCGGAGACACTGTATTCTACTGAAGATGGCAGCTCATACACAAGTACAAGACTCACAATGAAAAGGTCAATATCGTAACTTATATAACCTAATTTCAACACACCAAAATCACTTAATCACGTTTCGTGCATATAAAAATAATTACACTTTCTTTTTTCCATCAGAAACGTCATGTCATAGAGCATTTCCTACACACATACGGTACAACGCAAAATAAACGGATTACTTACGTAAAAACGAGCCGGAGAAGGAAAACCGTTTTAACGGAAATGAGTGGCAACACCAAATGAGAATGGCCATTTTCAGGTTATCAGTGCATTCGACAAAATACAGTACATAAACATGGTTCTCTTGATAATCAGAGATGTAGATCCGAACTGCACCATCAGTCACCAGTTCAAAAGCGCATAACTTATGATCCATGTTCTCATGGATTTGAACTGTCACAGCTAACAGACTACAAAAACAACTCTCCTGCATAATCATAACATTATGTATCCTTGTCAGTTTCCGGTGCTCTTGATAACGGGCAATACCAATGATACAAAACCGTTCAAGTAGCCTGAATCGAATCGCGCGCTTTCTAGAAAATATTTCTCAGGCGTTCATTTACACCTGCCTCTGCGAGTCGGTATGTACAAATTAACGAAATCTGTAATGATCCTAGCTTCGAATGCTTGTTAGGTAAATATCTTAATTACAGAAATAGGACTGAACAATAAAATGGCGGTTAAATCCTACTTTGAAGGGGCGATTTTGTACTTATAGTTCAGCAACTACTCGGCGTAATTCAAACTGTGACTTGCAGTAGGACAGCCATGCGGAGGGGATTTCTCGCAAAAACAGAGGGGCTTAAAAGTATCATCACTGTAGTCTCTCAAACAAATACTTCAATCAGCGTAAACCACAAAATGCTGATTATCCGGGTCCGCCACCTCGACTTGCACGTACTGCTGAACTAAAGGCTGCGCGTGAATCATGGGCACCGATCTACCCATTGGATTCCTTGATCTGGAAAACAAAATAAATAATCATGTCTTTTCTGCAAACGCACCGTTGCCAGGTTGAGATCCTAGACAATACATTTCTTGGGAGTAAAATTGTTTCAGATCTGATTAGCTAACAGTTGAAAGGGATTCATCTGATTAGCTAACACTTGAAAGGGATTGAAATGAAGATTTCAAAAAAAAAAAAAAAAAAAAAAAAGAAAAAAAAAAAAAAAAAAAACCTCTTACCAAAAAAAAAAATTTTAATTAAAAATAATAAGGAAAAAAAAAAAAAAAATATAAAACGAAAAAAGGGAGCAAAAAATACGC
>Ga0058701_10003197_pt1 | contig 12859 bp, 9 predicted proteins | sample AgamicOrMae_FD_97039 | JGI IMG/M metagenome (GOLD analysis project Ga0058701, IMG submission 97039) | Agave microbial communities from Guanajuato, Mexico - Or.Ma.e | ecosystem: Host-associated > Plants > Phyllosphere > Phylloplane/Leaf | place: Guanajuato, Mexico | collected 2012-06-04
CACTACGCCAACTTTTTGGAAACAATTGGTTTCACGGGGAGCAACCTTGACTCAGCGGTGGCGGCCCTACCAAAACTACTCGCCGCAAGAGCTCGGGATTTGTGTGGCCGAAGGGGCAAGTTGCACGACTGGGTAAGTCTTCAGTTATTAGCCAGCATTCATAAGGTATTTTTAATTATTTAGTTTTTGTTTAAAAAAAAGATAATTTGATCAAACACAGTAGAAAAGTAGGGACCGTTTCATCGAACGACAACCGGTGAAATAAAGTGTCATGAAACTGGTCCCACTATGATTCAATTATTTTGATGGCTTTCTCTATGCTCGGGGTCGCATTTTCAGTTCGACATTCGTATTGTTTTCAAGCACAAAAGCAATAAATTAAACTATCGTGTTCCTGAAAAGTTGAGTTAGTACATTACTATGTTTATTTCAGTAGCTATATGTAAAGAACAGACGCACAAGCAAATAATAATAAAATAGTCACTTGCTGAACCACTCTTTTTTAGGCTTAAGGGTACAGAGCTCTAATTTGCCGTGATCTTAAAATCTAATTTTTCTCATCAAAGAGAAGTCCTTGCATTAAACTTAGCCAAAAAAAGGGATGCGGTCTACTTGACCCTCCAACTGCTGGACCAATATAATAAATTTAGTAATTAATCTTTCAATGTTTGCAGTTCGGACCCAGGTCGACAGGAGGGAGGAAGTGAGTCGAGGGAAGAACGAAATGACGGTCAAGAAGAGCTTGAATTTCATATAGACCAGGAGGAAGAGGAGCAAGAAGACAAACAAGAGGAAGAAGAGGATCTTGGAACCTTAAATTAAGATGAGAAGTAGTGCGGTATTGTATATAAGTTGTAAGTATGAGTTCCATTTGTAAAGTTTCTTAGTAGGGTTGATATGTACGTAGATTATAAGAGTATTATTTAAGTATCTTGTGACTGATAAAAAAGAAAACTAAAACTACCGCATTTTATTGAATCCCAAAACGCACCACCCAGCACTAAATACGGTATTGGTACCTTTTGTGAACCGGATTATCTACTGTGAATTCACCGTTCGGGAACCACCCATGTGCACAATCGCTGCACCGTTCGTAAACCATCTCGATGCACATTAGCCGCACCGCTCATACGCCACTGCGGTACAGCCTGTAAACCGTAGGTGCGTACACTCGCTGCACCGTCCTAGAACAACCAATTCAGCAGCGCTGCACCGCTGACGAACCATTCGCATGTACCTTTACCGCACCGCTTTTGCACCGCACAGACTTAGTCAAAGGGTGCCACTCCTTCACCGTTCCTGTACCGCTCATGCACCGTTTTTGCACCTCTCAGCTGCACCACATATTCCCCTTACCCTCACCACCTATAAACGCACTGTTAACCCACCATTCACCTTTCGGGAACCGCTTGATATGTTCGAAAATACCACTTCCACACCGTACATGCACCGTTTAATGTACCACTCCTACACAACTCGCACACCACTAAAGTAACCACACCTTCACCCTTTGCGTACCAGTCCTGCACCGTGTATTTTCGCCTGGAAAGCCGCACTGCTGCCGCAGCTCACATCAATTATTTTTTACACCACCAGACACGTTTTAACAACACTATTACGCCAAACAGTGTTATCCGAACGGCGATCCATTTTACTGAAAGGACGGTCACCGATTGCAAAGTTTGATCATCATTTTTTTATAGTGTTAGTATTCCACGTCCCTCAATCTTTTGTCGTCCTAAAGAACACTCATTGACTGTCGCTGAACCGATTTCTGTTTGGCCATGCCAGCTAGCGCAGTCACGACAGGCGAGAAGAACTTAACGACGTGGTTACAACTTGTTACGAGGAAGGTGTCACTGCTTCTACTACATGTTTTGCTTACATGAGCGACCAGGACCACCTGCTTGGTGCCTCTGGAAGGGCACCCAAGGTCTGTAATTCATCTTATCAATATATTCCCCCATGCTAAATGTTATTGTTCTAAAAGATGATGAAGTTACTTGACCTAAAGATATTTGATGGAATGCCTAACTTCATCCATGCTGTAAGTTTTAAAACAGATTCACTTGCACGAGAAAGACACTGATGCACGTCCCTAAATGTTCTTACTCTGACATATTGGATAGACTGAAAGACAACGAAATTGGTGTTGTGGTTAAGACTCTGGTCAACTTCTTTTCTACTACGTCTCAAGGACCAAGGTGCTGTTATGCCTGCTCTATCTTCTGGTTTTCGTCTGCGCCCCAGCTCCATTCAAACAGCTACCTGACGCTGAACCAAAACTGTTCGCTGCAGCAATTAACTTGAAATGTTCAAACAATTTTGACTAGTTCTTAAAGAACTGCAAGAAGGAGGAGGAGGTGATTCAGCTGATGAGCTGTTGACAAAAGTGCCAGACACTTGGTTCAATAGACTCTTAGCATACACTAAATCTCTTTGTATTACTATTCGTAATAAAAAGTATTATCCACAAAGGGAAATACGTTGAACCATTAAGTCGCTCCCCTTCATAGCGTAGCAATATCTCTCACAGATATGTTAACACGTTTTCAGCCAAGGCGGGGTCATCATTTTGTCAGTAGTAAACGGACTTTTTTACAAAGGCAAAAACAAAGTCTGAAAAAAGCGGCAAATACACCTTTCAAACTGGTAACGAAAGAAAAAGAGCAGCGAGCCACAAGGTACTACTGATTGTGAGCGGACCGAGGCACACGCCACTCAAACTCAAGTTATCCTACGTTGATGTGCGTCGCTAATACTGCACATGTACGGTAGTGACAGGCTTAGCACGGTGAAACGAAAATCCCACCTTGAAAACTGACAATGAGACGAGGAAAAACGTACAGGCCACATAACTGCAATAACGGCCACGGTTTCATAATTAACATAACTGCGGAAACAGTTTCTCTAGATTCGTTTCAATTTTCTTTTTTACCCATAACCTTCAAATTCTACCAAAAAAAAAAGTTTCGTAATAAGTTTAAAAAACGGGTAAGGTATTTCTCTAATTGCACCTGTGCTTTTTTAGCACCCTATCTTATTGTTTACCACGAAAGAAACATTGCAAAAATTTACGTCTAGATGGTCAGCTGTCGGTAAAAATTATCACATCCGGAAACACAGGCGGGCGGCATGTAACGCAGTACGCAAATCGAGATAAGAGAACTTACTCAGGACAGCATAGCATTCCACGACTCGACACGGAACAATTATGCACACACTCAGAGGGTTGGCCACACTCGCTGTCTCAGGTAAGGCTCAATCCAACAACGAGTTCAATACCTCCGAACAACAAGATCCTCTCTCACGGGTTACGCGGACAACCTCCTCTCTCGAGGCTCCGGCCAACAACATCCTCTCTCACATATGCCGCGGATAACGTCGTTACTCGCCGTTAGCACGGATAACGTCTTAACACCGCTTTTTGGCGTTTTGCGTTATTTGCAGTTTTGGAAACTGATTGTTGATATCTTTCAGTGTACGAACAACGAACAATCGAATCGGTAGTTTTTTAATTATTCAATGTTGAAAATATTACAAAAGTGAGGTTAGCCGAGCCTTTTCCGTGCAACAACATCCTCCCTCGGCACCAGGTGAGGGCAGAGGCTACACGCATGCGCGCTCGCCTCCCGCCTCATAGTCGAGATGTGATGTTTACGACATGCCGCCGATAAAATATTTTTTAAAGATATTTTTTGTTCACAAAGACGAGAAGTTGATTCAACTTTGCTGGGAAAGCGGCTGAAACGCAATTCTGCGGAGGGTGCAGTATTTGTTTTCCTGACTTTTTTTTGTCAGCACTAAATCTCATTTTTTTCGTTCTATTCTGTTTGAGGTTAAACACTATTCTTATCGAAGATTCAAGACGCTTTTTAATTAAGTTTTGAACTATTTGCGACTTTACCTTTTTGCTATGTAAGTTAAATCTACATACCAGTTTGAGGTTAAGCATTATTCTGAACGAAGATTCATATCGCGTTTGAATCAAGTTTCTGATTCATTTCCGGTTTTACTTTTGCCGTGTATGGTAAGTGAAATCAACAATCGGGAAACGTGTTTTGGACGCATGAAGTAATGAATTTAACTGCAGCTATCTCCGTGTTGGCAGCTTATTACCGATCACCTTACACTTGTACACCATTTTCTTATTATTTGGTGTTCGATGTCCAGGAAACCATGATAATGGCAATATCAAGAGGAGCGCGAGCCCTTCAGGCTCTGGGCATCACTCCACCTGGAGTAGAGCCATCCAGATGAGACCTGATCACCAAAAGATATTTCTTCATTACCTTAAGAAATAGTTGTTTCAGTGTTTGTGTAGGTTTAAGAACTTTGAGTACCAGTGACCTGTGTAACATTTTAATTGTATATTTCATCTTCACTTTTACTTCAAAACTTCAGTTTTGTGACTTTCGCCGTTGAAGAAATATCCAGTGAAATTTTTATTCTTATCTCAGCCACCTTGAAAAAGTGAATTTGGCATTGGCCCTTTGATTTGATTCAGTTGCCCACTTAGCGAAATCTTGAGTTCTGCTGAAAAGGTTTAAGGGATTTACCACAAATATTTTCTTTCCTTTTTTTTGGAGTTCCCTTGACCTCAGCCGATGTATGAGAGTTCAGAGTTCAATGTAGGCAGGGATCGGGATAGGGTAGGTGAAGGGTGTATTAAGTATAGGTCTGACTATATTGGTCATGGGCTGCTAACCCTTCAACCTCAAACCATCCTCTATGTGCCTTCAAGTCACTTGGTTTACAAGGGTGCGCCACTACCCCAGCAGTCGCCTGGTGGTGAAGGACGACCACAGAACCTTCACTAAGGTAGCTGGCCCCGGGGATCGAACGCGGGACCTCCTGACTGAGCGTCCTAGACGTTACTACTAGACCACCGCTCTCGATCTCTTTTTAAAGAAAATAATGGCAGCTATCTAATGTGTTTTATTTTATGCTGAAGCTGAACAGGAAACATGTGAGTTTTTAATGATGCAGCTGAACTGGAATTTTTCACCATGTCAGAACATGACCTTTTAGGAAACTGTATTTCTTAAGCTATTACTCTAGATTAAATGATTAATTTCTCCTCAAAAGTGTTTCCACTAACAAGGGAACCCGTCCATGTGTAAAACCCAGATTTGCATCAAACCTATAGGAGTTGAAGTACACCTTCCACAATGATTTTCGGTGCCTATTTTACGGGCCATAAAAGGAAACTACCCCCTGCAGCCACCCCCATAGTTGGGGGTGAAAAAAAATTCGATGGTTAAAAAACCCATCAAATCGATTGACAATGACCCCAAAACACCTCCCACAAAGTTATTTCAGCGATCGACAAAAACTACCCCCTTCAGCCACCCCCAAAGTTGAGGGTAAAAAAAATCGATGGTTCAAAAACCCATCAAATCGATTGAGAATGATCCCAAAACACCTCCCACAACATGATTCCGACGCTCAACAAAAGCTACCCACTTCAGCCATCGCCAAAGTCGGGGATGAAAAAATTCGATGATCCAAGAATCCATCAAATCGATTGAGAATGATCCCAAATCGCCTTCCCGGAAGCTATTTTGACGTTCGGGAAAAAAAAAGAAACTATGTTGGTGGTACAAAATTGACGTCCTTGAAAGTCATTTTAATATTTTAACAAAGTACACCTCTCATCTATTCCGTTAGCCATCTCGAAAGCCGGGCAAGATTTTAAAAAATGCTTTGTAATTGCGGGTTAATCAGTTTTGGTAGTCGAAAAATCTGTTACAAAGTTAATGTTTGACGGATAAAAAACGTACCATTAAGGTTTTTTTTTTCTAATTGTGGAAATGGCTTTGAGAGATGGGCTTTAAGGTCATTCGATATAAATTTGATGAGATTCCCGTCCTTGATTTTTGTTACCTCCAGCTTTGCGGGTGGCTGCAGGGTGTAATTCTTGTCGAATGTCAAAATCGCTTTGAGGGAGGCGTTTTGGGGTCATTCTCAATCGATTAGATGGACTCTTGGACCATCGAATTTTTTCACCCCAACTTTAGGGGTGGCTGCAGGGGGCAGTTTTTGTCGATCGTTGAAACCGCTTTGTGGGAGGTGTTTTGGGGTCATTCTCAATCGATTTGATGGACTCTTGGACCATCGATTTTTTTTCACCCCCAACTTTGGAGGTGGCTGCAGGAGATAGTTTTCATTTATGGCCCGTAAAATAGGCACCGAAAACCATTGTGGAGGGTGTACACTTCAACTCCCATAGGTTTGGTGCAAATCTGGGTTTTACACCTGGAAGGGTTCCCTTGTAAGTTCACGAGAACACAGAACTTAGCTCTCATCTATTATCAGTGTGTGTAGTATTGGCCAAATTCATTGATATGGGATGGTAATGGCATAAGAGAGCTGACCTATTGTAGTATTTCCTGATATTTACTTGATCTGCCCTTCTCAACAATCATGAAATCTTCTTTTACGTCAGTTGTGATAGTTGAAATAAATGCTCCTCATTTGTTTAGGGCTTTCTGTTCAGTTATTCCTAAAAAATGGGAACTCAGGAGTATTTGAGTTTCAATATTAGCATGAGCCAGATAAATGTTCTATGTTAGGATATTTTATTTCCTTTTAGAAAAATTAAAATGGGCTTCTTGACAATTTTTCGTGAAGCACATTTTCACCAAGACCAATTAAAATAAAAAACAATGGTGAAAACCGCACTTCCAGGCGATCTCGCAATCGCTAAAAAAATAACTTCCAAGGTGCTCTATCTTGTCGGTTTCCATTGACAAACACAGAGCCATGTTGTGACGTCAAAACCATGCCAAAAACATAACCTAGCATACGCCGCGGTCTGCGCTAGTCATGGTGGGTTGCTGCCAACGTGGTCTGCAACTGCTTTCTGTGATGTTTACAGTGACATGTGCGAACAAAATTCAACGATCATAACTTATTTGAAATATTTAATGCTCATAGTATGAAAATGATAAGTACAGACAAAGAAGCACTGATGAAGCAAGAGGTACTAAAATGATATAATCAAAACAATGGCTCTTCCTTATCCCTTTAGCGTATAGTAAACTTAATCGTGGGCAAAGGTTCAAGCTAACGTACAGTCATTGAATAAGAAACACTATTTCTGTCAAAAAAACGGTCTACTTTTATTTACGTTCGTAAGTTACGCACGTAGTCGGTGGGTGGAAGCGCAGGTTACGACGCATTTGATTATTGGCTCAATGTTTAAATTAAACAGGTATACCAAAAACTCGTCGGTTTAAATGCTGATTGTGGTTTGTGTTTGTTTGTTAGGCACGCCGGCTAACTTTTGATAAGAGTCCTTAAACACCTATACATTTATTCGTCACTGATCTCAGCTTGTTTTCTGTTGTCGACCGCATCATCAAATGAGCTATCGAATACGCTTATCCTTTTCTAACATCGGCTAAAAACAAATACTATTTTTTTTTACAATAAGAACGTTTAAACCCCGGCTTCAATTTGTTGCTGCCAGAAACGAAAACAAAACAGAGCACACTGAGCAGACAGACACCAAAGAAAGAGACAAGCAAGACTGTTGTGACGTCACGGGCGTTCGGTAGACTTCGGGTCCCTCTGCGTGTGGTCGCGTAGAGCTCATTTTAAACAAAATTTGAATGTCGATTTAAATTCATCGGATGCGCTTACAATCTTAAAAATGTTGCATAGCACCTTCATTTCAACTATAATTTCATGCTATATCCTTTTTTTTTTAATTCTGGGACATTGTCAAGAACCCCATCTGAGTAAATGCCGGTTGTTTTAAAGCTAGTATCTAAATTGAACCGCTTTGCTGCTAAATTATTAAGCTTCATTATTTTTGCAACAACACTTGAAAAATAGCACATCCCCAAGTCTGGAAAATTCTGTAATAAAATAAAAAATATGTGAACATAATGGTAAGTCTCTTAGGAAACTTTAAAACGTGAGATCGATTTTTAAATTCCAGTTTGAACAGATTTCTTAAAACTGACGATGTTTGCTCTTTTATATACACTAACGACAAAAAAAGTCATGGAAACCGTATTTTGCATCAGGGTGTCTTGAAATCCACGGGGGGGGGGAAGAAAGGGAACTTTTTACTTTTGAAACAAAACGATAATTTCTTTTTGTTTTTTTAATTTTATTTTTTTAAGTACTGATGTACCTTAATTGTTTTCGTCGAAAAGAAAGAAAAACGAAGAGCAGAAAGAGAAGGAACGCATTAAAAAACGCCACCGGAACAGCACGCAATGGGGACGAATAGTGCGAAAGAAGGCTGCATAGAAAGGCCAAGACACCAGTTCAAGAGGAAAAGCCATAAAGAAGAAATGCTTGGGTTCGGGTTGTGGGCTGGGCTGTCGTTTCCAGTGCCAGCTCAAGGTCAATGAAGCCGAACGGAAAGCAGTATCCGACGTGTTTTGGACTATACATTCTAAAAATTGAAAATGGGACTTTATACGCAAACACACTGCTATTGAAGATCCAAAAGATCGTCGACCTGAAACATCGACCAGGAAGGGAAGTGCTAGTGTTACGCATTGTCCTCCAAAGAATGGGGAATTGATTAAAGTCTGTAGCACCACGTGACTGTCAACGCTGGCTATAACAGAGCAGTGGGTAAAGACAGTTGTCAAGAAGGCCAGCAAGAATATGGTGATGTTGTATCACCTGACAAGATGGGGAAACATAACAACCATTGAGAAGTATCTGAAGATATTAAGATCTCCATACGTCAGCATATTGAATCCCTCCCGAAGGTGCCGTCGCACTTCTGCAGTACTCGTTCAGGAAGGAAATTTTTTGAACCGGATCTCAACATCGAATCACTATGGCGCCTTTACTCCTATCACATGAAAGAGACTCAACCAGGGAAACCTATAGCAACATCACGGCAGTACCGTGACGTTTTGAATAGTGAATATAACTATGGATTTCAAGCGCCAAAAAAGATCAGTGTAACGCATGTTTCACTTTCGACAGTCTTCCGAAAGAAGAGCAATTTTCACGCCAAGAGGGTCATGATTTGCACTTGAAGAGGAGAGACCAGGCTCGAGATTTTGAAGAAGGCGACAAGTGGCTGCAAAATCTAATCCAAGTATTGTTTTCGGTTGCTTTGATCTCCAAACAGTAATGAATATTCTGAAGAGCCTCGTCGGGTGGATTCATTACCCACGCGAAGTCAACGCGAACAATTTTACAGTTTGGATGAAAAATGGAACTGAAACAACTGGATTCTGTTATGTATGGCACGAAGCGGAGTCTCTCCGAGGTGTAACTTGAAAGCAACAAATAACGCGACAACACATCCTCAAGATAATTGAGCTCTGTGACCTCTGAAATGTAGTGTATGGAAGTTTATAAAATTTGTAGTTTTCTTTTAAAAAACTGACAAAACAACGGAAAAGATCCGTTCCAGTTTAAGTCGCAATTCCAAATCGGTAATATTGTGGCGGATATTGTGGTTGGATCGGTAACCTTCACTCTATCAGTACATAGAACCTTTCTTTTTTCCATTCATAGAAGAAACTGGGGGGCCACCTTTACAGTACCGCTACCGGTTCGTAATTCGTATTCGTAAGCGGTTGCTAGTAGGCATTCCCTGATGAGTATGAGTTGCGGATATTGATAACTCACGGTTTGGGTCGTTGTCACCAGCAAGAGCCCGAGCCACAGCGAATAGCTCGCGCAGATTATCGTCCGCCGCTGCCTCGTTCTCATGGACATCTAAAACATGAACATGTTTATTAAGGTTTCCATTTAATGTTAAGTAGGTATTGTCCAGCGTCCTAATTCGGAGCTTCCAAAACGCTGCTTAGGTATCGGTATTCCAGGCGGTGGGGATGGTTGGTTGGGGCACTGCGTGCAAAACTGTAACATTTTTTTCCGATTATGTTGGAAACTGTTTGAGACTCCGAAGTATGTGTTGCATGCAAAAATGGAGACCGTGAACTTTCATTCGAAAGCGATCCCTTCGAGTTTTCGATAGCTCTACCCGTTCGCGAGAAAGGGGCCGTCCATAAAATACGTCATGCACGCTCCAAGAAGGGGAGGGGTCGGCTAAGTATGACGTCGTTTGACGTGGGGGGAGGGGGGGTCAAGGCCAACGTGACTTCAAACTGTATTTTTTTTTGCATTAGGAGAGTTGTCTTTTTGTTTATTTATTATACAATATAATTCACTTACGATTTTTATAAATACTAGAAACAAAACTAGAATCGTACAAAACTGACATTATATGTATTTATGGGACTTCAGTTTCTCCTGAAGTATGTGGTAAGATTAGATCATATTTAGGGAATCCATTCATAATTTTGCTACCTTAGAAAATTATCAGTTCTTCAAAGCCCCCTCCTTATGTTTATTTCCCCCCATTTAAATACATCGTGTTTCTCCGTCATCAAAGACTATCCTTAAATGTAAGTTTCTCAGAATATTTATTAAAATGCTTTCAAACACAAAATTTTAGTGACTGTGTATATTACCTGCGTTCTCTTCCACTTTTCTGTGCAGTATTCATGCATATACTAACCTTCTTTGATAAAAATAATTCGTGTAAGCGCGTAACATCCTTATCTAGGCCTTCTAAGCAAGTTTTCGATTGTATTCTTAAAAAAAAAACGGAAGCGTGCACGACGAAGGGGGAGGGGGGGTCAGCAAAGCGTGACGGTATGCGACGTGGGGAGAGGGGGGTCAAAAACGGTTATAAAAACGTGACGTATTTCATATATGACCCCAAAGAAGCAACTGAATCGCCGAACCCTCCGCCCGTCCCCCAGGGGTGCTCCGATGTGCCCCAAAACAGTAGGCTGCGTTCCCATATGTATAGAGGATGCCTTCAAGGTTTTGACGTGAATGAAAGATTTATTCTCAAATTATCGGTGACCGAAGCAAAGGGAACCGACCGAACGACACACGTTACCTGAAAACATGTTTTGTGGACGTTTTGGGGCGTCTTCAAGCAGAATACAGCCTTACCTAAAACTCGATCTATGCACCATTGCAATACTTACATTGACTTAGACGTAAAATGCACCTTTGTACGTAAGTGCCGTGTGTCTCAAACCGAAACCGGATTCCCAGGCGCATGCGATATCACCCGCTAGGAAACTCCATTAGGTTACTTACATGAGGGTGATTGATATTGCGGAGTTGGAGGAGGCGGGGGTGCAAGAGGTGGTGGTGGCGGGTTCAAGATGAGCCTCCAGTAATCATGCCTTGTTGCATCGTGCCCTGGCATCCCTCTTTGGTGACGCCTCCTCCTGTTGCGTAGCGGCGTGGCGGAAATGTCATCCCCGGCGAAGGCGGCATGCGCTGCGGCGGAGGCAGCGAATGCCATAGAGGTGGAATAGCCGCCTCTGGTGGAGGAGGCATAGGCTGCGGCGGCAGCATGGGCTGTGGCGGCAGCATGGGCCGCGGCGGCGGCATGGGCTGCGGCGGCAAAACTGCCGGACCGTTCCCGGGTGCATGTTCTTCTTGCTGGTCATCATCCCCGAAGGCAGGCGGGTACTCCCCCGCTCGGGTCCCCCTTTCCCGAGCGATTAGCGTGTCCGCCGCGTGACACACTTTTGAGGAGCTTCCAGTCGTCGTTGTCAGCGGCCAGCGCTTCCTCAGCTCTTCGTATTCGGGCTTCCTGCGCCCTGGAAGTCCCCTTCCTCCTCCGTCTGATCTGGGTGCCCTGCGACAGCCGCTCCAAGTCCAGATGCACCTTCACAGCGTCCTCAGCAATTTTGTCTGTAGGAGAAATAAGCCGTTGTATTTTTTATTGAAGGGGTAAGCCCCTTCCCCTGTCAGAACTGGTATAGCGAAGCGAAAAGCACCTTAAGGCATGGGTACATGATTTCTGAAAAACCCCAACCTTCTTCCTCGCAGTCGCAAGTCATAAATCTAGTAAAAATGACAAATGGGCGCCTTTCCGCGGCAATCCTCTAAACTTTTAAGTTCGGCACTCTCATGAGTCGATGAAATATGTTTCAAATGCTTTACTAGTTCTTTGTAATGTGGGAAAATAAATGACTTCCTCGTGAGGTCTTACTTACCAAGGAATCTGTCGAAGCTAGGACGATGACCCGACATTTTCTTCGCTAGTTGATGGTGCCCATTTTCCACGGCGTTATTAGTCCGATGGGGAGCGCCGTGGACAGATAAACCCTCGGGCCCGTAGACGTCCACGAAGTGTTTGCGGACGTGGTCGACGAGGGGCAAGAGCTGGGGTACTCGGTTGACTCTCATGTACAGGTCAATCCTGTCTACCAGTCGTCGAATCGCTTGGGCACGGGCGAGAGGCAGCACCACCAGCGGACGAAAAGCCTTCAAGGCCATGGCATTATGGAGGATTAGGTCCCACAACGCCGGCGTCTTTTTTGCAATGAAGATTAATCTCTAAGAACAAAACAGCACCCATCCAAAAAGAATTACATTAAAAATTCAGACTTGAAAGTGACAGCAGGCTCGTTCCTACAAAAAAATGAGAATGCAAGTAAAACAGAATAAAAAATTCTTGTCCATGTGTTTTTTTTAAGTATTTTTGAATTATTTGGGTGTCAATTAATGCATCTAGACGGTTGGGAGCGAAATCGTACGATCGGTTTTTACAGGAGGGCCAAAAACACAAATTTCGATTCAGGGATGTTACGGCGACCGCAATATTGGACGGATTATACAAACGGACCAGAAATTTTCGGCATTTTACTCATCTGTTCGAATCTTAATACAATGATAGATTTTCTGCATATTACTTCCATGTCAATGGAAGTATTGGCATCGTGCAAAAAATCGACTTCGAGATAAGACCAGATTTGGGATGTGCAACCCCTAAAACGGCGAGAAAAGTGGTTTTGGACAATCCGTCTGTGTGTCTGTCTGTCTGTCTGTCTGTCTG
>Ga0058701_10003198_pt1 | contig 12858 bp, 8 predicted proteins | sample AgamicOrMae_FD_97039 | JGI IMG/M metagenome (GOLD analysis project Ga0058701, IMG submission 97039) | Agave microbial communities from Guanajuato, Mexico - Or.Ma.e | ecosystem: Host-associated > Plants > Phyllosphere > Phylloplane/Leaf | place: Guanajuato, Mexico | collected 2012-06-04
AAAAGTCACTGGGTTGTGTGTTGAATGGTGGGAGCGAACAATATGTTGCTAAGTCGCAAAGTTTGATGTGTATTTAGAGCCGATACGCCATGGCGGGCATTCGAGTGGCGGACCAGCGATTATTTCCCTTACAAGATATTTCCGCCGTTGTGCAGTTATTTAAGCAACAGTTGGAAAGTTCTTCAGAGCCAGATTTAGCATTGTTGTCAATTGTTGCGGGAGCTGTTGAGAATTCGTTGACATGCAATAGATCACTAACAACTTTGAAAGAAACCGACGGCGGTGACACTGCAGACAAAGTTCCGGTAATAGATGTCGAATATCACATTGTGGACGCCCTTTATTCCAAGTTCCATTCCATTATTTTGGGCTCGGTCGACTTGTCGATGTACGGTGGATCGAAATATGCCACCAGAGAGTTGGTCAAGAAAGTATCAGACGTTATTTGGAATACTCTGTCCAGAAGTTACTACAAAGACAAAGCTCACCTCCAGAGCTTGTATAGCTACTTGACAGGTAATATCTTGCTATTCTCAACTTATTTCATGCATTATCCTTTTCCCCAACCTTTAGTAACAGAAGGTCTCTTGTGTAGTGAGCTATGTTAGGCTAATCAGAACTTAGCCTCCAATCATGGCTTAACCATACAGATGTAATGAAATCTTCTCTGGTTTGGATGATACCTTAATGAAAATATGTATGTCACATGCTGTTTTCAGTATTCCTTGTTTATATCTCAAGCATGATAAGGTAGGGCTTCCTCTGTTTGACTTTCTTAATTCACTGTGTGTCAACAAGTAGTTGAGGTGTCAGTAACCATTATGTTGAGCTGAAGTTTATCAGTCAGTGGAATAAATCTCTTTTAGCCATTGATTTTGGTGCCATATTTGTGACTTGATTTTTTTTTTGCAAGGCTCATAGAGATATGGTGATGTGTTTTTGTTTGCAGGAAACAAACTTGATTGTTTTGGAGTGGCTTTTGCTGTAGTTGCTGGATTTCAAGTTCTTGGTTATGACGATGTGCATTTAGCCTTATCAGAAGATCATGCTTGGGTAGTTTTTGGTGAGAATGGAAATGAAACAGCTGAAGTAACATGGCATGGTAAGTTTCTGTGTAATATTCATGTTTTTAACCTTTATGTCAAGAGTTTCAACTTAATTTGTGATTGGTAGGAAAAGGAAATGAAGACAAACGAGGACAGCCCATTGGCACTAGTGTAGGATCCCGGACATGGCTCTATGTTAATGGACGACCAGTAGTTTGTGATCGCCACATGGAAGTGGCTGCTCTGGTATCATCAATGAATCCATCTCTTAGTGTGACAAGTGATGCAAAAGAAGTCGCTGAGCTTCAAAAAGAGCTTCTGTGGTTGTTATATGATCATGGATACTTAGATCGATATCCAATGGCACTGGGTAAGGACAAAAGACTCAACTTTTCTGAAATGGTTTTCAAGTTATTAAGTACATCTCCTAATATTGTTATCAAATTTGACAGGTAATCTTGGAGAGCTAGAAGAAGTGAGTCCCACAGAAGGACGACCTCCGTGTTCTGCGTTGTTCGAGCAAGCTGTCAACTCTGCTCGGAGATATTACAACAACCAACATGTATATCCGTACACATATCAGGGTGGTTACTTCTTTAGGCATAAAATGTACAAAGATGCATTTGAGAGCTGGGCTAATATGGCAGATGTAATCAGACAGTAAGTTCAACCGCTTGTTCTTAATTCCTCTGTCTCAACCCCTCTTATGATTTTGTAACACTTTATTATATTATCAACAGAGTAGATATACCTTTATTGTGTAGGAAAATAATGCAACTCAGACTAGAACCAAAAACTTCATCAGTGTACTTTTAGTCCCAGAAATCTTGCTCTTGAGATGCAATAGTTCTTAAGTTTTCTTATCCTTATGATCTGGACGACCAAACAAGTAAGGTCGCGGCTATTCGCCCGCTAGAGAATGGAAAATTTTGTGTGCCGCACGCAAGAATTGAACCTTCAATCATTCGATTTGTGGAGTCGCACGCTAGTATCTACGCCAAAGCGACAGCATAGCGGCGGGAGATCCAGGAAAGGGAATAAAGTTTGCACGGACTAGCACGCATTCCGCTGGCGGGCGAATAGCCACTTCCAACGTATAATTGTGATGTCTATTCGTTATTTAACTCTTTCATTCGTTTTAAGACGCAAAATTAATGATTGAGGCTTAAACTAACTGTTGTTTTCAGGTACAATTATTCCCGTGACGACGAGGAACTTTACAAAGAACTTATGGACATCGCAAACGAACTTATTCCCCATGTGATGAAAGCAGTAAGTTCGGGACATAGCGCTTACTCCATCTTGCGAGACCCGGAATGTTTCGCGCATCTGCTGCGATTGTACGACGGCATCTGCCAATGGGAGGAAGGCTCAGTTATGCCGGTTCTCCACATTGGGTGGGCGCGACCGCTCGTTAACACCATCGCCAAGTTCGACGCTGATGTTCGCTCTCAGCTGGTTATCGACGCCCTGGACCAGAACTCGGACGATGAAGCGGTCAGTATTCAGGCGAGATGATAAAATGGGGCAGATCTCAAAGTGGAACGAGGTCTATCAGTGCATCTGCTTAAAATTTGAAAATCAGCCTTCAGTTTGAAGACTTTTCGGAAAGCGCAATGTTAAGCCGAATAACTGGACTTCGCTTTCGAATGAACTTTTCTATTGCCTTTCAAGTTCAAATTCTGTTTCATTGTTTTCTAAATACGCTTTTCAACCCATTCAGCAACAGGGTGTAAGAATTTTGTTGATTTTTTTCCTATTTTTTTTTTAATCAATTAAATCGTAGTATTGATTTGTTAAGGGTACCATTACTTTACTTGCAAGTGATCGGACTTTCATAAAAATAAATTGCTCTCAGCATAAATGAGTTGATCAGGCTTTAATCAATCTCCAGTTAATCAGCACTTCCAGGTTGTCCAGTTTTAAATTTCTCTGCGCTGAAAGTTTTCTCTGTTGGTCTCCAACGAGGAGTCAGAAAGTTCCTCCTAAACACATTCTCCGAGTTGTGTCAGTTGGAAGGAGATGTAAGACGAATTTACTGGTTTACAGAAGGGAGAGAAGAATAAGCCTGACGCCAGTACTGATGGAGTGGACTCTGGCGATGCCCCGTGCGTGGAAAGATCCGACGCTTCTGGTGAAAACCTGAATAACAATAACAACAATTACTGCAAAACACAAGACACGACTACTGCAAGTGTGCACCCATCTATAGAGGCATTGGCGGCAGCTTGCGGGGAGAAGATTCTCAATCCCGACTTCTTACTGCAAGGAGACGGAGAGCCGTTTGTTGGGTCGGATCGAGAAGCCGTTGAAGCGACTGTCGCTATCTCTAAGGCAAGTATCGTCACATTAAGTAAAATTTGTCCCTATTTTAAAGATCCTTCTTTGTTAACCACATTCGTTGAAATATTGTTTTTGCGCCGACTGACCCTCAAGTATGATCGCTGATTCGCGGTCTGCCCTCGCGCAGAAGAGCATTGTTACGCCCTCCCCTCCAACCTCCCGGCCGTGAACTGCCGCCTCTCCTGGTTTGTTTAAAAACGACAAATTGAGCTACAGACATCGATTCTAACCTTTATAGTGTCCCTCAATCAGATCCAATCTACAAAAAAAGAAAAAATCGGGCCAAAACTGTTAGAAAAGCAATTGGTACGCCTTCCTTGCCTTTTTTCAAATTTTTACTCAAATTATTTTGTTGAATATTAAGAATTATAATGTTGAATAAACATTTTAAGGTTGTAATTATATTTAAGGTAAACTAATGATTGTTTTTACCATCGGCTGTTGCCCGCTTACAGTTAGTTTATATATCACTGCTAAATTGGAATTTGAAATCCCTACCCCAGAATCGTCCGAGCACATGATTTTTAGCTCGTGGCCTCATTATTTTTCGTAGTGGGCATTTTTATATCGCTGGTATATTTCTGGATCTCGATTTAAAAAATTGACGTCACTTTTGTCTGGCTAAAATGTTACTTTAGTCACTTTTTTGAGATGAGACTTGACTGGAAGCCTTGAGCATTGTTCATTCAGAAAAAACGTGGTTTTCTGATGGATGAACATGATAGGAGAACTCAATTATTAATAATTAACGGTAGGTTTTCTGATGGACGTGACAGTAATATTAGTTATAGATCGAATGCATTTAAACAAAATTATAATAAAAAACTTAGTGATAAATAGTCATCCCTCTATCAGAATCCCTAAATGCAACTTTTAGCCCTATTATAAAAGTCCTTATTTCCATACCGAAAATCTCATGTAAATGCCTTAAAGGCAAATTTTTCTTCGCACCCTACAGGGATAACAATTTTTTAGCGTAAATTTCTCAAGCCTTAAAAAAAAAATTTTTTTAATTAAAAAAAAATTATATAAAAAAAAATATTTTAAAAAAAATTAAAAATGGGGTGATCGTGATAAAAAATAATTTAAAAATGGGGTGATCGTGATGTGGTGGGTGTTTTAGGGTGGTTCGAACGGCTGGTCGTGCACGGGCGTGAGCAGCGCCGGCCCGTCGAGGAGGTCGCCGACCACGACGCAGCCGACGGGCATCACCGTCGGCGACGACGGCCGGCCCCGGCTCACCCTCCTCAGCAGGAAGATGAGGGGCCTCAAGGACCTCCTCCTCTACGAGAAGCTCAACACGCAGGCCATCTCGCTGCAGCTCACCGCGCAGTCGCAGGTGCAGGTAACCAGGAAGAACAGGATGGGAGGCAAAGGCGCCGACGCGCGCCCTAAAAGGACCAGGAGAGAATGAGCAGAGGCTCGGACTCGACGCGCCGGGACTGAATTGAGCTTTTTAGAGAGCACAGACAATCCGCTACGTGAGGATCACGGTATACGAACATACATTCCTTTGACTGAAAAGTCCCCGTCGGTAACGTAGAGACGCGAGGTAGTTGGCCTTAACCTTCTACCGTCCAGCGGCAACCTAAAAATATCTAGCTTTTTTGTAGCACGGGAAAGCTCTAGACAAGTATGTGTTGGAGAGGAGATCGTGTGTGTTTCTTATTTATTGTTTTAGCTTTATCCGCAACCCTTAGAGAGCTATTCCGCTCGATACGAGTTGTTACAGTAACTCTACTTTTTCTTTTGTATGTAGCGTGTTATTGCCTGGGTCGGATTTTTGTTTTATCTCCAAGAAAGGACTGAACGTCCACGTAGAGGTGCGCCTCCCTCTTAATCTTAATCGGAAAAATTCGCTCCGAAAAAATGATTTAAGCCATCAGACGAAAAGCATCTGGGTACGTGAAAAAATAAAAGATAATCTGAGATGATTTCTTCACGCTGAAATTTTCTATTTTATATCAAAAGGCGTGTTTTAGTGGGTCCTCTTAGTAGATAAGAGTCGTTGGTGTCCGAAAGAATAATTTTTTGATGAGTCCAATTGTTTTTAATGTACCATAGTTTTTAGAAAAGTATCTTGGCTTACTGCTGGACGGTAACAGGTTAACCACGTATCTTCTCGCACAGTTACGATCTTATTCTGTTTGGGTATTCCATGATCCGTTGACGCTCCGTGGAAACGGAGTTGAGATGGAGGTGGTGGTTTTTGAACTGATATTGATCACTATGATGAAGGGCGGTATGATTGTGAGGGTTGGTATATGGTGGAAAAACAAGAGTGATGAGTTTGGTTGGACAGAGTGCTTGTGCCATGATGAATTGGATCGAATGAAACATAATTTTTCTATTCGACTTAAACTTGCTGGTCAAGTCATGTTTTAATCCTGCTTCCATTTTTAAAATATGTCCACTCTTTTCTTTCTTTTATATCTCTCTCTTAAACTGTGAGTGCGTGAAAAGTTTCGAACCCAAAACTAGGAGGAAAAATGTTTCGTTCGGCAAGGAAAAACGTTTGTGGCAACAATGCCTCATTTTCCGTTGGAAGTATTTGCTATCTCAAGTAGAGATGGGAGATCTTCACATTTTAGGCGACATATGAACTTTAGCAATAATAGCATTTCCGCTTTTAAAATTAAAATACAAGTTAAGTCACCGATTAAAGGCTCAGGAAACAGCGCTATGGAATCATTTTAAGCCAATACAAGTTTTTGGCGATATGTTCGCACTCTAAGGAATCATTGTTGGTTATAATTTCTACATTTCAATGCAGAGGAGCTCCTGTTTATCGGGTTGCTTCCAGGAATTTTTCTTACGAAAATATCACCCGTCGCGATTAATCCTTTTCTTTAACAAAACGTCAAGGCTGTTTCTTCAAGCGTCGTTAAACTACTTAATATTTAGTAATTCAAATTTTGGCGCGCCTCTCCTGTAACGTTGGTCACCCTTACCATACTGCAACGCAGTGTGACCTCCTTTCTCGAAGGTAATGTGGTTTAAGGACGCCCTCAAGAGCGGAAGTGCTATGTTGCCTAACCTGTGAGGGACAATACGTTCGCAACATGAATACGCTTTGCATATAACCGAAGTTATGAAGAGTATCAGACCACCTTTATGGTAGCCATTGTTTTCTCTGCTTGGAGCTCCAAAGGTAACTAATATTACTGTTTGAGGATTAAAAATGTTGAATACGGCGACCGTGTTCGCGGGCTCCTTCAAAACTCCCTCCACGGGACCAAATAGAAAGAATTGTAACGTCAGTATTGTAAAAGAGTTACTTCTGCAAATATTTACGCTAGCTTTCAGCATACTGTTGGACGAGTAAGATTTTAGTGGGTCGTGGTAGGAAGTGCATTTACGAGAGGATTTAAATCTAGTTGACTTTCTCGAGCGCATTAAGTTTGTTATTAGCTCACTCGTTTTGAAATGGATTGTTGTTAGTGGTGATTGTTGAGCTGGGGCAACACAATAGTCAACAAAGCATTCGTGAGTGACGGATATGTTCCCTTTATCACCTGAACTTTGGCGAGTCCATTGTTGGCTCTTATGTTGCGATTGGCGGGAAATTAAGCTCGTTTCAGCTTTCTGACTATTTGCAGTGTTGACTGCCATCTCGATTCGTTTGATATTTTATTTCTTGCCCTTAAGTATTTCAAGGACCTCTGTGAAGTCCACTTGTTAAGTTCGTGGACAGTATTGTGACTGCACTTTTAGCAGTTGTTCAACTGACCTTATTTTAACAACTTTGAAAGACTGGTGTCTTCTGGTTATTTCACAGTATAAGACCGCTAGTAACCGAGCTGATTGTTTTTTATCATTTGGTTTGTCAGAAAGTACTGAAGAAAATCCAGGGTATATCTGATAGAGTTTAGTTAAGTAGCTAGCAACAGTGTTTGTAGAGTTGAACCAGTGTGGCTACTTAACTTAGAGAAGAGTAGTGTCTTTCTCTAACGTAGTATCTTTCGCTGTTCGCTACTATTCCGGTAGAGTTCTGCTGATTAAGTCTGCACCGGTGTCGATTTTTTTTTTCGCGCAAACATGGCTGTTTGTTTTTCTGGCTCCACGTGTTCTGTGTAACTGCAATTGTGTGTCTACAGGGTTAGTTGTTTTACCACGTTTTCCGTTTGCTGGGTCATCGTGATAATTGTGTACATACGTGTGGGTTTGTTCTTGTGTGCTCGGGTTCTACCTGATCGTTTTTTTTTTCGTTCTTTTTTTTTTGCAATGACTCTTGTGATTTTAGCTGAAAAGCTCTCTTTCTTTCTCTCTTTTCTGTAGTCACTTGCCTACGTTTTCATACTATCACAGACAAGAGGCATGTTTTATCCTTTCAAGAGCGTAGAAATGCATTTATTCTATATTCGAGATCAAAAGTTGTGTCGCAGCCCATATGAGCTTTTCCATGTGTGAGTGCGGTACAACTTTTTATATCGATTTTAGTCTCTTTCGTTACAATATCATTTTTTTTTTCTAAAATTTAATACATCATGACTTCTGCCTGTGATAGTACTTTCTTATTTATTTTTGAAATGAATAGAACTTTTCTTCTTGTTAGCTTGTGTGTATGTTAGATAAGTTAATATATTCTTTCTCTTTTGGGTGGAAGGTGCAATGTAGTAGATTATAGTTTTATGTATCAACTAATAGTTACCTGCGACATATATTGAGCTTATTAGTTTTCGCTTTTTATGTCCGTATTAGAAATTGGAACCAAAATTATCATTTGAGCCCATCGCAATTTACTCAAGTAAATCTTGAAATATTTAAAGCGGCTTAAAAAAAAAGCAAGGGATACTTTTTGCCAAAATCCAACTTAGCTTAAAGGTTGAGTGTTGTTTTATTTATTTATTAATAAGCGCCAGTTTAGGTTGGCTGTCTAATCCTATAAATCTTCTTTTGACTCTTGTAGTAGCAATTTCTGTGCTTTCCTCGCAGGAAGGCGCTGTTTTTATGTTCTCTACCTGAAAATTTGATCGTTTCTTGCATTTTAGAAGTTATGTCACGTCTGTTTCAACCATTTTTACAGGTTTTCTTGAACTAGTAGGATGTTAGATACTCGAATTTATCCTTTCAGATAATACAGTTTTTATGTTGACTTTTTGCGACAGTCTGTATCTTTAGACACTTCTTTGATGGGAGATCCTGTCTAGAGAGCCAAGACTTTTGTTTCGGTCTGTACTCCTCGTTGACTCGTTCCTGCCTCTCTTACTTTTCTGTTAACATCATGCGCCGTGTCCAGGAACCGGATATTAAATCTATAGTTCGATAGATAGGTTACTCTACCGTAAATGTACTGTACTGTAGTCTAGCGCAACTGTTGGGAGGGCGTAACGCGTACCCTTTATATCTTCCATTTGAAATAAGTCTATGGATCGTGCTGATAGTACAAATGTGTAAATAATTCTACTTTATCGTAATTATTTTTTAACCTAGATTTGCATGTTAACAGAAAATGACTTTGCGGCTTTCCCTTGCATTACTGGAATACTACAATGATCGCTGTAGGGTCCTGGCCTACTCAAACTTTGTGATAAGAACGCTCTTTCATACTTGAGGTGACTGAAGTTGCCATGCATGTCTTATGAAGCATAACTTTTCTCCTTCGGTATTTTTTTTTCTCAAGGAAACATAGTATGTAAAGGTCTTAGGGGTATTTGAGCAGTACTAACTTTGTTTCCTTGTGTAGCGGTTTAGGAAATATCCTCTAACTTCTCTTTTTTTTCTAAAAATTTATTTTAGCTCGTCATAAGTAATACTCCCTAGCGGGAAATAGAAGTAACTTATTGCCAGTTTAATTTTTTCCCAGTGCTTGTTTTGTACAAAGCGGTATTACTGCACGTTAGTCTTGGCACTTATTACGTAACGTGAGGTCATCGACCTTTTACTTGCCTCTCAAACTTATTTAGGCCTGTTGTTTGGAGAATGGTGCCATTTTATGTATTTCTGAGACTGTAAACTCCATAGCAAAATTCCTCTTTATCCGGGAACGCCGCTTTTAATTTAACCTCTTATTCTAATAGATGCTTAAGATTTTGTCATTGATCGCTTGCTGTTTTAAACGGCAATGTTTTCTTATTCTTTTTTTCTGCGATTTTTATCTGAACGTCCGAAAACGCCTCTTATTATTTAAATTAGAGACTTAGTTTGAATGTCAAAGACAACTGTAAAATCTAATTTCCGCAGTCGGTAACGAAGTCTTTTAAGAAAGTGCAGCTGTAAAATCTCGTTACCGTTTTCTGAGTTTTTCCGTGTTCTGAACTGCGATCCCCGGTGTAGTTTTAGCTGAAGTTTCGTGTTTTGGTTTTATTAAGGCTGCACGGAAGTCCGTTTTGCTGTTGGCTGTACTTTTATTTTTAATTTTTCAGAATTTACTTCAGCATTATAAAATCAAAGTATCTGAAAAATCGTGTAAAATTTTGCAGTGTTATAGTTACAAAATAGTGCTTTTGAAAACGATCACATATTTTTAATTTCCCTTTTTTTCGTATATTTTTAAATGGAAATTGCTTTTGGTACTTTGTATTAGTTAAGCCAGAGCCTCAATACACCATAATTGCTGTAATAATAGTTATTTAACTGTATCTTCTCATAATCAATTAATTTATTTAGAGCCCAAGAAGCTTTTGCTCCCTAAAAGGGCAAGTCACAACAGAGAGGATGAGTGGCAATGTTTGTACTTACAACAAGTGTGTAAAGTAAAACAGTAATGAAAGGACATCTTTTTATGTACCATTGTGAGCACTCTCGTAAGTATTCACAGGACGTTGCATAATTTTTTTTTTCATTTTCGTGTTGAGTATTTTTACTCAGGTAACAGTTTGCTGATTGTTATTCCATTTTCTTTTTGTTTTTCGGAACTGCTGCACGTTTTTCCTTATATTTGTTAAGTTACTCCCTTTTTTTATTAATCGTATTTTTTATAACATTTCTGGGCTTTAAAACTGGAACATTGCAAGGTTTATTTATGCAAAAGGGCATACATGTCAAAAGGTTTGTGAGGATTTCATTAAGAATTATTGTGATATCGTTTTGTGTGTGCAATTTGAAAAATAATTAGAAATAAGCTTTGTCCCAGTGAAATTCCTGTTCAAATTTCAGGTCACTAATTTTGATTTACGTTTGAGCATCGGGCATCGATACGACTATTGCGAAATCTTAAGGCGAGGGATATTTGTATTCATGCAACTCGCGTAAAATGCTTAACTTTTAACGGTAAAGCTAATTCGGTAATTGGAAGTGTGAATGCCATATAACTGTGATGAATGAACGGTCATTGTAAGAATACGAAAATATTTTTGTAAAAGAGAAAAGGTATGTTTTCTTTTGTTCGTTGCTACGACTAATTTAAACTCACTTTGATTGTTATTTAATCTTTTAAAGTTGCATAAAAATTGTGTTAGTGGTGCTGCATAATTTATATGCCATGCCGACCGAATAAGAATTCCATTTAAGATACAGTCTGTTACAGTCGGCTTGGACAGTTGCTGCGTACTGTTGAGAGTGTACTAGTTATTAGCTTGTAGCATTGTAATGTGGACTGGTATTTGTGTAGTGTAGACACTAGAAAAAGAAGAAAAAAAGGATTTTCGTTACTTATGTAAGAATGATTCCACTAGAGTCGCATCTTCCGATCGGTTGGTTTCTTTCCCATGTAATAATGCACCTTTTTATAGAACAACACCACAATTTTGTTTCTGTAATGTTTATCAGCCGTATCTAACAATAAAAGAATCGTGTTTCTGTCGCTGTAAAACTTTCTTTTTTCTCCAACTCCCCAATTCCGATGTCGTGACCATTGGTCGTACAACTACTGTATTTTGAATTCGCCGCCGTGCATATGTAACCTACGTCACATGAATTGGGTAGAAAAAGAACATAAACACAGGGCTCTCTTTATATTTAAGTAACACCTTACTCTCTAGCTGCTCTCTTGTTTAGGTTGTTACATGGATGGTTACATAAAATTTGAGTCAAGAAAAATACTGTTCTTCCTTGTTAGTAATACTCACAACTCTCGGAGTAGGTCATTCGGTTCTTAGTTTATCGTAGTGATTAAAAATATCATAAAAGAGAGCAGCCGCCGTTTGCGCTTTTCCAGCGATCTGTAAAGGGCGTCTGAAGTACCAACATAGAAAATGAAAAAAGTACGTATTTTTGTGTCTACGCATTTTTAGATTCTGAAATTCCATCATAAAAAAACAATTTTCAAATTCCCTTTTGTCATTTTTATGTATACTTAAGCATTTTAATTAATTTTCCTCTTTGAAACTACTGCATCTCAAGCCCTATAGAGTTGGTATAATTTGAGATTTTGAGATGACGTTTCGTTCTTGTCGTTCTTGTTGGGCTGGCGAAAGGAAGCCATTTGTTTTTATTGATTTTTCAAAATATCAAATTCGTCTGTGTAAAAATGGGCAATTATCATCGCCTGCGTGGTGCTCGCATGGAGAAACGCGCAGCTCAAGGAGGAGGTCTGTGTTTCGTTTAATTGTCCTGTTGAAAATGACCTCCTTGAAGCGGGTTTTGTAGTTGCGAGCTAAAGTTGCGAAACCCGGAACCCGAAGTACCGTAGCCAATGTTGCAATCTGGCACCGTTCGTTTACGACGTAAACATAAATAGTGCATCAACAACCGAGTACCGAAGATGATGTTTAAGTTTTCAGTCTTGGTGTGTGATGAATTTAATTTATACGAAGGGTTTCTTTGCATAACTGGGACTTGTTGAGGTAGTGATTGTGTTACGATAAACAACGCAGTATCAGTTAGCCTATAATGGCGATCTTCTAGATTTCCGAAGTTTTCCAATCTTTGGGGTCATTTATTTGGTTTATTGGGATTTGTGTTAAACAAGTGGCTTGGGAACACATACATACAGTCTGCGCTCAGCAAGAATTTTTTTCCACTTACTCGTTCTGTGTCCATACTTCAGACAAAACCCTTTAGCTACCTTTTATGTCATTTATGTTTATTTGGCCGGTTTTCGAGGAGAGTTTCCAAGGTTTATTTTTCTGTGACTAGAATTGAAGCAAAGCATGATGAGTTAAATGGAAAGATACCTGAGGTTTTCTCAACCTAGTGTACCATATCAGTCACTTTCATTATGTTTCAGGTAACGGTGTCATACTTTTCAAGTGTGTTTCAGCCTTGTAAAAACTGTGTCCCACTAGTTGAAACATACCTCTGGGTGCTTTAAGCATGAATCTTTGTGCTGCAAACCTTGTTTTCAGGTTAAAAGGTGGTCTAAGCGGGTTTGGCAATGGCATGTTGGCACAATTCCTTTTGTAAATTCCAATTTAATGACACTTAAAATGAGGAAAATGAGATAAAATCAAAATATTCCAGCAAAGCTTCAATTCAGGGCGAGTTAGGAGTTGTCTCTTGTCTTAGCTAATAATTCAGAATGCAGGATTTTGGCTCTTTGTTTTTGTTTTGGGATTCCAAGAGAAACGCCCTGCAATCACTACTTAGT
>Ga0058701_10003199_pt1 | contig 12858 bp, 7 predicted proteins | sample AgamicOrMae_FD_97039 | JGI IMG/M metagenome (GOLD analysis project Ga0058701, IMG submission 97039) | Agave microbial communities from Guanajuato, Mexico - Or.Ma.e | ecosystem: Host-associated > Plants > Phyllosphere > Phylloplane/Leaf | place: Guanajuato, Mexico | collected 2012-06-04
AATAACATCCCCCCTTCGCCACTTTTCTTTCCAGGGGGAAAAAAATTAAAAAAATTTAAAATTATTTTTTAAAGGGCGAGAAAAATTCCATTTTTCGTTCAAATTTTTTTTTTTTTTTTTTTTTTCGATGGGAACTTGTTAGAGTAACCTAAGCAAGATTTTTGCAATTTAGATAGACGAGAGCTCGGTACCTTGCAAATCGCGATTAATTTAACCTACTAAAAGAGAACGGTAATTTACACAGCAAGTGCAAACCTTGATCAACTTGACCTAGAGTCCATGGCTGAAAAAAGTTTGCACAACGTAATATTATAATCCGGAAAAGTTTTGCTGGGCCGAGAATTATTTATTTATTTATTTTTTTTGCAACAACACGGTGTATGCCGAAACCGGTTTGACATTAACAACCTTTGTTATTTAGGACCAAGAAACTCTGCTCAATGAACTTCGTCATTCGGGATTTTTCGATGTGCTGGAATACGTGGGCTCTGCGGATGGGCCGCAGTGGGGCTGCTTTTTGTGCAACCATCCCGAGAGAGCCGTCGGCTTTCTGCAAGATAGCCAACCAGTCATAGAAGGCCAACTTAAAGAGAAGAAAGGTCGATGGAAGCTGTTCAGGAGATGGAGGACCAGATACTTTACCTTATCCCCGGCGCACTTGTCGTGTAAAGGATCGGTAAGCACCCTTCTTTCTTTAACCCCTTCTTTTATGCTTTTTTCATTTTTCATTTTCTGAAAATACTAAAAAAAATAGCTATCTTTTCGACAAAATTTATATTATTTGCGCTCAGGCAAGGCTGATCATTTTTTTTAGTTAACAAATTAACAAGGTGTTTTAGCGTAAATTCAGTAAAAAAAAAATGTTTAAGTTTTTTTCTTAGATTAAATTCTTTTTTTTCAGGTTAAGTTGAAGTTGCCTTTATATTTAAACTACATGAGACTCGTCGAGATTATCGACGCTGTGTAAATATTTGCGTACAGTGAAACCCGGTTAAGATACGAATCAAGGGCCTGAGACGCCTTCGTTTCTTAAGCGGGTTCGCATGTAATTCGGGTTTCATTAAATACCGACTAGGCTCAAGGCAATAAAGACAATACGTATCTTAAACGGGTTCGTATCTTAAACGGGCGTATCTTAAGCGGGTTTTACTGTATCTCCCCAAGAAGTAACCGACATCAGGGTCGGCAAAGTTAGGTTAGGTACCGTATGCCTCGCTTCTCTATCTCTCGACTTAGCGACGGAAAGATTAATAATAGAAAATGCTAACTCCAAAATTTATCTTACCGACTCGATTGCAACAGAAAAGAATTCGATCCGGCTTGCTCTTTCTAAAGTGTATGGAAAAAAGATTCCAACGAATAGTTGACACACATCCCGTTGTTCCAGAAGGACGACAAAGATGTTACGCCGATAGAGGTGAACCAAATTCGCAGCGTCAAAGTTAGTCGGGGCGCCCGCAACATCCCCAAAGCGTTCGAAATTTTCACCGGAGACCAGTCGCTGATCCTCAAGCCAAAAGACGGCAAGAACGCCGAGGAGTGGGTGCAATGCCTGTCCGTCGCTCTTGCTCACTCCCATGCCCAGAATTCCCCTGCCAATAAAACGCATTCTCTGCCAGCCAGTCTTCGAACACCAGTTTAACTCTGCCAACAGTCGAGATCACACTGCCCGCGAGGAATATTCCTCATTGTGAAGACGCGACTGTTAGTTTTCAGAAGTGTTGGGAATACCGTGGAGACTTCCATTGTATTGCCAACATACATTCCGGCGCAGTGCAGCCAGATTTTGCGCGTCAAATTGAAACGTAGTTAACTTTCAGTGAGGATAACTTGAATTGCTCAGTTCGATAGCGATCCATAACATAGTCCATACAAGGTTACCTAGTTCTTGAGTTATACGCGGTTAAATTTGAACGGCGGAATTTGGCTGCATTGAAACGGCGTCATGTCTTGATTTAGTCGAACCAATGTTGAAATAACCACGACAAATGGTCGTTAAACATGCAACCGTGCAACAGAGACATGAAAATAGGAGGCATTTAAGACATCACAAAAAAAGCTATTTTTTATATTTGACGTATTGAAACGCTAGTGTCATGACCGTCATAAGCACGACCCATTTTTACTACAGTATTCCGAAGTCCAGCTTTTATTGTACAATGCATTAGAACGTCGGGTCTCTCAAACCATTTAGTTATTTTTGGTCGGTCCACGGGACGTCGTGTAAATGAGGTTTCTCTAGCTGTAAGGTTCGTTTCAACGATGGTTCGACTTAATAGAATTTTCTGTGATGTCAAGAAAAAACTTTGAAAGGTATGTGCCCAGGGGGGGTCACTCTATGTGGTTTAGTTCTTCTAAAGGGTTTTGCTTTCAAACCAATCGATGTGCAACCGTGAAGTGCTGCCTTAACTTTTGGCAAAATTATGTTGTTGTAGTAAAATAATCTTCTCAGGGTACTGCGATTATTTTCCGAAAGAGTGTGTCAGTGTTTCCCAGGGTGCTGTTACTATTCCCTTAAGCGGTGTCGAAAGAAGTGAACAACTAAGCTTTTTGTTCTGCTATTGGTCATGTTCGTTTTGATCTGGCAACATTGGGTCAAAAATAAGCGCTGAAAAGTTATGACTTATTCTCATATTTCAGCACCCGAATCAGTGCCTTCTATGCCAAAATGTCTACAGAAAATGTAGTCCATGCTGGAGTCTATTTTTGAAATTTTACCTTTGTTACCGAATGAAGTATTGTTTATCGGCTGAAACTTTGTAGTATTTTATTTTTATGAAAGTCACCGCAGAGTATTCGTATATGTTTGTTTTTGTATATCCATCCTTCCTATTTTTGTCTTATAAAAAAAAATGACAATAACATTGAATAAAAACTAAAAAACGAGTGCCTTAATGATGCGCCATCTTTTACAAAGTAATATCTTAAGATAACGACCATCCTTGTAATTTTCGTGATGTATTTATAAAAATACCGAGTTAAGCAATGTTGCGCTGGTTACATCTGTCAGGTGAAATTCCAGACTAAATTTATTGATATATTTAACTCAATGGCTTTACTAATCGAAGAATGATCATTCGACAATATGTAATTTTATCGAGCTTTTCTCGTGGGAAACCTTGAAACAGTATTAAAACAAAATTGCAACTAATATTAGGTGATGTATTATGTGTTAATAAGCGAATATTTAGATAAGCGAATATCACCGTTGAGTAATAGTATTATTTTCCGACCCAAAACTTCAAATTATCGATTGAAACGACCAAAAGTTATTTATGTGTAATGTACCTGTTGTGGATGCCACTATGTCTCAATATCAAACCTAATTATTTGTTCTTTGTTCTCTTTTATGAGATATTGTTCAAATTTTTGTTCATATCGTCTTTAGTCACTGCTTTTATCATTTTACCATATCTCTTATAATAACAATCTACTTTTAAAAATAAGGAAATCATTTTTTGTTTTTCTAAGGTGCGAAAAAATAATGATGGGCCGTGTTGAGTCTTGGGTGCTATGCTATTTATAACCGTATTCGTATTTTTTTAGATTTGTATTTTAGTATCATGCGAAATTGTATTCTATTTGAAAATTTACATCAAACCGAGACTGAAACTCTACCGGTACGCTTCTTACCAATGCATTTAGTGATCCAAGTCTCCCAAACTTATTGAATAATAGTTTCTTGCCATTGGATTTCAAGTAATCATTCAACAAATTCTCTTCTTTTTTTTTTCAAACTAAAAATGGACAATTACTATTTTTTGATAGTCGCCTTCTGCATTTCGGGAGCTTTCGTAAAACTGATTTTTTTTCTCAATTACTTTACCTACGCACTGAACGATTATATACTGTGACCTTGGACCAATGTTGCTATTCGAACTACATCACCAATTTTGGTTAGGACAACGTCTGAAAATTTTCGACAGTGTCTGACGTTTAGTATTCCAGTAGAGGCTTTAATTTTCTAAAATGTTAATGAAATGATTCAATGTTTTCTTTTTGTTTTTTTATTTATTTTTTAAAAAGCAGGCAAAGGGGGGACATTTTGTACGATTTGTACTGTTTATCCTTTAACTCGGAGCCTTCAATTTTTTTTTTAATTTTAATGTAATAATTCAGTGTTTTCTTTTTGTTTTCTTATTTATAAAAGTAGGCTGTAAGGAAGAGCGGGACATTTTTTCAAATTTGCACGGTTTATCCTTTAACGAAAGAGGAAAAACGAAGAAATGGTTCTCCTCCCCTGTTTTTAATCTGCTATAATCTGACGATACATTCCATTGAATTTTTTAATATTGTGTATTCCTAACACTTACTTTAGGAATACCGAATCCAAATGTGAGAAAATTGTGTTATTGATATTTAATTTGCTTTCTATTTTGTTTTCGCGATTTTGAACGGACTTCCAAATCGATGTACTTAAACGCAAATGTATTGAACATTAAATACGGATGGTCATGTTTATCGGCCATTCCGTTTAAGATGCAATCGTGCAACGATATCGTATCGAAAGTTGGTTCTCAGTACTATCAGAGCATATTCATCAGGGTTGAGCTAAGTTTTTAATTATCACTTTATGTGCAGCTGGATTTCTTCTGGAAGTTGATCAACATTTGCAGCTAATTCAATAACGTATTTTAATGTCATGCGAATCTCTGTTACAATAATGAGATATGACCATCACGCTGCATCATTATGTCATGAAAAATGATCTTTTGTGTTAGAACATTTGCGCGATTCTAAAAATAGCGGATATTGCGGCACACGTCCGCTCAGACGGTTGGCAACTAATGTTCATTGCAAGGCTTGACTTAAGTTCAAATCGGAAAAGACATCGAGCTTAAAACTTGTGAAGTAAACTATGTTATGTTTCTTTTTAAGTAATGTAAGCTACGAGGCTTACTTCAAGAGCCCAGCGTGTACAATCAAGATCAAAAGTTATATCGCATTTCAAATGGGCGTTTCCATTCATAAGTACGACACGACTTCTAATGTCGACTGCCCTGTTGCCCTAGGGAAAGAAGCAAGACTTTCATCTCTAGAACCAGCGAGAGATGATACACGACGTCCATATGCCAGGCATAAGAATCGAGTCCATCCTTCGACAGTTTTGAGGATGAAAGTCACTGTCACTGCTGTTCCGGGCAAACATAAAATCTAATGCATATTCAAAGATTAATATCTGTACTTACTTCGCCCTTCTAATCAAGACTTGTATATAAGAATATGTTATTTTAACCTACTTCATAATCGATGTGATAGGCATTTTTGTTGATAGGGGAAGTTTATTTTTATGTACACTTAGGAGGATAGCTATATGCGGCAACTAGTGTTGATATTGTATAAATTTTGTACACAAAAGATTTTTGTCAATCCTTGAAATGGCTATATATTGATATATAAAGATCGTTATAAACTTGTGCTCAGTATTTCTGTTTACTTAAGATCAGGAGCTAATTCAGAAGAATGCTTTTGGAGTTGTCGAAATAAAAGTCTTTCAGATTTTCCTTTGTCCATTTTTTAGTCTTCATCAAAATTTGCGTTTTCCATTCAAAAATAACCGCAGAAATGATCGCTTGTCCCACTATACATTTTAGTTGACATGTTGCTAGAGGAGAATACAACAGCGTTGATCATAGGGCCCCTAAAAATAAGAACAACGGTGTATTGATTTTGTTGAATAATCCACGCCAGCGCATAAGCCGAATCGTAGGATCAGTTTCGTTTAATGATATCGTTGGAGTTAATTTTCAGTCCTGTTACAGAGTTCTGTCTCTATAAAGAAACAGCCTATAAGGATGTACAGTGTTCTATGGTAAACAAATGTACAGATACGGTAACTCGTTCACCTGAGTGGCAGGAGAGTTTTTCAAGTTCAAACTGGATTCCCGTTCCTCGGCTCTTGCGGTCACTAACAACGTCTCTTAATTCAGTTGTTTTCATTTTGATCATAACAAAAACCATCGAAAAAAATAAAAGTACCTTCGACGCGAATAAACATTTCACAAGCTAGTTATAAAGCGACTTGCATTTTTTACTAATATCTAGTTGTTCAATGTTTATTTGAAGGCTCTTTCTCTCTTTTCATAGGGAAAAAGCAGATTGAGGCATTTCACTCAAGTAATTAAACATTATTATTGATTTAATCAGCTTGACAGCCATATACTTCCGGAAAAAACATGTGATGCATTAACTTTGGTAGATTAAGTATGAATGATCTCTCATCATCAGACAAAAACAAGTAATAAATAAATGAAAATAATTTATACAAGATAAAATTTTGTGCATTAAATGTTCAAGAGAAGTCAGTCTACAATGGCACACAAAATTAAACAATTTAATTTGAATACTGCTTGTTTATTTCAGCATCTGGATTGTTTTTCCAGATTCTTTAACTGCTCGAGAAATCCGGCATTAGGTTTGGTTGATGCACGCTTACTTCTGACAAGCTCAAATGCATCCTGGAAGCACATACCTTGGAACTTTATAAGATAAGCTATAACAACTGAAGGTGACCTTGACACTCCTGCATTACAGTGAACAAAGACAACTCTGTTTTTACTAATTAGGTCATGTATTAAAGGGAGAACTTGGTTGAGCACACTCAGAAGTTCAGTCTCCGGAAGATCTAAGATTGGTATGAAGTGGTAATTGACAGAGTATGATTCAAGATGTAATACTTCAACTCCAAGACTGACAATGTCTGTTATGCCGTATTTCTTTAAAATGTCAACCTCCTGAGTAACATCTTGAGATCCTAAACACAGGCCAGCCATAACCTGTGCAACTTCCAGATCTGGTTTTAAGTCGACCACAAAACCAGGATGATTGACAGAGTCCTTATTCAAAATTTCAGATACTCTGAATCCATCTGAGGAAGATTCTTCTCTGAACACTTTCCCTTCAGCAGTAGTTACCACTGTTGTTGTGTGACTTAACCTCAATCGCCTCTCACATATTTCGTCCAGCAGACCCATACTCAGAAAACTGCCTCAGCAATGGTTTTCTTCGATTAATTGGTAATTAACTCAGTCTTTGAAGGTTTGATTAAAAAATAACAAACAAAAAATAGAATTTTCTGTGTAGAAACTTGAAATATTTGACGATACAGTCAACTTATGTTTACAACAACGTAGCAGACGATGTCATTGCCAACAGCACGAACTAAAAACCATTGCCGATATTCTTTTACCAAAATTCCGCTTGGATTGAAATTTACCACCAAAACTACTTTTTAAAAAGAATAATGTCAGGATAAAGCTTGATAAACATCAAAATTGAGTTTAAAACTAAACTTTCAAGATATTACTGCTCAGGTACGTAGTACACACATGCCTACATTGGCAGCTGCGAAAATTTTTAACCGCGATTTTTTTTCGAACAGCTCCTCCAGGTCATAGAAGTGCGGCATCGCCGGCAACTTGCGCGCACATATTGAGAAAACGTTCATAGACTTCTCCTCATGAAATATTAAATTAAAAAAAAATACTTTGTGGTGTAAACAAAATAACGGTGAACGAGGCAACGAGTTACAGTTAGGACTTTGAAGCACTCATTCATTACAATATCCATCGAGCATGAATGGATGTATTTATCGATAAATACATTGAAACTTGGATTATCCGCACTTGGATAATCCGAATTAAACAAAAAATCGCTTCTTTATAGAGGTAAATGCAACTAACAAGTGAGAAGAGCTATGTGGACCTCTGTGTTACTCGAGAAGGGATCATTATGTGCTTAATCACTCTAAGCTATGCGGTTACTCTCTCCTATGAATCAAGACATGTATGTTGCTCGAATAACAGCATATGCTATGCTATCTTTGGTAAGTCTCGAGCTAAATTTGGCGGAGTCGCGAAGTCGGGAAATACTGGTCAACCAGAGCTCCTGACCACATACGGATAGGCAATACGCCTTACACGCGCGTCGCGGTGGTTGCCTACGCCAACATCGTAAGGGGCTCAGTGCAATCGAATATGCTGCGATTGAGAAATGGCATTGTATGGAAATCAGCTGACATAGTACAATCATGAGTAGTTTATTTGTGTGAGTAATAATATATTCTAAGCAGCGTTTATCACAAATCTAGAGATCCTACTTACAAAATAGCAAAAGTAGTTTTGTGGCTACAAAGAGAATGCTTTGAGATGCAAAACAGGCCTACCCACACTTCAAAGCCTTACCGTATTATTTCTGTTTCTGATGAAAATATTTCCATTGTCCAATCACCCCCGAAAATATCAATCAGAATGAAAAGTCTCAAGCGGTGCTCCCATGCCGTACTCGTAGTTAGCACTTTTCGGTAATATCTGAAGTCGACAAACAAAAACATCATCGTAAAAGTTTTTTGAATTTGTGGACCCCTGTAATGAAATGCACACCAAATATTCTGTATTTTAAACACGACAACACACGGATATTTTTCTTATTCCACGATTGTCCCTTTGGAAACTGCTCTAATTCATTCTCCCCTCCGCTTTTAAGGTATAGTAAAGTAAGCTTAAGTTAGGAATCTTATCTCAGGTTTAACTATATAGGCTAGGCAATATTAATATTGATTAGATTTGACCTCATACAGATTTGAATTGACATTACAAAAAAAAACAACTAAATAGTTACAATATGAAACTTCTCAAACGGATTCGGGGATATTAACAAAAAGGTTTCGCAAGGCAAGAGTCGGTTTTATTGGGCTAGATTGGATCAGGTTGGATTAGGTAGTTATTGAGTTTTGTCCTAAAAAAATGTCGTAGTGCTGAGATTAGTTGCACTTGGCAATTTTTCATACATATTCCTGGGTAGTCAAAAAATGACGATCAGAAAGTCGCTGTCCAACAATCAATTGCATTAGAACCAGCATTGTCTCGACGCCGCGACGACGCGCCACCGCGCCTTTTGGCGCCACTCCCCCCCTCCTCTCCCTCCCTTTTGGCGCCAAAGCCACCCCCGACCTGCTCGACCGCCCAACGGCCGCCTTGGCGTCGCCCCACTCCAATTAACTGTCGCCAAAAGGGCGGCAAAGGCTGACAAACACTTTTACCGGTAAAGACTTTGTCATAGACCAATTGTTGCAGTGCTCCAGATATTGCAACCATTTAATAGAAATGCGTGTTGAATAGTTACCTCTACCGGAACGAAAATTAATCCCCTACCGCCCAGCGATGCCGTTCGGGCACGGAGAAAAATATTTTACAGGCTCCTTCCAGTTCAGTATTGTCACACTTTAAAAATTATCACTCACCTGAAAATCTGAAATTTAATAATTTAGGCATTTCCCAAAGCTTAAAATTGCGTAATTCAATGGGGAAAATCCTTCGAGTTTCTCTTATGCTAAATCTCACTCCAAATACTTTGTGCTGTTATGTGTTAAACGGGGATTCACATCGTTTTGGTTAGTTCCTAAAATAGCATAGCCATATCAAACGAAAGACCTCGGTTTGAAATGATACGTTATCGCTAGATTCATCTTACAAACTAATCAAAATTGCACATTCTCGATGGAACATCACACATAATACACAGGTGTAAGTCGATTCGAAATAAGCCTTTCTTTAACAGTTCCCTCAGCGAGTTTTGAACTGACATCACCAGCAATAAAGCGTCAATGATAGAGTGGTCAGTTGGACATGACCTCGTCATTGAGGAGAAATCAAATAAACGTAATGACTACCGAGTTCCTATCCTACCCCCTTTCAGCGGGCAGCGTGGCGCCGACAGAGGCGCCCGCCGGCTGAGTACAGGCGCCGGCGCCGACTTCCAGACGCAGCTTGGCGCCAAACAGTGACGTCACCAAAAACATTTTCCTGCGATGCCATCGTTACAAGTTCTCCAATAGAACCAATTTCGGAAAATCATACGGTATACTTTCACTCATCCGAAAAAGACAAAAACGAATTAAAATTTGCGTCACTTGCGCGACGCATAGCTGAAAGGAGAATTGAGAAATAAATAAAATATTGGTTACGCAGTCCGCGTAGATGCGGAAATTGCGTATTTTTATCAAAACAGTAAACATCTTCGTTTTAAATATTATTTAAAAAACGCAATCTTAGTTTTAAGACGAATTCGCAGTTTTTTCGCCCTAAAATTACCCTGAAACCAACAATATACCTCCAAAATTACAGCAAAATTTACGTTTTAATAAAACCTTATTAGAGTTTTTTTTTCATTTAGGTGTTTTTTTAGTATTTTTTATTTGTTTTAAATGCATATTTCATTTAAAAAAATCTTTAGTTTCTAAATTTTGAGGGGAAGTTATTTGCATAAGTGGAATAGGAAAGCAGCTGTTTAAGATGAAATGCGTTCGTGATATTTTGTTTGACGTGAGCGTTCTTAAGCAACCTTTTAACTCCATTCCGGAAGATCCTTAAAGAGTTGTTCATTTTAAAAACAGTTTGGACTGATATGATGAAAAACAAAGATGGTCCGGAATTCCTTCATGAATTTAAAGACACTAATTAAAAGAATCATTGTGCCGGCATCTCAACTCAAACGAGCCCGGGAAAAAATGTTCGATTGTTTCTACTAACTGAATCTCATAGCGGCATGCGATGAGGCCACGTGACTCGCATTTCTGACTTGAGGACCTTAACATGTTGAGACGAGATCCTGTCGCCGCAGATATTTTTTAATTGTTTTCAGGAATGGATGGGTTTCTTTCGAAAGGCAGAACCTTTGAGGTAGAAATAAAACTTCCGTGTAGTTTTTAGCTCGTTTCTAAACCTCACTTGTTCTTATTCTCAAATTAAAAAAAAATGTGTAGGACAGCTTTGTCTAAAGCGCAATGGGAATTTCCGTCAATCTACGAGAAATCTTCACGTAATTTGATTAGGGTATTCTAGAAAAAACAACAAAAAACAACAACAAAAAAATCGACCTTAATTTGGCATAAATCAGAAATTTCAGCTGTTATGAACACTAGGTTTCGTTTTAACCGTTCGTATTAAAAAAATCCCTGTTATAAAAATAAATAAATTCAAAATTACTGGAAAGCAGTTTTTTACAAAAAAAAAAATATTTTGGAATAAAATTAAACCTCCGAAGATCTAATTTATATTCCTGGACGTTTTTGAGGAGTATTTTTACATAATGAATATGAAAGGGTTCTGGGCTGAATAATTTTAATTCGCTCATGCATAACGATGAGTAAAAATTTTTGGTCCAAATATAGCAGGAGAATATGAATTCGTATAAGCTGTTGATCGCATACCGTAAAGTTCGCTACAGTAAGTATAGTCAAAATTTTACTTGAAGAGTAGAGCTCTTATTCTTCCAGGATCCAACTCAAGAATATCCGTATTTTGCTGTAATAATCGAACAAAAAATTGAAGTAAAACTGAAAGACGCAACATTTTTTCCCCATATAGCCTTTCGGGCACGACTGATGTAGTAAAATTAGGCAACACTGTACACACCGCTGCAATGTGTGTTGTCTACCCCGTGACGTAACGCGGCCCGCTGAATTTTCATTTTCTTGACAGAAAGAGATTATCCTTATGGGACATTCCGCAAGGCCAGTTCGGCTTCCGTGATACTGCCTTGCGGTTCCACAAAAACTACTTAAAAAGCCATTTCCGCTTACACCCGCCTTGAACTAACATTGATTTTCCCCCGAACCCGAAATGGCTAAAGGTTAACGGCGACGGGTAGCTGTCATAAGCACCAAAAAACACAAGCGCCAACGCCGCAAGCGCCAATCTGTAACCGCCAAACGAGAAAAGTCGCAAACGCCAAAGGTCTTAACCGCAATACTAACCTTACCTAACCTAACATAACCTAACTTAACCTAACCTAACTTAGCCTAACCTAACTTAACCAAACTTGACCTAACCTATCCTATACGAACTTTGGTGTTTGCGACTTTTCTCGTTTGGCGGTTACGGACTGGCGCTTGTGGCGTTGGCGCTTGGTTTTTGGCGCTATCGAATGCCCCTCAACGGCGACAACATTACTTGTGGGAATAATTCATATTGGTATTGTAACTAGTGATATTGTCACCAGAACAATTCTGATTCGCTGACGCTGTATTAACAAAAAAAATGTTTTGCTGGGGAAACAAAGTAATTTTCTCTGTGTGCCACTTGCGCCGCACCTCCCACGGGGAATCCATTTGACAGCCATCGTTCGGCGCGACGGACAACCACTGAAAATTACCGCATTCCTGACGAGAAAACAAAGAAAACGCCATTGAGACACTCAAGGGATGTCTGGCTAATGGCTAATGGTCGCCGGGTGCCACCCACAAGACTTCTCCTCCCATCTGCAATCATTACCGCCACTCTCGTCTTCCTCAACGAATTCTATTCGGAAACTATTCCCGCAAAGCTATTCCCGCAAAGCTATTCCCGCAAAGCTATTCCCACAAAGGACGCTATTCCTAACGAGAACAGATTGTGCAGACATGGAGAAATATCTCCCATGCTGCAGAGACCCTGTTTCCTTCTACCAACAGAAGATCCCACCAAGACAAGCCACGTTCCCAGCAAAAAATAAAATAAAAGAATGGTAGGTGGGTTCGCATTAGTCGAGACCAGGATGGGCCTAGGTATGGTTTTAAAATTCTCCATAAATTGATTTAAAAAAACATAGAGTAAGAATCAAAAACTCCTGATTTCTTATTGATTGACGAGTCTATCACACTGTAATTTTTTAAGGTAGCATTTTCAACCTTTTAGTTTAAATTTGGTGCTACCCTCCGTCGTCAAGCCGAGCGGAGCGATAGCGAAGCGAGGCACTAGGCACCTAACCTAACCTAACTTAACCTAGGGTTACCCAACTAAACGGTCGCCAAGCCTGATGCCGCTTACTTCTCGGCACCCGCTCAGGGGCGCCGAGAAGTAAGCGGCATCAGGCTTGGCG
>Ga0058701_10003200_pt1 | contig 12857 bp, 5 predicted proteins | sample AgamicOrMae_FD_97039 | JGI IMG/M metagenome (GOLD analysis project Ga0058701, IMG submission 97039) | Agave microbial communities from Guanajuato, Mexico - Or.Ma.e | ecosystem: Host-associated > Plants > Phyllosphere > Phylloplane/Leaf | place: Guanajuato, Mexico | collected 2012-06-04
CGTAACCGCCAAATGAGAAAAGTCGCAAACGCCAAAGTTCGTATAGTTTAGGTTAGGTCAAGTTAGGTTAAGTTAGGTTAGGTAAGGTTAGTATTGCGGTTAAGACCTTTGGCGTTTGTGATTTTTCTAGTTTGGCGGTTACGGATTGGCGCTTGCGGCGTTGGCGCTTCTGGTTTTTGGCGCTTATGACAGCTACCCGGGTACGCGTATCAAATGTCCTTGCAAACAAATGAAGAATTTTAGCAAGTCAACCGACGCGGTGTCACTTCAGCCGGTTCTCCTTGCATGTCGCGCGTCGAATTTTTCATATGCCGAAAGTAGCATCAAATCCGCCATTTCCCAGCGGGGCATACAAACTCAAACTCGATTCCGCGATGCCAAAAAAGAGCAGAGGTTGACCATCCGCTCGCTCCGCCCGCTGCCTCCCTCAAGAATAGAATAAATGACAAGGAAGCTCCGGTTTAGACGCCGAAAAAAGCAACCGCCTTCCTAAACTTCTATACGTCCAGTTTAACGGCCCGGGAGATGTTCCATGCACAAGGCCCTCACGACGAAACATTAGGCGCGAAAAAAAGGCAAAGGCAATCACGGCGAACAACGGTTACCTTTCCGTTGGGAACATAAAGCAACGTACCCGTAACGGTACGGCTACGTAACGGTAAGGCCACGTAAAGCAAGGGCTCACGTTTTGCAGTTTCGTGGTGGCGGGTACTTTTTGGTTGTGGTTGGTTGCAGGGAAGTATTCGAAATAACTTTTTTTTAAATCAAATTCATGAGTAATCATGCCTGATGTATCACCGTTTCGACACAATACAACACGCAAATCTTTATGATTCCAATGGTTGAATGCGTCTTACTGTATTTTAGTTTGCAATGTAGTTTATCTTTTTTTTCGATTGATTAATAATCTATTTTGATACGAAACGACTTTTCACAAGTAGCCATTTTTTACGATAAGCCTAAATGTATTTATCTCAAATTTTATGAGGAAAAATAAGCCATAATTACATATGTATTTTCAAAATCATCATCGCTAAGAAAAGGTAGGGTTCAATCGTAATTTCAACTTTTTTTTAGTGAAAAAAAGTTTTAAAAGTCTCCTTCTGGACTGATTTCAGAAAGAAAATACAGGTATGTCCGTTTTTATTAGCCAAAAATCCAAGACCACCGTAAATTTGTAAGTTGCTTAAGACTAGTTTGCCCCCCAAGAAAGGAAAATAATGGGCAATTTAAAAATAAAAAAATATATTTCTAGCCCGATTTTTCAAACAGACTAATATACGCTAATTTTAGATATTTTTCTACGGAGATTCAGGGCATTACCCAAAACCTAAGGACGAAAAAAGTGCACGCGTAGCCGGTCGGTGGCGGCGTGTCGAGATGGTCAGATTAACTCGAGCAGCAGCAAAATCGCCACGTCTGCTAAACGAGGCAAACGCAGGCGAAGTTGCAGACTGCTTAACCCAATCGCTTGATCGGTACAAAGCTGTGCGAAGCTCCACGGAGCCCGTTCGGAGCGCGGCGCGGCGCGGCGGGGAGGGCGTCTCCGAGCCTCGACGGGCTCCTCCTCCGCCTGTCCTCGGACAGACAAGCGGTCTGCCGATGTCATCCCGACACAATCTCCGAAATTATTTCCTCGTTTAACATTTCAGCAGAACAGCGCAGCACACCTCCTAAGTTGCCAGCACGCCACTTCATTAGTGGCCGCATGAGCTACCTGTAATACGCACTGTACAGTGATGTCCATAAGTGATGAGCCAAACAAAATCTAGTAACTTTTTTTTTGTAAACTAATGTGTGTTGGCAGCTGCGCGTGGTGGGTCGGGGATGGTTCCGGGGGAAAGACAGGTACCTCCTCTTGCCTCCACACCCTCCTACTGCCCTCCCTAGGCAACGCCACGAGCACACATTAGTTTACAAAAAAGTCACTAGATTTTGTTTGGCTCATCACTTATGGACATCACTGTACATTTCACAGGTTGTTTTTTCTTCTTCTTGGGTTCCAGCTTTCGTCGCCAAACCAAGCGATACCAAGGCGAGGCGCAACCTAGTTTAACCTACCTAACCTTGTTAAACCTTGTCGAGTTTCATATAAACTAGTGTAATATGACCTAGTTTCATATTACATAGTTTAAACTAGGTTATATTACGCCTAGCGTAATATAACCTATTTCAAGCAAGCCTAAGTCAGTTTGATGTAGCCTAGTTTAACCCAGGTCGATCGAACTTATAGAGAGTTAATCGATAAAGTTAGGTGTTGGATATGTTCACAAAGAAACGGTTGTGGGTGCATCCGAAAAAAAGGGTTCTCTCGTCGAAAACGACGCCTGGTTGGAAACTTTGTTTCCTGGAAATATTACACTAATTTCCTAGAATGAAAGATTTCCGAGCCGTTGTTTTATCGGTTCGGCGAAAATGCCTTTACGAGGAAGTAAAAACGGATTTAAAGGGCTTTCCCCTCGAACTCTGCGCAATGACGAGGTATCGATTCCTCCTATGGTTTCAGAATTTGAGAGAATATACGACCATTAAGAAAATTTCGACTGACCATTATTACACATGATGATGAGGTCAAACTATATTGTAGGATTAGAAGGAAAAAAAGAAAAAAAAGAACAAAAAAGAACTACATAATTTTACGTATGATAACATATGAATAGTCATATTTATCGGTAACTTTCAGCAATTTTATCTACGGCTCTTGTTGATCATATTTGAAAATCGGAATGTTTTATCATATATTTATGATAAAATATTCAACCGTAAATTCTTTGCTATTTTCATATTTTTTCAAAACGCATTGAGTTAATCTTTCACGCCTCACCAGTTTAAAAATTTCTCTCAACGGGGACCACCACCCTTAAACACTCCGAGGAAACACGTCCGCCAAGAGTAGGGTATGGCCTGAAAGGTCATGACGCAATTCTTCCCAGAAAGCTAATTCTCGTCTCCTCGTGAGAAACCGCTGACAAGTGAGCCTCCCGAACATAACTGTCTGCGACGACAGACCCCGTGTCATGTGTTTGTTAAATAAGCATTCAGACAAAGTATTTGAAGTCGACTCAAAATTAGCCTCCAACAATTAGTCTGCTGCTTTCGCCTGCACGGCTCGTCCTCCATTTTATAAATTCCCGCCGAATAACTTCCTTGGAAAATGATGTAAGTTTTCTTTGCGATGAGGGAATGAAAACATCGACATAAAAATTATTCCTAGTGACTCTACAACATGCGCAGTCAGGATATCAAGAGTTTAAAAGGCGTTTTCGCATAAAAATGCGTCTTGGCCCTTATTTTAAATCTGATACAGTCGAGAAAAAGAGTTCGAAAATTTTTGTATACTCATGACTGCGTGGATTAGAAACGTTTTGCTTACGAGGGTATACTGATTGTAACACGGGTAAATAATCAAGGCAATTTCTTTTTGAAGTATGGAAAATAACGCTAATTATAAATCTTCAAGTATACATCTTATTGAATATTTTGATAGCTTTCTATGTTATAATACTTTTTATGTTACAATACCTTTTTACAGGAGAGTATTTATTAAGATAATTTGTTTAACGGTGCTTCCTGGAACAAGAAAGGATATTTTTTGATGGCTAGCGAAATTAGATGACCTTGTTTTAGAGCTGCTAGCTTCTCCGGATATCGGAAAGCTTCTGTCTAAAAAGGTAATTTAAGTCAACTTTCCTGTTTGAACGGAAATAATTCCAGAAAAGCGATCACGTTTAATAATGATGTCCAAAAGTGGCAGGCTGGAGTTCCAAATGGCCAGTTCCTGAAATGCGAGCAAAAACATTGGGAGAAGACATGCGAGTCATGCATCCTACAAGAACAAAGCTGCGAAAATTCACTGGAAAACAGAGCACCATATCCAGTCACAAAACTGATTTGGGTTGATTTTAACGTCATTTTTCATACTCCTTTACGCATGCCTTTAATGTCCCCCCCCCCTTTTTAGGTTGTAGTTTTTAATATTTTCTGCTCCAAGTGTGAAATTTTATTGAAATTCATTAAGACCTATATTTACGTCTTTTGGGACATCTTTCGGGAAAATCCGACGTCGATGACTTAAAATATACATTTTTTTAATTTTCCTGACTTTTTATTTCCCCCCATACTTCCTGTAACTTTTCCTTTCGCTCTTTATCTCGTTAACTTTTCCCTGACTTGCAACACCTCTGGTACCAGGACAAAGTCTCTGTGGAAAAACAGAGCTTCCACGAAGATAGAAACGGCATATAATTGAAATTGCCACATCCATTTTTAAGTAGAAAGAAATATTTAGGAGTCTCCGCTCGCAGGAGACGCGCTATTTCTGTGTTAAATACACGAAAAAATGGAAGCCGCTACATTGAGATGCGTAACTCTTCCTGCTGATCGCCACGAGGAAACTGGAGTGAGAATAAACGGAGCAGATCCACACCGTTTTTTTTTTCTTTCGTTTTTTCATGGAAGGCATCAAGCCAATGTCATGAGCTGAGCCACTTGCTCCGGCCAGTCAGCATAAAATCATAACTTTGAAATTGATCGAAGATATCATGACTTGCGAGCCACACGCCAAATATTGCCTCAGTTTACGAGATCTCCCCTCTCTCTCATACGATCAAGCATATTTCGAACGGCACGAACATCACGTTGGAGCAAATGAGACGAAAGATCTCGAGAGCGCACGTTTCATAGCTTTTTTTTTAATGTGTCATGAGTTATCACGCTAATAGGAAAATTCACTGCGATATGTAAACATTATTTTTCTACATGTGAAATGAAAAGATACTCTCTTCTGGTAGTAACATGCTGTACTAAATATTTTATTTTTTTAATTTATTTATTTTTATTTTTATAGCATAAAATAGTGAGACATTATTTCGTCTTTGTTCAAGGGATTTTGTAATTAATGATTTAAAACGAACAAAGAGTATTTTATCTCCTGATATTCAATACATCGATGTCAATGTGATCAGTCTTAGACGACCCTGTTTCGATTAAAACAATGTTTAAACAATAATTTTAGTTTTACATCAATTTATCAACTTCCACTAGAAGTAGAACTATTTCTCTATTACACACCTACCCGTATATACTAAATTTAACAATATTGTTAGGCTAAGTTGCATGGGTATAGGCCGTTAATAGAAACACGTAATTACGATGGCATTAAAAACCTATAAATTATCAAGTTACCAAGTCGATTCTGTATTTTTTTTTGTTTAGGCCTGTAAATAAGGCTAGCTAAGAAATCCGGCAAGAAAATGCATCCGAACTCTGAATGAACAATAGCTATGATTTACATATTGTTAGTGCGATTATTCGGCTACCCTTGCGCATTTCTGGTTTAATTATCTCTAGTTAGTTTTCCACCTCGACTTTTGAACGTATAGCATTGCTCATCAGATAGCAGATTCCCGATAAGTTTAAAGCAGCTTTCGAAGTAATGACAGAGCGGCGAGGGCGAGCATTCGGAGCATTTTGGGCATTTGGAGCATTCTGCGGTAGGCTATCCGCGTCTGCGGTAGCATTATGACCATGATATATGAAAGCCGAAGCACCACAAAGGCACTATGTTGCACGCGGCAACGTTGCACTGCACCTCCTCTCCACGCCGTGCCACCAGCGGCTTCAAATTCCCTCTTAAAAGGTTTCAACTTTTGGAGAAAAAGTCCCTTTAAAAAATTACGGGTCCCGCCTGCCCCTACTTTTCCTGCGCCCTGCAAAGTGCCCTTTGTCTACAACTTTTCTAACTGGGGCTACTACACCAATGTAGCAAAACTTTTCTTTTTGCGGTTTCAAAAACTTTTTTTTGTACTCCTTTTTATATCCATTAATTGTTGGTCGATGCTTCAAGATTGGCGATTTCTATGGTCAAAAAGTTGCCGTTGTGTCGTCACGACCGAGTTCTCATTTGCTTTGTTGAGCAGCTTAACACAAAATATTTCCATTAACCTATTATTCTGGTTCAGCTGATTTTTCATCAGTTTTTATGCAAATTAAAATATGAATGATTCAATCCTAGAATATTTAAGAAAAAATATGCGAATTTTACTAATTTAAAAGGATTTTAAAAAAGTTAAGAGGGGAAAGAAATCCCATTTTTTTGGAAATCTAACCTATGCAAAAGTAAAAACTCTAAAATATAAAAAAATGACGTTGTTTTAATATATTTTTTTGCCGAATTTTACCATTCACGAATATCTTGAGAAAAAAAAAGAAGAAAAGTTGAGCATCGTGGATTAAAATGATTGTAAATTCTTGTTTTGGGCATGACAAGGCTCTTATTTTTTAACACAAAAAATGGGAAACTTCGCATTTGTCTGATCAGCGTCAAGAACTAATAGACGATTGATTGGGTTAAGAAAATTAAACTGACCCATGTCAAATGAAGCTTTATCTGAACATATAAGCATCTCGTGGCAAGCTTGGCCTTGGAGGGCTTGTAATTCATTCTAAAACAAGGCTCAGTTTTTCCGCTGAGGCATGCATACCACTGCATTATTCCCGCAGGCTGCGAATTTCAACGTGCCACACTTGTGTACCGTTTGTTCGGAAACAGGAAACATGGGCTAAAACTCTCATATACGGTACTCAGTTTTAAAGTGCATAGCATCTGTTTTGCAGCAGGTGCCGATTAGAATTTTCAGCTGCAGTGTAAAAAACTATTCATGGTTTCGAAATAAGGAAACCCACAGTTTCTTGAGATGAGCCAATTACCAGGCTAGCAAATTGTATTTATTGTGCAGTACATGGTCTCAAGTTGAGTATTATACGATTAGTTTTTATACTCAATGATAAGCGTAATTATCAGTATTGCCTGAATCCAGCAAGAAAATGAGAATCAGAGCCCCTACAATACGCAGGTTATGCAACCGGAGCTCATGAACGCAAATCTTGTTGCCTACCTCACTATTTTCGGGAGCCACAGATCATCATCAGTCAATAACGCTTCAAAGACCACAAAAAACGACAAAATCCGAACAAAGGCACGCTAACAAGACATGAACATAGCCACTCTCGGATCGGGGTTGTAACTTGCACATGCAAGCACGTTCAAAGCGAAGAGCTCATAAATTATAATCACTTTTGAATGAAAATTAATCTAGGTACATTTTCATGGGACTGGCGACGAGCGTGTTTTGAACAAACATAATTAGTCCTGGAGGAGTGTAGCAACAAAATGTCACTTATTGAATGAATATGGACTTTCAAGTTGACTCCTTCCTAGGGCGAAGTCTATCTGCCCACTCTTTCTGCGTTTATTCCAACTAACATTCAAGTTCTGTGTTTATCGAACCGATTCCACAGAAATCGTACCACTTGACTCAATAGGAAAGGTGGAATAAAATCGTTTTTTTTACGACAATAATTGATATGAGCTTTTAGTCGTTTTATTGCTCGCCTGCAAAGCCTATAATTTCGGTCTCATTCGCGTGGGCCAATCACATAATCCGGTTAAAATAACTTGATTTCACTAATTAACTAAAAGTACACACAGGAGTAAAAGTTTCAGAGGTTGTGTGAAAAAAGGTTAGGTCAGATGGGAATTAACTAGATGAGATTGGGATAGGTTTTCGTAGACTAGTTCGGTGTAACTTAGGTTAGGTTCAGTTAGCTTAAATTCAGCAATAACGTTAAAAAAGGAATCATAATTAATCAATAAAGATAATTTGGTATAAAGTTTTCAACTAGAAAGATTTCTCATTCCACGCATATCTCTTCTCTCAAACGCGTCTTTGAACCAAGAGTAATAGATATCAGGAGAGCTGTGATGAAACTAGTAGCCCATATGGTCGACCCCCCCATTGTTCCCACAATCAATACTTCGGCAGTTTCCGTAAATCCATCGTTGACGCATCTTTTATATGCCCATCAGGGTAAAATTCCTAAGTTATGTGGATCGTAATGACCGGTGGGGCGTGGAGGGGGAGAAGGCAGGCTTGGCTCTTTTGCAGAATACATACTTCACACGATAATGGCTCACCCTTCAGCTATCTTCTTTTTTTTAAGTTAAATTGTTCTCTTGAAGGAAGAGTTGTTAAAACGCGTATCATATTTTTTAACCCGTTATACTTCCACACCCATCCGCTCCTCTTTCCTAATTTGATGTAGGGGCTTTGTTTAGCTTTGTTCACTATCGACATAGAAGCAGTGTTGCCAGATTTTGCGAAGTTTAACTGATGAAAACTATTAGAGATAACTTTGCATGCCAGGTACGCTCTGAATCGCACACGAGCTCAGCAATTAAATCATGTAATTAATCATTAGATTATCTTCACCGGTTAAAAAGTTAAGCGCGTTTAAACTGGAGTCGAGAAATCTAACAATGGAATGAGAAGACTTCCATTGAGATGCATTGACAAACGATAAGAAAACAGGACTTAAAGTAAGCTTCTATCAAGACTTATCTGTTTATTTTAAATAATCTAGTGAAACCCGTCAGCAGAGAGAGAATGACGTTTTATGATAGCATACAAGCAAAGCAAGCGAGTTGTTTTTTTTTCGTCAGCTTCATTAATTAACATCATAAAAAGTAAAAACGGGTACTTAAAAAAGCATTCAGCTCAAACGATTTTTGCGATTATCAGCCGTGAACCTAGGCAAAACAGGCTGACAGTAAGAGGCAAGTGCCTGCTGGCAACACGCATGCGGCAATTTAGATAAGAATTGAACTGTGTTATTCATAAATTGTGCTCCCCTTCCCTCAGCGTGTCCTGATATGATTGAATCTGTTGCCGGGAGCTTGGTGTACCGTTCTGCCGGCATTTTTTCCCCACTTTCTAGGCCCACAGAGTCATACATTTTTGAGCAGTACGAGAAGGGATACCACCTCTATGGATATTTCATATACGTCTTTCTCTGTGAGATATCATTGATGCTTATTGGTTATTTACAGGCGTTATCTGCTCCGTGATAGGATCAGATGCATAAGTCTGCCGAATTTGTGGCCCTGTGATTGGGTGAGCCGTTTTGGGGGTCGGGGTTGGCGGCTTTCCCGACAAAATATGCGCCAAGGTTACGACATGCCACAAGACACCCGCCATATGTTCCGTCTCTCTTGTCACTTTTCATTTGAATGACATTTCTTAAAAAAGAGAGAGAGAAATAAAATGAAAAAGGGATAACTATTGGCATTTGGACGAGTAATCTGTTGGCTTGAATACTGTACAATTTTTTCGAAGGCTAGACTATATTTTAGCCTATTGCAAGACAAACTTATGACCCGAAGTTGTGATACGTCATTGTGAGACGAATGAAGATGGTTTAGTTACACCACGCTGAATAAACCTAAATATTTTTTTTCTGTTACTTTAAGAATTAAATTGGTTAGACGACGTATTTTTGGTATCAGAAAGTATGGAAAGTGGGAAAATAACGCACAAAAGTGTAGTAAGTCAAATCGGTAAGAGATTAATCAAACTAAAAAAATACGAAAAAACACTGATCCAAAAACATAAAAAAATATTTATCATTTTTAAAACTTTTTTTTAGGAATGCCGGTAAAATATTGGCAATTTTTCATTATGATTTCCAAGCGCTATATACGTAATTTCGAGAGAAAGAAATTAAGCTAACTAAAAATTTTAGCTGAACGCAACAACATGATTTTGTTATATTCTCAACAGAAATGATTTTGATTTTTCGACATTTTCCCACAAAAAAGTCTTGTAATTTAACGCTATATTTGCACGAGTTCAAACAGGCCTCCCTCTTTCGTGTGAACTGAAAACTCGAAATTGCGCGAGTTCATAAAAAATAAACTCCGCCTCATCCTAGAATTTACGGAGCTAATATGGTCGATTCAGTATGTTTCGAATTGCCTGTAAGCTGGACAGTCCTAGAGTGGAGCTTTTGGCCAATTTATCACGACTATTTTATAAGGAAACTGTGCTTGAATTTGGCCGAATCACAAAACTGGCAACTCCATTGAGTTTCATATTTGTTCTTTGAAAGCTAGTGTTTGCTTAAGAAACCAACTCAAATGTGATAAAAACTCCAGACGGAGAAAGAGAATTACTCCGTGCAAAGCGGCTAATGTAAAATGTATCAATGCTGTTCAAAAGGGGACTACGTGTTGGGGCTTATTGGCGTGAACGCAAGTACGCCCGCCAATATTGAGCTGGCATCGATTGCCCCTGCCGCCAACTGCCAACGGTTAATGTTTCAATGGTTACTGAACAATTAATGAATCTACACCATTTATACCACGAACGAGAGAGCGTTGGCCTCAAGCGCTTTATATCAATAAAAATTCATATCCAAATTTCACATTTAATGAGGAGTTCTACTAATAACAACGCGATTTTACTTACGGTACTGACGAGAAGGGTGGATGGACTCACCTGAAACAGAGGGAGAGAGACTGAATTAAAATCGAGTAATTGAAACAAGCGAAACAAAGAGAGAGAGAGAGATCTTGCTCCATATTACATGAAATGTAAGTGGCGCTCATGCGCGGATAACTAGTGCATTCCTTTGGATTTAGCTGCTTTTATGACCTCAACGCACCTTTTGAACAGGTAAATGAAAGAGCGAACTTCAACAGTCATTCTTTCCCCCAATAAACGATTTAATCCTTTAGATGTCTTAAAATAAACTATACAATATTCCGTTGTCTAAGCAGTCTCAAAATCATTAATCATTCCATAAACAAAAATTTGAACCTTATCTTTGTCACATAGTTACAGACGTCAGCAACTGCAATACTCTAGGACTCCACTAATTGAGAAAACCTACACCTAAAGTTTGATCCACCAAAACTGACTTCTCCCGCCCGAACACGTACGGAGCGACCGAGACTGGACTCTAGGCTGCCGTGGCGGACGCCATGATGCAATAACCGATGTTTGGGAACAGACAGTGGCGTTTTGCATTTCCTGTCATTAAAGCCGGAGGCACAAAAAAAGTGGGCTTTCAGAGTTTTGGCGCAGAAAATAATAGCTGTGGAAAAACCTGGTGTTGCGCTACACACAGGCGACATGGTGTGATTTGCGTTTGAACAGGGAGAGGAGAGGATGCTCCGAGCGTTTATAAGCGTTTTTTGTCAGTGGAAAAGGATGCTAATAGTGAGGTACCTATCGCACAGCCGATGCCAATTGCTTCAGCAGGAAAAGAGTATTTTGCGAGTAGGCTGATAATAGAATAACCCAAACCGTCCATCACAATCTCGGAATAGCCAGAGAAAAGAGGGTCCTAATTTCGGTGAAAATGTTGAAGACTATGTCCTTATTTTGATTGCCCGCGTTGATCCCAGATCCCAGGCTGGTCTTGTACCTGCGCTCTTTTTGTTCCTCGTGGAAGTCCGATCATTTTATTTGATGTATTTTTCATTTTTTTTGGCACGATTTTTTTAAACGGAACCTTACTTTCTAGCTATTGGATCTGGTTGAGGGAAACTAAAAATAGTTAAAACCGATGTCTGTTACACACACATTTTTTTGACTTAAAACAGACCAGGAAAAGGGTGAAAGAGTTCAGGGATGGGAGGTTGAAGGGGAAGGTGGCCATTTTATATTTCACTTTTTGACGCTATAAATCGACGAAATGAGCAACCGACTACGGTAAACATCATTTTTAGTTCCCCTTAAACAATTCCAATTATCAAACCTTAAAATTTCAACAAAAAGTTTTTGGGACAATTTTTTAAAAAAGCTAAGGGGTACCTCTAGTTTTATTTTTTCAATTTTTTGGGCCAAAAATTTTTGGGAATCCATGGCTTCTGAAGATCCGATCTGATTAAGGGACAGTAAAAAAGGTTAGAACCGATGCCTGTTGCTCGATCCGTCGACTTTAAACAGACCAGGAGGGTGAACGAGTTCGGGGGAGGAAGGTTGGACGAGAAGGCGTAAATTTCATATTTCATTTTCGGAGCGATAAATCAACGCAGTAAACAAAAAACGACGGTAAACATTATTTTTAGTTCCCCATAAACAATTCCAATTATCAACAATAAAAGTTTAACGAAAAAAAAATTGACCATTTTTTTAAAGGCAAGAGATACATAACCCAAGGTTTTTTCTCATTTTTGAGCAGATGTATTTATCAGGGTGGGGGGGTGGAATCTAGCACTTTTAAAAATTGAATCTGATTGAGGGACGCTAAAAAAAAGTTATATCCGTCAAGTATTGATCGATCCGTCGATTTTAAACAGACCGGGAAGGTGTAAGAGTTCAAGGGTAGGAATCGTTGGACGGGAACGCTCACATTTCATACCATTTTCGGAGCGATAAATCGATAAAAAAGCAACAAATGACGGTACTTATCATTTTTTAGTCACTTTTAATCAATTCCAACCATCAAACAATAAAAATTCAACGAAAAAAAATTGCCCCAAAATTTTAAAAATCCCATACTACATACTTAAAGGCGTGAGCTCGTGGAGAAAAATGCCCGCGCTAGGAGTATCCAACTAAGTAAGCCTGCAGGTTCATAAAACCGTATATTTGTGAACACATCACATAAACTGTTCCAAGACGTATATATCGCCGCTCAGTCCAGTTGTGCAACAGCTGATAACCAGCCCCAGTGACCTCGAAAAAACTCCAGACGCGGTTCCCCATAAAAGCAAATTATTCTTTGAGAACGCGCCACCGGAAACCCGACCTATTTTTCCGGCGCGAATAAGAGTAGAGTCCCCATAAAGCGGTGTCCGCTCAGGGGCTGACGCCGAGATCCGATTGGCTGGAGCATGCATAGCATAGCACCAATTGGAGGAGCGAGCTGGCAGCTACAAAACACGTCGTAAAGCCAAGCATAAAATGTCAAGTTGTGCAACGTCAACAAGAAGTGGCTCCGTGTCGGGAGAGGGGTGGGGGGAAGGGGTGGAAGGGGGTGGAGGGGGGTGACAACGAAATCATCTTTGTGAA
>Ga0058701_10003201_pt1 | contig 12857 bp, 7 predicted proteins | sample AgamicOrMae_FD_97039 | JGI IMG/M metagenome (GOLD analysis project Ga0058701, IMG submission 97039) | Agave microbial communities from Guanajuato, Mexico - Or.Ma.e | ecosystem: Host-associated > Plants > Phyllosphere > Phylloplane/Leaf | place: Guanajuato, Mexico | collected 2012-06-04
AGGGCTATTGTCACACTGGAGAGAAATGTCAGTCGAAGAATTTATCAAAACGGGAAGCACAAGCACAGTTAAAATGCTACTTAAGATAGCTCCACACCTATTTTTCGTTTGAATAAGTAAACTCACTTGCACGAAGGACATCTTTTATCAGTTTTCGACTAACTTTGATGATGGGCCCATAACAGTCCCATCGAAAAAGTTCTCTTAACAACTCTTCAATGCATGTTTAGAATCTACAAGTAGTATACTATACAGAAATTAATTAAATCACTATCAAGAAAAGCTATGAACGGATTATCAATTTTTCATCATAAAAGTTGTGTTGTTGATAGTTGATACCTGTGACACCGAGTTCTAAAGCCAAACGAATATGTTCTCTCGGAAAGAAACACGTTGCAATATACTTTGGTTAGGGCAAAACAAAGTTCCCCGCCTTATTGAGCCTAACTTACAGTTCGTACCAAAGTGGGTTGTCTCAAATAGCTAAGAAATCTTGACCTCCACAAATATCCGTCCAAGAATTGAATTCGTCTGGCACAAATACCAAAAACCACTTTCACGAATGATTTTTATGTGTGTGGTCAAGAACTGCAAAATGCCAAGCGACATTGCACTGCGCACCCAATTACAGAGGCTTACAATAAAGTCTTTTCTGCTCAATATACTACACCTAGAATAGGGAAAGCCACTGTCGACTTTCTCTATCAGGATACCCACACATTTCAGTCTTATACCGGGCGTGACAGAAAAGGGGAAAGCGCTTTGGGATAGGCACAATTTCAGAAGATTAAGGAAAGAAATTTACGGGTTGCGCAATTTGCATATTCCTTTGTCCGAACGCAGAAAAGTAAATCTTTGATGAGGGCGGGCTAAGGAGAAGTTCCAGACTTAATCATAACTGGGCCGCTTTATTACTCTGAAAGTTGAAAGCTTCTAGGCCTATGAAGATATGATTGTTTAAGTATAAAGTATGAACTCGTTTCAAACTGCAACATTGTTGATCAATCTTGGACGACCGCCCACTTAATTGAAAGCAAACAAAGCGCCTTCAAATGGCATGAAAAAGATTCTATTGTTTTACTCAAAAAAGAGGAGTTGGTGCTGTGGAAAGTGACTAGAAATGGGAGGGGAGAATCAGAATACGTAACTTTTACTACTTTTACCTCGGAATATTTTCGCAGAAAAGTATAACTAATCAATCATGTATTGCGAAAAATAAGTATGAGTTTTCAGATTCATCTTTCTTCTACCGAGCCATCCTATTCAACGTTTTAATCGTGCGAGAGCTTTGGAACCTTGTAAACCGACAATTTCATTCTATAGACCATATCGTATGATTTCCTGACCTCCATTCATTCTTTTTCTAAACCATGATCAGATCATATTTTCTGCGGCATATTAAAAAAAAGGAAAATATGAGAACGATTGCTAGATTTTGCACGTACGTCGGGCAACTCGGTTACTATGCTAAACGTCGTATAGGTCACAAAACTAATTGAGTGAAAGTTGCGTACACTTTAAGTGATATTTACTTGTCTATTCATATTGTCTATTCATAGCATTCTTTTTTTCACGCTCCTGGAAATTAACTTGAATAGCCGTCTCCATCCATGGAAAATTTTAGCTGTTCTTCCTAGCATTTTCCTTGTACAGGTCTTTAAGCCCTGTCTGCTGATAGGTAAAGACAACCTGCCGATACCACAGCATCTTGTTCCGATAATGGCGCATTTAACAATGTTCTCCGAAACATCGACAGCGTCCTACTATCACAATCGATACGATATCGGTACCAAGCGCTCCGTTACGTTTCCCCGCTTCAAACGATGAACACCTCTCTCCTGCACTCAAAAGAGGACCGACAGAATCGGAACATCGAATGAAAGGCGATTATTCTCGAACGTTCATGTTGGAATTAATCAAACTTTCTTGCTAATCAGATCAAAAAGAGATTTTATAATCCCACCTTTGAAAAAAGCACCTCAGAAAAGCGCACTTCTGGATATATCTCTTACCATTAAGTAGTTTCTACCATTCTACCCGAGCACTCGGCTCCAGGAGTTCCAGCTTTTACGGGAACTACAAAGGGTTCTGAGAAACTTCAACAATGTGCGGGCAACTTTGGACGCCCGAAACTGCCTGCAGCGTGCCGAACCCCAGAGATCCGATGAAGGTACTCTTCAACGACTACACCTAAATCAGTAACTAATTTCTGCGAGCACTACAATTAACTTTTCCTCGTAAAGCGTTCAATAGACTGAAAGGTTGCATCCACAAAAAAAAAAGTGAAAAGTAATAATCCATTTAAGAAGCTGTCGAAAAATATCTAATCGAGATTTTAATGCACTTAAGCCATCCTTTTTTCCCTAAAAAAAAAAGCTGACAAATACTCATGAGAACTTCCGGATTTTAGAAAAGGGGCTAACTGCTATGAAACGAGAAGATGGTGAGCACATTAAAAAGTACTCTGGTGTCTTACGAGAATGAACTGGGCTATTTTTTATTTCTACCGTCGAGGGAAAAACTCACCTTTTTGGGAAAGGTCCCCTAATCGCTCCTGTGATCATTAGAAAACAATTGAAGACACACACTCAGAAAAAAGAGAGCTAGAGCTAAACGAGAGCCTGTTCTGGAATAGGAGAGCTCTGTCCTCGCTTTAATGCAAGCGGTGTCATTATACAAGGCTCTTAATTGTTAAGGCGATGCATCTCGCGTGGCGAAACATAGGAAAAGGCATTAATTTCGCACTCTGGGATCGACCATCTGTTGAGTGTATGAACAACTCCTCTGAGGATGATAAAGGACCTCTGCTAGGCAACGCGGACGATTGCCTACCAGCATTCCAAGTAAAGTTTCCAGCAAACGGCAATTTTTACTTCAAAGAGCCTCTCTTTCGAGGGGCACAGAAGAACGCAATTCTTTATACAAAATGGCCGACAAGGTATGCAGTGGAGGGAGACGGGCAAGGTTGAATAATCGGGAGAAATACGCGCTACAGGGATTTTCTCCGGAAAGGTCTTTGTTCGAACAACTTTCGTAACCATTCTTCGGCTAACATTAGCTATAATCAGCCCGTAGCAATTGCACTGGGATCTTTGCAGACTTCAAACAAGGGAGGTGAAAATTGTGAGAATTGGGATTAGAGGGAAAGAATAAAAGTGAATGTGGCGTGAAGTATTTACGTTCGCTGCACTGAGCTTGCGACGCCCCCGTGATGGACGCTTACAAAGAGTATCGACAATGACGCAACCGACTGCGACCGGTTGGTTTGTCGATACTCTCGGTTTTATTTTCTTTACGCGCACACTGCAACGGACGAATAGCATTGATATCAACGGGTCTCCGTGCACCATCGAAAACACGGTGATATACAAAAGCGGGTATCATCGAGGAAAGTCGACCAAACGCCAAGGAAGAAAAGGCATGATTTCTGGGCCACTTATTGAGCAAACCGACAGCCCCCGCCTACTGGAAACAAGACCGTGCAAATACATCTGGTACTGCGTCCTAAATATTTCGGAACAATGACTGAGCTACGTCCACCCGAGACATCATTAAATCCTAACATTGGCTTGGCGCTTTGTCGATGCCTCTCCATAGATTTTCTCCTTCACCTGGAAGGTCTCCATCTTAACTAAATAGAATTCCGCCTCTCCAAGGTCCCTGGAGAGGCAATTAACTTAATTTTCCATGCAACGGTAACCACTCAGACAGCAAAAACTGTGGTCCTTGCTTTCTGCGTTTGTTTTCTCTTTCCCTTGGCAAAAGCTACCTATCCAGTTGCGGTTTGATAGACGGGACGTGACCCAGACGTCTATTACCATGCTATTTCCAACTCAAATCGCACACATGAAAGTCGGAGGAAAAGAGGGGCGAAAGAATACGAACCACTAACCCCTACTCCCTCTAAAATATGATTATTAATACCGCGTTCATAACAGCTTGTCTCGAAATATGTTATGACTTAATGAATAAACTAAAAATAAATCTGAGAATGTCGGTCGTTTGATTTTAAAAAACGAACAATTTATATTCACATTTACTCGTGATCTGAGGTAACAGCTGTTTCTGGCAATTGCAAACCTGCTCAATATTGATTCTTCTATCATAGAGAAATCATGTGTATTTACAAAGTGAAAAATCAGCCCTTCACCAAGGCGAAGGTAGTATGTTATGGATGTGCTTTTTTTGGATGCAAGAAGTGTTTTGATAGAGGTGGTCACAAAGATCGTGTCATTTCATATTTATGACTTATCTTCTCCCAAGTATCGGTTAATATCAGGATGCGAGGTTTAAAAAAAACAGTCTGGAGCCGTTCGTCGCGATTCAGTCAGTGAAGTGTTTTCCTATCAGTCATAACCAAACAGCAGGGTATTTTGAGTCCAAACTTCGTAAGAGAGGAAAGCTAAGAGATCTGTCGCAAGCGATGCAGCTCACTAGGTTTATGATTCGTTCGTCAAGAACACCACTATCAAGAAGAAAAATTCAATAATTCAATACCTCAAAAAAGGATACAGTACATTGCGAGCACAAAATATTAATTACCCCAGGTTTATGATTCACGTAGATAGGTAACTGTTTAACCCACTACCGCCCAGCGATGCCGTTCGGAAACAGTAAAATTTATTTTAGAGGATATTTTAAGTTCAGTATTGTCACAATTCAAAAAAATATAATATCTCTGGAAACTCAAAATTTAATCATTTAGGCGTTTTTCAAAGCTTGAAATTTCGTATTTTCATAGATTTCCTTCCAGTTTCTCTTAAGCTAAATTTCACTCCAAATACTTTGGGATGTTATGTGTTAAGACAGACCTACTGTATGTTCGGGTACATCAATGGAAAGGGCTCTCACCGAGACTTTCTGAATTTTATGGCTGAACATAGGTATCTTGAAAAATAATCAAAATACGTGCTTCCCTCGTTTTCATACCTAAAACAGGTATGGACTCCCTTAAATAGGTGTTTATTATAGTTTTCACTGTGCTTGAGACAACTAACGTTATTCGACAACGTTATCACACCTTTGTACCAATTCATTTCCGATCAGAGATCCGAAGTTGCCTACAAAATAGGCACGCTCAAATTAAATTTACGATATTGCACACCCGCTCCAATAACAGTGCCACCTTAATAGGTGCTATTTCGCGGGGAAACGGGCGGGAACCCAGAGAGCGCGTTCAGAATACGTACCTATCAGTACGCATGACGATTCGCATTATTGCACCCCCGCTACAGGAGCGAGCGAGCTTGCCAGCCGGCGAGGCGGCGCAGACCCTTTCCGTGCACGCAACTCCTCCCCCAAAGGCGCGTGCTTGGTGGCCTATTGCTGTGTTTTACGCGTACCAGCGGGGAATGGGTCACAAACTCCCGGCCTACGTACGAGGGATGCTGTGAGTGCCACAGCCCTCAGCTGATCTCTCCAAGAGCGCAGGTTACTGACAGAACAGCCTTCTTGTATGTGGCGCGTTTACACACACGGTGCCGGCTAAGATGTTATAGGAAACTCTATTGAAAATGAGACAAAGAATTCAAATTTCTGTCTGAAAAAAAAAGATTGTTTGGTTGCTATCTTGAATTTGAAAAAGAAAAAAAAGCGGAGTCCACTCAAGGCTATCTGATACTCTGGAAATTCGCAATATGTCGAGTTTTTACTTAGGACACGGAAAAAGTGGTTTTGTTACGGCAACAAAATTAGGGACAACATAAAATTTTTTGTTGGTGCAACCAAAAAATTTGCTGCAGCAACCAAACGTTTTCTTGGCAGAACTAAACATTTTGTTGTTGTAACAAAATGTTTTTGTTATCCCTATTTTAACAAATGATTTTGTTAGTATAACAAAACCTTTTTTTCCCGTGGATCTTTAGTGCAAACTCACAGCCTCTCGCCCTAAACCTTCACTGCATTCTAAAAGATACTTCGTAAGATAGACTTTTTTTAAATGTCGTCAAGGTGTCGGTGGATCGTCACTATTATTCGTCCTTTATAACTGGGCTTTGGTACTACAGGGTGATGTTACTTTGATGTTAATAAGAATATATGGGTAAATGGAAACTTCAAAAATGAAGATATATCTAAGAGATGTTCGTAATAAGGGAAAACAATAACTATTTGATATCTATGCTAAAACGTTGTCCGAAACGGGAGAGCGTTTCACTGATACGTTTTCCTGAAACAGGAGTGGTTGTCATCATAAAGAAGATGAATGTAGGGTAACCAGGAATGATATTTACAATTGTAGTCCTGGGTACCAGAAGTTAGTTGGTAACCCAAACAGTATACCATGCTTACGAAGTACGCCCACGCTCAAATCCAATACTCGACAAAAAATATTTAAAAGAAATTAAAAAAACACTAATCTAACCTATAAAAAAAGGATTTCCCACGTTCCAAGAGTATACTAGCAGCCCAATCCGATGACATTCCGAAGTGATCCACTCCATCAGTAAATTTACATTGACAAAGCCAGACCGATCTGTGAGCGTGCCTTTTAAACGTAACATAAAATTGGAACATGAGAACAAAGAATGGAGACAAAAATGTTTTGGTGGACAGCATGGGTAAGACCTGCAAAAGAGCTATTCCTTAAGGAGCACTTATTGGTAAATGGAATCGGATATAACACAATGTTAACTTTTTATATAAGAGATACATCATTCACAAACGTATGGAATGTGCAATTTAGTACGCAAACGCATGCGGGCAGAGAAAGCAACCTTGGCTGAAGGTAACCTTGGAGCAGCAGAGTTTTTCACCCTCTCAGTAACGATCGCTGCAGGTTGGCCAACCTCCAGTGAGGAGCCAACTGTTGGATACTTTTCTTTGGGAAAAAAACCCTTTTAATTATCATGCGTTTAATTATCTCAAGGGTTAAGAAGGGAAATAATAAAGAAAAAGGCTCTTTTTTTGCCAAGGAGTTCAACGCGCTGGATATATTAATTGTGAATTATTTAGAAGCATTCTGAAGAAGTTTTGGTTATTCCTTCGTTCTGCGATATTGAATTAATTGTTCATGGATGGCCATGGTTGAAACTAAGATTGTGAACAACGATAGTTAATACATTATCTAGTGCGTTACCAAAGTATACACTGTTGGAGAAATACGGAGCCTTGCCTTACCTTGGCTTTCTTTTTACATTTTTGCAAATAATAAACAGCAAAATCTGATTAAATAAATATCCGGTTTCGATCGTCTCGACTCGATGGAATATGAGAGTTTCTAATATCTATTTCAAAGATATTTTTAACGATATCCATACATTTACTTTTTGTATGTCAGTGATTTGGTTCAAATTTCAGAAGAAATAAACATCAAGTCACACAACTAACCTTTAGGTATCTTAGAGGAAATACACGATAATTCGGAGTTTAAAACAAAAAATTACGTCAATATCTGTAAGATTTAATCTGCGCGCAAATCCACAACGGGTACGAGAGAATTAAAAAAAATCGCTTTCAAAAACTTGGTTTCGGAATGATGATGTGCAAAGATTCAAATATTTAGCGTCACAGCACTCATCCAGACTTCATAGTCACATCTCCTTTCGTTTATTAGTTCGAAAATGCCTGAATTGAATGAAAAAGCTCGACACACAATCGATCACAGGGGCATAAAATCCCTCCCTAATCATTTATTTCAATCACTCGCAATCAAACTCAGTCAAGCAAACATTGAATTCAAGTAAGCCGCAGTGCTCGCACCCTTCATCTGTTTCAAATAGGTAATGATATCCTAATGAATACTGCAATTTCCAGAAATAGACTGCAAAGCCTTCGCATGCAAAAAGGCTTCTACTGCCAAAAGATTGTCCTCAATACCCTGAAGTGAAGCCAGGATATGGTAGTCACAAACTTAAATTTTGACATTCCCAGACTTTTTCCTGAACAACTTCCCATCTTTTCCTGACCAATATTTTCGACTCTAATTTTTTTTTTAATTACGGCGGAACTTTTTTTTGTAGCGTTTTAGTTTTTCCTGACTTTCAATTACTTATCAGCACTTTTCCTGACATTTCCTTACCTTTTCTCACCACTTAAATTCCCCCTGAATTCCCTGACCACTTAATTTTTTCCTGACTTCCCTGATCACTCAGTTTTTCCCTAACAAACCTGACCAATGTATTTTTCTTTAACTTCCGCAATCCTTTATTTTTCGCCTGACTTTTCACTGACTTTCTCGACTTCCTGACCTTGTCGCAACCATGTACTACAATTTGGCTTTATGTGAGGTAAAGTACCATCTTAAAGTATAGCAAAAAGGAATTTCATACGTATCAGGACGGACACCTACACATAGATTAGTTAAAATAGGTAATAGCCTGCTACGGTGCAAAAATGTGCGAAGATGATAATTAAAGGAAGAAATCTTGTCATCTTAGGCAAACTGTTCCAGAGCATGAAAATTAAAAGTTTCTGGGCAAATCGGGCTAAAGCAGGCGTTTAATGTGAGAAAAGTGTGACAGTTGATGGCCTCGCTGCAAGTGGCATGCAGTCTGAGCGAAAAAGAAAAAAAATGTGGACAAGGTTGGTGGCGCCAAGTATCGGAGAGACGATGCCGGTGTCAAATGTTGTTTATGAAGCAAAACGGCGACCCAGGAGAGCTGTAAGCGTGAAGCTTGCAATCTGGCGACAGGGGGCCTTCTCCCGCGCCGCGCCTCGCCTATCCTCTCTCGTCACTTCAACCCCGGCGTTATTTCAGTTTGGCGGATTTCCCAGTTGGATCGGCGAACGCACCGCACCGCTCCCGTCATACAACTCACACGAGACATTGCCCCGATCGCTCACTTTTCACTCCAAATCAGCCTGTCGCCGCCATTTCCTCGACAAGTTACTTATAGGTCTAGTTACTTAAACGGTTTTAGGGTCTCTACTCCTACAGTCTTCGCTTAAATGATTGTATGTGATTAGTTTTTCCAGATATTTGGTTATTGTTTATATTGTATTCTGAATCCGAAACACTAAGCTATACACGCAAAAAATGATTTTGTCACAGACACAAATATCAATGAAACTGACAATCGCGCTTTGTTCGTATGTAGACTACAACCGTATCTGTTAAAATAACAATCATTTTTTGTCGTCTTTACTATTGTCTCGTCAGCGTTAAATTTTTTAAATAACTATAACCAATAAAAATTGTCGCCTGGAAATTGTGATTTTGACAAAGTTATTTTTTTTTTTGCGTGTAGTTTCAAGCAGAGGGCCTACAAGGAGCGCGTATGGTTTCAAGGAAAGGCTCGAAAATTTAGTTGACGAAAACCACCATAAACATACGTCTAAATAGTTCGAAGAGGAGTTGAAATTTGCGAATTCCAGTGAAGATACTCAAAACGGAAAATACTACGCTTTTACACGAAAAAAAATGTTTTTTTACGGCAACAAAATTAGGGACAACAAATAAATCTTTTGTTGCTGCAACCAAACGTTTTGTTGATAGAACTAAACATTTTGTTGTTGTGACAAAATATTTTTGTTATCCCTATTTTAACAAATGATTTTGTTGGCATAACAAAACCTTTTATACCGTGTAAGCAAGAAAGTGAGCGCATGACTCAGCAACCAGCACGGCACGCCCGTATAGCGGTTGCCTAAACTGGCTTCAAAGTCGGCCTCTGTAGTCCTGCAACCACCACGACATGCCCGCATAGCGGTTGCCTATCTCTTCAATGGCTGCAAGCCACAAGAGACGAATCTCGTGACGTGATGCTCCCTCAGATTCTAGTCAAAGTTCCCGGAATCTATTGTTAGTAGTTTAATAATAGTAGACCTTTCTAGGTGGGGTCTGAAGGTCTACCAACCTTAAATCACGACCCTTCAAAGGGCTCACACGCTGACCAATAACAAAAATCAAGTAGGCTTTAATTGAAAGGTTTCTTTCGTGCGTTTAAAACAATAATAATATCGATTTGTTGGTAAAAAAATGAAGCAGTCATATCGTAAATAACGATTTATATCGAATATCTGTTTTTAGAAGGCGCTAACATTTATAATTGTACGTAGCAGTTTCCTCAATTTGGCCTCGCTCCAAGCTTAGCGGATGACATGGGCAACCAAATTGCGTTCTTTTCAATAAGGGTGCAAACTCACGTGACATTAAAAAAAACCGCTTGGGCATCACTGCATTCCAATCAGCCGCTTAAAATTGCACAACGGCTATTGACTTTCTGCCAATTCATGCAGATAAGGGAATCCAACGCATAAAAAGAAACGAAGAGCTGTGCAACGTTTCGACTTAAACGATCGTAAGCTATATCGGCGCAGGCTTTTTATAAATACCTACTCCATTTCATCGAAATAAAAGATTCTTTTACCTAAGGACACCTAAAAATACTCGGTATTCTATTAATTTTTCGGATTACAAAGTATGTGTTTTAGGTAGCCTGATACCTTTGGGTGAATTTAAAAGTGCTGTTGTTGGTATTACAATTAGTTTTGGAAATAGCCTGCAATCTTATCTCTGAAAAAACTTTCCCAGCACTTAAGCTATAATTATGAAGATTTTGACAGGTCTACTTCATTGAAGAATGCGTTTTATGCCAGTTAAGAGGTTACTAAAACTTTTTTTAAAATGAAGGTTTACTAAAAGAAAAAAAATGGCTTGATAAAAATGTGATTTTTTTCCACGTCATGCACACAAAAAAAAGGGTTTAGTCAACAAATTTCTTAAAAAAAGGACACATGACTCGATTACTAAATGTTATTAAGCAGGTAAGCTTATTAAGGATTTACTAAACCCGTGTTCGTCACGGTGTTTACACTAACTAATCAACCTTGTAATATTTACTACAGGTAAGTTACGTGTCCCTTTTCTTGACCAAACCATTTTTCTCTGTGTGGAAGGATCTGATAAAATCATATAATTCAGGTAGGCTGTTCTCGACTAAATGCCATTATCTTTTCGAAGACGAAAATCTCTTCGAGATATCATGGGTTTAAAAGAAAAAAGGAGAGTTCAATTTTGCTTAATCCATGCACTCAATCAAATCCAAGATAACACATTGCAAGATTTGCGTTTTTTTTCCTGTTTCAGTTTAAAATTTGTCAAGCATTAGAAATATAGTTTAACAAGATATCTTTGAAAATAAGCTGCAATTTTACCACGTTGTCCGCACAACGTGGTACAATTTAATAAACCGCTACGTTTTACCACAAAGACCACGTTGTTTGAAGTTAGAAGTTCCGCTGTTAAAGACACGAGTTCCATTTGTTCAGTCTTGGATAATCCGCTGCGTTTGCTAACAGGATAGAGATACTTGGCCCTGACAGCACACAGGTCCTGGTTCGGGGAAGATCACGAACTTAATGCTGCATGACAAAGGATATAAAAGGAATTACCAGGTTTACTGGTAAATAAGGGATGGCTTGAGATAGGTAAAAGCCCCGCATTGTCTTTCCCCGCTATCGGCTTCCACTTCTTAGCACACCTGATCAATCGCAGACAGACTGGTTCTTGAAATAACGCACTAGAAAAAAAAAAAAACATACTCTCAAGGTTTGAACGACGGAATTCTCTATGTAAATTGTTACACCCCACGTCGCTAATAAGCCGAGCGCAGAAATGTAATGCACGTAACCTAGCACAACTTAACCTAGATAAGACTGACCCATGACCGCGACAGTTGCCGCTTGCTTCTCCACGGTAATAACTGCCGCCGGTAATGAAAATTATCAAGCTTGGATACTTTATAGGTTCAATTGAGCTAGGTTAGGTAACTTGACTCGCTTCTCTATCGCTTATATGGACCTGGCGGTGAAAGTTAGGTTACAGGTGGAAAATTTTAACTTTCAAATGTTCACTATGGAGTTGGCTAGTTAAGAATAAGTTGTTTTTTTGTCTTTCAAATAATAAACGGGATTGTTGTCCGAACCTCATACAGTAGCGGGCTCAACTTTTCTGTTTATCAGCCAGCAAAGTACGTGAGAAGAGAGAGCTGTTGAGGGCGGCCCTCTTGTGAAAAGTAACAACTTTTGGACGATCGCAACCTGTTATACGGTTCGGCGTTACTAACTTGTCGCGCACTCTGTTCATCTTTCGAACAGTTCGCAACACGCCAAAAAAAGTTCCTAACGAAACGATTAACTCGCGTCCACAGGCTACCCTTACATATCGCCATATCGCATCGTTCCTGCCTCAGATCTACGCAAAAATATTTACGAAAGCGACTACTCATACGCTGCCCCATTTAAAATGTACGGTATTAAGTTATTTTCCGTGCGATTAACTCCCATTTAATAAGCGTTTGGTTTTGTATTCCAAGCGTTCGAATAAGTCTCCCTTGTATTAATATAGGCGTGCGAATAGAACTGACCACATATTTAACACCTATATAACGCTGGATTTTTGCTCGGCCCACACTGTAGTACAGTGGGCCGCAAAAGTCATGACCCCTGCTTCCATGTATTTCTTATGGAAGCAAGGGTCATGACTTCTATGACCCACTGTAAATTTGATAGGCGATATTCTTTACATTTTGTGTTTCAATTTAAGTCACCACTCCAAGCGAAGCTATTGCGAAGCGAGGCACAGGGCACGTAAATTAGCTCGACCCACCGTCAGGTAGGTAATATTAGTTTACTTTAGGTTAGATTAAGTTACAAAGACCACGCCTCCCCCCCCTTTTTTCTTGTCTACATGTTAAGCTGTATCGAATCGTTCTATCGTCAAGGAGTCACATTTGCAACGTGAATGCCTGTTCGGGCATCATAGGAAGGAGTTGGAACTGCCCACAACCTGTCATGTCCGTGCCTGCACTTACACGTTTTCACTTTGGCTTTCCCAACCATTCTTTAAGCGGACCCTCGTCTGCGTTTGAAGTGTGTCAGCCATGAAGGCGTTTACGCAATCCGTTTACGCCCTCAAG
>Ga0058701_10003202_pt1 | contig 12855 bp, 6 predicted proteins | sample AgamicOrMae_FD_97039 | JGI IMG/M metagenome (GOLD analysis project Ga0058701, IMG submission 97039) | Agave microbial communities from Guanajuato, Mexico - Or.Ma.e | ecosystem: Host-associated > Plants > Phyllosphere > Phylloplane/Leaf | place: Guanajuato, Mexico | collected 2012-06-04
CAATGTTCTTGTCTCGTACTTTAATCTTATCAGGGCCATCATGTTAACACCGAAATTCAATCAAATAACATCGCTAACAACCTTAGAAAAATTGTTTGCACTTCAACGCCTTTCTTAAAGAGGTGTTGTTTGCTGACGCCAAACCTAACCTAACCTCTGATATTCCCTGCGTTCCATATTAACTTTCTACCGAACTAAACTGACCTATTTCTTATTTGCAGTTCGTACAGCGCCCATTGGTACCCGTGTCGATTTAACCGAAACGTCGATTTCGCACCTGTTGACAGCAGCGAGGGCCGAGTTGTTAAACACCCCCCCACTACTTGAGTGCGACCCCCCAATTTATATATGTGGTCAGTAATCTTGTGTCCTCCATGTTAACCGCTTAGGGCTCAGGGTGTGACCTTACAAATATCCTCGATAGCGCGCTTGAAATTTTCCAGGTTACTTTTGCTATTTCTTGTTACCCAGTTTTAACCTATCATCGTACTGAGGATCATGAAGATCTTACAGCTGTGTTTATTTTTTACGCCTCGGTCGCTACCGGATCGGATATCATCGCACGATGAGAAACTACGCTCGGAGATACGTTAAGTCAGGTTACAGTAAAAAATAGCCCCTGTTTCAGGTAGTCCCACGCCTGTTTTAGGTATGATGGCGATACAGGGGGAGAGCTTAATTCGGTTATTTTGGGGTATAAACCTATCAACAATCATATCAATGAAAAGGTCTCGTCGATAGCTCTCCAATTATGTGGTTATTCATAGGGATATCTTTAAAACGGGGGGCATTCGATAGCGCCAAAAACTATAAGCGCCAACGCCGCAAGCGCCAGTCCGTAACCGCCAAACGAGAAAAGTCGCAATCGCCAAAGTTCGTATAGGTTAGGTTAGGTCAAGCTAGGTTAGGTTAAGTTAGGTTAATTTGGGTTGGTAAGGTTAGTATTGCGGTTAAGAACTTTGGCGTTTGCGACTTTTCTCGTTTGGCGGTTACGGATTGGCGCTCGCGGCGTTGGCGCTTGTGCTTTTTGGCGCTTATGACAGCTACCCTTTAAAACTTACCAAATTACGCTCATCCCCTGTTTTACCTACCTAAAAAGGGGCTAGTTTTTATTATTTAGGTGGCCTGTGCTGCACTGCGCTCGGAGTACTGCCCGAAGGTAGAATACTGGAGGTCGAAAGTGGAACCTTTATAGTGTCACAGTCGGTGAAGAATGAGCGGAAGAGACCTTGACCCCATGAGACCATTTGCATGAATGCCTAATAAATAGTGTTCCTTTTAGGTGACATTCACGGCCAGTACTTCGACCTGCTGCGCCTTTTGGAACTCTTGGGACATCCTCCAGCCGCCAAATACCTCTTCCTGGGAGACTACGTCGATCGTGGAGATCAGTCCATAGAAGTCATGTGCCTGTTGCTGGCCATGAGGGTCCGCTATCCGGGCTCCATGAACCTTCTCCGGGGCAATCATGAGAGCGGACCTCTCAACACTACCTATGGCTTTCATGACGAGCTGAGTATGTAATCACCTGTCCAGATTGCTGCTTAATACTGTTCGTTAAAATGAGCGAATTTTTCTGATTATCAGTGAATGAATTACATGAAAACGCACCCCTGGAAATCAGTGAAATGTCATCAACGGCATTTTAAAAACTGAAAAATCAGTGTTTTTAGCCCCGTAAAGCCCGCGCATAGAAATCAATGTTTTTTTTTTTTTTAAACTGAAATGTTAGTGATGGATCTGCCAAGCTTTCACTGGAAATGCAGTAATTTTCTAACAGTAAGATTCTTACAGAGTTGGAAAATTCAACCGTTCAAATTCCAAGTGCGCCTTTGCGCGAACAGAAGATTCTTTCTCGGAGACCACCGGATCTCGCGACAGGCTCTTCCGCCGTCATTCGGACCGCAATCTCATGTCTCCCCCGATCACTCAGGAATATTTTATTTAGAAATTACAACTGTCCAAAATGTAATTTTCCCTTTTCACCGAAAAAATGAAACTGCTGTTTCTAAAAATAAAAGTAAATTTTCTCACTAAATCAGTAAAATTCTTTAAATTCTAATTAGCGATTTAAAATTTATGGTCAGTTAAGAATCTCTTGATATATAATTTCTCGAGTTAACTATGAAAATCATCATATAAAAGACAACCGTTATTTTGGGTAATAGAAATAACTTTTTTTTACAGTGTAATACCGCTAGAAAGTTTTGTTGGGTTCTGGGTATCTTTTCGCCACCCTGCTAGATGTTTCGTTGAGGTAGGTTATTGCTAAGATATGTGTAAATTGTCACACCTCTTGTTGATATTTTTATTCAAGTTGAATTTCCCTCCGGCAAGCCGTCGCTGCTCAAATATCAGATGACGCACTCTAATGACGCGCGGCGAAAGAATTTACTTTTCCAAATCAAAGCTACGCAAAAATGCTTTCCAACCAAATGCCTTTATTGAAGATGAACCGATCGGGATCATGTTGGACGGTGCGGTAATATTTACATGCCATGAAGATTTTGCTTTAACTGTACACATAAACCCTCACTAAGCCACTGATTTATAGGTATGATGAAGTACGTATATCAGTAATTTTTATTAACCCACTACCGCCCAGCTCATGCGATGCCATGAGCGGATGCCAGCGATGCCGTTTGGAAACAGAAAAAAAATATTTTTGAGGATCTTTTCAGTTCACAATTCAAAAAATATCACCCCCTGGAAACCTGAAATTCAATTATTTAGGCATTTTCCAAAGCTTAAAATTGCGTATTTCAATGGAAATAATCCATTCAATTTCTCTTAAGCTAAATTTCACTCCAAATACTTTGGGCTGTTATGGGTCAAAGATACAATGGACAGCCATATCAAAAGCTGCCGTCGAGATCTCTAGATTTAATATGTTTATCTGAGGCCTCCGTTGTAATGTAGAGCGTTTGTCGCAGAGAAGCGCGGCTACAGCACCCGGCTGGCCCGCCAGTTCACGGGCGTGTTCGACTGCCTGCCGGCCGCCGCCATCGTCGGGTGCCGCATCTTCTGCTGCCACGGCGGCCCCAGCCCCCAGCTAACGGACTTGGGGCAGATCGCGACGCTCCCGCGCCCCTCGCCCGTGCCCCGCGCCGGCATCCTCACGGACCTCCTGTGGGCGGACCCCGATGCGGTTAGTGCGCCGATGACGTCCTGGGGATTTCCCCCGGGGACTCCTAGTTTTGCAGGGATACCGCAACGGGACTCCCGTCAGGCCCATGGCGCCGCAGCCCGTCACTATCAAAATTCAGACATGTTATTTAAAACGATTTCTGGAAATAAAGTTTTTTTTTGTGTGTGTGTGTGTGATAATCTTTTGGTTTGGATTAACTTTGTCAAGAGAGGCTTTAATTTATTTGATGTTGTTTGGTGTTCTTACGATTAAGTCTACGCCTTGTTAAAGTACCGTTCTTACCAAAATTTGAGTGCTACTATATCTTTTGGGCAAACCTCTTTATTCCTAGGTTGAGATATTGACTAGCCAACCAAACTGTGTTGCAGAAAGTCAGCGGGTGGAAACCGAATAAGCACCGGGGTTGTTCTTTCGTGTTCGGAACGGATGCGCTTAACGAGTTCCTGACTCGCTTCCAGTTCGACGTGGTGTGCCGAGCGCACCAGGTGAGGTGGACGATGAGCCCGTACAGGCTGATCAGGGCTTTGGCTGTGACAGGAACGAGCCCCTGAAACACAATAAAATATAGATTCCGGTAGATAAAACGAACCTGTTTCTTCTTCTTTACGGGACTTACCCTTCTAATTTATTAGCGTTATTATGCAATTCTTTGGAAATTCAAAGTCATGATTTTTTTTAATCCCACCCATAACAGCCCAAAGTATTTGGAGTGAAATTTAGCTTAAGAGAAATGGAAAAGATTTTTTCCATGGAAATACGCAATACTAAGCTTTAGAAAATGCCTAAATAATTCAATTTTAGGTTTCCAGGGGGGTGATATTTTTTGAATATTGACAATACTTAACCGAGAAGATCCTTTAAAATGTTTTTTTTCTGTTTCCGAGCTGCATCGCTGGGCGGTAGCGGTAGTGCGTTAAGCAAGTCATATGCGAAAGCTCGCTTGTGAAAAGAAATAATGTATTGTTAACTTGTTTTTGGAAACTCCAAAACTTTTAGGTGGAAACACCTCTTGCAATATTTTGAGCAGAATATTTTCTGTTTGGAAAATATCTTGGCCAAGAAACCATTTAAATTCAAGCCAATAGGAAATGCAAGCGTTGGATGTAATTTTTGAAAGTCAGTGCTCTCCGAAATAAATGTTCAATTTTTTTTTTACCTTTGTCCTTTGTTGATCAGATGGCGCCCGCTGGCTACGCGTTTTTTGGTGATCGTAGATTGGTGACAGTTTTTTCCGCTCCGAATTACTGCGGGGAGCATTGCAACGCAGCCAGTGTCATGTGCGTCCAGCCAGGCCTCCTCTGTTCGTTCGTCGTCTTTCAGGTAAACTAAATAGTCTCCGTCTATAAAATATTGGGTGGGGAGAAACTTTTTTTTTCAGATAGTTTTTTTTCCCTGGATTCCGTAAACTTTTCCCCTTAAAATACAGTCTGTGTAGCTTTTTCCTCATCTTTAAAATGGAGACTTAATGCTTCATGAATAACGAAATTTAGGATAATCGGAATGGTCTATTTTATTAAACGTCAAAAAACTCTATTTTTATTTTTTTAAAATGTCATATTCGGCGTGTAAAACCCATTTTAGAAATCTTTAAATTTGCCGCTTTGAAAAAAAGTTTTAAAATGCTTTGAAGTAGGCTGATATTGTAAAAAAAAAATATATATGTTTAAGATTCATAAAATTTTGGTTTATAAAATGTTTTATCTGTTACCGTAAATTGATGTTGATTTTTTTAAATTCAACAAAAAAAAGAAATAAAATAAAAAATAAACATAAATATGGGAGCTTGAGAATTTTGGTGCATTACGGTAAAGCTACGATTTTCTTTTTCAAAATCACGATAATGAATTCAAATAGTATTGTGGCATTAAAGAGGGTAATTTCTCCATGATTAGGCAGATCAAGTCTATCGAATTATTCGACCCATTGCAAAAGCTTGACATCAGGGTACAGCTCGCCCAAACAGTTACCCTTTTTAGGGGCACATCTGATTGATACGGATACGACCGGAATCATTTCTAGTTAAGCCCCTTATATACGTAATTATCACCTATCTATATACAGGATTATCGTAGTTAAGTAGGAACAAAAAGAATATTCAACCAAGGTATGGAGAGCAGTCGGAACAAAAACCGCTTTAGCCTAATATCCCAATCGGCTGTTCTTTAGAAAGTATCTGGACAACAAAACTTCCAACGTATTAATTAGTATATTTTAAACACAAAATGTTACTTCACCTAGGCTTAAATCGAGAACCAAACCAATTCAAAAATGTTAATTCAAAAAAGTTTTTATTTACTAATTTTTTTCATTACTTCATAGGAACGTATCTGTTTCGTCGAGGTCTCAGTAAGCATCTCTAAGATTGCAGTCAACTTAGTTTTATGTGGCTGATTTTGTTGTAATTTGTTCGCAGCCTGAGGGTCTTAAGGATCATCCAGAGCCACAGTCAAACATCGGAAGATTGTCCACTGATAGCGTCTGGATTTGAGCCGTTCTCCTAAACATAAACGACGCTGCAGTACGTTCCATAGAAGCAAGTTATGTCACCATTCATCAGGATCATAGACGAGGAAAAGTCACTGCATGTTCAGCCAAGGTAAGTGGGCTCGCCCCTAACATTTTATCCCCAGTTGTGGAAAAGTGTCGTGAAAATAGGAATTTAAAGCTGTTGGTTCAGATCCACTTTAGCATCGTGTCAAGCTACAATCGCATCTGTTTTATGTAGTCATATTTTCGATTATTTCATTGCCGTAAACTCTACTATTGCTGGAAAAAATACTCGGGGCCTTTTTACTTGCGTTGATCTATTCGTCCCGTTTTTTCTCCGTGGAAAATCCAACCTCAAATTTAAAATGCGAAAAGTGTACTAGTGAGGAAAGTTTTAACCAACGGGACTTTCCTGAACTGCACATATCCTTATTGTTAGTGCACATAGTAATAGCGGCGAGCGAGCGACTCTTCCTCTCGTTATCCCCACCAGTGTGCGATCTGCCTGACTAATCCGGAAATGATACTGCAATTTTGCAGGGCGTGAAAAATTAAAATGCGCAGTGAGCAGGAATATCGCTCATCAATCATTTTAGCGTTTTGAAAATTACCTCAAGTCTAAACTTTTGAGCGAAATAAATCTTGAAAAAGCTATGATTCTCAGAACTAATGAAGTTCCGCATTTCGTTTTACCATGGCCAGTGTTCGTCCGATGCTCACCGCCCTTTGGAAAGTTAGTGGCTGGGTTAACACCAGTTCCTACGCGAAAGTATTCAGACCCACCCCTCTCCTCCACCATGTCAACATGAAGTTCTGCACCCTACCGTCTAGTCAGTTGACCCGAAGGGATCACGAAGAAAGTCTCTCATTATATCAAGCCCGCACTGTAAATTTCAAAGGTTGAAATGTCCCCTCTCTTGCCGTACCTTTTTTCGCCTAGCCGAGTGCAGCGAGGAACTATGCATTCAACCTAACCTAACGGTTACCAAGCCAGATGTCGCTTATGATCCGAGGCAACGTCGCCAAGGAGTAAGTTTTGTCAGGCTTGAAAACGATCGGAGTCGCGGCGAAGCGAGTCACAAGACACTTCTTAGCGAGATGAGGCGCGAGGCATTTAACCTACACGTCGCGTTTGTATATCGTAAATGCCCTTGTCTTTAAAGTTTGAATAGGCGTAGAACACATAAACAGAAAATATGATGTTTAGAACTTGAAATATGTTGCTAATGACCTTTGACAAGATGGCAATCTTTTCTTTGTAGGCGCATCACAAATTCAAGATTATAGATTCATCGTAATCTCCTTTCATTTTTTGTATGGTTGGGTCAATGCCTTTGCATGTGGAGTCGTGACGCACAAAAAAAACTTCCCCAAGTGACAGTCGTTGAAAAGCTAACAAGAGAAATTAACCTATTTTTATTTTCGCGTTTTAATGGACAGGTAACTCTGGTTAATTGGAAAATATTATAATTAAGTTCGGAATTGAGGTCAACTAACGCCGAGGAGCAAATGTTCTGTTTATTTAGGTCTGTAGAAAACGGTAAGAATAAGTTTACTCAATTCGTTATCTTCGCAATCCAGCAGTGCTTCCGCCATGTAGCAGTTTTCACAGACCCCGTGACAGACAGCTGATGCCGAGAACAAGCTGCATCGGGCTTGACGACTATTATTAAGGTTAACCTAGGTTAATTAGGTTATCTGCCTTTGGAATCGCTCTGCTGCCGCCTGGCTTGGCGACGGGAGGTGCAATTTCAGAGTCGGGGAATTCAACCCCTCAAATTTACATCAGAGTGTAATGGAAAAAAATGTGTCATTCAACTGAACCGTGAAATAATTAACCCATAACAGTCCAAAGTATTTGGAGTGAAATTTAGATTAAGAGAAATTGGAAGGATTTTTTCCATCAAAATGCGAAATTTTAAGCTTTGAAAAATGCCTAAATTATAACATTTCAGGTTTTCAGAGGGATAACATTTCTTAAATTGTGATAATACTGAACTGATAAGATCCTCTAAAATATTTTTTTCTGTTTCCGAACGGCATCGTTGGGCAGTAGTGGGTGAACTGATCCTTACCAAGCAAGTGATTGAATATACTGTATATAGCTTTTTAAACAAAATATCTGGCTCGTTAAGCCGTAGAATAACATTTTAAAACTGGTTTAAATTTTATCTGAACCATACTTTTAAATCGAACTTTTTCGTAAAAATATGTACCGTTATTAGCTCGTTCTGAATGCGCGCCTGTTTTTAATGCATACCCGTGCATAAGGCACGCAAAAAAAAAGGAAAGATACGTTCCGTGTATGATGCGAGCTTCAGTTACAGTTTACGTGTGCACACAAAGTACCAACGCGATGGCTCGATGTAGCAAAGCGTTTAGAAATCAACGTTCTTACTTTTTGGCGCTAAAGGAAGTCAACGAACAATCACAATACATACCGCGACATTATAATATTTTTTTGCAAAAATGAGAGTGCAAGTAAAAAATTAATACCTATGCAATAGGCCTAATGATCTTATGCGTTGCATACATTTATTATTATACGTTCCGTGCGTTATTAATACACGTACAGCCAACAAGTATTAATTAAGTAATTAATATATATTTCTTTCGTTGTAAATTGGTGTTCGATGTACGTTCACTAATTATAATGTTTGAAACATACATGAATTATGAATGGTACTTAAATGTTCATCATTATTACATCAACTGGGTTTTTAAGGTTCGGTAAGTTAAGTTTAATCTTTTGATAGATCTGCGATATGATGCAATGAGGACCGGGGACACTTAATTAACAAATCAGTGACGTACATTCATTTAGGCCATGCGCACGGACCGACATAGTAGCAGAGCGAGTATGATTTCAAGCCGGCTGTATAGTTTTGTACATGGCTCGAGCTAGTTCGATGAGGGTAACATTGTAAACTAGAGGGACTACAAAATGGTGGATTTTCTTTTCTGGCGGACAGATCCCGGCTATGAGGTAAATCTAACATAATCTAACTTCGTTGAATAGAAAAAAGATGCAGTTGCTCACTGGAGATTTTGTCTAGGCTTTAATAATTTACTCATCCTTTGCTGAAAATTTCCTGATGAAGCAATCATCTTGATTGATTGAAATTGATTCAGAATAGCTCTTTCTTGAAGTCAAGTGTTTCTGAGTAATATTGGCACTGTCTGTTGTGGGTCTTTTGGGGTGTTTTTTTTCTGTTACGAGAAGTGCGCGGTGAGACTTTCAACAAGCTTTCATCAGCAACGCCGTTCGGGAACATCCAAATTTACCCAAGATAGAACTTTCTCATTTAACAATTCAAAAAAATCGCTTTCTCAGAGATGTTAAATCAAACATTGAGTCAGTGTCATAAAGAAAAAAATAAATAAAAGGACTTGTTTTTGCTTGAAAGGTGAACACATGACTACATTGCAGAGATGAATTTCTATTACGCATAACTTAAGCCAACCATTGAATTCTTTGTTTGACGATTACGCAATTATTACGCACGGGGCACTGCGTGAGTTTTTATATCCAGAAAACAAATATTGTGTACCAAAATAATTGTGAAACTTTGTTTAATCGACTTCTAAGTGAACAAGTTTGAAAAATCAGCTGTACATACGATCTCAACTCTTTTGCCTTTTTTGAAACAAGAACTGAGAAATCAACTTGTCTGAAAAATCAGCTGTAAGTAGATCTCAACTTTTTCGCCTTAAAGCATGAACTTTCAAGTCACTTTAAATGCACTAAAATACGAATCGAGTAGAAGATCCCAGAAAACTAAAGCAAGTTCCTAGTGCAGATTGCCTCCGGAATCCAGACACACAACGTTTGTTTATAACCCGATTAGCCTAAGGTCAGAATCCGACCTTAAGAATCGTTTTATTTTGGCTGCGCCCGGGAAACCTATAAAAAGTTGGAAAGCGGTCGACCTTAACAAGGTCCACGTACGGTAACTCTCATGTTTCCTTTGTCCTAAGATATCGCGTTCTCGCAGAAACGGTTAGCAAGTAAACTCGAGAGATATCTCACAGGATTACCCGAACTCTTAAATTGTTAAGGTTGCATTGTTGTTATGTTCCATTCCGACCTTTTTTCTACCATTCATTCTGAGGAATAACGTTGATTCTAGATGCTGTGCTTCGCTATCGCACAACTCGTCACCAAGCCTGATATCGCTTACTTCTCTTCGAGTCCAGTCACCAAGATAAATAAGCAGCATCAGGCTTATTGACAGGTACCCTGTGCCCTGCTTTGATATTCCTCTGTTTGGCTAGGCAACGGAAGATAGACACATGAGGAAGGAAATACCAAGGGGTAACAACTCATGATATCCGGCTGATATGCGGTTTATATCCTTGATGTCCGGCTGTTAGATTCGGTAAAAACATGGCTGTTTTCAGCAATTTTTCAAGTTTTTTACTCTCCAACCACTGTCTACTGATATTTGGCTAATGTGTAGGCATATCCAGCTGATATTTTTTAATATTCTGCCGAAATCTGCGGGATATTTAATTGAAATTTGGTCGATTTTCTTGATATCCGTTTATTATACCTCTGATATCTGGCTGATATCCTTGATATCCTGATATCCGGTGTACAGATTTCCAGCAAGATGTTACCCCTTGGGAAATACATTTTTTATCTATAGTTGAAGTTACAAAGTTGCAGACCTACTATACTTATCAACTGTACGAATAGCGAGAGTGTGAAAATCAGGTCAAGTCAATTAACAATTCATGACCTGTTAGCACCCCATTGAGGCATTCATTTTGTTAATTAGGTTTATAAAAATAACATTCGATTGTTCCTAGATGGTGTATCTAGGAAGAGAACCTCGTTAGCTGCCGGTACTAAAAAAATGCTCATTGCCAGGATATTTCTGGTGTGTGAGTTCAGGTCATTGAACTGTAGGCTCGAACGTGAACAAGAAGATGTGAGTCGTGCTAAAAACGATACACATTGTAAGGGAGACAGGATATCAAAAATTTGTGAGAGCAATAAAGAGAAGCGGTTTCCAATTTTCAGGTCTGCTCTTTTTACTCACTCCAAATTTTGAAAGCTTCCTTTTTCTACCTCTTGTGTTCTACCTAGGGGTTCGTTCGAAAACACCACCCGAAGGGTATTCTGTCTTCCTGTCTTATGAGAGCTCCATGTGTGAGACAGCGATAGAACATCCTTGGGTGCCGTTTTCGAACACGTCCTAGTGGAGCGAGACAAAGCACCTAACCAGTCTTAAATTGACCAATCATTACTAAAGCTAATGCCGAGCGGATAAATCGTGTCGCGAAGCACGAGGCACCAACCTACGCGACCGAATGCCGGTAATTCTAATGATGTAATGAAAAGTTGAAACCTAGTATATCACAAGAGTTAGTCAGTGCAAACCTGAACTCAGAATGTGTCGTAGAGGACAATTGCTGATTGCACAATAATCATAATGTTCGTGTAGTTCATTTTTTCACTTTAATGACTTAATCGCGGGAACAGAGATTTGTCACGCGCAAAGTTTGCAAGCTTTTTAAGTAAATCCCACGGAAGGCTTTCTTCAGAAATCAAAAGATCTTGGAAAATGTTTTCATAACTCGAAAAATGCAGTTGAACCCAAAAGCATATGCAGACGTATGCGTTAGCTAAGGCTGTGAGGCACTGGGAGAGCATACAAGACGACTTCGGCTATGTAACCTGTTTTGAGTTTGATTGTACAGACTTCAGACTTTTTCACAGGGTGACTTTTTAATTATTTTTTCATTGATCATTTTTTTGTGAATTGAAAAGGGATCATTCTTTATAAATCCCTCCGGCATTCGAGGGTTAAAGAAGCATAATGCAGCGATTCGTCGTGTTTTTTTTTGTTTTGTTTTTGTTTTTTGAGGGGGGGGGGAGAAAGGTTTTTGCCGACACTGTTAATTGGGAGGTTAAAGTTTCCACTTCTTGGTGGTTTACCAAGCGAAGCGTCAGTGGGTCGCGTCTCTTAAACTGCTGCAACTTATCAGTTTTCGAAAAATGAAGTTTCTGAAATCCATCGGGACTTTTCTGGATCTGCTGATACCGATACGACCGACAATCCGCACAGCAACTGATTCTGCAGAGTCAGTTTATCATGAAAACTACGGACCGCAAAGTGCATCATCACCAGATAAATTTAATATCCTACGCTCACTCAAGTTTTATCTAACTCTTTTGTGTGAGGTAGCTCGTTAAAATCCCCTCGAATTCCAGGAATGATCGCGGAAATCACAACTCTGGGTTAACCTGACTAAAAATGTCAGTGTTTGGTTTTTTTGTTTTTAGCGACGTTTGTAAGATTTGCACACCGCCAATATTTTATAGGAAGGTGCCTTTCGGCAGATTTCTTACGATTTGAAGAGCCATCTATAAATTACGCAAAATAGACTGAAATGGATTTCACCGCTTCGGTTACGAATTTTCCTTGGACTAAATCCCTCATCCCTCGATCCAGTGTATACTCAGGGCATTACTTAATTACAAACTGACGTGCCCACATCGCTTAAAACAAAAACAAAAATAGAAAAAACAAGTGTTCACCAAGAACAATCGCTTTATTTTAAAAAGGAAAGGAAGAAACAGGCCAATACTTTTACGTGCAACGGGGCTCATGTAACTTGTGGTTTTCCCTCAAAACAATAATTAAGGGAAAAAGGCAACTTAAAACTACTTATTTCAATTATATTCAAAAGCGTTGGACGTACCGAATCATTGCATTGGAAGCCAAATGGCAGGCCTTAATTTCCCCCTGAGTGCACTCCATTCACTTTTCGATAGCTTTAATCTTTATCGAGGTACGAGTGATCGGAAAATCAAATCGTTCTCCCAGGGGGTGAAGAGCATTGATCGACTCTTTTATCAAAAGACCGTTTTTTTGTAAAAGAAGTTTCTCTGAAAGTTCAGTGGCGATCGGATAACTTGGGCGCTCTTGATCGGTGACTATACAGGGTGATTCAAAAGGTTACCGACAAACGGAAACCATGGGTTGGGGGTACCATCCCGAGTCAGAAAAAGATAGGATGTGGGGGTGTGCATCGCATCGTTTTCAAGTTAGGGCCTAAATACTGCAGCCAATCGGAAGTGACGCGGGAACTCTGAAGCGCGCCGCGAGAATCACTGTTGCCAAATAGCTCTCCATATCAACGAGTGCGTGGCATGCAGTGCTCTTACCGAGCCGTAGCGCGAAATTGGACACTGCCGCTTTAATTACTGC
>Ga0058701_10003203_pt1 | contig 12854 bp, 6 predicted proteins | sample AgamicOrMae_FD_97039 | JGI IMG/M metagenome (GOLD analysis project Ga0058701, IMG submission 97039) | Agave microbial communities from Guanajuato, Mexico - Or.Ma.e | ecosystem: Host-associated > Plants > Phyllosphere > Phylloplane/Leaf | place: Guanajuato, Mexico | collected 2012-06-04
ATCGAGTAAATGGAATAAATGATATTGGGGGAGAGTGTTAGGAGGAGAAACAAAAACTGAGACATGAAAGATAAAGCACAAGTAAAAAAATACTGTATTAAAGCAGAGAATAATTGTGAATGAAATGGTTGACTAGAAGCCTAAGGGTGTTTCGGTGCTCCACAGATTGTGCTCTTTGTCTTACCCATTCCAAAGTTCATTTTTCCAGCATTGAGACGCTTCAATAAAGACTCAGAGTAAGCTTACACCTGACGGACTGTACTGGAGTCCGAGGCGATAAAAAGTAGGCAACCCGCGCGACACACGTGATAAGGTGGTTGCATCGGCATTTCAGAAAATCCTCAGGGGGTCAAAATTCACATGGTACAGAAGAAAGAATGTGGCTCCAACGAAGTTACTGCTCTAAACACAAGACGTAAAAAAACACACAAAAATATATGCCCTTAAATTATGAGGTATGTATTTACAAAAAAAAAATTGATCGGGAAATCAACTTTTTTAAAGTCAATTTAAGTAAAGTTGGGAACGATTCCTTCTGCATAAAGGAACGTTCAATCAAAGAAAGAGTCACGGATGGATTCTAACAAGTTTCTACAGAAGAGATTAAGTTTCACTCGAAAGAGACATTTTCAGACACAAACTGATCTTGTAATGAAACTTAAGAGAGATAAAACAGGATGGATTGTTGTTTCTGAAAAATCATTTTTAACTCGAAAATCAATCAACTCGTAGCAGGACCTACTTATTGCTAAAAAAAAAATATTATCACATCAAAGTCCAATTTTTAATTAAAACACACCGTAAAAAAATTAAAACTCAAAGTTAACAATGTTTTGTTACACTTCAGAGAATTCCATTACCCAGAAGAGCAAAACATTTCTCCAATATTTTCCCAATAGCGTCATGTGTTTAGGGTGTCCTCTATATCGTTGGGTCACATGAGGCAAAATACGATAACACGATCACTCGAGTCTCTCATGGGAAAAGTCGTCCGAATGCTTTAAGTGGACTGCCATTCTTTATAACTCCATAAAAATTACACTGCCATCCCCGCTTTTCAAAGTGCTTTAATTACATTTCCGAGAGGCAAAGAAAGCCTAGGCCACGTTGGATGACAGTGTCCCCATAAGTGGGGACGTCCAATATATTTTTGGACGCTGCGGCTAGTCAATGCTGCCAAAACAGTCTTCCCAGAAGTGTCATCGCAGATTCTCATCTGTTCTTCTAATTAAAATGAACGGGCTTTGCGCAAAACTTCACCGAGAGAGCGAAAAAAAAAGGTTTAATATTAAGAAAGAAAGCTTCAGGCACTTGGTTGCATTATTCGATGCAATATGGTGAGTCTCAAAGTGTCAAAAGATTAATAAATCGTTCAAAATAAGAAGAAAAAAAGCACTCACTTGTCAGTGGTTTAAAAATGAGACAATGATTCATATGCCCAATACACTATTGTAAAAACTTTTGGCTGTTATAGCGGGACATTTGGCTGAAATGGTACCGCCAACTATGGCCGACATATTAGAGTAGCCGTTAGATTAATCGTTAAAAGGTCCGGAATTATTTCCAAAACAGCCGGTCTCTCATAGTCAATAGGGGCCAAAGTTCAGCACAGTTATAAGCCGGGCTAAAATAGCCGTAGATTTAACTTAGGTTTAGAATAGCCTGTCACTCTTCAGAAACTGTTTATGAATTGACATAAACAATCAACGCGTTAAAATTCCCATGTTACCTCATAAAATCATTCATCACATTTACGATCTGCGAGCCGCTGTGAAAGCGATAGTTCAAACAGGTTTTCAGCTTAAAATCGCAATGTCTTACCGCGGGTACTGTCTGCGGAAGTTTTTGTAATATTCTAACCATTCAGTATTATCAATTCTTTGTGTATCAACCGTTGAATTGTGCTCATTCTAGGAAGAGAAGGTATAGTTACCATCTTCAAATTTTATTCTTGGATTCATGAGAGTATGTTATTCTTCTTTGAACTGTCACTTGCAACTAATTTCCTGCATTTTAGTGACTTTTCGACATTGCAAAATTGCCAAAAAAATAAATGTAGCGTTACAAGAACGTTTAGATAGTGAAATTATTTGGAAGTTGCATTTTTTATGATTACCTGAACCTAAGATTGAATTCGAAACATGTTACGACTATGTGCGCCAATATGGTAATTGGAAAAGTAGCGAGTTTAAAAATCCGGCGTCTTCAAGCCTCCCTTACAACAATAATTCTAGGGGTTTTTTCTCAGTATATCCGCTAATCAAGCATAAGGTAGTTTGTTAAGCACTCGTCCGCGCGCGGATCACAGCTTATCACGGTCCGATCCCTGACAAGTGAAGTGAGGTCAACATACCACTCAAGTAAACCGGATTCCCTCCGACCAAGAAAGTGCAGCAACAATGACGACAGCCACGTTTAGAAACGGTGACTTACTTTAATTTCGCGGCTATACAGGCCATCTTTTGTCGGTTATTATAGCCCACCGGAGGCTGTTTAGGTCATAATTACATGGGCCAATTTGGCCATTGCTGTGTCGGCCAAAACAGCTGGATGTGGTTTTGGATATCAAATAGCCGCGAGCCACGGCAAAAATAGCCCTGCCGCTGCGGCCGAATAATTGCGCGGCTATTTTGGCCCCTACTTATACGGCAAAAACAGCCGAGAGTTTTTACAGTGAATTAAGTATTTACCAGTCACCTTCTAAATTTGTTAAAAAATTAATTATTCTTTTTTTTTAAGCGGGTGTTGGTTTTCTTACGCAAAAGTTCTATATAACAGTGTCCGTCGTGTGTTGAGGTAAAAACAGAGGTTATAGGTAGGTTTAGAATACAATTCTTATCTCTGTAAGTAAGTTGGAATGGATATTTGATCTTAGGCTGGACTAGCCCAGCTTCGGGCTTCAAGCTTGATTACGTCTCATTTTTTAAGATCCCTTCTCAACAAAGTCGGAGTAATCAATAACTGACAACCAAAATGTGAACAAGAAACAAATACGAAATTTGAGAAACTATTTAGCCATGAAGAGCACAATATTTGCGGGGTTGAACATAACCAGGTTGAAGAAATAAAGGGGAGCAGCTGTTTAACTAAGTCAACAGATCACAAACTCATTTAAGATTAATTAAGATTAAAGAAATGCCTGGTGGTTCGGACAGTCACTTGCACAGGGGTACAAGTTGGATCCTCAGTCGAGAGTTTCCCCCATAAAAGACAACGGTTTCACCCCAGAGGACTTCCTAATGGATATTTACTTAATCCTCCATGTAGATGGCCGTACAGTACAAGCATCTAGGTAATCCTCGCACGCACATCCCGCGTCTACCAATAACCTTAATACTGTATTTTCGGCCAACTTATCTGCACTACAGGATGCATAAGTTGGGTACCTCCTACACCTAATACATAAACCATGAATACAATGACTGCTTACGCGCACATATGCTTCTCCGACTCAGGTGCTTTTTGCCTAATACTATCCTTCGGGACTCGAAAGTTTCAGAAAAAAAAGGTGGGAAAATTTGAATGTGGTTATCCAGTTTATAGTATTCTTACTTTTTGAATTAAAAATCGGAATTCATAAATTTCTTTTAAGTCAGTGTAACTCTTAGGGGTTCCATCTCTAATTTTTGATCAGCTAATATGCTAAGGTTTTTTTTTTTAATGCGGTCTTCGATTTTGACCAGCCGGTTTTTTCATTGACGACTAAAATCTGGCACTTTGTTTCGTAGGCCACTTTTTACTATTCAATTTGAATAACTTCCTCAAACCAGTGGGAAATCTTTTTAAACAAACATCATCAGCGTCTCTCTACGGCCCATCTTGTGGCGAAAGAATTTTTATCCTTTGACCCATAGGCTTCGGCTGGCGCCGTATTTTCTTTTTGGGCCGAAACTGACACCTCAGCAATACTCGTCCTACCTCCTTTTTACGGAGAGTGGAGAGGGAAGGTAGAACGAGTAAAAATGACATGAAGTACCAAAAACACGTGCCTTTTGAATCAATGTGTGACAGAGAGCAGGTACCGTACCAACTTTCTGTATCCGTATTCTTGTACAAAACTAATTTTAAACGCCGATGCATCAAGTTGCGGTAGATGCCAGGTTGTTACCTGAGTTTTTTAAGCAACTCGGTAAAAGTTTGTTAAGAGGATGCGCTGACGCTAGAAATAGAGTTTTGGGGAAAATGCTATGAATAGTAGCGCTGTTTAAGGGTCTGTCAAAAATAACGCGAGGGAAGATATGGGATATATGTGCACCGGGACCAAAACGTCAGCGTTTTTTTTCTCGCTCTGTTTCTGACGGGAGGGGAAAGTATTGTGAAGAGCAATCAACTCTTCACCCGAAATAAAAACCTCCAAGATAACGTGCACCAAAAAAAAAAATACTGCGACCCTTTTTTTCTAAAAATTAACGTTCATCAACCGGATTTCAATAAAAGGATAGTGATGTACATTCCTACAACTGTCATACGAGATGCATGAGATTGACTTAAAGTATCTTCGAGAAACTTAACGAAGAGAAGGACTTCGTTGCCTCAACAAAACGTTTCATTGACATAGCCTCAGCAAACAAAAATCGTTGTGGTGACAATTTCACTTGTTACAACTAATGTAATAGTAATGGTAACAATGCATATTGTTGCAACTATTGAAATTTTCACCACGACAATTCAGGTTAGCTGAAGCTATATAAACAAGACGTTTTGTTGAGGCAGAGGTCATTTTCCCCATGTTTGAAAAATGCGTGCTCCCCATCCCACCCCGTGTTTCATCCGTTTACTATTACACAGGAAAAACATAACTTCGTTTTGGGGAATGCTATATCTGTCTTGGGTGAGCAACCAAAACGGGCGTGGTGCGTATTATAGTTATTTTCCAAGATACGCCAAAGTTCATCCATATCATATAAAAGGTCTCGGCGAGAGCTTTCCATTGATGTTGCTGAACATAGGTCTACGTTGAAAAATGACGAAAATACGCAATATCCCGTTTTAGTTTCATACCCAAAACAGGTTTAGAATTCCCCAAAACGGGGTTTTTGTTTTTACTGTGTACGCAGGTAGAATAAAGGGTATAAAACTGGCTATCACGTGACTAAATACGCTGTTAGTTGATTTTAACAGACGATTGTAGCACGCAAGACTTCGAGCCCTCGTGAATAGAAAATATTTCAGAAGTGAAGGCTGAACCGGAAACATGATGCTACAGTGTCCAGGCAGGCCTGTATATTGGATTGTTGAGGTAGGCCTGATCGCATCAATAAATACCGTAGATCACAAAGAGCTCAGCGAAAGATTTTCATCGACATGTCTTAAAATACGCGAGTTGATACCCCACGGAATAAAAGGTTTTGTTACACCGACAAAATCATTTTTTTAAAATAGGGACAGCAAAAATATTTTTTACAACAAAATGTTTAGTTCTATCAACAAAATGTTTGGTTGCTGCAGCAAAACTTTTGGTTGCAGCAACGAAAAAAAATTACTTGTCCCTAATTTTGCTGCCGTAACAAAACCATTTTCTCCCGTGCTAATATACTAACAACAGGTGCTATTTCTATTTTACAGAAATAGCAGGCATGGAGGTCCCTACGACGATACGAAGGCCCAGCGTCGCCGCAGACTCGTCTCCTCACACAACCGTTCAAAATCGCATTCCACACTGTAAAAAATAATCTTAATTTCAAAAGCAACAAAAGTCAAAGCGTTGGTCTGAAAAAAATATAGTCTACATATTCACTGAATTTCAGTTATATCATTATTAAAATAAGAATTTTATAAAAATTAAAAACGATGTAATTCAGGGCATAATTGGACTGAATTTATTTTTAGATCAGTAATTTGACTTTTGTTGGATCTTGTACTTTATACAGTGCAAACTGGTGCAAGTTAACTCCTGTAGGTTTGCGGTTGAGGTCTTGTGTTGCGCCTCGTTGCCAAGGCGACCGGACTGAAACGCAATGCAACCTAACCTTAGTTACCAAGCATAATGGCGCTTAACTTCTCTGGGGCTAAAACGGGCGGCCGAGAGGTAAGCATTATCAGGCTTGGCGACGATCGAGCTAGAGCGAAGCACGGCCCACGGCAATTGCATGAGCGGAGCGACAACAAAATCCAAAGCGCAACTAGGTTGACCTAACCTACGCGGTTTTACGTGGGTAATTCTCATGATAAAAAGATTAACTGAGATGGATCACCGGGTAAGAACCCGGTGATCCAACGCGAAAACGATCCAACAAGAAAATCCAACCTTTAAACCATAGAATGCGATTCAAGCGGAAATCAGCAAAACATTTATTTCCTTTGCCTTTTCCCCAATGAAAGCCTATATTTATCCAATTGAGACACTAAATACGAGTCTAAAAAGCGGATAAAAGGTGAACGCATTATCGAGAAAGCCTGAATCGACAATATAGAGAGGGGTGCAACACAAAACGTGCCGCACATTCCCGACAGAGACAGCGGGCAGCATTACAATCGCTCATAACTCACAGATAACCCCTAAAATGTGCGTTTAAAATCAGATCTTGTTTCCGATTCGTAGGGAACGGCGCAGCCCCCAAGCCGCGACCACAAAATACGTCGGAATTACCGAAATGCTTGGCATGTTTTTAAGGTGGAATTCCGTCAGGTGCGACCTCTCCCCTCCCACCCCGACCATCTCACGTAAAATTCGTAATTGTGTAACTCGAAGTTCATGAACACGACTCCGACTCCCCCCCTCTTTTGTGTTCGGAAGCGCATAGCATCTCTTTCGGAGCGAGGCGGTGGCCGGGCCCGCAAGGTGATAATTCCTGCCCTAAATGCGAAAATGGTCCGCTTGAGACACGGGCGGTGTGTACGAGTTGGGGGACTCTATTCGATTCACGTCGCAACGTTCGCTTGCGACTTGAAGGGTGTTTTCGACGCGGCGTGCGCCGTGGCGGTGCGGTTCGGTGCGGCGTGCCGCCAGCGATTCTTGGGGGAAATGGGGCCGTGTTTACGGGGGGCATTTGACGCGTCGTCAGCTTTTGCTCCCGGAAAAACTGTAAATGTACTGGAAAATGAAACCATTCTTTTCAAGGGAGTTTTCAAGAAATCGCCTATCAAAATGCAGCTGTGAAAACAAGGTTGTCTGGCTTTACGACGGCTTTCTTTTTCTTCGTTGTGAAGTCGAGGGCAGTGACTTTCTGGGAATACCGAGTAACTGCTCAAAACTATATAGAACAAAGTATGTAAGTTTTACTTCTTAATATAAGTTGAATTCACTTTGTAACTTGATGAATTCATGCTTTAGATGAAGTTGAGGTCAAATTTATGCTTGAAACGCACATGGGCGAAGGCTTTAGTCGATAAGCCTATCCCTATATACTTGTAATCGATCCAGAAAAGCAATGCGATCAACTAAGATAAGTCTTCCTGCACGCTTAGCCAGAAACAGTAAAATTTCACTAATTATCCTATGGCCACCTTATTGCAATTCAGTGAAACTCACATCAGTGATATCCTCACTAAAGATTGAGGTGTATGCCAGAAAAGAAGAACAAAGAGAAATTGGCCACTTGGAATACAACAAACCGTGTCGACTGCATCATCTATAGATCTTGATTATGAGGAGGGTTTGACATTCACACATCAAAACTATGATTGACATGTAGGAACATGCTTTGACTCTATTCTTTTACCTTTCTACGGCCATAGTTAACGTAGCAACAATGAAGAAACCTTAAAAACAAGACTTAAAAACGCGAGATGGAAAATACTATTTCCATACTCCGCCGCTAGAGTGTAGCAAATAACGGCTTTCGAGTATAAGCCGCGTTTTTACTGTGTATTTTTTTATTATTTTCTATGTATTATTATTGCAACAAGCATAAATTTCACTGGAAATACATAAAACAAACATGTTGAAGGCTGTTTCTATAAGTCAATAATAATTTTGATGTATGTATTTGAAACCCTCCTCATAATTAAGATATAAGTTAATGCAGACGACACGGCTTATTGTGTTTCAACTGCCCAATTTCCTTTTGTTCTTTTCAGGCAAATACCTCATTAATATTTTGCTGGTTTAAAGAGAAAAGAAAATGCCGATTTTCAGTAAAATTTCACTGATATTCAGTTCGTCGCTGACTTTCTGGTGGCACGGTGGTCACAGGATAATCAGACACCAGCTCTGGCTTAGCGTGTGAGGGCTTGAAAAAAAAATACCCTTCCCAATCCTTTGCATCAGCCATACACGAAAGTTAAAACCAAATAACCATCAACTGCTGAGAACGAGCTGTCATGGCGGCCAGCCTGGTTATTTTGGCGCCCCAAAATCAGGGCGGATAGCTACCATGCCGATGCGAAGCCGTTTCGGTAAACGCACCTTCTACTCGAGAGAGGTTCGTATCCCGGCGCGGGGTCGCCTATCGCCCATGCTGCTATGCCGCCAGCTGCTTTGGGGACTATTCTGAGCGGTGGGCGCTCGGCGGTGGGGGGGGGCGCTCCTTGGCGGAGTGCCAGCGGGTTAGTGGACTCCCTGTAATGGTACACCTGTATAAGCACCTCTCCCTCGCGAGGTATTCTCACTCGTGCTATGGAGACGACGAACGACTTGCCTCCCTATTTTTTTTTATTTTTTTCCCCCTTTGATAAATGGCGACGTCTTAATGTTGTTTGTTTTCCATTTTGCGGGATTCCTTTTGATTAAGGTTTGGGCTGCAGCAACGTCTTCGACTCAAAAAAAAGCAACACAGGGGAGTTTCGCGATATCGTGATTTTTTTTGTGTTTTATTGGTAGGCCTGGTCGCTGTGGAACGGTGATGGTATAAGCGACTGTAAAGCGAATAAGGAAGTGATAGATAAAGAGCGAGATGAAGGCGTAAGACAGGTAAGGAAAGTACACGCCGTGGCCGATTTGCAGACACTGTAAATTTGAAATGGTCAAATTTGGCTAAAGAATAGAACCTAAAATTTTCATAGTTCAATTAGTCAATTTAGACGATTTTTTAAGTCAAAAATGACTTTTCTTTAGTCACTTTTAACTATTCAATTAGTCATTTACAGCTTGCTATTAGAAAAAAGTCAAATTTAACTAAAGGTTGGTTGCTAAAACTTTAATATTTCAATTAGTAAATTTTGGCTTTATTTTTTAGTCAAACATGTCTGTTTTAATCGGTTTTAATGGTGAAAAAAGAACGCGCCGAATAGTAGGAGTAGCAAAAATGTTTTATTTTTAGACTCAGAGACCAAACTAATATAGGTACTAGAAAATATTAATACTCAAAATAGTAGAAATGTTTTAACCGCTAAACCCATGTCAATTTTGGCAATTTTACTCTGAATTCAAAAATGACTAGATTAAACAGCCAAACAAAACTGACTAGATCAATTAGTCAAAAAAAATGACTATTTCAAATTTAGTGATCATAAACCTAAAACATATGGTACCACCACGAACTGACGACCAAAAACGGTGTTAGTTTTTGCTATGCTTCTTCCAAACCAAAGGTGAAGAGTGTAAAATGGCGCCAATGGCGCTGAAAGGAAAAACATAAGCCAGCTGCGACTCACAGAAAAGTTGGATCATTAACGTAGCCCAAATATTTTGGGCAGAAGAGCGTCTGACAGCCTGACACGAATTCGATCGCGGAGCCTTGCTGCCGCGGTGCAGCTCGAAATTCCTTCCGCCCCTCTTAACGACTTGCTCAAGTTAAATATTTACGCAATCATGTATGGGTTAGGCGTTAAGGCGGTTAAGGCGTTAACAGGCATGCGATTTCCGTTAGGTCCATTTCCCACGTCATGCGATGCTTCAAAGTAGAAGTAGGCTATAAAAATGATGAACCGACACAGGGTTGCCTCGAAATTTCTATCATAAATCGCAAATAAACATATACCTTTCAATTTTTTCTTATTAATTGATGCATTTTTTTAAATTCTACTTTTTGCCATGGTTCTGATAATTTTCTTAGCGCTTATTATTCTGCAATGTTCAGAAGAATGTCCCAACTTAACACCGCGCGGTGCATTTGAGAGACAATGCGGACCAATTTTTTCTTTCAGCTAATTTTGTTTCCGTAAAAAAGGGTGATTAAGAAGAGACTGGACTCCGAATTAATACTCGGAGAATATTAATTCTGAATTAATTTTTATTAAGAATATGATTACACTAGACGAAACGCATGTTTTAATCGCTGAATTTATTCGATGTACGTTTTACAAATCGATCAGGGGTTAGGCATATTGTTACTAAAGGAAAAAGGACCGAATAATTCCATCACGCCTGGATAACTTCCCAGGCATTCTGCGTTAGCTCTCATATAATATCATAAAAGCAAAACATTTTCATTTCCATAAAAATGGCAAAATGTTGCTTCAAAACGGGGAAATTCGTGACAAAAAAAAGCGACTTATATTAAGGCTAAGAACATCTGCCAAAGTAGACAAATATGATAAATAATCATATAAAATCTGCGACACGAAGTAATGATAATTTTCTGGGGTTATAGACGGTCCTGATTCTGATATGTCGCATCCCGTTTAGAAGAGATAAATATTTGTGATACACGCCCACCGCGCTCACGCGTAGATGCAGTTCAATCAACTAGGTGGAATGTCTCAAAATCTTCCAAACCAAAACGTTTTTCTAGGCGAAATCCGTTTCATTTGACGCTCCAATCATACTTTTATTTTTTTAATATATTTTTTTAAATTATTATTTTTGTCCACAAAAAAGTAACTACAAGGACTAAAAAATCAGAATTCGTAAAGCCTTTGACTTAAACACCTGACCAGATTTCATCAGCCCGCGAGGACGTTGTTTCTTCGAGCTCCTAGATGTGTGTTATGTTTAATTCAGAAAAGTTTCTAGTGTGGCATTAGGACGATAAGCGTACCAAACTTTTGGACCTACTTAAAATCTAAATTATGGCCTAAGCTAAGCCTGGCGAAGGTCTCATAAGTCCAAAACTTACAGTTTAAACTAATCCCCGTCGCTCGCACAACAAGTCTAGCCATGTCATAAGAAATAACTTTACGCACAGTGGACTCATTTCCTTCTATCATCTATGATAATGCACACTTCACATACAGCCGATTGAGTTCAATGCATAGAGGCATTTATTTCGATAACGTAGCCTTTTGCACTAAAATTAAAAAAAGAGAGATACTGTTAAAAATCTGTATGACTGAATTCTTCTCCTGAATTCCGTTGTTCTTTTAATAAATAATGGGAATGTTTACTTCCAAATGGTCTAAGGATACTTGCTGTAATACTTATTTAAAAAAATGGTTTTAGCCTAATATTTTTCAAATTTGAATTTTAAAGATTTTTTTTTATTTTTTTTACGTAAGGACGGCAACAAACAATATTTGCACTACCGCAATCATTATCGCTTATCATTCAAATTCAATTCAAAACTCGCGGGAAACAGTACCGGTTAAATGAAAAATAAACGTTTATCTTAGGACCGCATTCGTGTCAAAAAATATGGTCTCCGTGAAAAAGACGCGGCAATTATTGAATTATGGCGTATGATTTGATCCTGGTGATCGGAGGCATAAGACTAGCTACACGACATTGTACTTAGCTGACCCGTTCCGAGATCGATCGAAAGCGCATGCACAGATTAACCGGCTTCCATGCGGCCAACCATTTTACCTCCGATCCGCCAATTTTCCCATTTTATAACCATGACTTTCCAGTATTGGTAAAGTTATGGCTAAAGATTTCCCCGGCGATTGATACGATTGTTCTGGCCATGCGCTTCGACTCAACGGTACATTGTTGCCATACTTCGCCAATTTTAACCGCGCTTGACTCGAGACCTACTTGAGACGACGTATAGTGGATGTCCGGCATCGCTCTCAAGCTGGCTGATCCAATGGGGTGTAAGCTGCTTGTCGTTTTAAAATAAAATCATAACCGTTTTCAAACTTGACAGTATTGCAAAATCTGGAAACACTGTGAAAAATTACCTATCACAGATTGGCTTTTAAGGATACTCTTCTGCGGCCGGCCCGATCCGCGGGACAGGTTAAAAAAAGTTTCTCCAAATCCCACGTAAATTTTTGGTAATGCTCAGGAAGGTCTATATTCTCCTTATTTCAACTCTATTAGTCAAATCATGGTGATTTCATGTTGGTTTTATTTCAAAACAAAGAGATTTTGAAAAAATGCATAATTCTTTATTGGCTAAAAAAATCGCACCTTTTTTGACTAGTTTTCTTCACGAATCTAAATGACGCATTCCAATGTATATTTATTTTTGACATCACGTCTATCATATCAAAGTTGTGCTACTTTTTAAGCTCGCCTCTCTCAGAGAACGGCTGAATTAGTTTCGCTATGATAGTAAGAAAAATACTCGTCAGAAAGGCTTTATACTTTTTGCGTTAAAAAATAAAACTAAAAATTTTATCAGCACGTAACGTATTAGAAAAAGGGCGGGCGCGCGACAGCTTTAGAGCACAAAAGAGGCCCGATTCGCGCCCACGCATCACCTCAATACATTAAAAAACATTTTTAGTATAATAAAGGACGTGATTGTATAATGCAGGATATTTCCTGGAGAGAAAAAAAACGAAAAATTCGCTACAAACAAATCATCTCAGGAAAGAAAAACACACAGCTGCTTCTAGCTTGAGGTGTATTCGCAGGAAGTCATTAGTATAGACGGACAAAGGCAAAACAGCGCAACAACAGCCTTCGACAGCTAGAAACTCGGGGTAAGCCCGCCCTTCCCTCCACCCCTCCATCAAATTACCATTAATGAAACCACGAGCCACCAAACTTTATTTTCGATGATGCCGCCAAAAATCCGGGTTGATTGGCTAGCTCTTTTGGTATGCCCCCCCCCCCCCATTCTATTCGGAAACGAAGGATCTTTAAT
>Ga0058701_10003204_pt1 | contig 12851 bp, 11 predicted proteins | sample AgamicOrMae_FD_97039 | JGI IMG/M metagenome (GOLD analysis project Ga0058701, IMG submission 97039) | Agave microbial communities from Guanajuato, Mexico - Or.Ma.e | ecosystem: Host-associated > Plants > Phyllosphere > Phylloplane/Leaf | place: Guanajuato, Mexico | collected 2012-06-04
AAAAAAAAAAAAAAAAAAAAAAAAAAAACTGAGGAACACCGCACTCTTGAAAATCTCACCGAAACTACATTGATGGGTTGCCGTATATTGTACGCGAGTGTCATATAAACAAGAATATGTATCGTCGCAGGTGGACGTCTTGAAGTGCGCTCTGAGAGATTTGAATCTCCGAATTTCGCACTTGGTTGAAAACCCAAAATCTACTGACTTAAGGAAAGTGTTATCTCGTCAAGTAGAAATTAGGGCTACTTGCTCGTTACTAAATGATGCGTACGGAGAGGCGATGTTTATGATCGTTTTCTACATGTTCTTTGATTTTACGTTTGCTGTTTTCTATACGTATACTATAACAAACTGGAATTTTAGTGAGGTCCTTCATGTTGTGAAATGTGTCAGCCAATATATTCCACCTGTTGGGCTGATGTATACTTGTCAGGACACTGCGAACGCTGTAAGTGCAAGTCTTATTAAAATGGTAAATGTTTAAAACTGCAAGATTTTTATTTTTTCAAAATTAATTTCAGTTTCAAGAAACCAAAATGCTGACAGCGAACATCATAAAAAGTACCGGAACGATGCAACGTGACGTCAGTGATCAGGTAACTACATTACACCTACGACATCATTACGACGTGTCAGAGTTGGTTTTTCTTTTCGAATTTCAGGTAAATGAATGGAATATACAGATGTGTCAATTGCCGATTCACTTCACGGCAAGCGGATATTTCAGGCTAGACAAGAACACTTTGAGAGCGGTAAGACCGGCATCATACAGTTTTAATTTACTACATCATCGGATCAATGGATCGAGATTCTATACATCATTAATCTTGGCAGGTCATCTCCACTATAATTACCTACGCTGTAATACTCATGCAAAACGTAACTTTATCATGAGTTTTATTGAAAAAGCACCAAAAGCTTGAAGTTTCTCCATGAGTCGTATTTAGTGTATCGAGGAAATACTACGTAATGTGGTCTCGCCCTTTTATAATTGATGACTACTTGATGCTTCATCAATCATATCACGCTCGTTAAATTATTCTTAAACCGAGAAAGCATGAGAAGAGGTGACGGGAAGGAAACGGTTAAACCCCGAGATTGGAACTTGCCTCATGCCTCATTGCGTCAAAGTATTCATGCGATCGGCTTCGAGTTAAAATGAACTGTGCACATCCACGGAGGCAGAGAAAAATGCACTTTCAGATAGCGACTTTCAAGACGATTTTATTTATTCGAACTACTTATTGATATGAAAATGCACTTGCTGGATTCAGGGACAGGTTGACGCGATTAATTTTCGCCCTCTGTCAGTGGCGATGACGTTATTGTTTCGTGACTTCACCGTGACTTTATATGGCGCTAATTAAATCAATCATTCAGGCAATTAAAAAAATTTGGGTTGTTTTACGCGAATTCGTCGAGAAAAATTATACTATCTGCTCGAGTCGTACGAAAGACGATACGTTGCTCTCGGTTGTTCTACAAGCAGCAGACAAGGTGGCAGAAGAGTAGATTTGAAGAACTGCTTGATGTACTTACTATGTTTTACAGATAAAATGTTTTTGAAAATTATTCTTTGAAGTAAATAAAACTCTGCACTTTGATCAGGCTCTTTTCTTCAAACTCAAACAGAGATTCCCGAACGTGTTTTTGCAGAGTGTACAGTGTACACGCTGAAAGCACAAAACTGAGGGAGAATCATCAGCCAAGATCTCTACATTTCAAAGAGATAACCTGTAACTTTTTAAAAAAATATTTTCATTCTTTCTTTCTTATCTGGACAGGAAGTTAGATTAAGTTGAAGCTCAGAAGGATCTCATTAAGCTTTGTGATAGTTAGTGATCTTTCACTAATTGAACCCTCGGGCTTCTTGTCAATATTCAACGTTCATAACTTCTACCTTAAGAAGCCACTTCGGAAATGACGCTAACGTGGTTTGAGCTGATCGATAAAATGATCTTACGTGATATCTGTTCTAACACTGGAGAGACATACAGCACGATGATTTTACTAATAAACTTGGTTGAATACCTATCAACCAAATTTACTCCAAGATCAACGTGATTCTTGATCCCGCCCCAATCAAGAATCACGTTAATTACTCGTTTGACTTTGTCTCCTGCACCTACACAAAACTCTTCCTCCGACAGACATACTGGCCCCTCTACTCAATCAAACGTGTCTTTAATGGAAAAATATGTATATTGAGTTCATATTGTATTAATGATGGCCACACATATAATGTACGACGAAGTATAACTATAATGACAAACTGATCAACTTTGATTTTTAATGTTGTCATTCAGAAAACTGTTCATTTCCGGAATCGCATTCATGTGAAAGGTCTACTTTTACCTAAATGCGACAACATAAAGGTGAAAGGCCTTCCTTCATTTACTGCGAGTGCAACCTAAGAGTTCAATGGATTTGAAGCGAGAGCGATAAGTGACTACAAAATTCTGCTACATAAAATCATCAAAACCAATTTCATTCATTTTGCTTGTTTTGTTGTCATAAATACAATTACACTAATGGGTATCAGCCGGCCTTGTAGGACTACCATTCGGGAGACTAATTTAAAAAAAATGAATAACGCCCGCTGTTTAACGAATTGATTTCCAATTGAAGCGTCACGCAGACATAGAAGTAACTGCTTCCTCTTTCAGAATTATGTAAACACGAACACGCTTGAATGAAACATATTACTCTCATGCCCAGTTCCATTTAGAAAAGTGTTGGGCTTCGAAATGGGTGGTACACGACATAGTTCAAGGAAAACCCTTGCACATGTAGTGAAACCTAGCAATTATCTAGCTAGAGCAACAGGCTTAACGCCCCTATCGATAAAAAAGAAGAAAAATGGCTCGTACATTTTTTATACAACTCGTAGATCAGTAAAATTCTGCGTACTTGCTTTTTTCCTCACCTATTTTACGAGCTACTTGGCCTATATGTGGGTTTACAGACGTTACAAAGATTTGTACTTAACCGGCTACTTGGTCACTCGGATATCCATCGTTATGCTAGCACATGGCAGGTACTCACACGTTTCATAAAATTGTAAATCACGGGAGAAAACTAATAAGTACCTACTACCAAATACCATGCGCTGATATTCGTTTCTCTGATTCGAGGAGCATGTAATTTGTTCCAGTTTTCTGGTGAATCATCAACATGCGAAGGACTTATTACGTATCCACCACGATTTCGATGTTTCTTTGCCTTTGATATATCTTCCTATCCCACTGATTCTCTACGCAATATGCACCACGGTAGTATTCATTACACACTTTGCAGCATACGGAGCTTTGGGACCCGGTGTTCTGATATGTGCGAGTCTATTTCCAGGATTCGTCTGTATTTATCCATGTTTTCTACACGTTTGCCAGGTTAGCAAGACATTTAGAAGAACCTTAGTTAACGTGGTCTGTGCCAACACTTTTAAGAAAGGCTTCTGTTACATCTTGTGTTGTAATTTTTATCACTATGCCACGAGAGGTGAAGACGAAACTGCAAGGGATATTGTGGAAGAAGTCGTAGTCAACGTTATCATTGTTCCCAGATGTTGGTGCTGAGTTCTGCTATACGAAAGCTAAGTGGAGACATCTTAAACTTCACAACAGCGCCAGCGGAAGGGAACTTAAGAGAAATAATTAGTAGGCATTTTACGTTCCGAAATATTTGCTGTAAGGTCAACAAAGCCTACGGTGTGCCGTTATTACTCATCACGTTGGTTGAATATGTTGAAGCCGTTTACTGCTTGTTTGTGCTCTGCGTAGTGGAATCTCCCGTAATGCGCACATGCCTTATTACGTGGACATCCACACGCTGTTTCTCTCCAATAGCTGCAATGCTAGCTTCGCAGCAAGTCCAAAACGCGGTAAGAATCGGACTTGGGTCAAGATGTCGAGCAAAGAACTCATCTAAAATTTACTTATTTCTGATAGGTGCAGGAAATGAAAGCGACAGCTACCCAAACTAAGCTTATTTTACCAGTATTATCAGCCAAAGATCAAGAGCAGGTTGGTAATGTTCAAACGCCTCTTCTATCTCCCAAAATTAGAAAGCACTCCATAATTTTGATTTTTCCATACCTTTTGGATGCGCTGTCTCGAAGCTGATTGCTGGTCCTCGCCATTGTCAGAAAAACTCGTTCCACAAGTATCCTGGAAAGGAAAGAGAAATGTGTCAAAACTCATGTTTTACAGTCTATTAATAATGCACCTCACTTTTTCCTGCCAGGTTGTTGAGTTGGAAGTGCAGTTGAACCAACTGCCTTTGCGGTTCACGGCAAATGGTTTTTTTGATCTCGGAAGCGTTCAAGTGAGAATAGTAAGTACACAATCAAAAAGTTGGACGACAGGACATGAAACCTATATTTCATTTACATCAGTACAGCCTGTATTTCATTTGTTATTTTTTCAAACTAGTTGTAAATTTGCTGTTTATTAAAGTTGAGACACAAGCTCTGAACAACTGAGAAAGAGAGAAAAAAACTGTTCATTCTGTCGACTTCTTGTATTTTAATTCTCACATCCAAAAAATATTTCAAAAAAAAATCACTAATACTTTACGCATTTCAGATCATTGCCACCATCATAACATACACTGTAATATTGATTCAAAATACCCACAGTCCTATTGCATTAAGAATTATTCAAAAGAACTTAGGCACTGATGTAAGCAAGGATTGCAATACCCAAAAATACAATGCCTAAACAGCGATCTCGCCTAAGGGACTAAAAACATAAAATGATTCCGCTGGGAGTTAATTACCTGGCCGTTGTAACGCATGAAGGAACTACTCTCAAAAATGCCCGATGAAAAAGAATTATAGTAAAAAAAAAGTCAAATAAACTATAAGTAATCAAAAGTACAGGTTTCTTTCTCTACCTTGTTTTTAATAATCCACCAACTTATTGGCCAATTTATCAGAAATATTGGCCTGCTTCAGACCTACAATCATTACATAAAACAATCATATCCAGTTACTCTCATCCAAAACTTCCATTCCTTTTCAAATAACCTTGCAGTTGCAAGGTGTATTTTTTTAAAAGGTAAACGTAATTTTGTCAGGAAGAGGGTTTGGAGTAGTAGAGTAGTCGGTTGATATGTTAAGCTGATTGTGAGTTTGATCGGTTCAGCACCAAAACAGAAAACATTCCAAAAAAAAGTGGACTTTTTCACTGAAATGCAGCTACCATATCACATTTTCATCATACATCGTCCTGCAATAGCAATACTTTATACGCAGTAAAAACACACTGTCTTGAGAAGAAATTTCCATGCCTTTTTTTAAAATTATGGTGACATGTCGGGTATGTACGAAAATAAAATCTCAGTTACGTTGTTACACTTGAATCAAGTGGTAACTACAAATAAGTCAATATCCCAAACACAGAACGGATCCATGCTATGTTGCAGCTCTTTCAACGTTAAAAAAGCTTGACGCTTTCCCACGTTCATTAACCCTTTGGGGTTAAATAAATTCACGAAGACATTGTTTTATCTCATTCTTTATTTTAATGAAAAAATAAAAAATTCTCGCTCTCACAATCAGCCATGTATGCCCTCGACTGCATGTCATTTAAAATACAAGAAGAGTTGTCTATTTGAGTATTTCCAAGCAATAAAAGGTTGTGACGCAGGTTAGAGGATGAGATGTGCAGTTACAGTTGCCGCGCGCTATGTTTTCGGCTATTGGTTTTATCAATTTAAATAATTAAAATTGTGAGTAGCACTCCTAGAATTTCAAGTACGTTCACTGAAGTAATTGACGTTTTAGAGATACTTTCAACGATTGCTACAGGTACGTAGGTAGTGATCGCTTTCCAAAACAGCAAGGCACCTGTTAATTTACAATCAAGGCCTTCAAAAGAAAGCTGGGGTCTTATGGCCTGGTGTAACCAAAAGCTTGAAAGCGGTTATACGTGCTAGTTAAGAAGTTGTGTGTAGCAAGGAAAGGTGTATTTTGTCATCACAAAGTTCAACACAGCTTTATCATAGATTTTTAGCATAATTTTCTTTCGTATTATTGTTATTTTGTGCTGATATCGGGCCGTCTGTTTATTTATTTATTTATTCTTTTGTGCAGTTCGGAAATTTAAACTTAAAGGATTAAGCTACCGTATGCGCAGAGCCTGATCCTATACACATTTCAATTCATGATTAGAAGTCTCATTGCTGAAAATATTGCTGTTCCTCTACAGTTTTTCGGACTGGAACTGTCAATGAGACATTTTTATTGATCTCCTTTCTGATTTCGCTTGAAATTGATGCTTTGAATCAATATTGCGAGGTATGTTAGAATGGTTGATAATACCTGAAACAATAGAAAGCAACAAATAATTGAAACGGAATCACTCAAAGCTAACAAGGCAAAGACCACGATTTACTATCATATACACTCAGTTTTTTTTAATGGAATTTATTAAACACAGAACATTTTCTACATTCTTTGTTCCTAAGCTGTTCTATCGTTCATTACATGATAGAGATGAAAAGCGCTTTAGAGTAACCTGAGCTAAAATAGACTGAGTTAGACGAAGTACCCTTTTGCCTCGCTTCGCAGCTACTCCGCTTGTTGGTGACAATGAGTTAGGTAAACTTAAGCTAAGTGCCCGCGTTCAACTTGGTGACGGAAGGCGGAACATACAAAGTAGGAAATGCTACCCTTAAAATCTGAAGTGCAGTTTTAAAAACTGGTTTTTACTGTTTATAGTGATTTCTGCAGGATTTTCAGAGTTCAGTTGTCTTACCGCTTGTATGTGGGCGCAATTCAAATCAAAACATCCAAACGCGCTTAAACCAAAATGGAGCTGTTGTACTTGCAAGTCCCACTCCATAAGCTTAAAATGGAAAAAAAAGATATATTTGAATGCATATTGATTCTCTTTTGGGTCTTTTCCCAAACTTACATGCAACTGAGATTCGGAAAAACATCTGAAACTCACACTTTTCATTGTGTGGGATATAATTCTTGTTTTGGCGGCCTGGAAGAGAAACTATATTTTTTATTTTGCGACGTTTTTTCAAAACCGCAAAATTTAATTGTAAGTAACCAATTCCGTTTCTGATTATTCAGCTTAAAAGCGATCCAAAACAAATGTGACCTGGGTTGTCTCCTATTGTTAATCGTGGTCAAAATTTTAAAAATCGCGAAGTCATCACTGGTTAACATTTCTAATCTAAATTTGTAACTTAATCCACACTTGCCCTACGGCTCGTGCCCGGGTTAATTGGCTTGCACAAAGAAACATTATCGTTACGGTACTGTTGAGATTCTTGTATTTCATTGTTAAGTCACATCCACAAGTTCGAATATTTTACCTCAGTTTGTACCTCCTGGCATGTGTATACTAAAGCTGCGAATCCATAGACATGAACCAGTGTCAATCCGAGACACAGTGCAACACTGACACCGATCTGCTCGTTTTTTAAGTATAACAGAAAGTAGATCATGACGGTGCAGTTAGCGAAAACTGAAGTGCTCGAGAGGAACAGCAGCTGCCCATAGATTTTATTGAAGGTACAGGATATTTCGTATAATCTCATTCGTCGTTGAATGATGGTCCGAAACTTGGGTGTAAGAAACACACCAGGGTTCTTGGAAATTGCAGTGAGCTCCTTATTCATTATTTGCATTTCTCTGTTAATGGCCGCCACCTATCGTAAAAAAAAGGCCCGTAAAATGCAATCTTAACACGTTTTCCACTGGGAATCCAACAAAACCTTATGGTTCCCCTTGAGTTTTAAATGTTGTGATTCGGATTCTGTAATCTACCGTGGTTCAGACTTCCATGATACTAGGAAAAAATAGTTAAGGGCAGCTAACGCGTTATTTGATACAGCAGGCGCTGTTAAGTTTCCCAGCCATTGGTGACGTTAGCTGCAGCTACTAATAGGTTAGCACGGGCTACAAGTTGAGCAAATTCGTCTGTATAGCAGCCATTGCTAACATTTTAGCCGCTACGTCTAACGTAAGCAATGACTGCTAAAGAGTTAGCAATGTCTGCTAAAATCATTTGTACCTTCTATGTCAACACGTTAGCTGCCACCGCTAACTACATTTCACCGTGTATGAGTATTTAAAATATAAAACCGCGTGAGCTAGGATATTTTAGTTTAAGTGCTTTACGCACTAATTTGCTCGCCCGGCCTTTTACCACGCCTGATGCCGCTCACCTTTCGTCAGCAGCTACCACCGCTGTAAAGGGGCATCAGGCTTGGCAACCATATATTGAGGTTGACTTTTGTAAGTTACGTTAGATCGACGTGCATTATGCCTTGATCCGCAATCGCCCCGTTCAACTCGGCGGCAAAAGCTGGAACACAGGTGGAAATTTCAACCTTTCGAATGTTGGGCGGACCTGGCAACTGAAGAGTCCATTGAAGCATGCGACCACCATGGCATATCCTCCGTCTGTAAGAACTAATAAAACTTCTACTAATGATGAAAGTCCGACTTTCCCTCCAGCTCGGATAAAAATATCGATGCATTCATTCCCGACAACGAGGGCTAGGACAACGAAAGGGAGCAACCACGTCCTGGAAACCGCCACTCCAAGATGGCCCACCAAGTTTAGTCCCTTGACTATCTTGTGGCGATGAATATAGCACCTGAAAAAGAATTCCGCGAACTGTTACAAGACAGAATGAGCGATATAGCTCCAATGCTCTCGTTGATAAAGATCTACTTGTAGAAAATCGCAATACGGCAAGCATTCCCTTACGTTAAATCTACCTATCGTTACGATAGAAATACATTAGCGAATGATTCTCCAAAGATTTATTGAAAAAAAATTAAGTGGTGCATACAGTCTGGCAGTCACGATACGAGAGTACCAAGAATGTGTTCCTCGGTTAGTAAGCATCGCGGGGAACTAACGAGCATTAGGCTTTGTGACCACTAACTTTAGTCCACTCTTGGTTAACATTAGTATTGTTAGGTGCTTCGCGTCTTGGTTTATTGTCACTCCGTTTAGCTTGAAAATTGCGATACCACACGTTATGGTAAAGGATTAAGCCTTTCAAATTTTGAATTTAATTCACTGTCAATTCCCTGTTTCCACGAAGCAGAAAAGAATGTTCACAAAAAGCATGGCTAACGCATACAATGAGTTATTAACCAAAGGCTGATCATCTCCGTGATAACGGTTTCATTTTGTACCTCTTCGATTCCCCTCGATCAGGCCTTTCATGATAAGAAGCAAAAGACAGCTGTTTTAGTTAAATCAGGTTAAGATAAGGGCCTTGTTGCACTCCTCTCCGCTTGCTGAGAGAATGTGATGTGCGAAGGGGGAATTTCTCGATGGCTTCAAATGAAACTGTACTGGTTGAAAATGCTCGTTCAAGAATGTACTAATTCCTATGCTTATAGACTGTAAGTAGTACAGTTTTTAAACAGCATTTTCAACTAGTACAGTTTCATTTAAAGCCATCGATCTAACATTTCAAATTTACAGTGAAACTCTGCTAGTATTGCACGACTCTGTAACTCTATGAGTTAGCTAGCATTTTTTAATTTTTTTTAATACTAACCTGATGTGAATAAGTGCAACCAACACAACGCGGCATGAATACAACATTATGAAAAAAGAGATTTTAAGGAAGTACGAAATATTCCGGTAAAAAAGGGACGCACTCATCAACAAAAATGGAACATAAAGAGGAATCATGATACAAGCGGAATAGGTCACGTGCCATGGTGACATTTCAAAAGAGAATTTTCCTCCGTTTTCGTAAATTTTTGCCGGCAAAAGTCCCATGACCTGATTGGCTATAAGCAATAGTCGAATGGAAACGAAAAAGCTGTTTTGCTGACAACGAGGCAAGACGAGATTATTCACTTTTCTAAACCGTGCTGAGCGCTTGCTGTTGAACGGCATTTTCGAACACCTTTCAGTTGGGTGCGGATGAACTTTTCTGTTAGCATAGAGGAGGTCATATTTGAGTGCGTTTGTGTGCTATTTCGAAATTAATGTCAGTAAAAAAATGGAAGAGGGACAAATTTTGTTTGGTGTGAAAACGGGCGGTAAGTAGGGATTGCTTTGTCGAAGTCGACCTCGCACGTTGTTCTGCTCTCGCATTATGGCTGTTTACCCAATAATTGCACGATTAATAAGGCAAGTCATTTGTAAACAAAAACACGTAGTTTTGAATCAAACATAGTGTTATTACGTTTCGATGCAGACTTAAAAGGACTTTCATCTTCTAAGTAAGCAATCGGGTGTACACGGAAAGAAATGGTTTTGTTATGGCAACAAAATTAGGGACAACAAATAAAAATTTTGTTGCTGCAACCAAACATTTTGCCGCGGCAACCAAACGTTTTGTTGATAGAGCCAAAGATTTTGTTGTTGCAACAAAATATTTTTGTTATCCCTATTTTAACAAATAATTTTGTTGGTATAACAAAACCTTTTTTTCCGTGTAGAACCTTTGAAAATTACCGAAAATGAAAGAAATAATAAAACACTTTATACGAAACTAAAGGTAAAACAAAATAAACGTGCAATCAAACATTTTAAAAATCGTTTATTATTTTCAAAACAAACAAATTAAAAAAAACAGCTGGGTTGAAACATAAAAGAAAAAAGCACTACCTTGAAAATTCGTTTGCTGAGATCGGCATAGTGAATCGATTTGGGCTGAAAACGGGTAGAATTAGTTCTCGTTCATCGAGTACTTGCGGTCGGTTTGTAGACTGCCTTGAAAGGACAAGCGAACAAGTTTCGCTTTGTGCTGGAAACCCTCTGCTGGCAAGCTGTTGACGCCCTTGACATGGCCAGCCCGAGATTGCGTCCAGAACAGGCCCAACACAGCCACAGGCCCCACGCAGTTGCAAGTGCCAACACGTTCTCGAAGAAAACTGCCCCCTTCCCTCGAGGAAGACAACCTTTGAACGGCAATTTTTCACTCTGGTTGGAGACAAACTACTTGTGAGGAGTGCTGGATTCGGTCGAATTTCCCTCCCCTTGTGTTCTCACCTTTCATTGAAAAGCCCCGGGAGCTCAAGAAATGTCACTTAACCTTCGTCAACCTTTCCCAGTGGCGTGGGTAGGATCCTTTGGACGGGAAAGAGGGGTTGACCGCGTGGGGTGTAATAAATAACAGTCTGACTCAAGACCCTATATTCATTGCACACGTTCAACTTGAATGGACTCGGTTGTCTGTGGTTGTTGGCTTGCCATTCTACCGACGACAACCTATGTGAGAAACCTCTAGCCGTCGCTAACAACATTAAGAGCTCTGCTGATGTATGGGATAGCCTTCACTGATGAGACTTCTTCATTTAAACTCTTAACATTTGTCATTATCAAGGCGTTTGAAGGAGACTTAGCGAGCTTACTGCGTGACGCGAGCTTTCCTCGTCACCGCAAGGGTTGCGTTTGTCAGTCTGGTGACGCAAAGAACTGCTCGAAGCGACTGATGACTCTGGCTGAAAGGTTGAAAAAGATCAATCCTGCCACACAGGGCTATTGCAGAACCTCTGTTCACCTAGAGGAATATCTGCGGGTATTTTTCTCACTTTTTGTCGCCCTTTTCCCTTCTTTCCTCGGCAGGTGATTTTTTGCCACCTGCTCAACAATCCCTACACCTTGCCATCCCCGCTGTCAGCTATGGATAGAGTCTACACTAGGATGAATGGACTCGGCACCCTTGTTTCGGATCAATGGAATGAAACTCTGCCCTTTCCCATAGGTTCTTTTCCAGGAATATCAGCGCCGACAGGCTCGGTGCCGTAATCCCAAAATATTACGAAATTAATTTGACTGTCTGATTCAAACATGTTATCTCCAAACTCACGAGCTCACACGTGTATTTGTTTGTGTCTTAATTGTTGTTCATCACCTTGGGCGGGTTTACAATTAATTGCGCTGTTCTCTGTGATTTGAACGACTCTAATTAAACGAAAGGGCAAAAGGGTGGACTTTCATATCTTTGGAACAATGTAGACTATTTAGGAGATCTTTCCATCAAATTATACTCGGCTCCAATTACTTTACTTGTAGTTACAAAGACTCTGCATAACAAGGTTTCCTGTTCAAGTATTAAATATGCTTAGGCACAACAATTATAGGATACAGAGTAACCTGGTTTCGTTATGAGCATTACTAATTTCTCTATCAGATTATTTGAAACCATACTCGTCAATAGGTCCGCTGTTTAGAAGCTCGGCTTGTTGACGAGAACATGCGATATGGAAAATTGAACATTTTCACCCGTTTCGTTTCGAGTTCCGTACCGTTTTCAGTTGCTCTCCGTTAAGGTAGATCAGTCCCCAGGCTGTGAACCTCATATTTAACTGCTTGAATTGCACGTGCAGTTCACGCCCCTGTTCAACAAAGGTACTAGTTAAATCAACGCTCCCCTTAGACTGCTTTAAAAGGCTATTCGGGACACAAACCTCCTCTAGTAACCACGATGACACCGGTGCCGGACTGAGTTGAATTTGCATCGATATTGCCTTGCTTTCCTCCAACTGCAACAATCATAGGAAAACCGAACTGGACTGACGCGATGCATTTTGAATTCCCTGGACTCATATGGTATCGCTGGTGTACCAATCTCGTATATGCCTGAAGTACAGCTTCTCCAGATTCTAGTAGCTTTAGCAAGTAGTAGTAGCAGTATTATTGTGATAGAAGCTAAACTTTTAGTTGCTACCAATACACAATCTGTTTGAAGAACCACGAAAGTGCTGACTATTTGAAAGTATGTATACAAGTTTTGAGCATGTAAACCAGATAACATGTATTCTAGCTCGTTTTCAACAGACCTACAAAGAACAATATCAAAGAAAAGCGCTCGACAGAAGCTTCGAGTTATTTTTGTAGGTATTTGTA
>Ga0058701_10003205_pt1 | contig 12848 bp, 6 predicted proteins | sample AgamicOrMae_FD_97039 | JGI IMG/M metagenome (GOLD analysis project Ga0058701, IMG submission 97039) | Agave microbial communities from Guanajuato, Mexico - Or.Ma.e | ecosystem: Host-associated > Plants > Phyllosphere > Phylloplane/Leaf | place: Guanajuato, Mexico | collected 2012-06-04
CAAATATAGTCGGATTTATCAAAAATCGATCGAAATCTAATTTTGCGTAGTCGGGAATTTCACACATCGAGCCCTGTTCAAAAATATTTATGACTGGTCAAAAAATTCGACAACGTCAGTCTTTTTTTAGGCCGAAAGCTGAGAATTGATATGTCAACAAAACGGGCGCCGGGCATTGATAAAACAAAATACCCATTTTGGATATGAAGAGTTGATTAGTTTTCAAGATAAACGTACCAATGGTCATATCTACACGCACCTTTCACCGAGACCTTTCGTTTGAAATATTAGCTACTGATAAGCTTCGAAAGCAAAATCAAATACTCCTTTTACGTCTATGTCTAAAACAGATAGGTTATTCTTTTATTCGACTTCCTTAAAGCGTCACTTGTTCCGGCAACCATTGAAGCAATATTTCTCCAGAATTAGACGCAGTTAAACTTAGGATAACCTAGCCAAGCAACTGCTTTTTCAATTGCTTAGTTCAAGAGCACTTCAATCCATACACTTCATGACAATTATCTCAAGTGGTATCCGAGTGAGTCGCGGTTCACGTTAACCAGATGTGGCAACACTGCATGGCGCCTATATTGGCGCCACAGCGACTGTGTGTTGCTTGAAATCGCCTTTTATGAGTCATTGGGCGGCTTGAGTCGAGCCAACAATTCAGGTAAAAGTGAGAAATAGCTTCCGGGCGCCACGAAAACGCTGGCGCTGTTGCCACTTTCATTTCACGGCCTTCCTGAGACTCGTGTTGCATTTTAAATGTTTCGTAATGCTCTCACCGCAGTAAAGATAATGAGAGTATGGCCACAGACGCCATTTCTCTTTTCCTATTACAACAATAACGGTATTTTCTGACAGTTTCCGAGAGGACAGTTTTCGTCCTCTCTAGTTTTTCGGACTACTCAGTTAATCTTTGATATTGCATGTTACTTTTAAAATTTGTAACGTTACTTAAATTAAGCTTTAAAATTTACAAGGTTACCTGACCTAAAAATTTACTATGTTTCTTCACCTAGCTGAGCCTACAGCAGTGATTTATGCGTAGGCTAGTAATATAAAGTTGGCCAATCAAGAGATGCAAAAGTTACGACGCACTCTCGCTCCCTGTCTTCCCCACACAAGCTTGGTGCTGCGTGATTTGAAAAGAAAAAGAAAAACAAGTTGGATCAGCGCAGTTAAACAAAGAGCGTAATAATGGCCAGTGTTGTGAATAATAGCGCAATTTCCCGGTCGCAGTTAACTTTTCATTAGACAAGTGTATGCCTTTGAAACAGCCAAGTTGGCAGGGTAGGCAACCTAACCCCTCACCCCCCGCCGCCTGCGTCGGCCCACTCTCGATTCCGGACGAACAAAGGCTTGCCTTACCATTCACCCAATCAAATTCGCCTCTTTACCCGCCAAAAATTACATTCCGCAATTCTTTCCGCTTTTATTTTAAGCTAGGTATTCGTGCGAGCTGCCATTGTTGGTTAGAACCAGCCATCACAGTTTTCAAAAACGAATCTTCAATGTTAGCAAATTTTGCGATTTTTAAAGATTTTGATCTAATTTGTGTCATTTAAGAAGCAATAAATATAGACTAGCATGTATTGCTGTGGGGGATAGCATCCTATCTGAGCACTACGGTAATAATGAACAATTAAATATCTCTGGACAGGCAGAAGTATCTGGACAAGAAGGTGTCTGAATAAGAAGGTATATCTGGACAATGGGTTATCTGAATAATGAGGTATTGAGACAAAATGGTATCTGGAAAAGACAGCATCTGGACAAGAAGGTATCTGGACAAGAGGGTATCTGGACAAGAGGGTACCTGGACAAGAGGGTATCTGGACAATATGGTATCTGGACGATATGGTATCTGGACAAGAGAGTATCCGGACAAGAGGGTATCTGGACAAGAGGGTATCTGGACAAGAGAGTATCTGGACAAGAGAGTATCTGGACAAGAGAGTATCTGGACAAGAGGGTATCTGGACAAGACGGTACCTGGACAAGAGGGTATCTGAAAAATAGGGTATCTGAACGATGAAAAATCTGGACGATAGAGTAACTGGACACTGTGTTAAATGGACAATATCGCAAGTGAACAATGAGGATATCTGGACAATGAGGTGTCTGGAAGATAGGGTAACTGGAAGAGACGAAATCTCAGGAGGAAGTCTGAATAGCAGGATATGCTGAGTAACGGCCAGACTCCCTCCTAGCCACGGTCCACAATTTTTAGTTTTAGTGTATCCAGGTCAACGACCTCTAATCACAAGATGCAACTCTAACTATCGCGCTCATTTCAGTGAATTCTCTCATTCCTGGAAGTTTCCCCACTCATTCTCTTTCTTTTTAGTCTCCCCTGTACGTCTGTCTAAAGAGAAGGGGGGCTCCTGTCAGATGCAGAGGTAGCCTAGACATCTCGTATTCGATTGATTTGTCTCGACCCCTCCCTTTTTCTAGGCGAATGGCTCCTTACTTACGGCTTCGCCAAGGCCAACAATCGTCTTGATAGGCGCTCGTCGGACGTCTGGAACTTCAAGTGCATATGTCGGCAGCACTGTCAACATCATCTCTTTTTCCCTTGAGAAACGAAGTATTGTGTTCGTCACTCAGGGAAAACTTCGGAAAACCCGTACCCCGTCACCCTACGCGCAAAACCTAACCTAAGTAGGTCTTGCCATAATTCGTTCCTGACGAGAAAAATAAAAGTATATAAAACAAAAGCAACTTATTTGTACGGTGTTGAAAAACTAATTTCCTTGATTTTCACTGATTTGATCATTAGATATTAACGTTTCTGTCGTGGGGTCGTACGGAAAACGGCTTAAATGTGAATTTTCTAGGTTCAAAAACTCATTTCTTGAAAAATTGCATGTTTAGGAAAGCTCTGTTTAGTGTGGAAGAGCAAACGTGGATTTTGGTTTCAGTTTACGAGAAGAACTATTTAATTGCTATCAAGCAAAGAAGCATGGCAAGTAATTTTCCTTTGAGATCTAATAAAAAATAAAACAAATAAAATAGAAAAAACAATTCAACAAAATATTTTTTAAAATGTGGAGGAAGAAAAAAAATCTTTTGAATTCCATTCAAGATCGAACAAAAAAAAATGGAGAGGAAAAATGCTAAAAGAAGGACTTAATATTTTTTCCCAAGGATCGCGATATTCCATGTCTCAGGGGGGACCTCGTTATGAAAGATACAAGAATTTTCCTGAAAGCGAAAGTGACTTAATTTTAGCAATCACTCTGTAGGCAGCTTGCTTCTTTTCCGAGGAAATTCTCGTTGACTTCAATTAAGTGATAAGAAGCAATAACTGCGGATTCATTCGCGGTTGGCGGTCACGCTTAGCGGAGCGAGTCCCGAAGAGGAGGTGCTCTGAGAGAGGCAGAGGCCGCCAGGTGACGCCCCACTGCTCATCAAACATGATTACTTCTACGCAAACCAGTCATCACTATACTCAGCTTCTTACTCTCAGTCCGCACGTTTTTGCACTTACCGAGAGGGGCTTATAATGAGATGTTACCGGTACAATACCGCAGGATGACTAGGCAATTTTACGGGACCTCTTCGCTGAGGTAGCGTATCTTACCGATTTGGAAATACCGTGCAGTGGACATTACCAAATGACTCAACATTAAATTTTAATCTCTACTGGACAGGTTTTAGGTTACATACGCGTTTCGCCTGGGGAGCTTTTCGAACAAAATATTTTTAGGTCCGATGCTTTTTCGGGGAGCTCAAAAAACTAAAACTTAAATTTGTACAAAAAAAGCCTACAAATACACTTATTTTTTCACGAAAGTAGGACATTTGAAGTCAATAACAAGATTTTAAAGAAATCATTTTAAAATTCTACAATTGTAATATTTGATAACTTCCTAAAACGTGTTTTTGCGCATTTTTGCGTGAAAAGGATAACACGATTTTTTAAAAATAATCGTTTGAAAGTCCCTTATTAAAATATTTCATTATTTCTTAGAAGGCGTTTTTGCATATTTTTGAGAAAAAAAAGGGATAGTGTTAGATACTTAGGCCCCTTAAGGAACCGTTGATATATCACGCCCTTTGACGAGGAAAGTCGGGTGTAAAACACAGCCCTCAATTGTCTAACGGGAAACACATACGTTTTAAGGCACATAAAAGGCTAAAAAATATCCTAAAATAGAGCATAGAATAGGGCCAAAAAGCCTAAATTAGGGTACCGAAATGGGTAAAAAAGCCTAAATTAGGTCACCGAAATGGGTAAAAAAGCCCAAATTAGGGCACCGAAATGGGTAAAAGAGCCTAAAATGGAGGACGGAAAATGAACAAAAAAAGCCCATAATAAAGCAGGCAAAGGGTGAAAAAAGCCTGTAATAGGGCACGAAAAAGGGCTAAAAAATACTAAAATAGGGCACGTGATATACGGATGGCTACTACGTAATATGTGCGAGGTTTTGTGACTTACTCCATATGCGGTATGTCTTCATCCTGGGCCGGCGTCTGGGTGACAACAAGCAGAAGGATGGCAACAATGGCGACGAGTCTCGGCGGCGTTGGCGATGGCAGCGGCGATGGCGGCCCGCCTGCCATGGCAGACTCGCTCGCGGGCAGCGCCTCGCCCAGCGGCTTTCACGGCCAGCCCCTCCCACTCCCTCTCCGTCCCCCTCACGCGACGACGCGGAGCGCGCTCTCGCTCTCACGCCGCTCTCGGCCCCGTCCAGGCCACGCCGACCTCCCGGCACAACGGCGCGTCCTCGCGAACCATCGCGGCGCGGCAAAACTCGACCTGCAACAACCGACCATCTCAGGTGAGCAACATGAACAATCCATCAAGAGCCCCTGACATAGTGATGATAGGCAACCACCGCACTCGGAAGTCACGCGGGTTGCCTATGCATCTCCTTCTTGGTTCCGCTTCAAAAACACAAGATTTCGGATTTTCATATAGCTGCCTCAAGTTAACTGTTAAGTCCTAAGGTGGACAGTATTGTGTACCCAGTTTCTGCTATGGCAAGAGCCCTCTGTGTATTTTCGCCGGCAATAAATCTTTGAATTGATAAAAAAAAAGCACCATGCTGCAATGCTCTGTGATTCCACTACCGCCAAGCGATGCCGTTCGGAAACAGAAAAATTTATTTTAGAACATCTTTTTAGTTCAGTATTGTCACGTTTTAAAAAACATCAACCCTCTGGAAACATAAAATTTAATAATTTAGGCATTTTCCAAAGTTTAAAATTGCGTATTTTAATGGACAAAATCCTTCCAATTTCTCTTAAGCTAAATTTCACTCAAAACTTCGGGCTGTTAAGGGTTAACGTAAGCACGGTACATACGTGAAAAAAGGATTAGTTCATACTGGCTAATAACTAGTCACTGTCGTTAGTTTCTAGAAACTAATAGCTTCTGCTAACGAGACCTTGAATGCCCTAAAATTTTCCGGAAATGCGAAGTCCGAAGTGCACCCTTCAATTGTAAAAACTGAACATTCTACTCAGGGTGTTTCTTACTTTGTTTTGGATATGAAAATAAAACGGTCAGTGCGTCCCATTTAACCCACTACCGCCCAGCGATGCCGTTCGGAAACAAAGTTTTATTTTAGAGGATCATGAGAGTAGTGCGTACTACTCTCATGAGAGGATCTTCTCAGTTCAATATTGTCACAATTTAAAAAAAAATATCACCCCTCTGGAAACATAAAATTTAAAAATGTTGGCATTTTCCAAAGCTTAAAATTGCGTAATAGTGGAAAAAATCCTTTTAATTTCTCTTAAGCTAATTTCACTCCAAATACTTTGGTCTTTGGGTTAAGCAGCTGCTCCCAAGGAACATGTACTGAATGAAGTGCAACGCTTAAGAGAAGAAGCTGCGACACTTTCAAGAGCTTCGACAAAACAAAAGACAAAATCATTGGCGTCTGTTTTGTTTGTTTGCTCAAAGAACCAATCACATCGCTGCTTCAGCGCCACGCAGCTCCTTCAAACTTAAACAAGTCACAATCAGACTCCACCCCTCTCAAAACGCTTTCCCTTCAATTAAATACTTTCTATTTACGCGCATTTTCAATGCGGATATTTCGTCCCGAAGATTCCCACCACGAACTCGCTATTTTTTCAGCATTTTAAAAACCCAGCTTGAAAAAAAAGGATGACACTAAAAACTACGCTTATTTTGAGCATTCTAAAGTCGTATAAATAAAAAATTCGGTTGACATGCTTGAAAATAACATTTTACAACAGATTAAATGTTTCGGTAAAGAAAAATTAAGGTGCTGCTTTTATTGAGTATACAAACTTTATCTTTATGAGTTAACATCAACAGTGAGTCCGCGCGATTGTATTATTAACCCATAACAGCCCAAAGTATTCGGAGTGAAATTCAGCTTAAGAGAAATAAAAATAATTTTTTTTCATTAAAAATACGCAGTTTTAAGCTTCGGAAAATGACTTAATAATTCAATTTTAGGTTTCCAGAGAGGTGATATTTCTTAAATTGGGACAATACTGAACTAATAAGATCCTCTAAAATATTTTTTTTCTGTTTCCGAACGGCATCGCTGGGTGGTTGGGGGTCAAGTTAAATGGTCAGTTTTATTCACACGCCTATGTTAATACAAGGGAGACTTGCATGCACGGGAACCCACTTAATGCATTGGGAGGTAACTTGAACGCACGGAACCCAACCTAATGCATTTTAAATGGGTCAGTCGGGTCAATAGACACTCCCTTAAATTAAAGCTCACAGTGTACTTGTGGGATGGGGTTTTGAGCAGAAAACGCAAATTTAGCTATGTCTACTAAGCGTCATCAAACAGAGGTCCCTGAGGGACTTGAAAACCGCTCTTAATCATGCGGTGAGAACAAGCGGGGCCAGCTGAGGGATCGACCCAGATTTACCCTAACCTCCGGATTCCGTAATCGTAGTCGACGTAAACGACAAGCACGAGCTCGTGAGGGGGGGCTGTGGGGGGGGGGCGCCTGTGAGGTGGCGCAACACGAGAGGCCACAGCAACACGCACCAAACAAAGGGGCCGATATTTTCACAACAAAATTGAATTACGACTACAGTTTACTGTTAAACACTATTTCTATAACCCGATTGAGTGCCGCGCAAAGGGGTCAGATCTGGAAAAGAGATCAACACGTACGCGGAATTCTTATGCGGAAACAGCAACACAGATTCTTAGTCGCTGTATTCTCAGAGAGACAGAACGCTTCTGGCTAGAAGTCTGCATAAAAAATAAAAATAAATAAGGGGCTTTACGGGTAGCTGTCATAAGCGCCAAAAACCACAAAAGTCAACGCCGCAAGCGCCAATCCGTAACCGCCAAACGAGAAAAGTCGTAAACGCCAGAGTTCTTAACTCCGATAATAACCTTACCTAACCTAACTTAGCCTAACCTAACCTAACTTGACCTAACCTAACCTATACGAACTTTGGCGTTGGCGACTTTGCTCGTTTGGCGGTTACGGACTGGCGCTTGTGGTTTTTGGCGCTATCGAATGCCCCCCGTTAGGTGTGACAAAGCTATTTCGCAGTTTTTGAGCGGCTTAAACTTTATGCTCTATATTTTTAAACCTCGATGAAATTGGTTTAAAATTACGGTCTCTGTATGTCGTACGGTTTGCTGAGTGAAATTTCGGCCAAATGTATAAAAACACTTTGAGATAAATCACCGCGTGAGAAATATTTTTTTTTTGTTTTTCAAATGAAAAAAAAGATATAGAGTACTATCGTTTGTGGTAGTTTCAATAATCTTTTAAAATCATTAAACGGGACCAATGAAATTTTTGAACATTGAGGGTTAATTAATTTTTACTGCAGTAAATTGATTCCACTGAGGATAGACTCTTTCCGGGAACCAAAAATGCCGGTGAAAACAATTTTAGGCGGCGTTTTTCCTCAGTAATTTCTTGTTTGAGACGCAAAATTATCATCTGAGAGCTAATTATTCGCAAGGCGTCTTTGTAATAGGGTTGGGGTAACTTCAAAGCTACTCTGAAGAGGGGGATCCTTTTTCAGGGTAGCTTGTTACAGCCGCAAAAGGGTTATAAATACGTGTCATTCATGAATTCCACTTAAAAATACCAGCACTATAATGCTCACTATAATTAAACTAAAAAAATCCAATCCAATGACAACGGTAATTTTTTAAGTAAGTCCAAAAACGCTATTTAACGTCAATCCGCGAGAGAAAAGTCTCACAGACAAATAATGGGTAAAAAGATTAGGACGGCTTTCTCCCGGAAGTAAGAGGCGAAAATGCTCTCGCAACTTGTTCGACGCCGCAGAAAGAGGAGCGGCGTGTGGAAACGCCCCTATGAATGTGGCGAACATGTAGTCTGGTTCACAGGGGTAGGCTCTTTTCCGAGTTTCTTAAACTGTTCTTCACGTGAACCGACCTCTCCGATTCAAAAATTCCGCAATTTAAGTAGCGTAAATTAAGCCTAGATCCCTTTTGATTTCGTTCGCTAAAATAATAACACCAACCTGTAGGGATGTTGTGCCCTGTTGGGCAGAACGGGTCAAGGACAAAACACGTTATCCCTGTTGGGATCGCGAGTGATACTTTTTGACAAATATGGGGACTTTTTATGGAAATATGTGCTGATTTGTGAACAAGTTTCAACAGCCAAAACTAGTCCCAAAATGACTATCTTTTTTTCTTAACTTTTTTTTTAAAAAAAGAACGGAAACTTAACTTTGATACACATTTCCTATGCCAAAAATAACCACCAGTTTCGGACAGGCTCCTAAAATATTCATTTAAGCGGCTCAATTTAATCGATTATCTTATAAAAAGAACGCCCTCAGTCCGATACCATCACATCCCGTGTTTTAAAAAAGCGTTGCCGAAATATCAATTAAGAATCATAACTTTACACACACAGCACACGTTCAAACGTCAAAATGTTTCTTTCCGCGGAGACCAGGCTTGTTAGCGACAGGCAAGAGGAGCGACAGCCAAATCTTTCTTTTCATTAATTATAAGAAAAAAGATTTATGTTTATGGTTCCGTCTTGAAAATGTTGTTCTCCTCTCCCAAAATGTCTAAAAAGGCTGTCAGATCTTGAAGATTTTCCTCCTAAACCGGTTTTCCTTAGAGCCCCTGAAAATCGGTATATAGGCAACCGCGAGACACTCGTGTTATGCGTGTAGCCTACCCCACTATTCGCGTCTACGAACTGAACAAGTTTTCAGCAATAAACAAGCTCTTCTCTGGATGGATTCGAGCTGGAAAACCATTCGAATTGATCCTACTCTATCGTCTAGTCACATTAAAGCGCGAATAAACCATTAAAAAAGACGACTTTTTTGGTTAATTGTTCGAAATGGCGGGCAGAAGCAGTCGCGTGTGAGAGCTGATCGGTGAATTTTTCATCCCAAGTGTCGCTGCTAGAAAAGCGATATCCAGAAGGACGTTTCTGTTTTGTTTTGTCGTCTGCAACAAGAGCGTTTTGACAGATCTCCATTTTTGCCCTCTCAGCGAGTTGAATGAAAACAAGCAGAGGGAATGAGAGAGAACGAGGCGGAGCGCTGAAGACAGAAAGAGACAGCCGTACTAGACTGTCAGTCAGCTCCGTTTCTGCAGAGCTGATTGCGTGCAAACACACTCAATTTAAGATGGCATTCTTTCGAAAACCTTAAAAATAACACTGCATCAAAAGTACTCCAATATAGACGCCTCTTCTCAAGAGCACTGTAAAAAAAATGAAAAAAAACTGAAAAAAATATTGCTGATTTTAGCAAAGCAAAGATATTATTAAGCATGCATATTCCACTCGCTCGTTTTTTCGGGGTCATGAAATCACTGATTCTCCAAGTACTCAAGGGCAAGGGCAGTGCATCCAAATAACAAATAACAAATTTTTGAACCCATAAGAGGAAATGAAAATAAATTATCAAGAAAAAAATACACCATGAATTCATATTTTTTTACAAAAGAACGACTACTTTTTTTCGCTTTAATAAAAATATCTCCATCAATTGAAACGGCTTATTTTAGTTTTAAGCACCACACCGCTTTCGTTTATTCGCAGTTTTTGAAACTGTGTCTTTGGGCCCTAATGGAACCAAAATTAATTCCAAACATGGTTGATTTAATTTTTCAGGAGTGTCTATCGACCCGACTGCCCCATTTAAAATGTATTAAGTTGGGTTCCGTTCGTTCAAGCCACCTCCCATTTAAAATGCATTAGGTTGATAACGTGCGTTTAAGTCTCCTTACATTAACGCATGTCGGGTCAATAGCAACACCCATGTTTTTTACTTCCATGTTCGTAGAACGAATGGAAGTATTGGAATACCGTCAAAAATTCGAAGTTGAGCTAAGCACATTTCCTGACTCTACTAACACTGAAACGCCAAGAAAACTGGTTTTCAGCGGGGGGCATTCGATAACGCCCAAAACCACAAGCGCCAACGCCGCAAGCGCCAGTCCGTAACCGCCAAACGAGAAAAGTCGCAAACGCCAAAGTTCGTATAGGTTATGTTAAGTCAAGTTAGGTTAGGTTAGGCTAAGTTAGGTTAGGTTAAGTTAGGTTAGTATTGCGGTTAAGACCTTTGGCGTTTGCGACTTTTCTCGTTTGGCGGTTACGGATTGGCGCTTGTGGTTTTTGGCGCTTATGATAGCCACCCGTTTTTTAGCCTGTTTTAATATAGCCACCCGTTTTTTAGCCTGTTTTAAGACGTCTTGGGGAAGAAACAAGAGCGAGTGTAATCAGTAATTATCAATGAATTCGGAAAAAGCGAAGAGCGCACCTGATGAGAAACGATCGTGACGTAATTTGATAAATTGTGAAATTATCAGGGCAAAAGTTCAATAACTGTGGTGGCGCATCAACGACACGTCCCCCTCAGTGACAAATTCGATCGGGTGTCCTCAGAGAATGACGGGACCTCTATTATCCTATCTTGGGTGTGATTAGGACCTGTCACCTGATGAAAATTATTAAGGATCCCTGCAAGGGCGGTTGCCGAGGGGGGGGGAGTGATTGCCGATATCAACGGCTCTTACAAACCGCCCGCCATATTTGACGCGGGGTTCCGATTGACCGATTTGAAAAATACCCCACTTACGTCACTTCCACGTAGGGAAATGGCGTGCGCCTGGGGCGATTTGCGCTCGCCCTTTAGCCGATATCCCTCCCATATCGTCCATACTTTTGTATCTTTTATACTCTTTTAACACAATTTCCTCCTTAAAACAGGGAGAATATCTGACTAAGATTATTATTATTATTCCAAAATATTCGCAAATATTGCAAATAGCCAATTTTCGTAGTCCGATGAGATTTTAATAAGGCTCTTTTACAGGCTTAAGGTAAGGTCAACAGCAACTTCAAAATACGCTCATTACAAGAGCTTCCTTCTCCTTTTTTTAATGTTGGGGACACAATAAAAACAAAACACCCATTTTAGGGAGAACTGTACCTGTTTTGGGTGTGAAACTGAAACGAGGGTAGAACGTCTTTTGGTTATTTTTCAAGAGAGACCTGTGTTCAGCCACATCAATAGAGAGCTCTCGTCGAGACCTTTTCAATGCTTTGCTGAACTTAGGTCTATTTTGAAAAATAACCTAAATTCGCATTTCTCCCTTGTTTTGAAAGATAGACGTATGTTCAGCCACATCAATAGAAAGCTCTCGTCGAGACCTTTTCAATAATGTGGCTAAACACAGGTCTATCTTGAAAAATAACCAAAATACGGTCAACCGTTCGTTTCAGTTTCACACCCAAAACAGGTATAGAACTTCCTAAAACGGGTGTTTCCTTTTTACTGTGGACACGACTAACAAATAATTATCATTTTATTCTAAGCTAGGTTACGAATACTAGTACTTTACTCTTTATATTAAGAGGATTTTTTCAAAATCTATGGAATGAAACATTGTAAATAATTAAATAAAATCTGACCCACGTTTACATTTGTGCTTTTTTCGCGAAAATTTTCTAATCAATCACGTCCTTAGCACCATGAAAATTTACGCGCGCTCCCTCTATAGCGCTCTTCAAAACCAATTCAATCAAAAAACTCCAAAACAGACCAGTTTCAAGCCGTTACACCTGTCCAATCAGCATCCACTTCTATACCATCATTTGACAACTCTATGGCAAAAAGAACCATCCTGCCATATTATAGTCTATTTTCTAAAATACTGGCGAGAAGAGGAACATAAATTTTTGACGATTTGGCGTACAAACAAGCAATAATTTCTGAGCAATCTCCGTGATGCTCTGCCATATTTTAAAAGTCCCCCCCCCCTCAAGGGCGTCCCGTACACACAAACACACATTCCTTTGATTAATGAAGGAAAAACCGTATCGGAGCAAGTCTCTTTGAGGGGGTAGGGGAGGCGCAACCCCGCCCCTTCAGTGGCAGACAGCCTCGCTGCTCCACTAGTAATGAGTCTGTGTGGGGGGAGAGGGGGTGCCCCTTCTTATAGCTATCTTTGTCTTTCCTACGACGAATCTCTTTTTCTAACGAAGATGTTGCCGCGCCTGAAATTTAGGGGGTGAGGATTGACCTACATTGCGATAAGTTCAACACCGTCACCGAAATATGCAAAAACAATTAATCAAAATTCTTTGAAAACAGAAGTCCAGTTTTTTCGAGCAAGGAAATTGATACGATTAAAATCACATAACTACTTTATACTTTGAAAGTGATCGAAGTATCCCCATAAAACGTAAAAAAAATAGGGAAAATCGGCTATTTTTTTTAAGTGATCGGTACCTGTATTAATTTATTAATTTTACTTCCATGTCAATGGAAGTATTGGCATCGTGCAAAAAATCGACTTCGAGATAAGACCGGATTTGTGATGTACAACCCCCAAAACGTCGAGAAAAGTGGTTTTGGACAATCCGTC
>Ga0058701_10003206_pt1 | contig 12848 bp, 8 predicted proteins | sample AgamicOrMae_FD_97039 | JGI IMG/M metagenome (GOLD analysis project Ga0058701, IMG submission 97039) | Agave microbial communities from Guanajuato, Mexico - Or.Ma.e | ecosystem: Host-associated > Plants > Phyllosphere > Phylloplane/Leaf | place: Guanajuato, Mexico | collected 2012-06-04
AAATAAGTAAAAAATGGCGTAAAATAGTGAAAATTTCGTGTCCGTCTCTTGATTTCCTGAAGATTCCAGCAATATAGGTAAGTTTGGACAACGATTCGAGCAACTATACAATATTTTCCTAAATTTTGTCAATTTTCAAAATCGATTTTGAGCAACACAAAAAACTTTTTTTGCCGGATTTGAAGTGACCGAAAATCATTCTAGGCCGAGTACTGATAGCCCAGATAGTTTTCATTGAAAAATCTGTGTTCGGCCTCGGATGGTTCCCTTGTCAGTGATGTCCGATGTGCGTAAAACAAAAAAAGAAAAATAAAACAACAAGAATCAATGGGTTTGACGGAATGTTATTCTTTTCCCGCGGTTGGATTCAGACAAATTCCTGGCGAACTGCGATGGCTGATAGAGCAATACACTGAGAGGTTATTTATGTCGCGAATAGGTGCGTCTATCGACAAAATGTGTTAGATGAAATATGCTACTTTCGGTAAAGAGCGAGTTACATGTGCGAGGTAAACGAACCTCGCTTCTTTGCGTCTTGTTTTTTCTTGCAAACTTTTCAACGTTTCCTCTTAGACGAGCTGCGTCTTTGCGTATGGCCTAGCTACCACAAATGTTTTGTGTAAATTGTCTAGGCCATTTTTAAAGTTTACGACTTTATATTACGTTAAACCAGCCGCTCGACCTTAGCAAAACTTTTTCTTCGATGTTAATAAAGTTTATGTAAAACTACGGGCACGGGCATTCTAGTCTCGTGCTCGTGAGATCCTAGTCTCGAGTACTGTATAAGCGTTTTCTTTGTTTTTGTTTTGTTTCCTTTTTAATGCCCTGTGGGGAAGGTTCTTAGTTTGTTTCTCTATCTTTATAAAAGACCTAAGTGTACAACGATAAAAGACGGGAAATAATCTGTTCTCGTATATTTTACGGGCGTACTGTACACTTCAAAAGTGCAACTTTTTTCGAAATCTTTCTTAATGAGTTACTCTTCATTTTCCGTAGAAAAAAAATATCTTAGCCGGCCAGAGACGTGAACCCAAGAACAGCTGATCGCGTAAGCGGCAATGCTCTTGTCGCCGGAGCACAAGTGTCACACCTCTCCTCGCCTGATTCAATGTATATGACGTTCCCTCCATAATATTTGGAGATATCGCAAAATACTTGGAATTTTAGCCCTTCGAACGCTACTCTTGGGTTTCAGTTCAGGTAAGGTGTTAGAAATTCCGTGCCTCTAGTTTAGATTTCTCAGAATTCGAAAACCAGACAAACCTCTCCAGTTAAAACGGTTAAATCTATAACAAAAGTACTGCATGATTGGTGCTCCCAGCACGTTAAAGTTAAAGGAGGTTCGAAATTTTCATTTTACGCCGTTTAAAAGTTGAACATGTCTTTTTTTAATGTTCTGTTTCTCATAGCGAAATGGGTATAGGTCGCTACTGACGGTGCGTTTATTCGTTCCAAAGAGCTGTGTACACTTAGAAGTTTCGTTAACATGAAGAGCACTGCATTTCCATATTTTTTTAAATTATTTTTTTTAATTATTTATCTTTTCAAAAACAACGGCCTCACAGAGTCCCGCCGAACTGGAATACAATACTGGTATGGGGATAATTAATATTCGCAATGTATCATGCTGAAACCTACGGTGCAAATATCTTCTTCTTGCTTTGTAATACAAGCTTACAAAGTCTTGCTGCAAGGGGGAAAAAGATTTTGTTTCTGTCAACAACTAGAAATATTTTTTTTTGGCGTCAGAGACTATTCCTGTGGGGGAATAATTTGAACAAAATGCAAGACAAGAAAATGGCAACGTAAAACCTAGTCACGACTAACCGCGCCACTCGGGAGACCGAGCTCCCGATCGCAGTGCTAAGATCAAATTAATCCTTGAGCACAATTCTTCCCAACCGTTTGGTCTAGTGGTATTGTCATTGTCAATGCTCTTTGAAACGAAGGGTTCATGGTTTGAATCCTGTTGGGTGCTTCTATGAATGTATGTATGTCCATAATTGTAAAAGGGATGTTACACTGTATATATGTCAATGTTAAATGTACGAATGAGACCGGTGATAAAATTCAATAAATGTAAGAAACTAATTTTATGATTTTATCAGCAATTTTTTGGATCTTGCCTGCGGTATACGGCCTTTGAAAATATTCTACTAACATTACTAACAATCAGAAAAGCTCAGAATCTTTTTTAGAGCATTCCAAGAGAATTTAGGCAATGCTTTTCTAATCCACGGAGAATGCCTATGAGAACGTACTGAAGCACTCTTGAAATGTTGATAGAATGTCTTAGAAACGCTCTTTATTAACATTTTAGAGGACAATTGTAAATTCTTTAAGAAATCTCTAAACGCCAAACAAACGCTCATAGAACGCTGATTCTGTCCGAATTTGTGTTCACCAAGCGCCCTAAAGAGCATTCATAACTGCTTACAGAACGCTATCAATGTTTTAAAAAGCGTTTCCAAGTTTGCTCTTCAAATGGCAGTGGAACGTATTTCGAGGCGCTACGTGGGAATAATATTTAGCATGATTCGTACACGCAATGTGGATAAAAGAGCTCCGTTTTTTTCTTCGCCAACGAATAAACAGCCCGAAACGGCTTGCGCTATGGGCTTATTTGCATCGCACACTACAGAGCTGGATCGCGGATGCCTCACCATGCCTCAGAACTTCTCGGCTTTTCCGCTCCTCACCATGTAACCACGTACCTGGTTTGGTCTTTGGCAGCACGACCTGGCTAATTGGCATTATAAATATCTTCGCCGGGTCGGCCGCCACGGTAAGCGGCATCCGCCATGGCATCCGCCGAGTGTTGCGTCTAGTGTCCCTTGCTGCCGTCTTACCCACCCGTAATGAAACACCGATAAGGCGATTTCCCCCTAAAAACAGTCGCTACGCGACCGTACGCTTCGGCGCCAAAAGATTATAGAATGCCCCGTTAAATAAATTAAAAAAACAGCGAAAATCCCGTCATGTTTGCATTCCTCGTAGAAAATGCGAATACTTTGTTGGTTGGTAGATTCCTTGTTTCGCTAAATTTTTGAGCTACTAAATAGGCCTATTTATGTTGATGCTCGCGCTTGCTATTGCAACTTGGGTGCCAAGGCTGTTGCTCAATTATTTCCACACCATTAGTTTTTTTTTGTTCCGATTACTTAAATTGTCGTCGTAGGACCATTAAAAAAAAAACTTTGACTTTTGATTTTGGAGAACCTATTGTGTTCGGTTTGTGGTTTATCTCAATTTTTTCTTCTCCCTTCCTTTTTAAGGACCTATTATGATATAAATTTTTACAAAAAATATGATTTTATAGCTGAAAACTCGGATCTTGTTATAGAAGTTGAAAGGCTTCAACTCGTTGCGGAACAACTTTGCAGACCTTCATTTTTCGTCAAAAGAAGTCCACTGAACAACGCTCTAATAAAGTCGGCGGCAATCGTTGCAGCAGCGAATTGGCGTGGAATGAACACATTCCCAGTGGACAACCGGAATACTAAATAAAGAAAATGACGCAAAATGAACTTTACTTGATAGAGGCCTCATTGCCGAGCCCGAATGCTTTAAATACATTGAACGCCACGATGACTTCTATCTCATATGGTCTGTGGTGTCATCAGTGCCATCTTCCCGAGAGAGCTATATGGTCTGTCCAAAAGCAGCGAAAACTAATGAAGCACATGGCCTTAACTAAAGCAAAACGAGTGTGTTTGGAAAAGGTTTCCAACGCTAAATTTGTCCGATTTTCTGACCGCGGTAATCCTCAATCTCTAGAAAGTAAGTGAAAAGAGTTAGTGAAAAGTTGTATATTCCCTGAAGTGTCGAAAGTGAAGGTATGTTCTGAACTTTTCAACAGCAACGAACGTATAGAGCGTGGGACTTTGGAGAAGGAAAGATAAAGAAGAGCTGAAATTTCCCTTATTTAGAGGTGATAACAAACCGTGCCGTTGCGAGTACCACTTTTATAACATGCGTCATTTTATGTAAATTTTGTTCAGAAATGAGCGAATTCAATTATATTTATGTTTTCGTAAAAATGAAATACATTCTTATATTGCAACCTATTTGGCATTTTTTGATGTTCTTTTCGCAAAGGCTCGTATACAGTATGTTGTCATCACGATTCTAGTTCTCTCTGTTCTCCTCCCTAATGTCCGATGCTCTATATCAAAATTTAAAAGGATAATTTTAGGCAGTGGTATTGGGCATCGTTATTGGATGTTACTCGTTACACTTTACTCGTTTCCTTTTTTTGTGTAACAAAGTAACGTAACGAGGTGCGAAATTACGAAAAAAAAAAGGAGTAAAGCGTTACTTTTCACTGCCGAATAACCACCTAAAACAAGCCAGCCTTCATTCAGTACTTTCAGCTCATTCTACATAGGTGTAATGAGGCAGTTGTAAGGTTGGTTGTAAGGGGATGCAGTTTCCGGTCGTACGGCCAACCTGCAACGTTTGCTCGACAGCAGACTCTTGCGACTCACAGCTTGCAACTGCTTACAATAGCCAGTCAGAAAGCTTCGGACATTCGTAGAAAGACCATATTCGGAAGGTGAGCATCAGGGCGGTATTCCGTGATGGTCGGAGGCGCGCACATAGGGATTTAACCATTCCACTTTTCTTACCGTCTCCTTGTAATCTTCTTGCTCCGGTATGAATGATAACGTCGTGATCCGTGTTGGACCGCGTTAAGACCAGTTAATTTTGGCATTAACGAAGATCTTGTTATACTCTTCGCAGAAGCTCAACGATAACTTGAGGGGGATGTTGACATCAAGGAGCCGTTCGCATCAGTTTGCAGACCTGTTTTATCAACATCAAACCATCCCGCATTTTCCAGCGAGTGTTGTTGACAAGGGGTCTAATTTGCATAGTCTTTCATGACCGATGTGAGGCCGACGTTTTAACAGCAATCCCGTTCCACGTCATTGAGTTCATAACGCAATTCTTCAAACAGGAAACAGATACCGTTGTTGATAAGTTCCGTTGTAGCTGCTACACGTCTTCCATCCGCTTTGGTGAGACGTCCAGTGATTGCAGGGAACTTTGGCTTGGAAGCACGTAAAGTCTTGGTTCTGTACAGGAATGCGCACCTCGCTGTTGCCGAAGGTGGGAAGGCGTACGGTCGGTGGGCATGAATTTCCATATGGGCTATAGCTTCTGTGAAATGGAGGGGCCTGTGAACAATCAACATTTCTTCGTCCATGGTACGAGGATCTTCATGAAACAACAGCAAATTAGTTTTCCTTCTTCAGAAAGACACCAAGTGCTCGTAGAATCTTTTTGCTCTTTGTTTCGGAGAGCTGCCTTTTTGGATGTCTGGTGGTCTTTGGCCGACTAATCATTTTTGGCCATTTGGGGTCACTTTTAAACCAAAAGACTGACCCACACAAGATGGATTTTATAAGGTGTTCGGGTGTAATTTCTTCGCCTCTGAAATTAATCAGATATCCGTCTTGATCCACGATATGGAGCTTTCAGGTGGTGTATTGACGTCATGGTGACTAGGTGAATAGGGTTGCGAGGCACCTCCAAGATCTTATATCCTGGTGGAACGGACGTGGAGAAATTGTGGGATGTGCCCGCTCTCCGCGCGTTGATAAAGGCTCCACCGGTGATATTGCATTCCACACGCAATGCTTTTATTTTGAAGATGGCGACGAGTAGATCTGATATGTTTCAAGTTGGATCTACCCCAGCATTCGCCTAGTGGTGAAGAACGATCATCGAACCTTCACGAAGGCAGCTGGCCCCGGGGATCGAATCCGGGACCATCCGAATAAGCGTCCTAGACGTAACCACTAGACCACCGCTCTCGGTAATCGGACTTCAGTAAAGTAGTTCCTCACATTAATATCCAGTCAACTCCTTACCACTAGTTCAAGAACCCTACATCTGGTGATCCGAGGAGGCTTCCCTTTACGGGTGTGGAAAGGAGTTTCGTTATAGATCCGGAAGGACTTCAACAAACGAGATTGGAGCGCCACGCGCCAATCAGCCCCATTTTAATAGTGCTTTTTGTGTAAAAGATGCCCGTGGGACCTCGACGTGGGCGACTCGGATATCGTGTTCAATCCACCACCTACGCGACTGTCCCAACTGCATTAATCCTCGAAAATACCCCTAACATGGCCTGTGTTCTCAACATGACCATAGCAACGAAGTTCCTCAGTGCAAACACAGCTACTGCAGCAATCCCCGTCGCAACCAGGTCAAGTATCGTCCAAACCAACCAAAACCCTGTTCTTGATGACAACACCCAAAATCTTGTTTTAATAGCGATCACGACCAAATTCCACATCATCATGGACACCATGCTTCAACGGTTAGACGCCCAAGCCGAAGCCCTTGCGGCCCTACGCTTCCAGTCAACGTTTCCAAGCATCATGCCGCCACCGATACCTCAAACGCCCTCATTCATCCCATCGTCGATACGCTCCATGGCCCGAAAGATTCCCCAACAGCACACCAGTAGTGAGAGTGAGTCTTTGTGCGCCAGCACCAACAACCATAGATCCCATGTGTTGCCCAAACTCCGAATTTAGATTCCCAGCCAGCGCTACCAGTTGAGTCTGACATGAGTGCAGCTGCTCAACGTAACCTGGATACTGACGTTCAAATCGATAGGCAACCTGATATTCAACCCGTCAATCCGATCGGCAGTGGAGTAGACGAACCAGCCCTTCCATCACCTCAGACATTACAGACATTCGCTTTATCTGCCCGAAATGATCGTAGTCGCACCGCAGTTTCGTCGGTAGAACTTTCTCAGGAACAAGTGAAGAGGAAGTATCCTAGGTATGATAACAACTTTAACGGGACGGGTGATTCGTCAACCTTTATTAAAATGTTCGAAATATCAGTAATTTTGCAACAGTGAACTAATGCTCAAGCTTGGTACGCACTTTTAAATTCAATCACTGACAAGGCGCTAAGGGAAATCGCACAGTCGCCCTCAAAATTCAACGATTTGAATTATTGCTAATTAAGAGACTATTTATCAGGCCTTATGACAGTCTGCGCATCAGCTAAGATAGCACAGCTTCAACTCGAATCGCGATCACAGCAGAGTGATGAGACTTCACATTACTTTGCTTTAGCAGCAGGTGCTTTAGCTCGAGAAGCTCACCCACACGACCCTGCAATAGCCACGCGACGTGCAATCAATCGTTTCATCATTGGGTTAAAGAGCAAGAGACACTGTGCCGAGATTTACGAGCTAAAGCCGTAGAATTCTCCAGTGACAAAGCAGCCGAAGATTACGCAGCTCAGCTGTCCCATTCCGATATTCAGATTGACACGGTGGGGTGTCTCAACAGTGATTCGAGAGATTCGATAGAGAGAGCAGGAAGTCCCGATCCCTAACGGAATCGGTTCGATCAGTCGATACCTATTCTCATGAATGTTCTCGTTCACACGCAGCTAGAGATCGCAGTCAGCATCGCTCGCCTGACCGTAGCAGAGAGGCTGTGATTTTCACCAAGGCATTAGATCAGCTCAGCTCAACCAATCAGTCCATCCAGCGAGCAACAGCAGCGCCTCTCCGAGTCGCCTCCAAAGTCACTCGCCCCGTCGCGTCTACCCCCGAATCGCAACCACCGCAGCCTGGATTTTCTCGCGGGTTCGCTGGCCTCTGCTATAACTCCGGTAAGTCAGGACATCTCGCATGAAACCGCCGACAAAATCAGGGAAATCGCAGATTTAACGAGAATACAACGCAGTAGCTCACTCAAACATTCACCCATGACAGACAACTTGTCGTTGAAACGTAAGTTCCAAGAAAACAAATAGTCGTCGTCAAGAAGACTGCCCAGACGACATCTCAGGAAGTCGACCCATCACCTTTCTTCAGTGAAGCAGCAGTTAATTTATCGCCATCAACCTTAAACGATCAAGAAAAAGTCTTCACCTCAGCTGTAAGAAGACAATCTACGGACCATAATAGACAACCGGATAAACTGTTTTACACCTGTCTCCAGATTAATGTACTTGTGATCGGTCAGCCGCAAGTCATGATCGTCGACAGTGAGCCCCCATCTCGACGATCCACAGACACTCTGATGAAGGCACTTCACTCTTGTGAAGACACCTACGCAGAACTAAGAAGTAAAGGTTATCGAAAGGTAATAAAGGCCTTTTTAGGGACCCGAACCGGTCACCTTCAGTATCAAAAGTCATAATTATGATCTCAGCAGTTATTCATCTTGGTAACCGAGGGTCACGAATGTCTTTTTGACGCAGACTTTTCGAGAACGTTAAAAACTCTTAATAACATGGAACACAGGGCCATTCAGCCTGCACTAGTACTAGTAGCTGACGGTACTAGTACTTTTGTGCATTGTGACGGATCAGCAGAGTGCCGAGCATCTCGGAGGTTAGTGAGAGCAATACGAGCCACGGAGACGATGGGAGAGCGGAGATAACGGTACCGTGGACATTTTCTTGGCTCGTGGGAGTGAATGACAGTATCAGATATAGCCGTTACTCATTCGCATCTCAAAAAAAGGGGGGAGAGGACAGATTCCCACCATTAGAGAGAGAAAAAGATAGAGCTCGTGGTTCCCGTCCAGAAGTACATGGAACAGAGAATGAGTTGAAGTTGAAAAGTATTGAATCCGTCCAATCGCAGGTGCGAACCACCGAAAGATGCTGTACTGAACTTCTCGTGATTCCAATGCAATCAGCGGAGATATAAGGCCATTAATCAAAAAGCAAGTTTTGAGGTGGTTGTCGTGAATTCCTTACGACGACGGTAAAGGGTTACCAAACCCCAACTTTTTGAAGACATACAGAAGACATTCTCAGACATACAGAAGGAGATGTTCGCTGCGCCGTAAAGAATGTAAAGTCTCTTCTACACGACAAGTTCGGGTACGTCCAGGATTTCTAACATACATTTCTCTGACTCTAGGACCAAAAATCCTGGAGGAAGCGGATTAGAAAGCCTAACGCGACCTCGAAGGTCACTCTCGAGCTGCGAATTATTAAACCTCTAGCAACAAATAATAAGGGCCAACAAATCAACCTGATGCCCCAACACCCCGTTTGAAGCCAGCAGGATCGAGACGCGAGGTAATTCCAAGGAACAGGAAAGCGTTCACACCAGCCTGCACCAGCCGTAGCATCAGCATGGAGCCAACGAGCGGTGACCGACCAAGTAAAGCCAAATCAGCCCGTCCAGATCAACCCGTCATCACATTTTACCAGCTAAGGAACATGCCAGTGATGTCAGTACCCGAAAACATCATTCCAAACGTCACGACTGGACAGGTCTCATATCCAGACGCTCATTCGGAACGAAATGCTGAAAGACCCCTACATAGTCAAGAGACACACCACACCAGCTCGGCCGATCTTATCCTTGCGATGCGCGGCCCAGTAGGGCCAGCCTCACGATGCGACGTGGGAGTGGCCAGCCGTGAGAGGAGACAGAACAGGCAAGCCCTGCACATGCGGTTAACAAGAGGTCTACTATTAGGAGATTTCCACGATTCGGCCTAACAAAAAAGAAGATATGAAAGGAAAACACACACTCACACAAAAAGAAGGAAACAGAAGAGAAAAAGAGATAGAGCGTAAAAAATGTATGGATGAAAACGAAAAATTTGGTATTCTAAGTAATCGAAAAATTGGGGAGGGGGAAAGAACATTACAGCTAAACAGGAATAATTTTCAGCAGAAAACTAAAAAATCACTGGTAATATTTGAAATTAATTCAAAAATAAACGAAGAAAACAAAAATTTTAAAAACGCTGTCCTTACTTATAATAATGTTCAGGAAAAAAGGAGATAGTCGAAAAATAGTTATGTGGATTTCACATTACATTTCGAGTGATAATGGAGGGTAGTAGGCATTACTTTTATGATTATGTTGCTTGTACACAGGATAGCAGGTACAGGAGCCGGACAAGATTAAACAGTTCCCGGGCGTGATAACGCCAGCGAGGCATCCCTGCAACTCTGCAACCGCTTCGCAAGCGACGTACGCTCGGAGATGCTGCGCTCACCCACATGAAATTTATTTGGACAATAGTAATTTTTGTAAAGCCTTTCCGAAAGTGCTTCAGAGGTACGGCATTTCCATTTCGTGCATGATGATTTTCCCCCGCGAAGCTGAATTGTAAGGGGTCGTACCCTCGTTGGTTCTCTCACGGTACGTGTAGGGTAAGCTCAAGCGTTGACGCACTCAAGTACCGGTATTGATGGAGTCAAGCCACTGATTTACCCCACGTATAGATAAACCACTGCCCAAGACAAAACAAAGTATGGGGGAGTATGGATTGAGTATGTGAGCTCAGAAAGCGGTATGACTCTTCTCAGCCATACTCACCGTTGTCAATGTTGAGGCAGTATGGGAAGAGTAAAGCCAAAGTCTAGAGTCCTCGAGGCTCGCCGGATTGGTTGCCCCTCCCCACTGCGGCCCGGGCGACCCAGTCCGGCGTTGGAACTGAAGGATCCAGTCGCTTCACAACACTGTGAAGCGACACTGTCGCTGAAACCGACAGTTCTCGGCTCCAGCCTGAATGTGTTCAATTTAGTGCTGACTTCTGTTGAGTGTTGTTCATCGCTGTGTTCTTTTTCAAGCTGTATTCTTTTTCAGGTTCACAGTAATGGAGGAGGTTTTGATGAGGTGAATTTTTGTGCACTTCGGGTCGGGAGTTGACTTGTGTGTGGGAGTGCGTCGTCAGTGTCTACTGCATGTGAAAATTATCTATTGACTTCTTTCCGACAGAAAAAGGTAAGGCAACAACTTACAGCAAGGCTTTTTGTTTTCATAAGGTAAATTTTACTTTGGGAAGACCGTGACCATGAAACCAATCGCTTTACGTGTTATTTCTGTCTCGCAATTATCTAAATAAGTTTTTTTTCCTTGTTTACGCCATTCTTAGACCACTATTATTTCATAGAGCTCTATTCTGAATTAAACCGCATAATTTACTTAGATTTTAAGAAAAGGTTTTACTTTAATAAAACATACTGCTCATGAAACTATTTTTTATTTTTTTTACAAGCACAAACGGGCCCTTCCCCGAGAAGCTTTTCACTAGTTCACAGAAATCGATCATAACAACGGCTAAGGGAGCTAAAACTATGTTCATCGTGATTATTTATCAATTTTTTATTTTTTTTAATGTTTTTGGTGTCACCGACTGTGCTTAATGGGGACATATCTGGTGACTTACAGTTCCCTCTTTTCCTGCTGCGAGTTAATCTAATACCTACACATTGCGGCTTACGGAGGAAAAACTGCATTCTTACTCTTTTCGCGCAGACTGTGTGATAGTTTTGAGTCTGAACTCTTACTTTTTATTTGAACGTTTATCTTGTCAACATAAACTCTCCAGCTGAAAAAAAAAAGCATGTCTCCTCACTTAGGGCCTTCACTTCAAATCATGTACACTTATGCGAAAGTGTGCTCACCTGAAGATATACGACTGGTAGTAAAACGTAAACAAATACCGTATCGGGGGGCGAAGTGGGACTGCTGCATGAAGTGGGACAAAGTCTGGCCGTTTGTTTAAACGCGTTCTGCCATCTAGCGGTGATACTTATAAGAACCGTTTTTGGCTTTGCGAGAAGGCCTTGGGCTCACGGCACATGTTGAGAGTGCGCTTAGGCCGAGACTGTTACGCTGTGGTTGACGCTCCACAGTAAGGCTGTGGAATTGACGAAATCTTTTGTGGGGAAGGCTGTGGAATCGACTACTTTTCAGTTTACGTCTTGGTTTACGTTTTAAGACTTATTTAAACTGCTTTCGAAGCGTCTTAAATTGTTGTATTTTATTATGTACGACGTCAATCAAGAAAGTTATTATTCGTTTGTTTCCTTTGTACCTCATTTTTTTACTTTTAACGTTTTGTGAATAACGTTCCTGTCTTTAACCGCCGTGGAATAGGTGACTATCCAGTTTACATCAGAAGACTTTACCTAAACTGCTTCCGAAGCGTCTCAAAATGATTTTTCATGTTATTTACTCCTTCAAATCAAGAAAAGTATGTATTTGTTTTCCAATGAGCCTCATGTTTTTTCTTTTTACGTTCTTTAAACAACGCTCTTTTCTTTAAAATACATGAAGGTGCACTGTTTCTCGTTACGATTTATGGAGTACCGTCAGGTCGCTCACGTTTTTGGTAAAACGTTCTTTAGAAGGCGCACCGACTTGCTCGTTATTTTGGCATTATTCACTTCAAATCGGCTCAATAAGTGGCTGTAAATCGCTGTATAAATAGTTATCCAAGCTTAATTTTTGACGTTACATCGATATTTTCAGAAGATATTGATAGTATTTGGAAAAATAACTAAGTTTTTGAGTAATTAGCTGTTTAACAGATATGTCCAAGATAGCTGCCGCGAAGCTGTCTGCAACTCACTAAGTTCAAAATATTTCAAATGTCAGCGATATCTTTCAAAAACATATATAGGACGTTGAAATCTAAGGTCATACGGATATTCTCAGCCTTTTATTGCGCCTATTAAGGATAAATTGGGCCCCGAAAGTCACAAATCACGAGCAAGTCGATGCGCCTTCCAAAGAACGTTTTACCAAAATCGTGAGGAACCTGATGGTACTGTATTCTGTTACCACCTATTTTTTTGTTTTTTCATAATCCTCACAACGTTTCTGGGTTTTCGTAATAGTTCCTATTTTTTCTTCTTTAGATATGATAAGGAGGACTCAATCTAGTTTAGATTCTCAGGAAGAAAGGGACATTTTACAAACGCATGCAAGACTGAGTTGGGAAGATGATTAGGGGAAGGGGGGTCCATTGAGCCGGCGGGACCTATGAGTCATCGCTATTTTCTCATCCCTCAACGAGTTTTACTCTATGACGAATGTACCCATC
>Ga0058701_10003207_pt1 | contig 12848 bp, 6 predicted proteins | sample AgamicOrMae_FD_97039 | JGI IMG/M metagenome (GOLD analysis project Ga0058701, IMG submission 97039) | Agave microbial communities from Guanajuato, Mexico - Or.Ma.e | ecosystem: Host-associated > Plants > Phyllosphere > Phylloplane/Leaf | place: Guanajuato, Mexico | collected 2012-06-04
AGGGGCCCACAAACCGTAAAATCACGTAAATTTCGACCTTTTTTCCCTGTTATTATATTCCTATGCATGTTTTAAGCAAATTAATGTAATTGTTTCATCGGAAAACCCGCTGCTGCTTAATACCTAAAGTTATCATTAACTTAAAAGAATGTTTCGAAGAAAAATGCTTTTGCAAACTAAGAATCTTTTAAAAGATAAGTACTGCTGGGATTGTCAAAAATGAAAGATGGGCTAGCAGTCAAATAAAAAAACAGATTTGATTTGAAAATATTTATGCTCCTCGACTTAAAGCACAGGTCCGGCCTGCCTAGAGTTGCGGGCTCTGTCGTCACAGCTACACTCTCGCCTCGGCGCGATTTGCGATAGCCACAACGTGGGATTTTGTGATGTTTCTGTTAACCGGTCTACGTAGCTTTTTATGACCTGTGAAATAGCTCGTTAAATATTACACAAGATTCTTCAACCCCCCTCCCCTCAACCCATGTAAGGAACCGTAAGGGTTTCCTATACTCCCCTGTCGCCCTTACGTAATTATTGAATGCTCCCCATGCCGAAGCTTTGAGTGGATTAGCAGTTTTTGTTTTCATCGTGTGAATTTCACTCAAAAATTTCTAAGAGGGTAGTTGTTTGCTCTATGATATTTAATTGGCGCTGAAATGTGGTCTGTTTGTGTTAATGTGTCGAACACGTATAACTTGTTTGGATTACAGTATTAAAGCTTCAGTCTATTTCTTATTTGTCGAACCCGATTGAGGGAAAGTTCATTGATTGAAACGTCTTGTGAATCTCGCGGGAAGTAAATCTAGAATGTGATATCAGTGGGCAGGGCACCATCTTTTTTTTTTTTTGGAACGATTTTTTTGGCATGTTGAAAGTCTCTTATTCGTGCCATTTCATAGCGGGCCACGCAGTTTGTCTTTTCCTGCTTCCCTCACATCGATTTCTCGTCGGGTTTCTGAAACTTATGTCGTCTGAGAAATGCGCAAGAAGTTTGTAGACTTTCTCTTTGCCCGTAATTCTGTCTAACTTGTGAGAATCAATTGTTTTTAGTAGCTAAACTATCTTTTTCGTGGCTGCGAGATTCCCAGAATCTTACGTGAAAGCCGCCACATGCCCTTTTGTGTGTTCACGTCGATGTGAGGAAAGGGGGGATGCTGTTCACCAAATTAATGCTGCCTTTCTGCAAGGATTTCCACGTTAACTTGTTGCAGTTTTCTCTTCTGATTAGCTTCTTCATAGGTTCCTTTTTGTGTTTCATGAGATTCCAAGTATCATTTAAACATTGAAGAATATTTTATCAATTTGAATAACATCGTTAAAAAAACAATGTTGATTGGGCATCCAACACTTTCATGTTCACTCTGTTTCGTAATCAGTTTTCTATCATCGAGTTAAAGAAAAAGAATACAGTAAGTCTTGTTTTTTTAGTCGCACCTATTGGATATGAATGAAGATAAAACCGGCTTCAGAGGTATTTTAGTTGGTTTCCATGCGATCATCAACAATACACATGGAAAGCTCTCGGAAAGCGCTTTCGTTTGAAATGGTTTCATAGACTATCTTAAAAATCAACCCAACGACGAATTAGAGAAAAGAAGTATCGGACTACCTACCCGAGACGGATTTTTTCAAAAGCGGAATCATTTTTTTCTTAATTATTATTTTTATTTATTTAGCTGTTTTCTTACTTACTTGAACTGAGCTTATATTTCGAGTGCACCGTTTGACCGATGCACTATATAACAAGACGCAAAGAAGCAAGGGCCAAGGCCGTCATGAAACTGCTCGTTCTTTAACAAAGTAACCGAATGTTTTTTCTGAATATTTTGTTCTTATATCGACTCTTGATGGGGCTCTTACCTGAGCAAGTTAACATTAAATGTCCCCCATAAGTCATGTAAGCCAGGTTAAATTCCTACATGGAACTTTCCCATTCTTACTTTCAAGAGAAAAGAATCGAAAAGGGAGGTAAAGAACGAGTAAAAACGCAGATTCTGACGCAATGCGGATTCAAAAGGTGTCGCTTTTATGATTTGATTGTCGTTCGTATGGAATATGGAAGGTAACGCAAGGTGAGGAAAGCCTCTAGCATAGTTGACCCTAAGGCTCTTTTCTGAAATAGGATGTTGCGGGCAAGTATGACCATCGGAATTGAAGACCGTAGTTTGCATGTATTGGTTATCACCTCGGGCGCCACAACGAGTGGTAGTTAGATAAGATGGCCTGTTCGTCTTACTTAGGCCGCCCTGCCGTCTTGGACTCTTTTTTTAAGACTGTGTTTGCAAAACAACGCGCCGATAAGACGTGGTCTCAATGCCTATCGTCGCGATACCTTAAGCCTTGCCGAACCGATACGACGGTTGTTCATATTGGCAGTTTCCTGCTTTCAAACGCAACTTTGCCCACTTTAATGTAACCCTCTCGCACCGTATCTATTCTAAACCACGCCTGATTTGATCAACCGAACCGACTTTGGCTTAATGCTAACATTTTAACCGACCTTAAATTTACGTAACCATTGCTGACGTAACCCGTCCTATCCTGACCTTACCTTACCTTCCCTAACCTTACCTTCCCTAACCTTACCTTTCCTTACCTTACCTTACCTCACCTTACCTCACCTCACCTCACCTCACCTTACCTTACCTCACTTCACCTTACCTTATCTTACCTAACCTTATCTGCCTTAACTTAATGTAGCTGTACGTAATGTTGCAGAGTAGTACATTCAGAACATTGTGAACAACTTTTTTTTTCTATAGGGATATTTGTAGACCGGAGTAACTGAGTAACCGGAATAAACTTTTTGGGGCAACCATAAATTGTACAAGTCTGTGTTGTAACCTCGGCGACAGTGTTAAGGTAACGCCAACTTCAACTTCAACAAACGTCTCGCAAGGGATCCCTTGGACGAGTAGCACATATCTCTTTTCGGTCCAATGCGGAACCAGTACCCACAAACGGGAATATTCATAGTGAGGTTGACAGTTGCCGTGTGACATTACCACTTGAGTAGACTTGTCCGCTATTGTTTACTTCAAGTTTCAGTCCTTAAAACGGATGTTTTCCACTCCTACTGTAAGCACTTGTATCTTTAGCAGTTCCGCTGGGTCCATTACCAAAAATCCGGCAGAAGGGAGCGGGAGCCTCGGAGGAAGTACAGCCGTCGTCGCCCCATTAAAATGGCCTGTTTCATTTATAACGCGGAGAAGACTTTACTCGAAATATTACCATTAAATCGTTGAAAATATTTTTTGAGAAAGGAAAATCGCGGAATATTTTCTGAATGGATAATCCTTTTTTTAATCATAAAGTTGTACTAAACCTTTCTTATTATTAAATAGATTCGTTGTTTAACCCTTAATAGCCCGAAGTATTTAGAGTGAAATTTAGCTTGAGAGAAATCGGAAGGATTTTTTCCTCTAAAATACGCAATTTTAAGCAAAACGCCTCAAAAGGAAGACGCCTAAATTGTTAAATTTGAGGTTTCCAGTGGTTTTTTTTTGTGACAATATTGAACTGATAAGATCATCTAAAATATTTTTTTCTGTTTCCGAACGGCGTCGCTGGGCGGTAGTGGGTTAATCGTGAAGTCCTGTTTTATACGAGCCACTTATCATTCTTTAGAGATAGACCATGATCCAAAAATAACACCTAAAGAAGAAAGAGGGAAAAGAAAAAGTGGTCAAAATAAGATAAATTTTTGTATTGATGCTCACGAGTTGCATAAAATCAAAGGAATACCTCTACAGTAGAGAGCATAAGTCGTTGACAGTGGATTTTCGTCCCGCACTAAACCGTGGTGGCAGCCCTGCTTGGGCCTCCATGGTTGAGGTGATAGAAGAAACCTTTTGCGAGTGCACAGGATCAAAATTTCCAGGAAATAATCATGAAACTCCACTTATACGGTTTAATGTGTTAAAAAGGATGGCATATTTCAAAAAGTGTTGTGTTATTCCACCCCCACAACAGCGACCCAACAGGGCTGCCAACATGATTTTACGCGGGATGAAAATCCTCCGTCAACGACTTATGCTCTCGACTGTGCTATCATGAGCAAAAGAAACGGCACCCTTTTTTCAGCGAGGCAGAATTTCGGTTGGCAGCTCTGGATTTGTTTTCGAGGAGAGGGAGGCTGGAAAGCCGTGATCGGTCAGACACCGCGTAACGTAAGGTAACGCAAGCGTAACGGTCTCCTCTCCTTGAAAACAAGAGCTGCCAACCGGCTTCATCAACAAAAAAAAGTGTCGTTTCTTTTGCTCATGATAGTACATCATGCATGTAATTCTCTCATTTTGATATGACATCTGAGAGGAAAATGTCTTCCAATGTATCACGGAACGAATTCCTATGGCGATAATTTGTAGAGCCGTTAAAACAAGCATGCGAGTCCGTATTAATTGACCCCTTTCACACGATCCCATAAGCGGTTACTGTACTTGCCAACTCGAGAATGTGGAATGGGAATCAATTGGTCTCTACACTCCTGTTCCAACAATTGATTTCGCAGACTATTGTTTGAATTGCCCTTCTAAGACTAATCCCGCCGGGTAATTTATTTACCCCGCATTGATCCGCCTTAGCATACGGTCAGTTCGAGCGGTAATCATTCATTCTTTCCACGGGAGGATTCTTCTGTCTCTGTCATGAGCACCTCGCACCAGTAATGATTGCTCTCTCTTCCTTCTCTCTCTTAATCTTCGCCTTGTAGACTTGCAGCCCTCCCTATGGATCGTCTCGAGAAGGCGCTTCTTCCTTTTTCCAAGCAGTCCGTCTTATTTTATGTCGGCGGCAAAAACTAATGTACAGCACGAATGATATTGTGTTTCAGCCATGTTCTGCAATCAAAAAAGGAGGAGATATGCTAGGAAAGTTATAGCATTTGGGCCGATCGGCACGCGTGCCAACACTCTAAATTTGGAAGTTGGAATTCACTTCTCTTGTATTTTTATTTTCAAGTCAAGAGGAGCGGAAATAGAGCGAAATACAGGTCACTTTACATGGCTTACATTGTTTTTTTTTTTCGTAAATCACGATAATACAGTGAAAGGTTCGTCATGAAACATTGCCGGGAAATTCAACCGCAATGTTGGTTGTGCTCAGACAGTTGACCGCATAAAACCGTGCAGTTCAACATAGGCCCAAGCTTCCAAACCCGAAAATTTATAGATATGTACGAAGCCACCTGCCGTAGAAGTAAAATCTATAAATTTTTGATTTCTATTTAATTTGGAATCATTTTAAATTAGTCGTGGTTTCCTGCTATCCACACGAGAGACTTTCACCACGAAAAAGTCTTTGTTCCCAAAAAACATCGCCATAAGATTACTGTTTGAGTGAATAAGTACCTTTTCTACAGAGTTGTGATCGGCTTTCCAGGACTTACTACTTTTCTTCCTCGAAATGACAATCAGTGGTCCAGGAAAGTAACTGGAGTCTCCGAAGAGCTCTTCAGAACTTTGTATAAGCTTGAGGAAACGACCAAATATGCAGAGATGTGTACCTATTATTGTCTCATTAAAAATACTGTTCCCTCCACTTGAGCTAAGGCATCGTTTATTCATCACAAACGTGGAGTACTGTACTACATTGTTTCTCGAGACACACGTCTTTTGTTATACCTTTGAGTAATTAGCTGTCGTTAGTCACAGTTGTATCATTATCCGTGAGGATCGCTTCAAGTGGCTGTCGTATTCGTCGCCATGGCATAGCTTACGGCTAGGAAATGACAGCATTCTCAAAAGCATCTTTTTGAGTATTGTATTCGCGCAAACACGAGTTTGTGATGTGCAATGTTTACTCTGCTTGATTTATACATTCTCACTTCACCGTTCCCTCTCTTTGCCAACTCCGCCAGACCTGCCGAAGCCGTGATTTATACCTCGGTTTGGTATTTTCATCCGAGTTGCATTTGGTACATCCTTCGGATGCTGAATTTATGTGGAGAAAAATAAGAGTGCACAATACCCGGCTAACGCTTCTTTGTGGAATTAGCACTGGATACACGTGTCAAAAACCGTGATTTATTGACTGCTATACATCCATATATCGCTGTCTAGCAGCGTCTCGCTGACGAGTCGTGTCTCACCGGCAGCGACGACGCTGTGGAATAAAGATCTCAGTTTTTCGAGGACAACCCACCGAAAAAAGCTTTAGGCTGAGGCTTCTTCAAAACTAATGGGGTTCTCGTAAATCACTCAAAAATATTGTCTGGCTGATTAAGAAGGATAACTACCGAATAAATCCATCACTCGAGTGTCCGAGGTTGCATCAAGGACTCCTGCCAAGATTGTTCCATCGTGGGTGAGTTAGGTCCGTCTCGGAGTCCTCGCTTCCGGTGAACCCATAGCGCAACGTAATGTTTACCTTGCTCGAGTTTTTTCTCCCTGAAAACACTGATGCAATTTCCCCGCGGAATTAATAAGTCTCCCTTCGCTACGTAAATAAACAAACTGGCTGTGGGCAAAGTTTTTATTGTGAAAGTTTGAGTTTCTTTCAAGTGTGCCGACTTCTGATGAAACGAGGACATGAAACTCGTAGAAAGTTAAGCTCGAAACGAAATATGTCGCTTCAATCATAACAAGGCCAATACCAATAAAGAAGGTCCTTACAGGACTTGACCTCGCCCTGAGTGGCAAAATGGTCCCGCAATTGTCCTGTAACCACACACTTGACTTACAGTGTATTCGATAGGTTTTTTTTATGTGTGGTCGATAGTGATTACCCCTTTCTCTACCAATGATATGATTTACAAACGGTGCAAAAAATGTTAGCCCATGAAAGAGAATGGATCGTAGCACTCTCAAAGGATCCTTCAAAACCAGTATCATAGAAGAATAATGAATACGAAGTCCATCGTATCGTTAAGTTACTTTCAGTGAAATTACTAAGTTGAATAATTTATGAGGTCAATGAAGATTTTTCTCTCTGAAAAACCTGCACGAAAAGTATATATTTCGTAAACAATACACCTTTCTACGTTGCTGAGACTGGTTAAGGTCTCAGCAATATCGCGAAGAGGTTTACCTTTAAATGATAGATCCCTAACGTGACCGATTGCGGCTAAAAGAACATACGATACAAGAAAAACAAATTTTAAGGTAGTAGAATACTAATCCAAGGTACTGTAGCAATAAATGCCTTTTCGTAGCGTGCATGGAGTTCTTGTAAGGCCAGCATGAAGATTGTTCCTACATGTTCCTCTTATTCTAACCCACTACCGCCCAGCGATGCCTTTCGGAAACAGAAAAAAAAATATTTCAGAGGATCTTTGCAGTTCAGTGTTGTCACACTTCAAAAAATATCATCCCCCTGGAAACCTGAAATTTAAATACTTAGGCATTTTCTAAAGCTTAAAATTACGTATTTCAATGAAAAAAAATCCTTCCAATTTCTCTTAAGCTGAATTTCACTCCAAATACTTTGGCCTGTTACGGGTTAAGAGTATTTATCGTCCAAAATTCCCTCTCTTTTTTGGAGGACACATGAGAGGAATGCTCTCTATATGTATTTCTGTGAAGAGGAAAATCCAGTTTCAAAGTAATACTTTCCCTTTAAGTAGATTATTGTCTATTTTTTGTTTACTTTTTTCCGCGATCGTTTTGCTCGTTTTGGCGACGGTGTTACCTTTCATTTAAAAGAGATGTAAAAATCTAGGCCTAGAGGATATTTGAAAATAAACTTTTAGCTGTGCTGTTGGCGACCTTTTTCGTAATCATCTCTGAGAAAACGAAAGTAAAAAAAAACGCCGGAGGAGAAACTCGCAACGAAGGAGGCGGAGCGTATTATATTATGAAGATAAGACGAGCCGTGTTCCTTTGCGGACACCACAAGAGAAGCAGTCACCCAAAGAGACAATAGGAAGCGCTTGAAATGCCCTCCGCCGGCCGTCAAAACAAAACCACTTGTCCGTTGTATTCCGGTTGTGCAGTAGCGACGCTAACCCTCAACCCCTTTTAATGGGGTCTCACGACCCACCTCAAGTTATGGCGAGAAAAGTAGACTCCGCTTTTAAAAACTAATAAACAAATTTGTGTTGAGGGAAATTGTTTTCAGTACTTAAGTAAAATTATAATTCTCAAAACTACACCATGCATTCTTGATGCAGGAAGCTTTTAGTTTGCCTAAAGGTAGCTAAATGAAGCCCCAGGGGTTTCATCTCAGTGTGACCCCGAAAAGTTGGAGATAGCTGACACGATGTTAAGGAGACTCTGTGACTGGCACATGTAATCGTATAATTGAGGATTTTTATTTGTACCTTTTAGTAACGGTTAATTTAAGCTGCTATTTTGACTACTCATCCCATCTCAGTTTGAAAACTTACTCTCACTCATTCAATCTCAGTTTTAAAGGATGCATTTTTTTTCTACCTTAGGTTGGGTTCCACCAAGGTCAAATTTTTGTCACTGTACGAGGATTAGAGACATGTAGCCATCAGGTTAGTTTTACCATTGTAGGTTGACTTAGGTTAGTCTCGAGCCTCGCATCGGTATTGCTCCGATGAGTGACCGTTAGGCTAAATTAACCCATTACCGCCCAGCGATGCCGTTTGGAAACAGAAAAAAAATATTTTAGAGGAACTTTTCAGCTCATTATTGTCACAATTCAAAAAATATCACCCCTCTTGAAACTTGAAACTTAATAATTTGAGCATTTCCCAAAACTTAAAATTGCGTATTTTAATGGGGAAAAAATCCTGCCATTTTCTCTTAAGCTAAATTTCACTCCAAATACTTTGGGCTATTATGGGTTAACTTACCAAGTAAAAAGTAACCCTTGATTAAGGCCATATCTGTTTTTGGTTTGAAATTGAAAAAGAGGAACAGTGTAATTTGGTTATTTCAAGGATAAACTTATCAACACCTTTTCAATGAAAAGCTATCGTCAAGAGCTCTCCATTGATATATGGGCATTAAAAAAAAATAACCAAATTACGCCCACCCCCTGTTTGACCATCGGACCCAAACCAGGAATGGCACTTCCTTAGACAGGGGCTAGTTTTTGCTGTGTAATTTTTGCCTTATGCCTAGCTCCGCTGTCGTATCCCTCTGTTGACACATGGCTGAATACTCAAGGTGGAAATGAAATCTGGAAAATTGACATATTTTTCGTGTCGTTTGTCGATCATGTGGGAGAGATTTGGCGGTGTAGGTTGTTGCGGTCATCATTTCCGCAAGACCAGGTGCTTCTTGAGCAGGAAAATTAGCCAGGTGCTAACACCTCGCGTATCATTAAAGAGCAGCAGGAAGAAAATGAAACAGCTCCAGAAGCAGAGAAGAGGGTGGAACAGATTACGAATGGTGACAATAAACTGACTGCCTCTGTGGGGTCGTAACAACCAAGTGACAACTCCAATTTGCATCACTGCAGACAAGTTCTTGGCGTCTCGCTGAGAACCTTCAACTCGTCCGGAGACGAGCTAGCAAAGCCCCGATTTTCCCGATACCGCTCCTCAGGAGAAAGTTTACAGCGAATTTTAATCAATCCATGTAGCTTAACTTAGGCGTAATTCGGAGCTGTCAAGCGCCGCAACACTTGTCACCGCAGACTGTCTTCGCAGCCAAGGATGAATTGTGATCTTGTGCTGTTCCCAGTGCCCAACACAGACATGTTATGAATTTGGGAGTTTTAATTTTCTATCTTTTGCGTTCTACATTTCGTTGTCTAGCCGAGCGGAATTAGACACAGAAGCTCAGCCAACAATCACGGAGCTTGATGCCGCTTAGTCTTTTTCTAGGTGACAGCTTACTGGTCGGGTGGTAAAACCGTATTGGGTGTCGATATAAGCACTTAATATGGATTTTTATCTTTTAAGTATACGTAATTTCGTTTTTAAGCCTGTTTACAAATAATTGCCGCATGAAAGCATTCTAAGCTCCTCTTATGCGACTCGTTAAGTTTTGTGTTTTTGAATCAGAGCTAAAATAGCGTCCATTCTCGCACGTGTACGATATACGAGTGCGTGTCCGAACAAGTTCCCTCTGCATTGTCGGTCGGCTCAGCAACGAGTTCCATGTCGGGAAATTTCGTTTGTAATGTTGGTTTTGCCGCCGTGAAGATTTCGTAGCAGAATGTTTCTTTTCCTCAATCGGCTGGTTTCAAATTGAATTTGAGGCGCAACGGGTCACGCCAGAGATGATTATTCTTGTCATGAGAAGGATTTTCTTCAATGTTCACAATTTCAAAGTGCGGCAAATGGGTTACTTTTCTACTTCCATCGTTGGCCTAACTTTGTTCCAGCAGCGATTCAAGTCAGCTTGTGCCGTCGAGTTTTTGATTAAGTGTCGCGCGATGAAAATGGAATGTTGTTCTTGTTGAAGTGAGATCGATTCTTTATCTGGAAATAGGGAAACGTGCGTAACTTTGGAAAGTATCTTCTTCTGTATTTGTTTTGATAGAATGAAATCAAAAGTAAGATGTCGTTATCGTCTCTAGAATCCAAACAAAGCCTTTGGAACTTTTTACTTGCCGAAACGTCTTTCTCGGCAAAATTTCAGACTGTTTAGAGTGAGAGTACCGGTAATGATCTTTTCCAAAACGATTACATTTTATTCCCTCGTCGTCAAGGAGTATATTTCATTTAAGAGAATCTTTTTTCTTAGGTATGATTTCTCGGAGCCCACGCAATTTTAATTGTTCTTCGATATGTGCCCTGCAGACCTTACCAAACAAAACTTCGACATGACCTGAAAATTCATGTCCGTGTAACTTTTGCTGATGTGGCGAATTTTTACGGAAACTTGAAATAAATACTAAAATTTTTCTTAGGATTTGTAAGTTGGTATGTGTGTGAGACAGAGAAAGAGAGTCGGTTTTCACTTTTTTCTTTCTGCGTAAGATACGTTTGATGCAAAAAAAATCTAAAAGGTACGCCATGAGTAGCGCAAGTGGCTTGGTTGTGATTTCGACTTAGGCAGCACGCCTTACATGTCTGAGTTGTGTTTGCCTATCCAGTAGTTTCAGGCTGCGCTAGTTTTCCGCGGTTTGGATGTTTTAGAGTCCTTTTGTCGATGAAGGAAGGTGACTAAAACTCTGCTTTAATTAAATTTTAGGTATTGTTTGCTTTTGTTTGAAAGCGCTAATATCTATAGAGTAACTAAAGTTTTGCTTTAAAATACACATTATCCTATATCATATAATAATCTTTTCTAATTTTTTATTTAATCGGATCCCTGCTTACTCGAAAAAAAAACATTCATTTGAAGACCATGTTTTTCCGTTCAAAGAAGAATTAAAAGTGAAATGAGCTTATGTTAAAAGGCCGTGTTTCTTTACATTTAAAAAAATATTGAAGCGTTGCGACACCGATACAAAACATTTCCATTGCTTGAAATTTCAGATTATTTACTTCTTCCTCTTTTTTTTACGTTTTTGTAAAATTATTAATCTTAAAAGGTCATTTCAGCTAAAATGCTTAAAACAAGCATGTGACCAAGCATTTTCCTCATTTCATGTGACCCTTGACCTATTTTGAATCTTGACATCAAAGTCAGAAATTTTGCCAAGCCTACTTCTCGTGGTAAATGGCGTTATGAAAAAAGTTAATAAAAAATCTTTCGTGAAATATAATACTTTTTTGCTCATCTATTTTGTGATGTGTCCCTTCCGCTTTCTTGGAAGTGTGATGTTTCTCTTCTCTGATGTGTGAGCGTAGTTTGTGTTCCCAAGCGTGTTAAATTGGTTAGGCGGCGTTCTTGTTTTCGAGGACAGTTACAAACCGAGCTCGTCAACTCAGAAATATTCCATCTTATTTTATCAAACCTAATTTCGCCGAATCGATTTCTTTGCAGGCGGCCTACATGTGCCTTGTGTTACACCACTCTCCACTCTCCAATTAGCTCTGTTGGCAACTGGGCTTCAAGCGGAGCCTTTCAATTACACTTTGAACTTTTTAAATTTGGCTTTTTTTTATGTTTCGTGTTCCTTTCTGCTCGAATATTTCATCTTATCACGGGGATGTATGAAACAGAGACGTAGGCTGGGTTAGATGAATTAGTAGACTTTGGTCTAGTAAGGTGACTTTTGTCTCACTCCAATCCACCTCACTTTCGCCAAGCTTTACTGTAAAAAGGATTCCTTATTTAAACATGCAGCAAAAACCAGTCAAGCTGACTTAAAAATTTTAAGTCCATTAATTAACTTGAAACAAGAAAGATTGGTGCTCAAGGTACGAAAAAACAAGCTTATTTTAAAGCGATCTCTTGTTTTAAGACAATTGCTCTTATTTTAAAAAGCTATCTTTCGTGTTTAAAGAAAATTATTTGACCTAATAATTTAATTCAATTTATTGACTGAATTTTGCTGCATCTGAAAGTATAAAACCATTTTTACAGTGTTGATACTGCTTACTTTGCGGTGTCAGTTACTTCTATCAAGGAAGTAAGCGGCATTAGGCTTGGTGACCTTTAAAATTTGTTTACTTACGCGCTGAGCCAGGCTAGGTCTAGTGCATTGCGGCTCGCTCTGCTGTCGCTCCACGCGGCTTGGAGACAAAATTTAGAGTACGATAAGTCGTTTTTCACATTTGTTAAATAACACTGTTACACTGCTAAATAACATGAAATGAAAATGTTATTTTGACGGTTGCTCATAAGTCTTAAGCCAAATAGGATCGTTGAAAATAAAGTTTAGTGAAGAATGATTCCTGTTTTAAGTATTACCATATCTGTTTAGGGTTTGAAGGAAAAACAGGTAAAGAGCGTAATTTCGTTATTTTGTAATACCTGTGAACCAATCGATGACATATTCATTGAGAGCGCTCGACGAGACCTTATCGTTCACGGAAAAAAGGTTTTGTTATACCAACAAAATCATTTGTTAAAGTGGGGATAACAAAAATATTTTGTTAC
>Ga0058701_10003208_pt1 | contig 12841 bp, 8 predicted proteins | sample AgamicOrMae_FD_97039 | JGI IMG/M metagenome (GOLD analysis project Ga0058701, IMG submission 97039) | Agave microbial communities from Guanajuato, Mexico - Or.Ma.e | ecosystem: Host-associated > Plants > Phyllosphere > Phylloplane/Leaf | place: Guanajuato, Mexico | collected 2012-06-04
CAATTCGGCGTTTCCCCCGATTTTCGCATGTTCTCAGTGGGCAACGACTGTAAAGATGGCGGCGCAGAATGTCAACATTGACATGACTGACGTTAATTAAGCGCAATTTTTGTGGTAAGTGTTGCTTAGTACTCCTTCTCTGCCTGTAATTTTGTTTAACCTCAAGGATGTATTAGAAATTTCGTAGAGGGGAAGCGCGGTAGGGAAGGTTTAAGTGGGAGAACCTAATAGAAGGCTGTGAGCGTTCGTTGACATAGCTGTATTCACCTATTCGGGAAGCAACCACTCCAGTCCTTCCTCCCTGGTTTTACTACCGCTCCGCACAGAGTCGAATGACACTTATTTCTATAAGTGGCGGTAATTATCAACGAGAAAAAGCCGTCCAGCTGATCAACGACAGGTTATATTACTTGGCCTGTGCTCCGCGTAGCTATCACTCTGCTCGGCTCGCCATAAGGCAGAATTTAAAAGGGGGAAAAAGTAGACTTTAAAATCTGAAGTATGCAATACTTTTATACAGCCAGATACCACATTTATCAAAACACAATACATCGAGTCACACAGTGCATCATGCTTCAATACCTATGTAAAAGGCGAGTATCTCATGCAAGACAAAGCGAGCATCCATATTCATACGTGCAAAACAAAGAAGAGTAAGGTGTTAGTCTCTTCATAAGAATTGCTGACTTTGCGTTAAGAACCCACCACATCTTTGCCCCGATCTGCTACCTTTGGTGCGAAAGCGTAGATAAAAAAAAATATACAAGAAGCGTTTAAATACAGCAAAGGGGAACTATACCTCTTATAAAATCCCCATAGATGTCGGCCAGTCCGGCAGGGGTCTGCCTAGCCGCAGGCCCACCTAGAAAATAGTGAGATGTCAGTACATGGGTACGTGAGCGTAACAACATTTTTTTTCCAGTCGATCCACTGAAACTCGAAACAGCGGTTCATTTTGACGCAGACAAAGCCCTAGGTTTGGCTCATTACAGCCGCAGGATGATCATTTTCTTTTTCAGATCCAGATATCAGAAAAATAAATTAAGAAATAGACCTCAAAGAAAATTGCGTGAAATCAGGTCCTCTTATTTCAAAGGGCTCATGTTGAACAAGGACTGCAGTTCGATGCATTATTAAGATTTATGATTAAGATAGGGAACACCGCCACGTGAACCTTAAGTCCTTTCTTGAAGAGAGCCAAGTCTCGCAGCGGGCTCAGTTAGAAACTTTTCCAGCGGAAAACATGAAGCATGTCCTTCAGTACGATCTCTTTACCCCATCAAAGACAAAAATCGGTTAAGACCAAGTTGGGTCCCGAAGAGACCCAAGCACGGCAGAGCACCGCTGGAAGATGCAGGATATAAAGCATAGGTATTATGGTGAACAAGGTGTGGATAGGGATAAAGGAGAGCGTGGAAGAGATACTCAGCCCCTCGAAAATGGGAGCCGAAACGGAAGAGGAATGGGAGGAGCCCGCCACGCCGATCCGGGCGGCTCGCCAAATTTCTCTTTCTACTAGCAGCGTGCATCGGACGCCAACCCCTTGAGAAGCTCTATCGCAAATCTATACTATCATCTCTATTTCAGAGGAGCCGTCTCTCTCCCACAAGAGCGCTTCCAAAAACTTCTCAGTCCCTCGAGGTCGCAAACACCATGGACGATATCTCCCAAGATAATAACAGGGCAGACGATGCTTTCTCTGCTGTTACACTCTATGGACTTGTATTCTGGCGATTCTACCCCATGCAAAAAAACGGCACTTGCGTCCCACAAACCCGTTGCGCATATTGTTCTTTCTACACTGTTTTCACTTTCGTCATAGTTTTCTACAGACCGTCGTCATATCGGATGATGAGAGGTACAGGGCCCTATCGTACCAGTCACCCTAACTTGGGCAGGACGAGCAAAAATTAACCTATCCGGATGCAAACTGGTCTCTAACCTTTTGTGGTGTAGAAGCTCATTTTCACAATGTAATAATAAGTTGACAAAATTAGCGGAGAATATAAGGAGTGGGGAATGCAGTCAGTTGCAGAATAAAATCTTGGGGGGTAAAACTACCATCTTTATCATCCTAAGTATTGTAAAACAGTTTAAGAGTTCATCGCGCTGGATCTAATGAGCTGGAAAACCTCCTTTTACGTCAGAGCTACTCAATTGGTTATTCAAAAAAGGCAATGTATCTAGAAGAGAACGTTTCGCAGATGAGGTATACATCCTGTCTGCCATTCAGACGTTTCGAAGTGTCCCGCTCCCACTGGATTTACGTCTGTTTCTTAATTAGGGCCGCCTTCTCTTTCCAAGCTGTCACAGCTGAATGCAGCAAAATGAAGACAGAATGAGGAGTCGCCTCATGGGAAGTCTCCATTAACATAACTACCAAGTGTTCGAGCACCAATTTCAATCATTCAACTCAGCTGACTTCCTTCAACTATTTCCCGGCCGGATGATACATACCATTCCACGAAACGGAATATTTACCTATTTCATTTAAAGAGTATATAGTACGAGGTTTTTTACAGACTGCGAATGTGTTCTCTAAATCATAATAACAATGTCCCCCTGCTTGTCGGTCTTTCATCCAGGACCAATCGTGACTGATTTATGAGAGTAATCACTTCTACCAACTCAACCAATTTTCCTCGGTCACTTCAATGATTTCCCTGATGGAAGACCGACAAATTTCTATACAACCGTTCATCAACGAAGTGCAACGAGGTCTCGACTTCGCCTTTGTCTTCATTGACGACATCCTGGCTTTCGGAACCACATGAACACAACCTCTACATCCTCGTTTCGTTCGTTAAGTCTTCTTGTTCACTGCTGGTGTTTATTTCCGAAGCCTTTACAATTGCATGATATGAATGAGTCCAATCATCCAACTGTGACGATTTCCGTCAACCTCTCATCTGCCACTGACCAACAATATAAAATGTATCCTTCCGCACAACGGTATAGAGTTATAAATACGAGCTATGATGGTCTTTATTCCAGCAGCAATAGCACTTGTTTGATGCGAGGGTATGCATGATTTGATGAGGCAGACAACATCAAATTGCTTCTATTGGTTGAATGATCTGTCGGGCCATTGTGCCTTGATGGCCTTTAGTCATCGAATCTCATTTGCATTTTGCGCGAGGGTGTGTCTCACGGTAATTGCTATTTACGGCAACAAAAAGCCATCCCGCCATTTTGGGCACCCCTATTGGGGATGGTCACCCTAAAGTATGACTCCCATTCCAATTGAAATGGCGGCGCACAACCACACTTCTACTAATTTATGCTCATAGAAATTGTTCCGGAAACTAGCCCTGCTCGTATTTAAGCCGGCGAGATTAATTTTTAGGATAAAGCTGTTTCTAGTTACGAGCTTTTATTCACGCCAAACAAAAAGGATAAAACATTGTATAAGACAGCGAACCAACCCCTGAAGAATGTTTTTCCAAGTTCAAACAAAGTGAGTTTGTTTCTTATTTTGTCGACACGAATTGACAAAAACCACTTCGGGATCTCTTCTTGTCTCTTTGTAGGTAGTCAGGTTACCTTTGCTCACTAGCCATGTCCAAGTTTTTCGGCGTTGATAGTGGTACCTTACAGTTTACAAGACAAGAAGCTGTTTTTAATTAAGGTGCCAATTATCAGGTTTCGAAAACAGTAATAATTAAGGTTCGTGGCATCTCTTGCAAGGTTATTACCATGACCATCACCATTGGTGTACGCAGCGTAGACAAGTTTTGGCATCCCCCTCGACGTTAGACACGCACACAGATGGTGCCGAGAATCTTCCAATAACCACTCCTCACAGAGTCAAACGGCCCAAGAAGGGAGAGAAGATTCCGACGGCCTTTCCACACTTGGGTGAAGGATTGTAATCGGTTTTACACGACATATGTGACCAACGGACGTCAACCGGTTCTGGCCGCTACAAAAATCCTTGAAAACTCTCGACTATCGAGAATTCTACACAAACACTTCTTCCGGACACGAATTAATTGAGAGCGTTAGAACCCAGATCATCTAAAAATATTTCGATAGGGCAGTGGTCAACCATCTTACGCCGTAATTTCGTAGAACTGGAGAGGACAACTGGAAGGATTTTTAACTTGGACTGTAAATCAGAAGAAAATATCTCTTGGTAGCCTAAGACAGGCGTAATCGAACTTTGAGCGTACTTTGAGCGCAAAGAATTTAGCTTTAACCAAATGGCAAGAGAGACCCGAGAAAACTGATAGGTATAACCAAAAGAAAAATATCTTTCAAGAAGTAGAGAACAATTCCAACGCCTTTACGGAAGAGACCGGCTTGAGACATCTCCTGCACAAGAGATAACGGTAGTCCACATTAACGAATTTTTGAGTAGGATAGAAGTTAACAAACTTAATCCATTCCTTAAAAACAATGCCGTTTGTAAGTACACAATTTCCAAGAAAAGTCATCTTCATGAAAGTACGTACTGCTTTTATCATCCTTACGGATGCCAGATGATTCGACAATGAGAGCATTGAGAAAGAGAAGTAGACCATCTGAAAATACATTCGGGAAAAACAGGAATGGATAAGCTTAAATAGATTTGGGAAAACGAAGGAGCGAATCGGCCCAAAATATCTTCTAAGAAGTGAGTTGACCAGCCAGGCCCGGTAAACTCAAACACGTTCACCATTTGTAAGGTTCTGCCACAGCATATGGTGTTCGAACGTCGTTAGTCTTTTCACGCCTCTGTTCTTCCGAGTCGCGTGGGGAACAAAAAACACCACTTTCCACTTTTCTCAAAAGATTTCGATGCACTTTATTTTAATTTGGAAAGGCATCACGTCATCGTCTTGGAAAGGTTTCTTTGATGTGTCGTAGTTCTTCTATTAGCCAAGTTAAACTTGGCATACAATAAAATTTTAAATATTATTTTTACGTCCGCAAATATATCTTTACACGACTTTAATCAGCACAATAAAAACGTAGGCTTGATTTTGGTAATCCCATGCGAAGATTGGGCATGAGGGTAAAACAGGAAGATTGTAATGTGTTCATTTTGACAGAGGGAACTACCAACAACTATACCAATGAAAAGGTCTCGTCGAGAGCTCTAAATCAATATGGTCATTGATAGGGGTATCTTCAATAACCAAACTATGCTCTTCTCCTGCTTTGACTTCATACCTAGAACAAGGGATTTTTTTAAATTGTGAGATCGTATACAATCCCATCGGTAAAACAAAATTTATTCTTAGTATACTCAATCGGCCTGTAGGATACCGGCCAATGTCTTATCTTTGGTTTTATCCTTCCACAATCTACATGCAAATAAGTTTTAAATTAATTTTTAGAAAAATAATGACAATTGTTCTTCGTTAAACGGGTTAGTGTAGTTTTAAAAGATGATTCTGAACAATTGTAAACAAAACATTGTGACTAATTTTTTACAGAAACTTCACTTTAAGAAGGGTCAACTTTGCGGTATCTTCAACAAAATTTTTCGAGATATTAATAAATCAGTGCAAAAGCAGCCAAACCCAAAGAGATGAATAAATGTAACAGCACAAAAAATTACAATACATTTCGTTCGGCATGGGAAGAAGGATCATCTAGCCTCCCCATGGGAAGAGAAGATCGCTGAGCTGGTCATCTGGGCTACCTGTTCGATCAATACGTCGGTGACAATAGAACGGTTGTGGTGTTGTTCATTTTTTACCCTCTTCTCCCTCCCTTCCCTGTGTCAGTACCCAGCAAGCGCAATAAGCAAGAACGCCATTATTTATAGAGAAACCGTGCGGGTTGGGTTCTGGTAAGCGAAGCGGCCGCTCGGCCGGTTGAGTCCCGAGATTAAAACACATAACTTACAAAGCTCTCTGTGGACGACTCGTCCTTTTTCAGCCTTCGTTTCGTTCAACGCCGTCTATTTCATCATTTTCGCACTTCCAATATTTTACATGGCTGCCGACAAACAATTACCCCACCGAGAAACTAAATTACTTCTCTTTACTCAATATGTATTCCAAGGAAAAATATAATTTTATGGCAAAGATTATGTGATACGGCAACGATTTACAAAGTTTTTACATGAGATTAGCACCGAGTCACGGTAAAAATAACCCCTGTTTTAGATAGTCCCATACCTGTTTGGGTATAAAGGTAAAACAGGAAAAGAGAGTTTACTTTGAAAAACCAATTAACAACTATATAAATGAAAAGGTTTCTTGGAGATCTCTGAGTTGATATGGCTGGTGAAAGGGATATCTTCAAAAATAAGGAGATTACGATTTTCCCTGTTTTACCTCCCTACCTAAACAGAAATGAGACTACCAAAAATAGAAGAAACTTTTTACTGTTGTCCCGATTGTGTGGTAGTGATAGGAAACAGTCGTTACTTAAACCTGCATGATACAGCCTAACGTTAAAAGTAAGTTGACACAGTTGATCATAACCTGAGGTAGCAAAACCAGCCTAACTTAACCTGATGAGATTCAGCCTTCCTTGTAAACTAGCTTAACGTAATCTAACCTAACTATACTCGGTGACGAATGACGAAACACAAAGGTGAAGAATTGGCAACCTTTCAAATCGACAGAAAATCATCGTTATCTTCATCATCAGGATCAATTCGGGGAAGCGGAAGCTCCAGGTTATTCGATTGAGAGCCAAACTCGAAACTGAGTTTCCATCAGAATCAAGTTACAAACATAAAAGGGTTGTCCTTGCAGGCAAGGCCGCCTGGAAGTGCCTGTCCGTTCAATAGACCAAACAAAGTAATGGAATGCATTCTTTTTCAGCTGGCAGAGAAAGCGTAACGGATTGGTCACGGGAAACACACCTTTTTTCCTGGATTCTAAAGAGTTGCGGTGCGTACCCCATGCGGAGTTGAGCAACCCTTCCCCTTGCTCAAAAAGAACGTTGTGTTTTGGGTCCAGACTGCCAAAACTTGTCAGGACGACGTCCTTGGAAGTTATATTGGCCATCGTGGAAAATGTGCAATAAAGGCGAGTACAACAACAGGAAAACAGAAACCAACGAAAACTCGCAAAAAAACCTTTTTTTGGCACCTGAATACTTAGGCTAGGTCAGGTTGCGCAGAAACCTGGAATTGAATAAAGTGTGGCCAGTGAAAGATTGGTAGGCATGGGTTTGGCTGGACATAAATGTGAAATCGGTGTGGACACCTGAAGAATTAGGTATTGTTATACGTTGCATTGAAGTATGAAACTCCTGTTAATGCAGACACCGGAAGACTGGGGTGACGTCAGGTTAGGTTGCCTAAAACTCTTATTAATATGAGCAGCTGAAGACTAAATAGCTTAACAAAATGGCGGGGCTTCTCAAAGAAAAAGAATGTTCACGACATTGTACTCCGCCACATGAAATATACGATCAAGCGAATACCTAATGTCACTTGCTGAAGTCAACGATGGTTTAACTGCCGGTGCGACGTAATAAAACGATTAAAACCGCCCATTTATCAACCCAAAGGAAGTGGACTTACACCAAGGCTGACAGTTGGGTAAGAGAGTATATGGAATGCATGATGGTGACTGTCCCATTGAATAAAGACATGATCTACAAAAAGGTGCTTCCCTCGAACTTGTGTTACTTTCGAACGGTTCATCGTAAAACATCTTATTTTTTTAAACTTTATTTAACTTAATTTTTTTTTAGATACACATCGAAAAAAGAAAATTATTGCTTGGAAATCGTCTCGTATCTGTTCGTTTCGCAATTCTCAGGAAGAAGCTTTTCAAGTCTTTTGCTCATCTTCAATGCACGATATTCATTGCGATACCCTTGCTCTTTGACCTCCGAAAGTAAGACGTCTAGAAATACAACAATCCTGATAACTCTTCAGGCAACTAAATTGTTTCATATCGGTGCGATATTATTCTCGGAAGAGGAGAAAATGAAAACTTTATGAAAAATGTTCTCGTTTACAATTTTCCTATCGAGGACTTGGAAGACATTTGTTATCCATGTGGCGAACAGGTGAACCAATCAAGTCGACCGTGCGTGGGGCAAACTGCTTTCTACGGACCTTGTAATGGACACGTCCACTATTTTACCTTTTTTTAGTGAGAGGGCGAGTTAATCAGAACAGACAGCGACAGATGTGCCCTTCGGGGCAGCCTTCCGCGAGCCTTGAGCCCGCCTTCGGTGAGCTTTTCGACTGTGCCACCCTATTCCTGCCCTTAAATCCTGATTGGTTAGACAATGCTAGTGACGTGGGTCGGTGGATGAGGGGGCTTCACCTGAAATGGATGGGAGGGATTAGAGGAGGTGTGCCCATTCCCGCTGCCTATTTGAGTAAGTCTGCCCATTCGGGCAAGTCCGCCCATTTGGCCAAGTGGAATTCCGATCAGGGAAGCCTTTCACACATGCGTCCCTTTCCAGCAGAGCGCTATGCGATATATGAAATGGGGCGGGAAAACCTCGGACTGAAATTGACGACTTCGGTGAGGGAATTTCTCGGATTCTGCTAAGGGAATTCTTTCAAAACTGGATTTATGAATAAACACGGGGAATGGGGAGGAGGTCTCAGAACTATAAAATGGCTGATTTTAGTCGATTTAGCCTACATGAGCAAGCACGTGTGAGATCATTAAGAAAAAAAAAGAAGATTTTTTCACCATTTTTTTTACATGATATGAAATTATATATTAAAAAATCACGGTAATAAGTCTTTTCGAACCCCAGCACTCACTTCTCGCTGCTCGTGGATTTTTAGGTAATCCCGCTTTTCCTTTCAAAGAAAAGCCATTTTTTAAAAGAAAGCCTTCAACTCAAGTTTTCCGAGAAAAGCTAAAACGACCCCATTGTTCCGAAATACAAGGCAGCTTTGTCAACGCCATTAGAGGAAGCAAGGCATTCGTTATTAACACGGGCCTAATTAAGGTGACAAGGAGCGTGCCTTTCCTAAAAGAAACGGAGAACAGAATTCAATCTCTTAGATAATCATACAAAATGGCCGCTACAGCGCGGGCATCCAAGTAAAGAAGAAAATACTGCAGTCGGAACAGGCAGAAATAAGGGGGAAGGAGGCTTGTGATCTCGTCCATAAATATCACTAAGGGAAGAAAAAAATCAGTTCTCCCAGCTACACAATCCATATTCATGAGTCGATCAATAGTCGTATGGAAATGGGAAAGCATTTGTGTGTGCGCCAGTCGGCGGGTTTTGGAGTCCAGTGCACGGTGGCGGGAGGCCAGTCGTTACTCAGAGTTTGCGTTCAGACAGACCTGTTTTAAGACTAAGGCCGATCCGATCCTTGCCCCTGCTCTGCCCAGGGCCGTTTTAATCAGATCAGGATCCATTTACACTCGCTGCGAGGCCTGATTACGTTTCAAGGAACGTCCTCGGCATACTTATTACGAGAAATCCTGTAATTGATACGTCAGTGCTTATCTTTTTTTCCCCGAAGATTTTTTAACGAATAAGGTTGAATTTAAGTCTTGCTTTGGTAACAGGTGCAACTGTCGTTTTGGGCGAGATTGAACTCACTGCGAGTCGTGAAAAATCTTTTGCAATTTTCTTCGAAGTGAATACGGCAAAGCCCTATATTTATTCTTGAGTTAACATTTTTTTTCAGTACGAATTATTTGTTGAAATTTTTCTAAATGAATTGTTGGAAACTGACCACAGTCTTGCCTTGGGCAGTTCAGGGACTAGTTTTAGGTCACATACATCAGATGAATTTTTTCGTCGTTGAGTAAGCAAATATTCCTAGAGCGCTATAAAAACCGACCTTGTCAAAAGCCTGATGGTTCTTGCTTTGCGAGAATCGTTGGGATAAAAAAAAATGTACGGTATGGCCTAAAGAAAAGGGGAGGCTTTCTAACCGCACTAGCAAAGGGAAAAAATGGGGTTTGGGAATGTATTAAATTATCTGAAAACTTGTATTATGTTTTGAAGGGTATCTTTGTTTCCAAGCTATTAATGAAAACACAGCCGTTTGATTATCGGTAGACCATTACTTCAGGACTCAGAAATGTGAGATAAATAGGGGAAGAAGATAATAAAAGAATATCAAGATAATTACAAAATTGACTGAGGTCATACTTGGCCTTGCTTGGATTAAAAAGATAACATCCGTACGACCATGCAAAAAAGCATTGCCTGGTGGGAAAATCCGAACATCATTAGAGAAAAAAGTCAGTGATTCATACGTCTGCGGAAGCTCATTTCTAATGAGAGAGTACACTAACAGATCTCGCGGTCGGGAATCGATTTTCCAAACGAGTATAAACGCAGAGTTTGTTGATATTATGGCAGGCTGTGTTGCAGCCTCCAACGATACATTAGTACTCATACCCCACCCCCTTTTACCGTGCCGGCTAGCACACAAATTACAGGCCAGATAAGAGAGCCCCAACGCCGCTCAGGCCAGCGGTGCGCGTAAAGAGCGCAGCGCAGTGCGCACACAGCAGTACGACGTCAAACTGCATCTCTGGTGGTCCGCCACTATTCGCACGAGCAAAGCTACGACCATGGACAAGAGCCACGATACTCGACAGTCTTAAAGTGTCCCTTTCTTCTTCACTGCGCAAGACGTTGTTGTTTTTTTTTTATTTTTCTCGTCCCTCGTCATTTAGGGTGAGGTAAGTTCTCATATTGTGTATTCTGATTGAGAGATTGATTTCGGCACTGTTAGTGGCACTCCGCACAAAACCTTCTTTACGCAGAGTCAATTCCATTGATGGGCGCGCGCCGCAACGACGTAAAGTCCCTTCTTGGGGATGGCCAATCCTAAAAAAATGTTCCAAAACGGATCTCACCTTGTAGAGATTGAAAAATCTCGATCGATTTTTGGTGAATGACTATATGCAGGAAGTGAAAACGGTTAATTAAACAGTTTTAAGAGGCACTTCCCAGCTTCAGTTCTCTGATGCCGTTTTTTTCTATATTTTTTTTTTTTTGCTTCCAAACTATATTTTCAGGTTTTTCATTTTTTTCCAATTTTTCTCTTCCGTAGCAATTACATTTAGTTACATGAAAATTCTCATCGCATCATTACGCATGTTTTTATCGAGGGAAGATACTTGTACGAACATCTATTAACTAGGAATATCTCGAGAGATCCGCCCTTCAAAGATACCTCTTCAGCGTTTTATATTACTAAACATAAACTTAGCCCGTTATTACTAGGATAATTGTGTTATAGGAGCTTCAGCAACGGACTGCGACTACATCATTGCCATCACGGCGATCACGTCTTGCAACTGCAAAGCCTCTTTGCCGTTGTGTCGGGTACTTTCCCCCTACTTTCTCGAGTCCTGCGTCTCTGCTGTCTCTGTCCCTCCCCCGGAGCACCCTCTCTCAGTATCAGCCCCGCGCATACAAATAGCCTGTTTAAGGCTCGCTGGCTGCGGCCCGGCCGCTAGCTATGGCCCCGGCCGCGGCCCCGCTCGCTCCAAACAAAAGTAGCATACCAATTCCCCTAATATGGCGGTCCAGGACCTTAAGAGCACCCGGCTCTGCGAAAAAAAGGCGTTTGTTTCAATTTAATCGTAATCGTAAGCATCAACAATGTATATTTACATTCATTTGTGAGGCTCCACGCTGTAAACTTCGTCGTTCTACCACTGATCTTCTATATTTCATCCCCGTGAAGAGCGCAGCACCAACTACCGGAGGCATTAGACAATTATTTCTAACCTGTCCTAATCAATCATAACAGTCGCTTAACCTGAGAATGTTGGTTCAAGTCTCCTACTTATAAAATAAATTTTAATCGGTCTTTAAACAACTATAACAAATTTTTAAGTCATTGAAAAATATTATGTACCAGCTTTTTTTAAGTAATGTTTTATTTTTAAATCTTAATTTTGCCCTAGAAAGCTGTTTTTGAATCTTTAAAAAGAATAACATAAAATGTTCCAGAAAAAAGATCGATTTCAAAGCACTTTATTTGAATTGTTTTGATTTTGATGTCTCGGAGTACTTTCGCTTCCCACAAACCAATTACAAGTCCCTTATCACTGCAGTTATACGGTCTTTGAAAAGCTGTGTAAGGTTTCCAAGTTCAGCGTGACTGGGACTCGGCGAGAGTCGAAACCGGGACCCAACAACACGATAACCATAAAGTTGGTAGTCAAGTGACATTAGGCGACCACTCCCACAGCGTCGAGTCGGGCACTGCTTCGGCTCTGACTCGGCATAGTCCGCCTTGTAGCCTCGCCCAACGCTGCCTCAAGATGGCGCTGCGCAGCGCGACGCCGACCGTTGCATCGACGCGCGGGAAATCGATCTTCCGAGCGATAAAAGTTTGAAAGGTCGAATTCTTCACTTCTTGGGTGTGTGTTCCGCCTCACGTTGCTGACTGGAGTGGCAGTTGTGCGAGGCATAAACACTAAACCGATCCCTCCAAATAACAATCGACAAAAAAAGTGCAAATGCGTGTTTTAACAATCAATCAATTAAAGTTGGTCGATTTTTGGAACGTGCGCTTTTACTTGGTCGACTTTTGGAGTACACCCTTCCAAAAAAAGAATTGAAACCAGTACTGTATAAATTATTACTAATGTATTATTCATTTTTACAAAAATCCGAAAAGAGCTTGCAAAACAAGTAAAAAAGAATCACAGAGGAAAGAAACGGTCCAGCGATAAATGCCCCAAAACGTAGTATAATACCCAAAAGCAGATAATCGTTTGGAAAAGCGCGGGAATTAAGTAGCAATAAGCTCAAGGAAGCAAGATAACGCACTAGGCAGTGAGGGCAGGGTCCCGCAGCCACTAGTGTGTGCCTGGCCGCGTGGCGAACCGCGTGGCGAGGCGAACCACGAGGAGAGATTCGTCCTCTTGCCTCCCGCTTTATCTTCCAGGTGCATTTATACGGGTCTTTTACGAGCGCTCGTAAAATTTAC
>Ga0058701_10003209_pt1 | contig 12837 bp, 4 predicted proteins | sample AgamicOrMae_FD_97039 | JGI IMG/M metagenome (GOLD analysis project Ga0058701, IMG submission 97039) | Agave microbial communities from Guanajuato, Mexico - Or.Ma.e | ecosystem: Host-associated > Plants > Phyllosphere > Phylloplane/Leaf | place: Guanajuato, Mexico | collected 2012-06-04
GGGGCTGTTTTGCCCCCTAATTTAAGTTTTTTGCCGGGTTTGAAAGTTCCAAAAATTAAGTTAGGACGTTGACTTCAAGTCCTCAAATGCTCACGAAAATATGCGTCTGACCGTCCGAGTACTCCCCTTGTTAGCCCACGTTTGTGGGTCAAGAATTTTCACGTTTATCACGTAAAAAGTCCAGCGACTTTCACCCCTGCCTGTCCGCTGGCGCTCTTTGAGGGAACGTTTCGTATAAAATCAATAACTCGATGCAATGAGTTTATTTTTAAGTGCGTTTCTCCGTTGCAGGTTATCATGGGCGACCGGCCGGCTGCGGAGCGCGCTTGCAAGGACCCCAACCCCATCATAGACGGTCGTAAGGCCAACGTCAACCTAGCCATCCTCGGCGCCAAACCCCGAGGCAACGTAACACCAGGTAGGCAACCCGCTCAACCCACCACGCTAACTTAGCGAGTCTTGATTTCTTGGATTCCTGCACGCTTTTCCGACCTATTCATTTGCCGACGAGACGAGTGGGCACTGCATTCTACACAACGGTACTGCTTCCCTCCCTTCGACCCTTTCGACCCTTTCGGGCCACGTGCATAATTCAGACCCCCGCAAACTGCCGCTGGCCATACCCAACAGCTCTACAATTCTTTTTGTTGGTGGTCTGCGATTGATTCTCTAAAGGTCCCTAAGAATTCTGCCCGACCCGAAACGATCCAACGCAACTTCGGCTCGAACCCAAACTTCCAAGTTTATTCAATAATGTATTAAGAGGGCCTGCTCCTTTAAGTTTATAAGAGAGATTGTATTTTGCGCGTGAACGATTTATCAAAGTAGCTTCGACCTTTGATATAACGACGCTTCTTTTATTGACGGTGTTGCCATTCAACGACTGTTTGAGGTCGTCCCAGGAAATGATGAAACAGGATTTTACAAGAAATAAATAGTCGGTGATTCATTGGGGAGAATGACTGTACAAGATTATTTTGTACTTTTCTTACCTTGTTGCGGCTGGTTTAAGCTAAAAGTAGTCTTGGTGGGACGCGCCGAAGCTATGAAGCCGTCTGGAACAACGGAGAAAAATTGTCAACAAACACACAACACATAAACCGACCGAAAAGCACCCATGGGACGAACTGGAATGGCCAGGGGGGGGGGTCACCGCTGCTACCTTAATCGCTAGGTCTTGCCCGTTTTGTTCGTGCGCTATATATGGCTACTTTAATCGACAAAGAACGAATGCAACACGTGATTTAATACATCAAACCTAAACTCTAAACTTAAAAGAAACATTAGGCGAACCCAGGTACGCAAAACACGTTCGGTCGAGTGAGGCGTTCATTTCAGGATCCGGTAAAGTAACCCAACATCATCATGTGGCGTTTTGTAATTATTATTAGCAAACTTGAGAGCACCCTTCCACTAGAATGGACTCGTGCTTGCGGCTGTCCATAACTCTGTTAGCCTTTGATTGTGATTTCACCAAATTAAATTGTACCCTGCGCGTCATCGTCAGTAGCGAAATTAAGGCGGAGTTCAAGCTTGCTTCATCAAGGCTCCTTTTCGTGTAGACAAAGGCTCGAAGTAAAAGGTGCAATGTTCGGAAAAGCACCGCAGAATAATTGCAAATATAACCTATCTTGTAATATCACAAGACTCAGGAAAGTTGCTCAATTCTGATCATTATTTCCGAGCACGATCACGTAACTAATTTAAATACTTTCTCGCAAGATCTAACGACATGACAATGGCGATTAACCTCAAAAGACAACAAGAAGAATAAAAACAAGCAGAAGAGGTAGCGAAGATGTCGCCAGAATTATTTTGGTCGTCGCGTTGCGAATTGCCTTGGCTGTGGCCCAACATCGTTGTCCCCTGGTCTCTCCAACCCACAAAAAGATGATTGAAATAGGTGCTCATTTAACTCGAAACTAAGTCGAAATGAAAACAAAATGATTCAGGAAGCGTGCGAAATTAGCTGCGTTAACTGAGCTAAAAGGACGAGTGTCAAATAAGAAGCGTTTTATGGCGAGGACGTGTTTTGAGGGTTAACGCCTTGCGACCAACCCTTCCGCTGAAATGCCCCTTTCTCGGCCGCAATAACTGCGGAAGAGTTCGTCGAAAAAGAGGCTCAAGGAAGGGCAAGGAGCGTGAGTTGCTACTTAATGAACCTGCCGCGACGGTACCAAATATCATCGCCAGCAAACTTAGTTTTGTTTCCCAATGTACCAAAATTCACTCCAGTCGAAAAGCTGTTTCCCTGGGAAGTTACCGACCAGATCCACTTGTCTTTTAATCATCTAAACGTTACATTTCTGTACTCTATACTGACAACATATTAGCTTCGGTTTCAAAGTTTCGTTTGTCGTGTAGAATATAGCTGAAGACCTTACAGTAAACACTAACCCCTGTTTAACCTGTGTTTAAGGTGTGCGGGAGGTAGTCCCACACACCTATTTTGGTTATGAAGGTATAAGAGGGAGAGAGCGTAATTTGGTAAATTTTGAAGATAAACTTATCAACAACCATATCAATTAAAAGGTCTCGTCAAGAGCTCTTATTCATTGATATGGTCAATCATAAAGGTATCTTTAAAATAACCAGATTACGCTTTTTCCCTTTTTTACCGTCATACCTAAAACAGCGGTTAGTTTTTACTGTGCTAGCTCCAAACTAGTTTAATCCAATGGTAACAAGTAAAAGCCCTGAAAAAAAATCAGAATATTAAGCAATTGAACCATCAGACGAAGCCAGGTTAGAGGCTTAACTTAACCTAATCCAGACAAAACCTACGCTAAGTTAAGCTAGGCGTTTGATAAACAAGGCTAAAACCGTGATTTCGCTGGGAATGTTTTATTTAAGGGTCTGTTGAGCGAGGAATATTGGTTGAGGGTCGATGCAGTTTACGCGTAGCTCTTTGAACACTCAGCGTAAGAGGGTCAATTCGTCCACGATCAAATGGGTTGTGCGGAGCCGGGCTGCTTTGCGGCTCGAGAAGTGTACACCGCAGTAGCGTCTAGTGGGCGGTGGGCAAGAGGCAAACCTTGTTCCAAAAGGCCGCGCTGGCCGTCCAGCTATTATCGATTTGTTTTTATTTGATTCCCATGCGTTTTCGCCACTCAATCGATTCCGAGGCCCCACTACACATACACCACTCCTCAGTTAAACTGTTTACAGCTACAATACTTTCCGGACAGCAATTACAAACATTCATCGCCATCCGCTAGCTCTCTTTTTCCAACGAAATTTGCTTGCTTCTGACAGAACCTTTTTGTCAATGCTAATCGCCGAGCCGCGATCAATCCTACAAAAACCGTGTCATTTAATACCCTTATTCCGATTAAAATTGCTTATTCTAGGAACAAGCGCAGTAGCTTTGATAAGAGTTAATCTAAAAGATATAAAGATTGGCTTTGAATCGCCGGGGACAAAGTACGAGGAAATTTCACCTTCCCTGAAGATACCATACTTTACCGCTTGTCCGAGAATAGCGCTTTCCGACTTTTCAATAAACAGTATTTCTGTTGAAATCGCTAATTTTTTTGGGAGGTTGTTGCTTTATAAGAAAAGACACGTTGAGTATCAAAATCTTCACGCCACAAACAAAACCAGTAAGCTAATTCAGGATACTTTTATTAATATTCAGATTTGCGTTTTTAAATATTGAGTCAACAGATCTGTCGATTCTAAGGTTAAAAATCAGTTCGATAAGAAAAAAGTTGCCATATATTCTGTGAACGGTTAGTCCGACAAGGGTAACCCCAACCTCTTCACTGACTTTACTGCTCAGGAGGCATTCATGATTTGCCACGCTTTATTTTCGTTCATGGAAGTTTGACCGCTGATTACAGCAGAACGGACCGACTGCAAGCCGGACTATACATGACCATTCAGGACTGTGATTTTGTGACGAACACGTGATTTTGCTGGACAGAGAGTCGACCTTCGTGTCAAGACGTAGGATCCGTTGACGTGGTTTGGATGGTGATTGGATTAAGGAGATTCTGCCGGGTGAAAACAGGATTTCGTAAATCCCAAATCGTTGTTATTAAACCTTATCCCGAATCGCTAAAAGTTGATTTGCTGGGTTGAAATGAGCATCTTCTTTTCCTGACCGAGTTGTGTTCCAAATACCACAGTTAATCAGTTGCGGAAACTATCCATCTAGGTCGCTCATCACTGTGTACATTCACCGTCAAAACGCAGTTATAATTACGTGAGATTCAGCCGGAGATATGGGCGTAAACGGTTGGTAAACATGATGCAAGTATTGAAATTTGACGTCGATTCGATTGTTATCGGAAAGTTAAAATTAACCCGTGTCCTTCGCAGGCCAGAAAACAATCCATTACGGAGGGCAAAGGATGGTCGAGACAGGACGAGTCCTTGCCCAACTTGTCCACCGCATTCATTTTTAAGGGGGCGCTGCGAGAATAAAGAAGTGCCAAGGCAGTTTAAGGGTCATTTCCCATTTAGTCATTATTGAAGGAGACCAACTTTTTATAGAGACTCTGTGAACGGCTTCGAGCCGTCTCTTCTCCCAGAGCAGCTCTCCGCAATAAGACGCCTTCGGGTCTTGGGTCGGCGCCAATCTTCTTATGGATATTCATACTTCAAAAAGATCGGTTCATGACTAAATCAAGTCCCTCAATGCCCCACGCGTTTAAATAGGTTCGTCATGTCGATCCAAATTAATCTTTGAATCTTGAAACATTCCAGAAAATTGGTGGAGGCAAGTTAAGGTATCTTGTTAGTGGAAGCTTTTCAGAGGCAGTCCTGATTTCCAAGAGCAGTTTACGCTGAATCCCATTGCTTTAAAAACATGTTTTAAAAAACTGTCTGATTATTTATGATTCGTGCGGAAAGTTGACAAGTAACTCCTTCAAGCCGAAAATGCGATTATGAAAAATCTTTATCCAAAGCGGTGGGATTCTTCGGAATGAAGGCGGAATAAAGATGAAGATGATAAATGCATCGCAGTTGGCAAGCATTTAGAAAGCCCGTTTATTTGACGGGAAAGAATTAGTTTTGGGGGCGCAGGTTTTTCACGAGACGGGCAATTTTTGTATTGAGGTCGTCGTTAAAATAGTTGCGATGGCGATGTATCATTCACGTGCTGGTGTTAAAGTGACGGAACAAAACACGGCAATGTGCTCCCGCGACATCAGAAATAGAATTAAAGGAGGAAACTAAAGAATAATGATTGACGGCGGAGGTTTCACAAAGTTATTTTTAACGAATAGAAAAGGGGCTCATTCTGCGGAACCTTCATTCCACTCTTATTCGTATGCTTAAAAAGTATCGAGTGCTCTCTTACTCAGCTTTAAAGATTGATTTTGACACCTATTTGATCCACCCTGGTACAACTTTCCAACCATCATGAGAATAAACGTAGTTTAACTAACGTTCGGTTCTGTGTCTTCACATTTGCTTCGGTTTGGCGAAGAAATGAATTCAGTTTCAGGCCGTGAAAAGGCAGGAAAGAAAGGCGAGGAAAGAAAAAAAAGGTGAAGAAAGGGAAGGAAAGGAGGTGGTTGAAGAAGGTGAAAAGAGGTGGAAAATTTACCCTTCCAAACGTAGCACCCCACTTATGTTGTCTTCCGCTCAATGGAGACACCTTCGTTATCTGAACTCGTGAAGCCGTTTCTCAAGAAACCACATCTATTTCTGAGGAGTTGAGGTTATGTCGGTACCGGCATTTTCGTACCCATTCGTCACTCGTTCGATGAAGGACCTTAGACACACCCGTATTAGTAGGCCGTGGATCGATGCAATGTCGTGATTTCTCATTGGTTTGAAGGGAGGAGAGGGGGGAAGGCGTAGGAGAATTCCATAAAGGAAACCAGGAGTCGAAGCGGCCCTCGGAACCTTTGTGCCAAGGATCGAATCGAGCCGAACAAGCCGAGCGGCCGGCCGAACATAGGCTGAGTCGTCCACGACCTCCATCGATTCATGATGCATTCCAGGCTTTCAGTTCGCTTCGGAGGCGCCATTTCCTCTCCGAAAAGACATTAAAAGGTAATTCACTGTAAATAGATCCGCACTATTCAACGACTGGATCGCTCAAGCTCTTACGCTATACTTCCGTTTAGCATAATAATTGGAGAGATCTTAAAGCTAGCACACTTTAGATTCGAGAAGTTGCATTGTCTACCGCCCTGTGTATTAGGCTAGGTTTCGTTTGTATGAGGAGCGAGGCACATGAACCTAAATTGTAGGTTAAGCCTAATGCCGTGAACTTCACGTTGGCTGTAATGCCGCTTCCGAATTCGCACTGAGGTCTATCTTTTGTATGCAAATATACATCAGATTTCCATCTAAAAACCTGTTTTTACAATCCTGGTCACTGGACCAAACAGTGCTTAAAAACGTGAACCAATATTCGGAAACCATCAAAATTTTTGCAAACAACAAAGCAATGTTTCGAAAAGCTAAAAAGATTTGCTTGGAAAAAAGTCACTGTGCGCAATAGTTTTGCGTTTTTCAATTATTTTATCATTTTTAATTCACGTAGATTTTCGTAAAATTTTGAGATATTTTTACTTTGCAAAGTGAATGCGCAAGGTTATTTATTTCAGGTTGTATTCCATAATTTATTAAGCTGCAACGCTAGTCATTTGTTTGAGGGAACAAATTGTGGTTTATTCCTGTCGCCGGCATGCAAACGTGATTTGTATGTGGTAGCGTTTTGAAACCACTCCGAAATGGAATCTCGACAACCTGTTGATTGAACCTAAACAACGAGCTACGCTACCAGCGCGCCGGTTACCCCTGCCAAAGCCGGCGTAGGCAGCCATTTCTACATCGACGTATTCCGGGCGGTCTGCCGACTCCCTCTGGGGAAAGGCAAGTCGTAAAGATGACTCATTTAAAGAGTTAGGGTCCAATAAACACTTCCTGGTATTTCGTTCGGAGGGGGTCCCTTGAATGGGACAGCTCTCAGATGGAACAGTCACGTTTTGGTACGGGATAATATTATAGACCTAACCCCAATATTATTTTGCGGCTTAGGAATTGAGCTCTCAACCACAAAAACTATACGTCACCTAAATAAATTTTCTTCGTCTACGTTAGTTTTGTCTCTCACGAGTACCACGAAATCAAAACTCATATACGACTTAGAACTTAGGTGATTTTCCCGTATGCGATAATCAGTTTTGTTCCGATGTCTTAAATTTTGAAGCAGACCTCCTCCGGCGGTTTTGATGTAGTAGAGTGACTCCATTCAGGGAGGGTTCTCACCACGTTAGACGTTACGGAGAAGTCTTCGTGACGCACGTGTAAATAGGGTACTGACTCATTCCCAACCCTTCATCTGCAACTCACTCAACCTTATGAATCACATTTCCAAACCGGGCTACCCAAAGCAAAAGATATGAATATTTTATACGAGACGCTCTTTCAAGCCAAATCTCATCCGGTGATTGTGCAAATTTCCCAGACAGTAGACTTGATTTGTATTTTCGGATGTATTTGGACAACCACTGGATTCGATTGGTGTACCATTAAGTCTGGCAGTGTATCGAAACAATTGCCGGTAATAAAACACGTAAAAAAAGCGATTTTTCATTTGCGCCACGCGGCGCATTGTCGCGTGCGTCGAAGCAATCCAGATAATGGCGATTGAGACATTTCCAATATCTTGGTTGGTGATACCAGAACGGAAATACCTGGTCTCCGTCTCGAGGTATTTGTTACTTTTTCCTGTGTTTGTTTCTCGTTTCCCGCCTTTCATTGATTCACTTTTATTTATAAGCATATTTGAATATGTCCCGCGAATATAGGTATCTAGTCGGAAGTGAGTAGTTTCGTTGACTTGTTTCGAATGGAGACGTTGATTCCGCGAGATTTGTAGCTTGTCTCATCATTCTTCTTTCCCACCTTCATTTTTCCTTCCCCTGTCACCCTATCCATACCTCCCCTCATTTCCCACCCATGTGTTTCCTTTCATGTCGCCCTGTCCTTTTCTCCCCACCTTTCCCGCCGTTATCTTTCCTTCCCCTATGTCGTCCTGTTCTTCCCCTTCATCCTTCCCCAACTTCCTCTTTCCTTCCCATGTCGCCCTGTCCTTTTCTCCCCTCCTTCCCCACCGTTATCTTTCCTTACCCTATGTCACCCTGTTCTTCCCCTCCATCCTTCCCCAACTTCCTCTTTCCTTCTCATGCCCCCTTCCGTCCCCCTCCGTCCCCTTCCCCTGCTGAATGCGGTGACGTGGCAAGCAAGTGGGTGCTGATTGTACTGTTGAAACAAAGTGATTCTGATCGTGGCGTGGGGTGTTAGGGGGGGGGCCTTGCTTGCGTGCGTACAATCACCGGCGTCTGACTCAAGGGGGACAAGTGTTTTAACTCGATTGTCGGTTTTTACGGGGGTTCGTTTCGAGCCGTCATAAAATGAAATTTGATCATTTGTACGGGAATAACAGCAACATCGTGATTCGTCGAAGTAAGTGTGGGATTTTTCGAGATTGGCCTATTCAATACTTATTCGACATTAATATAGCAAAGCGAATGCAGCAGCCTTCAAATTTCACCGCAAGCCTTCCTTTTTTTTTGCGCCGCAGTGTTGACGCTGGTCGTTCCGTATTTAAGCTTCGCTCTCAAGGAGGAACGCGGAGCCAATAAACGATCCGCAAGTTGTAACTGTTCGATAACGTGTCTTGGTGCGCACCGCGGATTCCGACGAAAAGTTCATTGACGGCGGGGCATACAGGGTACGCGTCCACAAGTCTTCTGCGACTCGGAACCAAACCCGACTGCTGACTAACTTATCTCGTTATCTTGGTATTGAGGGAGATTCGCTGAAATCCTTCGGATTTCGTTCCGAAGAAACAAGGTAACAACACAGAGCGTAACGTGCCGTTAACGCCGTGAAATTCGATTATTGGTTTAGGAAAACTGGTGAAGTATCGCATTTTGACCCTTACAAATTCTTTTTCCCGATATTTTTGTACAGAAAACTACGCGTAAAATTTTATGATGCGGTATTTTTGAGTTGCTTGGAAAAAGGACTATGTTACGAGTACTTAGGAACTTTTTAAGTGGAGGCGCCTTTTAATGAAGGGCAGATACGCCCTCCACTGCTGTGGTTTAACGAGGGGAAGGGAGGGGAAGACTGTCTTCGGCGGTAAGACATCTATTTGTGGCATCGTCAACCAAGCCAAGAATGTACCCCTTTCCGTCGGCCAGAAAGAGAGGGAAACAGCGACGATGCCGCTATCTCCGTTCAACCTGGAGTACTGCTCTCAAAAACCTTTACAGAGGAACAAGATTTGACACTCCCACTGCCTTCTAAGATTTGGAGAGCCCCTCTAAAATATCTTAGGAAACACGAAAATTATTCGTGGATAGGTTCCTTAGACGATAAAGGGTTGGCGTGTAATGCGAGTGGAGTGCGTGTCAGCAGTATAGCAAGTGCATTCTGCGTTGCTCAACACATTCACACTATAAATTTTAAGGGATAAATTGTCAATTTTTTATGATCCACCTTCTTAACCAGCGGGTTTGAACATCGGGTTGAAGATCACCAGGGCGGAACGTAGACTGAAGGCATCTAACCTTTAGGGCTGAGAAAGCACTCTAAATTTGAATCAGTGAGAGTCTGATCTGTGAGGATCCACTGAATCTCAGAGACTCTCACTGATTCAAATTCACTGTGTCTATGTCTTCCCTAATCAAAGTAAGCGGAGCTTCGATCGACTTTTTTCGATCAAACGAAAGCTGCAAATCCAAGAATATGCGTGTAACCTCTGACCTTGCACATTGCATGGCAATCGCGATTTTGTGATTCCTTCTTAGCTCCGATTTTTAAGCTACCCTAAATTTTGAAAGAAAGGAACGGGTGATTAAGAGAGCTGCAAGCTCGATATCTGCCCTTTCTCAATGGTACAGTAATCGTGGACGTAAAAGAAGTCTTAGAGAACAATGGCTGTGTGAACAATGGGATCGAACTGGGAAGAGTTAACGTATGGCATCGTCGTGTGTTGAGCTCTCTTTATAACGCCTCCGTCTGTAGGGACATCTACGGCTTCATTAGATAGGAAGGGAGGTTTTTAGGGAGGGGGACACTTCCGGTTCGGCGTCGGAAGGGAGATTTGTTGTTGGTCGACATTCAATCCCTGCGTGCTGCGTTTTGCTGTCAACTACTGACACAAACAAATACACCACAGACCGCAAGTCAGCGCGGGCTCCGTGGATGAAGTGCGGGCCCACAAATCGTGTGAAGGGGCCCAGGAGGACGATCTTCCAAGGTTTATTTAAAGGTGGAATTAGCGACTTATTTCGTTCCACCATTCATCGCCAAGAAAAGGGAGAGGGCAACCTTTGTAAGGTAACCTCTCTGACGTAGTTATATCGTAGATTCTAAAATCGTAAATGAGAGGTTCGACAAAGATATGGATGATATAGAGGTGATCCTACCTCAAAACTGAGTGTTTGTATTCCGAATGGGCTCAGATAAAATATCAGTACTTATGGATGCTTGCGCATGTCCTCAGACATGCTTCTATTCGTACCAGTGGAAATGGTTCTCACGAACAGACGATTTGCGGATATTGGGGCAAATATGTCCCAAATAGTGGATATGTTGAGGGATATCTTTCGGGATAGAGAAAATCGATCCCGCAAGTACCCTCTGTAGTCCGTAAAGCGTGCCAGTTTGCGGTCATACGAAGTCTTGTGAATTGGTTGGGGCATATTTTTTGTGCCTGGAAGTGAACAAAGGGAAATTGCGTTCGAGGGACGGGAAGTACCCTAAGTGCACCAGCTCCGGGAAGGATGAATGAATACCTAGGCCATCCTAAATCGTGTAATGGGATTTTTCCTGACAGAATTCTTTTCGGTGGCTATTAGGTTATTCAGGCCTCTCTCAGGTGGAGAACGAATACCAAAATGAGTCACTGATTGTGAGACCAAAAGCTCATACATCTGAACGGAAAATGCACGTCTTCGAAGAGAATCTTCTTCATGTGTAACGAATGTATACGTTTCTAACATATCTCTTTTCGTTTTTTTCAGGATTCACTTTCCCTGGTATAAGGGCCACAGGCTACCCGTCAGTGCTTCCAAGCCAGTATGGGTAAGCGTTTTTAACTTTCCACGCCTACGTTCGTCTAAGTAAGCTGCGTATACTAAGTCGACATCTAAAATTCACTGATCATCGACAGTGTTCTGACCCTCTCTGACTGAATTCTGCTCCTCTGAGCGAGTTACGCCACTCACGTTATGACCGTTTTAGTCCATTTTAATGTTCGGGAAAAGTGATTCATTCTCCCTCCAGAGCCGCCCGTGTTAAGGCGCCTTGTGCTATCCACGCCCTCTGTCGGCTGGGAGCTAGAACTAGGGCGCGATTCAACCCCGGTTGCTCGGTCGGCGTTGCATCACAGTCGTTTCGCAGATGCTTCAGCAACGACCCCCTTAAAGTTCCTAACTTTTCATGTTTTTGTGGATCGATGAAGCCGCCAGCGTTGTTTATTTATTTTTTTATATTTTTTTTCTTCAATCGCCTGCAATTTCGTAGATTTAGCTTCTAGGAATTCATCAACTAAAGAATGTTGGACTTGTGAGAGGTTTTCAAAGAAAAGCAACTTCGATTATTAATTTCGTAACAATAGAGTAGGTTGTGAAAAGAAAGGCCGACCTCTCAAAAAGGACGGTCTCAAGGTCTGCGTGTTGCCAACAGAAAATTAAAATTGACTTGCAGTACATTCTGTTTACTTAATAGGCCTATTTTTAGAAGTTCTCACATTTGCCTTTCAGGCAATATTGAATATTAGTACCTGAGGAGTGTTTGCAAGCCTGTAGAGTCACCTCGCGACTGTACATAAAACAAGAAAATGGCGTTACGTAGAACCACCAGGTGGCAGCACACTCGCGTCCAAGTCGCGACTTGTTTAGTGCGATTTACAAAGAGAGGGGCCGCAGAGAGACTTCTATGATCAGTGAAAACCCAGCTGGCAGAACCGGGGTTAATTGTTTCAGTGAATATGACTGGCTCTCAGTGACGTAATGTCCTCTTTCCAGATAAAATTTAACGTCGGAGAAGATGTTCCGTTAGCAGTGACAAGGGATCATGTTCGTGTAAATCGGGCAAGCTTGTGTTGGAGTGCTAATGTTTTGGAGTTTATCATTTTTTCTTTAATTTTTTTCCGTTGGTAATAACATAAGATTTTTTCTTTGCACGGTGATGCTCTTTTTTATTTATTTTTTTGAGTGTGAAGGGAGTGCTGACTGCAAGGTGTATGGTCATGATTGCACTCTTTTTTTCCTCGTTTATTCACACGACTTAAGCCAAGTCGCCCCATTTACGAGTCCAATTTCTTCAGTCGTTCTTGAGTTGACTGCTATAGCGAATACCGATCGAACTATCTTGACGCAGCTTACCTTGAAACTGCATTTTTTTTGAGAGCTATAGATAGGTTCCTTTCTGTCGTCCGTGCCTTAATGTTCTCAGATCTTCCTCTCTCGGGTAAGTAGGTCAAATCCGTATTGTGGTTCGTTTTCGGGGTTATCAAAAGCGGCATCAATTAAAACACCTCGGCGAACCCTTTTGTTTAATTTGGCTATTGATACCTATTTTTTTAAAAAATTGTCGTTATACATATAAGGCAATCTATATTATAATATCTAATCATATTATTAGGAGGAATTTGAAAAGTAACCCTAAATTCCCTTCAAAAACAACAAAAAAAAACAGGAGTTCCGAACCTAAATAAAAGCAACTCACAGTTAAAAAGATTTTAACTTTAATATGCTGGAAAAAACGCACTAGACGCGTTTGCAGAAAACTGAGAAAGAAAATAGCTTTAAGCAAAACGTAAGGGAAGATTGAGGAAAGAAAGAGTGCATGGGA
>Ga0058701_10003210_pt1 | contig 12837 bp, 8 predicted proteins | sample AgamicOrMae_FD_97039 | JGI IMG/M metagenome (GOLD analysis project Ga0058701, IMG submission 97039) | Agave microbial communities from Guanajuato, Mexico - Or.Ma.e | ecosystem: Host-associated > Plants > Phyllosphere > Phylloplane/Leaf | place: Guanajuato, Mexico | collected 2012-06-04
GTTTCTGAAAATGTAGATGATAGTAGTTAGCCAGGTTGGGTCGGTAATATATTGAGAGCCCAAAGATTACCTTTATTGGTGCAATTGGTGATTTTGCGACTTAATGTGCTTTGAAAAATATCTCTCTTATCTGAGCCACGTAAGTGACTGAAAATGAACTGTGTGTGTTCTGTGGCCGACAAGGCACACCAAATTATGTATCAATAATAACCTGCAATTATAAAACTCTAAACCTGGGAATCTCTAATACCTATCTCACCCTGCAATTCTCGCGGTTGGGCGCGTTGGTTAGTCGGCCAAGAAACCGACACCCCCAACAACTACTTGTCCTACCTTTTGAGTTTTAGGCATTCAAAGATAGCAAGAATTACGTGGCGTTGGGCGTGCATTACAATATTGAAGTTTCTCGAAAAAAAAAAATTCCTTCGATAAGTTTGTTTAAAAAATGTTCCCTGTGATTGATCGAATTAAGATGAAAAAAATCAGACAAGAAAATATAAATAAATAAAAAATGAAAAAATCTTATCGTCGTTTGAGAAAAATTGTTGATAAAAACTTCTAAAAACAGCACAAGTTTTTTAAAAAGAAAAATGGGTCAAATCAGCAATGGCAAAAATTCAAAACCACAAAATATTGTCTTAACTAACCTTGATAGTTTTTGTCAAATGTTAGTTTTTCGTGAGAGCCACTCATCACATATACGAAAAAAGATTTATACCGTCTTAAATCAAAAAAGCTACTATTAATGACAAATACGAAATATATGCCTTTGCTGTTACGTTGAAAAAAAATATCGTTTCAAGTCTTTTTTTCGTAAATGTCTTAATTAATAGTGTAGTTTATTGTTTTAATGCTGTATAAGTCTTTATCTGTATGTGTGTTGATGCGTCTTCTTTTTCGTGCTTTTCAGATTTTCAAACACCGTTTTGTCATTTTTATGGTGAATTTGTTATTGAATTTGACTAGCTAAGTAGACGAAATATCACCTGACCAACGTAGTTGTTGGTTGCTAATCCTAATATCTCAGAGAAAGGTTGAAGAGAGATTGTCACAGCGACGAAGATTCTCCACTAGAGAATCCAGCCTTTACCACTGAGAGTGAAGGTTTTAATAAAAGATATCCGAGTCGACGCGAGAACAAGCCCATAGACTATTAATATTCATCCAGGCGTCAATTGTCACCGCAACGGGCGATGCCTCATTCATGCCTCCTGAAATTAACAAAAGGTTTCAAAGAAAGTGACAAGGAGCGCTGAAACACACCGCCGCCCCGCTTACAGATCTTTTTTTTTCTGTCTATTTGGTCGAGTGAAAAGCATTCTCGAGAGGTAAACTTGTTCAATGAGCAAGGATAAGTCCGGCATTTGTTCTCCTGCGGGCACTCAGACAACCCCAATTAAACAACGCCCTCTAAAATATACATCCGTGTACATCGGAGTACCTGTTACCTCAAATGTAACGCAAGAAGCATGTACCGCGGGTGTTTTATTTAAGTTTATTGGTAAATAAATCACCATGCTAGTCGCACGCAAAAGAATCTTATACAGTTCTTCCATCGCTAAAATGAATTATTCTCTCAGGAGAGGCATGGGACCTCTATCATGGAGAGATCTCCAATATGCACTACCTGATTAAGATTGGCGTTACTAATAAACTAAATACTGTAAGTTTGCAAAGTGGCGGTATTTTCCGATCTTTTTTTCCTGGTACTTTTAGTCTAACTTCTAAAGGTATAGAGTTTGACTTTTGATTTTTAACCCCGTTCAACATTTTACTACAAGATTAACGACAAAACACTGTGTAGGTTAGGTTAACCCTGGATAAGTTAGGTCACTTGTCTTTTGGCTTATTTCGCTACCGCTGCACTCGGGTATCTTTTCTAGGATAAAACCAGTTACTTCTAGGCGGCAGTAAGTGAATTCGAGAAGTAAGCAGCAGCTACTACGATCGGCGACTATTGGATTTGTTTATCTTATAAGTAAGGTTACGTGCCTGGTGCTTAGCTGCAATCGGCTCGGTGACGAATTGTTAACACAGAAATATTTTACTTTTCAAACTTCGGCGTTCGGTTTAGAGGGACGTGAAAAACGAACCATTTTCCGCAGATAAACGTAGTACTCATTGGGTTACGATATGTTTTAATTAGATTACGAGGTAGTAAGTAGGGCTATGACAGTTCTGGCCCACCACCTACCCTAACTTAGCCTAGGTTTATTTTGCATCCCTAAACTAACTTAGCCTTGGTTAGGTTGCAGAATAAACCTAGGCTAAGTTAGGTTAGGTTGCAAATAAACCTAGGCTAAGTTAGGTTAGATTGCAAAATAAACCTAGGCTAAGTTAGGTTAGGTGATGGGCCAGAACTGTCATAGCCCTATATACTCGAGCTGTAACGAGATACTGTATCTTCAACATGAAATACCTTCAGGAGATATCTTCTACAAGAAGTATTCCTGAAGTGGCATCCGTCGCAACAGTGGAAGATAAAAAATCGTGTTGTTCTTCCCAAACGTCGTTCCATGCTGTGTCTCAACCAAGAGCTTACTTATGCCCCAGTGAAACATCTGTGTCAGTTAATTTTTCCGTCCAAGTAAATATGAGACGCTGGTCACGTTTAGTTAACCTAACCTAAACAGCCCAATAAATCCCGGAGGTCACGTGACCGAGGACGCGGTGGGGGTGCTAACCCAGCATACCGCCCTTTCTGACAAATGCCCCGCGAAATTGGCTGAGGATATTATTTCTTGTCGTTATCATTTTTCCTCTTCCTTCGGACATTAATCTACCCCTCAGAGTGATCTTCAAGCCGCTATGCTCCTTTGTGTACCCTGAAATACTTTCCACGGAATACTTTGGCAGCAAAGTCATACTTTGGCAGGAAATCCATTCCGGTGATATGACATGTTCTCTGATGAAGCAACGTTCCCATGGCAAGGGTCACCAGTGGCGCCTCTCTACTTTTCAGGGCTCTAGATCACAGTAACTAGGAGACAATGTTAAAAAATGCGTTAAAATGTAAAATCTATGGGTCTTAGCCTGAAAATTTTATAATAGATAATTCTGTTTAATTTTATTTCCAACATCAAAGAACTCCGGTTGCTGGATTTTTCATGGCAACTTTCCAAAATGGGACTTATTACGACGTTCTCTACCCAATAAATTACGGCATTCAAAACTTACAGACAAGGTCTGTTTCGTTGACCTTCTCTAATGAGTCATTACGATACTTTTAAAAAAACAGAGTTTCTGCCATGAAAACTTGTGTGACAGTTGCGCGTCCAAACACTTTCCAGAATGCCTGTCCATAAGAATATCTCGAAGAGCCTTCAAACATATCCGAGTGTCCTTTTGTTTCCGCCACATGGATGACTTCAGTTAAAATGTTCCCAAGTCGGGAGAAAGTGGGAATAAAACTGAAAAACACTAGGAGAGGAAAAACGGCCAAGTTTGACAAGCTAGACGTCTCATCGAGCGGAAGTTTTGTTGTAGGCTCATCCGGCGGCGAGGCGAGATATTCGTCACAGAAGAACTTGGCTTCTCCGACCGAAAGTGGCCAGGACCTCTGCTCAGGCACTTCTCGCTACAATGCTAACTTGCCACTCTAAAAGCTTGCTGCGGCGTATGGCGCCCGTGGGCGTGGCGGGACGCCTGCTCTCGCGCCACTTTTTCATTTCCTTGGCGAAACCCGCACTTTGCTACATCGTTTTTCGTTCCTACGTCACGTGACTTTGGGAAGGTGGACTTAATGGAAGTGGACAAGAAAATCGTGCCAGAGCTGCAATCTAGGGATGCCTTTAAACTGATTTTGGAGCAGAAAATCAAGCTGTTATACTAATTGGTAAATTCACCAAAGAGTTGTTTTACCGATTGGTAGTCGTCATTAATGACTTAAACTGTCATGAGTGGCTGTTTGTCATTGTCATGTGCCATGATTGGCTATTTTGAGACGAATTAAAGAGAGATTTTAAACGATTTATTGATAATTCTGAATTTTTATCTACGTTAAAAGTTATCTTTTTTTTTCTACGCGTCAAATAAGTAAGGAAAATGGTGAAAAATCATAAAAGCTTCATTTTTGTTTAACCATACAAACATGTACCTAAAAAATAGACTTATCGTCAGCAATAAAAGCAAAAGATAATCCTCAAAAATTTATATTTCCAAAGTCGATTCGAAACCTCCATGGAAGACTCGATCAGTTCTCAAACCCCAGTTTTAAACTATACTAGTTCGACGAGCGTTCAAAATATTGTTTTACGTTGCGGATACCTATTTAATTATTCGTCTGAAATGAATGACAATGACGGGACATTTTTCCTGGCACCCGGTATATGTCCTCCATCATTTCTTATTTAAATTACGCGAAAAACAATCAAATGGTAAGAGTTGAATAGGCGGATCTTGCACGCTCTCGAAACTGGTCTGCTTTAGATTTCAGCTTGTAAAACTGATCGAGTCTTCTATGGTGGTGCTGAATTAAAGTGAGCACAAATTTATATGAGTTTTGGACAATGCGAGTCAGCAAGCTAGAGGGCTTACACAGAGTACGTGTTCGATCAAACTATTCTTGGCGATCTCTTATTTGAGATGAAATCAAAATCTACGCTACTGGATAGACGCCTAACTGCATCATTAATCGAAACGCGTCTTTTGCCAAATTATCTTTTTTAGGTTTGTCTTGGATGTAGTAAGTTTACCTGACCTACCTAACACGCATTCTGAAATCTCTGATTACCTGACTAAACTAGTTTAGACATTATTGTCAGAGTAAACCTATTCGTATATTCTTCATCTAAACTGATATTTTGCATTTAGTACTGGTTGCTATAAGTTATTCTCGACTTTTTTTCGAAAAATTATTCATTTAACTACTTTGAACTTTGAATTAACTTTTAGAGCGAATTTTTTGTTTGTTCAACAAAAATATGAGCGTGGAGATATAAGACTTCAACACCTATGAAAGAATTTGTTCTTTCCGGAAAAATTTAACTGCGTGTGACACACTGAAGAGGCTGACGAAGCGGGCACTCAGCGAAGGGCTAATTACCCAAACAGTCCTAATTAATCAGCGGATCGCAGGATATCGCAAATGTTTGAATCTAGCTGCAAAGTACAGTAGTTATGCAAATGAGTCCAGCTTTTTTTAAATGTCGCTTACAATTGTGTTGGCAACACATTTAAAAAATACTTGATTAGCGTAAATCGTAAAGCTAACTTAACTTACATAAAAAAAGCATTAGTATTACGGAGGCGATATTTTTGAACACATAGAAAACGATGCGGATTCAACTAAAAAGGCCTAAGTGAAAACACTGACTAACAATTTGAAAGGCAGTTGACAAATCCGTAACTCACTGTTCTTCTACCGAAATGGCCTCTCACAAGTGTTGTCCACACAGTAATTTTTTTTCGGCCCTGTATATACCTGTTTTGGGTGGAAAGTTAAAACGGGACAAGAGCGTAATTACGATCTCTTTAAAAATAAACTTTTACCCACTAACAACACTGTAAACCCGTGGGGTGAATTTTGTTGCGTATGAATTTCAACGATGATTTTGTATGCTCTCCATAGATTACTGAATGAAGACTAGAGCCAAGTTTGGTTGTATTGAAAATTAACCAAAATATGCTCTTTCTCAGTTTTACCTTCATACCCAAAACAGGTATAGGACTACTTAAAACAGCATTATTTATTTACTACCTAAAAATAAAAAGGCATGTTGCGGAGCAGCAGGTCATAGAACTAAATCGGATAGTATAGAGGGTTATAAAGTTACCCAAGGCTTTCGTCGACAACGCTGTAATGATTTATTACACCTATAATGCTATTAGACGAGGAAGTACCCAGGTAACTCCGTACAGCACTTACGAGGTAAGCTCTTACGACGAAATCTCTGGAAGTACACGGCTGAGGACCCAGCGAACCCCCACCCCCATCCATGCAGCGTCATGCCGCCGGAGGTACCAATTAATAAAGCTTATCCAATGATTCCATTAATCTTTCAGAACTCGAATTTCAGCAACCCGACTCCTCTGAAACTTAGTCTCAACGCTTGTGTATTGAATACCTCAAAGTCCCCTGAAATGTTAGATATCCGCCTTACTTGGAAATGAGCTCATTACCGTGCTAAGGCTTACAAACCCATTCCGATGCCTTTACTGGGAACTTTAAATGTTGTACTTTGTAGCAATAAGACCTTTTCGTTAGACGAACAAAAAGCTTCATGGTGCTTATTTCTCAGAGTTAATGTTTCAAGAAGTAAGCGGCTTAGTGACGGCTGAAAATGACCGGAGTAGTGACGAAGCGAGGCACAGGGCAACTAATGTATATCAAACATAGTCGTGCGTAGTTTATATTCAAGATGAAGTTAACGTTTAATAAGGGTTCAAGACAATGACAGATAAAAAATGCGATCTTTAAAACTTACAGGGTTCAACCTCAATTCTTTTAGGTATGAAGGTAAAAAAGATGAATTTCGTGATTTTGAAAGATATCCCTATGAATAACCATATCAATGGAGAGCTCTTGACAAGACCTTTTCATTGATATGGTTTATCTCAAAAATGACCAAATTACCCTCTTCCCATATAACTTCATAACCAAAACAGGGAGTGGGACTACCTGAAGCAGGTCTATATATGGTCTTATATATCAAAATTCAGAAGCATTCTATTTTAACTCAATTTCGAGAAACATACATCATGTTTCTTTATCAGCCCCTAATGTGCATGGATATGGATATACCTACGATATAAACGACTACCGGGGCTAAAGAATCTATGCAAAGTCTACGTTAATATCCCCGCCGAAAAATCCATACTTAAAAATACTCGAATGGACATCTATGGTTCATGAATATAGCATAGAAACGTGAATATCAATTTGTATATTATCAAGAAATGGATAATTAAGCAGGGATATTACATGGACACCTCAACCCGGATATTTGAAGGTTATTGGCATTATGTTCCCATGCACGCAACGGGCAGTTTTCTTAATCAGTTATAAACTATTTTATGGAGGATCAGGGAAAGGAATAGCGTGTAAGCTTTTGGGTGTATTTTTCCCATGTTGCTCCTTTTCAAGATGTCTCGCTTCTCCTTCCATTCTGAGTACCCATCAAGGATCCCATCCGGTACCCGCGTAGGGTACCTATCTCTGCGCCTTGGAAACAACTAAACTCTTTTATTCGCCGCAACAATCTTCTCTCTTCCAATGAACTTTGACTTCACTCGCTGTAAAGCAGAGCGTTAAACTAACACTCCTTTTTTATGTACGCGAATAACATTTCGGTACAAATGTAAACTGAAACGTTCATAAACAGTAGGATTCGCGCTTTACGGCCCAGCCTGCCGCTCTGTGTTGTAGCGAATTTATGCCCAACATTCCAAGCCCTGTTATTTTGCATTGCTGCTCTGGATGCGCTAGGCTACGGTACAGTGACTGCCTGCATTTTATTGCCAAAGAAAAGAACAAATAAGGTGAGTGGCGCGGGCTGCGAACTTTTTAAACGCAGCAACGCGGGGAAAGTCAGCACACAGTTGCAACGTTTAACTGCTTTTCGCGGCTGGCTGTACCCGGAATATTAAACAGCAGGCGGGAGTGAAGTGCGGGCCGGGGTTGGGCTGGGGGATTTACATAGGGGTAATGGCTTTGGCCTAGGCGACGGTTCGACTGAAAATGAACAGACTACACAATGTTGATGGCCACCAGAATCTCAAGGATAATCTGGCGAAGCCAACTTCTTTGCTTTCCGCGGGAGCATCGCGCACGCCATCTACCGAGCTCAAAGTTCACTATTCTTGATTTAAAAAGCGGCAAAAGCCTGCACTGAATCAAAAAAAAAAGAGGTTATAAGTTGTTTTTGTTCGGAGTGCTTATTTGGTCGTGCCAGTGAGCGGTTGTTGTTTACTATAAGGCAAAATATATATTTGCAGCCAGCAAAATTTGGATAGGAAAAAGAGTACCGTTCGGTTTTGGTTGAACGTTTTTCACAAAGTCGCGAGGCGTGAATCACGCCACTCGAAAATTTACCATATTCGGTGACGAGTTAGGGTTGTGACGAACGAATTCGGATTGTGACGAAAAATCTGTGACCAGTTGTCCGGATACCCTTACGGGAACGAATCGATCTGTGTGCACTTACTGTTTTACTATTTTTTAAAATTTACCTTCTTCAAAAATGTTTTCCGAAGAAATAATATAAACCAAATCACAGATAAGAAAAGAAATGAACAGCGAGTAAGGCTGATTGTGAGCAAGCTATCAAATCTGATTTACCCAGCGTCCACAGACCACCATAAATTTATAAAAAATGTTGGAAAGGAGACGTAAATTAAAAAGACACTTCGATATTGCGACAGAGAAACCCTCTCAATCTCAAATAAAGGCCAATAAATCCAAACATACGGGACAAGTCGACAGGCAAACGATCACTTTGGTTGTGATGCAATCTCCCGCCGATAAGTCACTGTCGTCCCACACATTTTCATCTTTTCTTGGATTCGGCACTGACTGATAGGAGCCGACGGAGGCGGAGAAGGGGGAGGGACAGGGGCCGACGCGGAGATGGCGCCCCAACAGGACAAGCCGATACTAGATTACAGAATGCTTCGAATACTCATGTCAATAATGCTCAATCTAACTATATCCTACATCACCAATACACCAGCCAATAGTGTTTTTCTATCTTTCTCTCTCCCATTCTTTCAGGCGGCTTTGCAATAAGGCTTTCTACAGGAGCGGACGAATAGATCCATTCAAGAAGTTCTCAAAGTCTAACTAAGATTCGCCGAAAAAAGCGACAAAATCTCCTCTATCTCAGAGAACTTGCATAACGAGGACCTCTGAGGATCTTATCCATTGGATAGCTTTGCTGTCTGGACACTGTGCTTCCTGATTCGGCCTGAATTTAGCCTCAAAAATTAGGATTAAGCTTTCTATAAACTATTGTCACAAGAGTCGATCCGCGACAATTTGAATCTACTCACACTTGCAAGCTCTAGGTTGCAAAACTTGGTAAAACCAACAAGTTTATCGATACCTCCATGCAGAAAGGTCATAACTGAAAAAAAAATCAAGAAAATAATAAAAAACAGTGCTGTAAGGTCATAACTGAGAAAACCAGTGCTGTTTAGTCATAACTATTTAGTCCAAAGTTTTCGTGATTTTAAAATTTTAATTTCTACGCCCACGGGCTAATCTCGTATATATCATGTTGTAAGCCTACTTTGATATGTAAAGTTTGTACTTGGAGGAAAAAAAAATGTAGAAACCTTCCTTTGTCCATGAGCAAAGAAATCGGGATTCTAAAAGCGCTTAAAATTTTCATACGGAAAGTTATGACCTTACAGCACTGACCTTCCTGCAAGGAGGTATCGTTATAATCACAACGAGAATCATCGAAACCGTGCTTTTGTTTGCCGCTATCTACAGAAGACGCGTTATCCTGCACAGTAGAGTCAATAGAAACGAAATATCCTCCGAGAAACACAAAAAGTGCCCAAGTTCATTGATCCCTGGGAAATTCTTTCGAAACCATCTATCTTTGAAACCCCATCCTCAAACATACGCCCGTTCCTTACTGTACATACCAAGTGGGAGCGCAAACACGCAACAGGCTCTGAGCGCATCACTCCCCCCTCCCCCCCATGGACCGCGCAGCGACGCACAAAACCCGATTATTCCAACACATGGATCTCCTCGCTAAATTCCTATCTCTTAAAATTAAGGCACTCCTGTTGTCACTTTAAGGTAATTTATGGGCAAGAGCCTTGAGCGCCAACATATTAATCGAAAACCAATCAAAATAAATCGTAAACTGTTGTCTTGGTAACGTTTACTTAAGTTGGCTTTCGCTTTTTTTTCTTTTTTACTAGTTTTAGTAAACTTTTCTAACGCAGCTTTTCCGTTTAATGCATATAGCCAACGTTGCAAACACAAAAAAAAAATAAAAAAATAAAATATTTTTTTTTTTAAATGAAAGGTTTCGTTTTCAATCTCTTCTATTGCACCTGGCGATTTTGTTTTGAATATTAACGACACAACCGCATGGTTAGCTAAGAGGGGGAGTACTGCAACTGTCCGCCCCAGATTTTCTTGAAGTTTTCAAGACTGCAAGAAAGCGGTATGGAAAGATACCCAAGCCCCAAACTTGCTGTCGAAACTAAAGTTTACTACCTTAAAAATAGCGTGCAATTCCTGACATTTTTTTATATAATTCAAAAACCAATAGTCATTCCTTGTAGAACACTTACAAGCAGCATCTAAGGCTGAAATTTTGAGGATTTTCGATATTTCCAGCCGTTTTTAAGATATTAGCATTATTTTGTTTTTACATTTTATGTTCATTTTTTAACGCTGTTAAGGTAGAAAAAACGAATTCTTGTAGCAAATTTTGGGCTTGGGTGTCTTTTTGAACAACTATCTTAACGTTCGGAATGTTTCGCGAAAATCGGAAGCGGCAAGTTGAGATACTGCCCTTTTAAGTTTAGCATTGGTTAAGTTACTTTGACGTAAGTTAGGTTATGAGCATTGTGCGTTGCTATGATCTTTCTTGGACGAAAAGTGAAACACACACCACACACCTTTGATATTGACGGTTCGGAACATCAATTGCCTCAAGGAGAAACTGGAGCTGCCAAACACGCGGGAATGAATTATCCATACCTAAAGTATGATTTGAAAAGGCGGTTTCAAGTCGCCAATCAGACTGAAAACATCAGAAGTGACATTGACACGTTCAGTGAGATTTTCTATTTTTGAATAAAGGCGTTTCCTAGATGAAAGCTTTTCCGGTGAACCTATAGTTGGTGTTTCGTTTGCGGTGAAATTGAAATCGTCTACATACCAACGTAGCATTGTTTGAAACAAACGGTGGTTTCAAACTCGATATGCATCAGCTTAAACTCATTGCAAACTTCATACCTTGACAGCTGTTTTCAATTAATTCAAACGTAACAGGAAAAACGTTGATGGATACCTGAAACAAATCAGAATAATGCATCGGTCAATTAAAGTCCCTTGGGTAACGATGAGTTCGCAATGTTTCGTTCCGAATTAAAATACGGTACAGTCGAGGGTAAAATTCCGTGACACTTCACAATAAAAACTAAGACCTGTTTTAGGTACGGAGGCAAAACACGGGAAGAGCGTAATTTGGTTATTTTTAAAGATATCCCTATGAACAGCCATATCAACGGAGAACTCTCGACGAGACCTTTTCATTGATATGGTTGTTTATAGGTTTATCTTTAAAATGAACAAATTATGCTCTTCCCCTATTTCACCTTCGTACCCTAAACAGTTGTTGGACAACCTAAAACAGGGGATAGTTTTTGCTGAGTTCATCCTTCAGAATCAAGGGTGTTTGATGAATATCCTTAACCATACACAAAAAATGCCTGCTGGCTTACAACACCCTTTTGAATAGAACTCATTTTGGAAATGCCTGCCCAATAAGAGAACTCATAAATGAGTGTCCTGAAAGTAAAAGGTGTGATTCATCACCTTCTGCATGTTAGTATTCTTTCTCACCCCCATAGTTTTGTGTCATTGACACTTTAAAAATTCGAATTATAGTGACGCAAGGTCTAAAAAGCGCAAGGCCCAGTATTGTCAAAGGCTACAGTTGGAGTTCAGTGTATTGTAGGCATCATGAGGTCCAAAGTTACGACGGGGCCTAATTCAACGCAGAGCAGGCTACGATATTAAAAGGCGTAGTGCTGTCGTGAACAGATACAAATTGTGTAGGGATGACAAGGCCATCAAATCAGTGCAATATTGAACTTCTGTATTAAATTTCCAAGATATCCACAATTTCGTATGCAATTCATGTCAAGCATATCATTTACGCCATCATTCTTTTATACATCTCGTTCCAACCCTACGACGATCACAAAAAAAGTCTTAATTTGCTGTGCATCACTTTATTTTCTCGCACAGGTCGCCTCCTTGGCGTTGGAACTTTCTTGCAGAGATCTGCCTTTAGTTTTTTATTGTAATTACACACCAAAAAAATATCGTCAGGAAATGCGACTGTTCATGTCTATACTGCACGGTTAAAAACAGAACGAGCAGATGGGAAGAGACAAACTCGAAATGACCCGAGATCTTTAAATGTAGGTTATGCAATGGATTTAAAACGCCATTAATAAAGCCAGAGAGGAAAAAGAAAAAAGTTTTTCTTAATTATTCAAGTCACTTTGAAATCCAAGCTCAAAAGCAACAGGAGGGGAAGGAAAAGGATGCTTGCCCTGGTGATTGCGTTAAATTTATAGACTCCATTTATCATTTTTCTAATTTCCTGCTTTAAGGGCGCCACGCTAATTATGTTAGTGAAGAGACGTATAACTGGGGTAGTGAGGTTAGGGGGCACACACAATCTAAATATGCTGCAACGAGTATATTTGCGCTAAAAGATCAAAGGAAAGAATAATATTTCATTGCAAGGGGCAACCTCCCCCGCACCCCCTTATTTCTTTGTGCTTCCAATTACATCTTGTCGCTAATGGTTGGCCTCTCATAACACTTAAGAGGCCCGTGTTCAGTGCCCCATGTTGCTTCATTATACTGCGCCTCGCTTTATGTGAGTAAAAACACCGACGTTTTAATTAAACATGCTTTACGGTGCATTCATGGACATCATTCGGCTGGTCGAAAACTCGCAATTTCGATACTAATTGATGGCCATTCTTCCATCATAGCCCTTTGAACATACGTATGAAATTAAAGGTCGTAGCTATTCAAAGGCTTTTGTAAAGGTAGGGGGGCACGTGAACCAACCTTATTTTTTTTAAACGGGGGGGGGGGGTGACTTGAACGCGTGGAAACAAACCTAA
>Ga0058701_10003211_pt1 | contig 12835 bp, 15 predicted proteins | sample AgamicOrMae_FD_97039 | JGI IMG/M metagenome (GOLD analysis project Ga0058701, IMG submission 97039) | Agave microbial communities from Guanajuato, Mexico - Or.Ma.e | ecosystem: Host-associated > Plants > Phyllosphere > Phylloplane/Leaf | place: Guanajuato, Mexico | collected 2012-06-04
AAATGGGGGGAGGGGTTTTAGATAAGCTCTGTCCGTCAGTTATCGCAAGGTTTGCTAATAAGTTTGATGATCTTGAAGTGACTAACAAGTAATGAAGGTTCTTCTCGACACTAATGCTGAGTACTTCATACATTACCAACAAAATATTTGATATTTTGGCAGTTGCGTGGATCAGCGCAAACCTCTTTTCGTTGCTCTTTAGGTCAATTTATCCCACTGCTAGAAATCTTTACAAGCCAAAATTCGCCGCTAATTTATGCTCTGTTCGAAATGTTCATTTATAGGGCTTATTGTTGTGTATATTTTACTGGTGGTAGGATTGGCAAGTTCAGGTTTGGTTTGTTAGGTTGAATTCAATTTTGATGTTTTCCAGTTCAAAGTAAGTGCGCTAAAATGGATGCCTCGATAGGCGAGAAAGTTTTTTTGTGATCATTTTTGGCTACTGATTTTTTTTTCGGTATTTGGAATCCTTTTCAAAAAAAAACTTTGTGAGAGATAAACTAAAAATCATTTTTCTCCTCGATTTTTTGTTGTGATTCGCTTTAGCCAGTCAGTCTACAAAAAAAATTGTGTTTTTTTTAATCCTTTCAAAAAAGTTTTTAATGGTAAAAACATTGGCGATGACAATTTTTCCCAAACCTACTTTTTTTAAAATCATTTTTGGCTCTCTGGGCCTACTAAAACAATAATTTTTCTTTGAATTTTTTTAAAGAAACCTTTGTTAAAGTTAAAAATATTGCACCGGTACACGAAACTTTACTTTCTTTTATGAGCTTTGAGCATATGTTCGAAAAGTAAATTGATAATTTTATATCGCAAGAATGCTCAATCGTTCAAATAATGTTTGGGTCGATCTCGACCTTTACGTTAATACAATACTAAGCGAAAGATCACTTTCTGTTTGTATCACCATTATGAAAACCCTTCTTCAAACATTGCAAAGTCAGATTTAAAGAAGCATGAAATTTTTTTTAAAAAAAATTAAAAACTAACCCATGAAATAAGCTCCTATGCGTTTGCCAGAAAAATGTAGCGCGAAAAAAACTAATTTGTTTTTAGAAAAGGCAGTTTTGTCTTTAAAGTAGCCATAATTTGAAGTGTACTGCAAGTGCAACTGATGACAGGAAGCTGGGAGAATGCTAGCCTTGAAAGCCTTGCGCGTATTGTGTCATACCAAGCATTGTTCAAATTTTTGGGGTCACCCGGTAAATAAAAATAAGAGAATTGAAAAACGACCAGGAAACCTCAGTCCTATGGGGTTTTCTTCTCGTAAACATAAAGATACGTGCAACAGTTCGCGAAATTATATCGATATTTACAACTATCAAAAACTTTTATGGGGTAAGCTTTAGATAAGTGGAATCTGACATTGGGCGATCGCCTTTTGTTTTTGTTGTTTAAAACCTTGATGATTCATGGTAATGCCCCGCCATGCCGCGAAGAGCGGCATATCGACCCACGTGCCGTTCACGCTATTTGCGACATGGCCGCAAATTTACGATCATCTTTGATGATGCCAAAACTTGGCAATAGAAATTCAGCACTCTTCATTTTTGGAGTTGCATTTTATTCGTCTTGATAGGTCATTCGCCTCCGAGCGGAAAAATGCTTCATTATAACTCGACCTTTTGTCGTCAAGCCGAATGCCGCTTACTACTCGGCAGTCCTGCCGCCGAGGATTGAGCGGCATCAGGCTTTACGCGACTGCAGGAGAGCGAAGCACATGGCATCTAAATTACGCAGTATTTTATTACTTCATGAGGATTTTCGATGCATTGAAGAGCCGCATGGTCTTGACTATGTTTTAAAATAGTCCGAGCGGCAAACGACTCAAGAGCAGATATGAAATTTATCTCCGGCCTTGTTTAGACTAACAGATACATTGAAAACGTCTTTTAAAAAGTGAGGGACCTTTTTTTGAAAATTCTGGTCAGGGAGGATGTTGAAAATACAGACTTATTGCGAAACGGTAATTAGATAAATCTTTTAAGTACTCTGAGTGGGTGAGTGCTCGTGAAAACAAATCGATAAAAATGGTCTCTGACATTCTTTGAATCAACAATAATAACAAACATCGGAAACGTCTTTTAAAATTTGGGGTCATGGGAAAAATTTTTTTAATTTTTAATTTTAAGGTAGGAAACAGGTATCAATGAAGGTAACCAGACATTGTTGAAAAAGTGTTGGGTTTGATTGGGGACATGAGTCTCAATGGGATTTGTTTCGTGTATCTAAAAGGGGAGCTTAAGCTTGTATCTTCAAGCTTACACGGCTTGAAACATCCTGTACTCCCTGTTTATTACGTGGCAGGGCAGGTGCGCAGTCCATTCGACTTACGTTTTCCGGTAATAATTCTTTTATTTCCCATTACCGATCACGCAATGCGCGATTGTTACACTTCTAAGGGCAAAACCTTGCAAATTCGGCTTTATCTAGTCTAATCGCAACTTTATAGACGCCCGCAATAAAACTTTACACCGGCATAAAGCTTTGCATTTTTTTGTTGTCTAATAAATCATCAATTAAAAAAAAAAAGAAATTTCTTGCTGTCATATACTCCCATAGATAAAAGACTTCCCAATCGCATTATAATGAAGCAACTAGCGTTGACAAATTTGCCAACTATGCGAATCTTAATACTAATTAAAGTGTAATCTATCTTTAATAAATGATTACTTAAAAAGAGAGCGAGTTCCTGTGCACGAGCGGAACATCTCAACAAGCAGGAGCCACCATACACTATCAAGACCCCAATTTGATGGCGTTTGCAAAATTCATTGACCAAGTCAACTTTGATTGGCACGCTTTTGTGACTTGCCGACCTCCATCGTTCCTTAATCGCAGCACCGCGCGATTCTCATATCTTCGACTTTCTTCGCAAAATTGATTTTTCGCAAACCACGTCGATTTCAATGTCCAAGGTCTCTGTTTGAACTTTGCTCTGCCAAACCGGATTTGTCCCTAAGCATTTACAATGAAAACTATCCCCCTTTTAGGTAGTCTCATACCTATTTTAGGTAAACGTTATTCAGGGGACTAACGTGAATTGGTTATCTTAAAAGATATACCTGACTATAACTACCAATGAAAAGATCTCGTCGAGAGCTCTCGATTGATATGGTTCTTGATAGGAGCATCTTTAAACATAACCAAACGACGCTCTTTCCCTGTTTAGCCTTCACACCTGTATGAGGTATGGCACCATCTGAAACAGGGGCTTGTTTTTACAGTGCTGATACAGTCCAAATGCATCAATCGAATTAAGCTTAAATTATGCTTTAAAACAATTTCCATAGTATTTTTTTGAACCGATTTAAGGATGTTTGATTGCTTTAGACTAGTCAAATTAAGTTAAAAATTTACGTGATTTTTGCTCTGAGTGGATAATCATAGTTACATTCGAATAAGGGTTCTAGGAAGGAAAGTAGGCTATTAACGAAATGGGGGCCTAGGAAATATCTCCCACAAAAATGATTTCTGATGCCAACAATTTTTATTTCCCCGAGTTGTTCCATAGCGACCTTAAAAAATAAATTTAAAAAAATATTTCCTTGCCGTAAGATTATTTTTTCTTGCTGAAAGACATTTTTTCTCCCTGCAAGAAAAAAATTCTTCTGACAAGAAAAAATAACGTTTTGTCACTTTATCAATATAAATTGTCTTGGCATCAGCGAGCATTTCTGTAAGTGTACGAAAACCCTAATGACATGAAATTCGCTAAAGCTGATACGTGGAATAAGATATTAGTATTAGAACATAATGCTAATCTCCGGCTCTAAAATCATTCACAACAAAAAATATTCTGTTTTTTTTTCGAAATGAATTGTTAAATTAAAAATTTAAATAACTCAAAAAAATGTTGACCTTTGATTTGTCGACATTTTCTTTACTTACTGTTGAAATTTCTTTTTTACCGAAAAATAATTGGAATTGAACGATTAGGCACATTAATTTGAACCTTGAAAATCAGTCAGATGCAGGTAACAATTTGGCAATCAGCCGAACGAGGAGAAATAGGTTCGTCTATATTCAGTATTAAATTTCTCTCTTTTTTTCCTTTTTTGTAGTCTGGGAGTATGAAGTGGATTTGCTCGTTGATACAGAATTGATCATCGAGTTTGTAGATAACTTGTGCGCTTATTCCAGGCCTACAATGAGTACGTTATTGAGTTCGCCGCTGACCCTGAGAAGTAAACATGCCCCCGGCGTCCTGAGACACGGCGTGAACCCCACGGTGGACGATGACAGCCGGGTGGTCGGCGAGAAGGTGCTGGCGTCGGCCGAGTGGCTGTCCCTGTCGGAGCTCACCTACGTGGACCAGAGCGGCCAGGAGCGCACCTGGGAGGCCGTCATGCGAGTGACGCGGGCCCCCGGCTCCACTATCGACTCCGTCGTCGTCCTGGCCCTCTACCGCCGTCTACTCCATTACGACTGCCTACTGCTTGTCAAACAGTACCGGCCGGCTTTACGGGCGCATACCATAGAGCTCCCCTCAGGTAATCACCTCCACTCCTCAACTCGAAAAACTTTTATTTGTTGTACGAACACAGCAAAAACCAAACCCCCGTTTCGGGGGATGCTATACGTGTAACGAAAACGGGGGTGTTACGTATTTTATTGATATTTCAAGATGGGCCTATGTTCAGCCATATCATTCAAAAGGTCTCGACGAGAGCTTTCCCATGATGAGGCTGAACGTAGGTGTATGTTGAAAAATTACCATAATACGCAATATCCCCGTTTTAGTTTCATACCCAAACAGGTACAGCATTCCCCAAAACGTTTTTTTTTACTATAAATATGCCTTATTCTCTGTAACAATGTTTGGAACAGAAAATAAAATTTTATTGCTTATAAAAAATGCAGTATAGCAACCAAACACCGTTTGGGATCTAATCAGATTTTTATTTCTTTTGAAACGAAATCTTTGACGAATTCCTTGACCTTTTTCACCCAAAAACTTGGGCCTTTTTTATTTGCTTATGAATGGTTAAGCAATGCGTTGTTGTTTTAGGGCTTGTTCTTCCCGGAGAGAGCCCCGAACAGTCCGCCGAGAGAGAAGTCCGCGAGTGCGCCGGCTTCGAAGGCGTGGCGAGAAAGGCCGGCCCTGAGCTCGCCGCTGACCCCACCGCCAGTGGCTGTGCAATGCGCATGGTTACAGTCGAGGTGAGTCCGAGGAAAATTTCGGGAGGCTATTTTTGTGGCATGCTGCGCCGCGCCAGTCTGGCCGCCCGCCGGCCGCCCGTTAATTGTTGTGTTTGTCGCTGGCCGGGCCGCTGGTGGACGCCGCGTCCATAGCGAGAGCGCATAGCGAGACCGCATAGCCAGAACGAGCTGATAAGATAACGTGGCATGATGCCCTTGGCTCTGCTTGCCTACCTTGCGGGGCTCCGTTGCTCATGCCAGGCCGTGGGACAACTCTTGAATATCAAACCTCGACTTTGGTGCCATCTAGCGGCACCACTCCAAACTGCCGATCCGCTCCATGCGGTTTTGCCGTCAGTTTGGGCTGCTACCGCTGGATGGCGCCAAGGTCAGGGTCTGGGATTACATTTTTCCCATACATTTCGTTCTATTCCAGATTAACGGGGACGATGCTAGCAACAACTTTATGAACGTTCGAGCTGCCGGTGAACGCTTGAAGATTCCTGTCTTAGTTCCCATCAGCGAGCTCCCCGAAAGACTTCGAGGTGAGAACAAAATGGTCGTCGGTAACTGAGGGGGTCATTGATAGCAAAACAACGTATCGAAATCATAACCGTATACGACAGAGGGACTTCGAAAAAGATGTAATTGCATATTTTAGAATGCACAAGAGATTACTAGTTCATATTAAAACAGTTTACCCGGCATTCACGTTTACGTAGAATTTGCGTACAAGGCGACCTTTTTGAGGTTGCTTAAAGGTTACAAGAGATGTGTTGTAGACAACAGTGTTGTGCCGTGGCATGTCGAAAGGTTTGGGCTGATTGCTCGAAGGGCTGCTATCTTACAGAAAATAACTTTCCGTACTCGAGTTCTAGGAGAACCCGAACTGCAATTTCTTTTAAGAATGCTTTGGAATTTCACAAATATCAAATTTATATCATCTGATCACATCGATGGAAGTAAATTACTTCCGGAAAATTTCAGAAGAGGAGTGAGATTGATGTTTCCGCTGGGAACTATTCCACTGGATAATGCATTACGTTTGAATGTATGTGATTATTGGAAAATAATGGAGACTTGTTGTTTTTCAGGCTTTGCTAGTGCAGGATTCATTGTAGACTCCCGTTTAGACTCTTTTGCCATTGGACTGAGCATGGGCGGGCTGGGTGCCAGACGGGCGAAAACTGCCGCTCCTCCTGTTTGAGTCACTTGTCTAACTGTGATGCTTCTGATGACATGGCTGATGGCAGCGCCGATGCAAAGCCAACGAGTTCAGCGAGGAGATCCGGAAAAAGATGCGCGGACCCGGAACACCCCCCCCCCCCAAAAAACAAAGTGTTCCCTAGCAAATACTTAAAATGGTCCGTCTCAACGCGTCCTCTCATTTCACGACGCCCTTAGTAATTCTCTTTACCTCTTTTCATTGAATATTTAAGATTACAGTTAAGGTGCACATGGTAGTTAGAGTACTTGACAAGCTTTTGTCGTTGTATATACAGTATATGTATATTTTTTACTTTATTAATAAATGCCCTTTTGTAAGATTTGTGCGGTGCCTCATTCTAGCTTACCATTTTGAACAGATATATGATTTGTATTGGTTTAAAGCGATTCGAAAAGGTGTATTGATGCAAAATACCTGTTTTGAGCAGTGCCTCATTTTTTCGGTATTCTAGCCCGCCTTTTTTTTTTTTTTTTTTTTTTTAGAGACCGTTTTAAAAAAATTTTTGGTTTTTTTTTTTTTTTTTTTTTTTTGTTTTTTTTTTTTTTTTTTTTTTTTTTTTTTTTTGCTCAGAGCACGTTTTAAAAGAATGTTTGGATTTTTTTTCTTTTTTTTTTGGATGGTATGTTGTTACCGACATCGATTGTGAAAAGGAATTCGAAAGAGTCTTGCATAGTTCTGACAATTAGATTTAATTACAAACATCATCCTCAACACTGGCACACTTTTTTACACTCGTCTGTTCTTTTACAGTCTTCTTACTGCTTAACACTTCATATCAAAACAGGAATAGCAAGCGTTCCGTGAAAAATCTGCAGACGACTTACCAATAAATAGTTTGTCTTCCGTATAAACAGACAGCTTTCACCTACGACTACACAGAATAAATACGCAAAACACGCTCCCGTAAGATTCCTTCTTACAAAATGATAACAAAAATGGAATATTAAGAACACGCATATCGTACTTCGGCATCGGCATTGCTTCTTCCATGACTGTACTACCATGCAACGCACTGGAACGCAGCAAATTCAAGTTATTTGTACGCATCAGTCAGAGCGCGGCAAAAGCAACACACAGGTGTGTGTAGGGTTGCCTACCCGGCAATGGGCAGGATATGACCACACAATGTTGCCAGGCTCGCGACTCCCTTAAAATTAAACGTGGTTTAGCCTTTTAACCAGCGCAGATGACCAAATTAGGCTATCCTCTGATTAACTTGAGAGCGATCCAAAACATTTAATCGGTTGGTTATTTCTTAAGCTTTTTTAGTTAACCGCAGCTGAGTCTGGCAAATAGCGAAACCTGGCAACGCAGCTCTTCAGCTCTTAAGACGGCCGTTCAAAAAGATGCAACTAATCAAAGATTTGACCTTTTTTCAAGGGTCATTCTTCGACCCGCGGCATACACTTATTCGCTAACGAAAATCTCCTCTTCGCGCATGTTATTTTGACCAAGAGGGCAACCACAACACATACATTTTAAAATGAACGAGGAAATTTTTCGCGCCCGAAAGTTTTATCAACGATTCTTAAAGAGAATATCTACAATAGCCCCTTTCACCTTCCCAAAAAAAATATGAAAGTTAATTAAAGGAGGGGGGGTGAGGATTTTGTTGAGCTGCCTCGTCGTTATCTATGACGCGAAAGTTTAATTCTGTTTTAGAATACGGTCCAGAATTGAAAACCGGAGTTGAGTAAGACCTTGAGTTCTGGCTAGAGAAAAAAAATCAGATGAATTTCGCCTACTCGAGGGATTCAGTATGAAATTACTACCTCGAAAAATTCAGTATCGAGAAATTCAACATCGCGACTCAGGTTGGACATGACAAAGGTATTAACCTTGTGTTCCCATTTATTGCGTTACCCATTGTAAGTTAACCATCTAAGCATGCGGAGCGACGGTGATCTGTCCGTATAACACGAAATACATTTTTAATGAAACTTATTGAGCTCATGCAAGAACGCATATCGCTTGATGAAGCGGCTTTTCTCTTACAAAAACCTCTTAAAATCAACAATAATTTCCGCAGAATATAAAGTAATCAATTTTTTAAAATCTGTACAGTTTTTAAAAGATTAGGTTCCCTAAATTTTTTGCTTACTTCAAAAACTCTTTTAAACCTTCAAAAATGCATCGTCTAAAAAATAGCCCCAAAGTTTCAAGCCTCAAATTCTCTCAATCACAATATTAAAATTGGGTTTCTATTCTCTGGAGGTTCAAAATGAACTAAACATAAGGAATTAGCGATATATTTCGTGTTATGTGGGTGTTATCTTCGTGAAGAGATTGACGATTGAAGGGGTAAAGATGATCAGGGCAGTATCGGGCACGGGAAGCTGAAGCACTTTTGCGTCTCGGTGCGGGGACCACACGGCGCCCCGCCGGGCAGCTCCTCCCGGAGGATGATCCGGGACCTCTGGCGGAAGGCGTAGTCGCCGCAGCTGGCGGAGCACTCGGACCACCGGCTCCACTGGCTCATCTGGCAATCCTCTTCGTTTTCTACTACTACAACCGGAACAAACAAACATATTAAAGCCGGGCAGTCGTCTCTTGAGAGCCATCAAATAACTCAACGAGAAAGTTGATGGCGTGGAACGTCTGGTGAGGATGTTAGAGCGAAAATAAATGCTGTACTTACTACAGGGCGGTAGATCTCTACACCTCCGCCTCTCGAGAAGTTTTTGGGAGCATTTCTGTCCGCCATTGTAAGGAGTTTCCTGCAGGAAGAAATTGATGATCACGATTATTTCATACTCCTTCCTGAATTTTTCAAGGAAAAATTATTGCGTTCCAAAAATTGCCGAAGAATAGGAACGATCAAGGATAAAAACATTTTTTTAAAACTAATCTCTGATTGGTTACTTATAATTATTTCCAGCGCCATAATTTTTATGATTTATGTTTATATGTGCAGTTCCTGGCTGAACCTGTGAGCTATAGGGGCAAAAACATAGGTATTGTAACATGGGAACATGTTAGGTTATCTCTGGTAGTTCTTAAAAAAGGAACCTCATTTACTTTGGCCTGATTCATCCCAACAAGCAGTTCCCAACCGTACGTAAAAAAAAGTGTTGCTATTGACCCGACATGCATTAACATGGGAGACTTGAACGCACGTAACCAACCTAATGCCTTTTAAATAGGAAGTGACTTGAACCACGGAACCCAGCCTAAGACATTTTAAATGGGGCAGTCGGATCAATAGACACTCCCCTCCAAAAGAAAACAAAAAAAAAGACAGCTGATTGATAAAAAATATTAGCTCAATACCCGTATTTTAAGTTGAACGCCATCTTTAACTTGACATGTAGCAAAGTTTTACTATTAGTTCTTAAAAGCTTTCACGAAATTTCAATTTAAACGAGTCCTTATTTCTTAAAAATTAAAAGTTTTTGATTATTCCTTGGGCATAACTCGGTTGAAGACGTAATGTTTGGCAAGAGTGGTTGTATTCTGACCAGAATGTCTCTGCTCCTGGATCGGTGGCCGGTGCCGCACGTCTTGTCGCAGGGGCTCCACTCGGACCATGGCGACAGCAGACAGTCCACGACGCGGCCCCGGACGCCCGCCATGCGGATGCCGCCATCGCGGTGCTGCTGCTCGCGGATTTGGCTCACGGACTCGAACCGAGGCTCCATTTCTGCGCAGCAAATTCAAGAATGCGAGGAGGCCTCATACAGCAACTAACCCCCACCAAACAACTACCTAGATGTAAACCCAAGTTTGAAGTGCCTATTCGCCCGCCAAGTGACGAGTGAATCATCTATTCGCACCATTGGATATGTCGCATGCAAGGAGGGAACCTTGGAACCATCGGTTCAAAGTACACGTATCACGTAACGCTCTTAGGGGAGAAAGGGGTTCACGGTTGCGTTACACCCCATACATAGTAAAAAGCGTTACAAAGAGGGGGTCACGTTACGTGATTTGTGCTCGACCCCCAGGCGAAAAGCGTATTCCCCAAGCAAAGCACGGTGGGGTACCAGTTAGTGGGTTACTTCAAGGGCATCTCAACTCGTGCGAACGTACTTACTCGTAAGGATAACGCAACATACTTTCAAATATAGGACCATTATCTAAAAACAAAAAAGGAATGTTTAAAAATCATATCAAATACAACTACGCTATCGCCAATAGTTTTGGCTATAGTGTTGCCTTATCGCTTCCTTTGCCTCTACCAGCTATGTTTCTGCCTCGCTTTCTTTACACGAATGGGAGAGTAAATACCCTCAGATGCTGCAGTCTTGGCCGGTTTCACGGAGTAGTGGCTCATCGCTCCTGGAGCTTCAAGAGCGAATTTTTCTTGATCTGCCGTTCTAGCCGCGCTCAGCTGTTCTGCAACACAACAAGCCGAGATTTTTGCAAGCAGCCCTTGTTTCTTCTCATGACAATGCTTCGGGATGTTGCGAGCCTTTGCGGGGCCGCGGATGGCCGCCCTGACAACATTGTTACGGCCCTCACCCAAAATGTTCCCTGACAGCCCTTGGACGATCTACGATCTATCCTCGCCTCAGATGAGGACTTCCGACAAAGGCCACTTTGCGTAGGAGAACTTCTAAGATCGTCTGTAGGAAGAACTGCTAGGCGAAAGAATCGGAGTAAGAATACTCCCCTTATCGGAGAGCAGCCTTATCTTCGTCATGCTCTATGATCAACCAAAACTCAGTACCTATACATATTGGATTTCGGAATTTAAAAAATCATCATACTTTTGTCAACACGAAGATATCACTGATGAAGAAATATGTATTTTTGGGGGCATTCCTAAATCTGTCTTATGTACGTGTTTGATCTGGAATGTGCCGTTTTTAGAGAGTTTTCAAGATGAATCCGTCAATAGCTTCTTCGATGGAACACTCCAAACTTTTCCACCTGATAAGGCTATTTATAATCTTACAGCAAGTAGCGTATAATTATGACAAATTGCCATTTTACCTTTTAGAGGACGGCAGACATCTTCGCACTCATGATGGCTCTTGAAGTTATTCCTGTTCCCGCGGCAGCCGCCGTACTGAAAATGCAGGCAGGCATGGTGGCTCGGCGAGAAGTACCATCGCTGGATATCCGCCCGACAAGGCCCGGAGTCCGCTGGCAGCCTACACACCACTGCACCAAAGTCACTCGCGCTCGCAAAGCCAAGCCAAGTTATCGCGCTTAGGTTAACGAAAGCGCAAGCTAACAGTAAGCCGGTTATTTAAGGTAAGCAGCTCACCAGGTATGTCCTGCGGAGCCAGGTCACAAGAAGACTGGTAGCATTCCGCCCTATCCCGGACGAGGGCGTTGGCGCAGGGCCCCGACTGGATGGTGTCCTCCCGTGGGGTCTCCCAGGACCCTTCGATTCGACGAGTGCGCTCCTGCGTGCCGGTGCCACACGACACCGAGCAAGGGGAGAACTGCGTCCACTCGGTCAGCTGGCAATCTTGACTGATCTAAAAACAAGCATGGAGAAAATGATCAGTGCGTGGTCCACGGAGAGACTCCTGTTGAACGACGTCGAAATTCTCATAGGCCCATTTATTCATCGTCATGTGGTTCCAGCCGACTCAAATCTAAAGGTTGACTCTCGACCTACCTCTGAATCAGGCAGGTTGCGGCAGTTTGGTCCTGGACTCTCTCCGTCGCAGTCGGTTGTCTCCACCAAGGGATCTTTGTCTTTGTACTTCGCTGAGCACGACTTGGCGTAGCTTTGATATTTGTACTTTCTCTGACGGGTTCGAACTCCGGAGCATTCTGTGCACGCTGACCACTGGCCCCAATCACCCACTTCGCAATTGGCGTCGTCCACAGGTGACAGATCACGTCCGTACATGAAAGGTCTGAAAAGAAATCATGTTGAACTACCATAACTAGAACAAGATGAATATCAACGGGAAGGAAGTTAAAATTAGCACTATTAAATCCCACCCGCACATTGCATACTTGTAAATCACGGGCATTTTTTGACCATAGTGCCACGTCGATGCTGTTATATCCCCAGTTACTTATGAGTGTCTTGCCATTGCCATCCCCCCGGTAGTTATTGTTATTTATAGTAGATGACACCCACATTTTATATTTTCGATGTATTTCTCACATTGGAAAGAACTTAGATTTTGTTTTGGAAAAACTTCCAACCACTCACACATAGCGTAAACCCTAAGTATCACATAAATTATAAACAGAAGCACGAATGTCGGTTTTCCCATAAAAACAATGTATAATTCAATCCTGTATATTGTGGAATTGAGATCGGTGACAGAGGGTTTTCTTGTACGAAATGGATACGGCGTGTCCTTCATGTCACATAGAAATTTGAAGCTATTCTGATCACGCGACCAAGGTTGAGTCTACTACTACCTAAACACTAGAATGCCCAAGGGAGTCATTTTGACTCCCTGCAGATACGTTTGTTCGCACAGTTTCCCTAAAAGTCATGATTCGAACAAAATATTTGGCGACTTTTATTCATTTTCAGACCCAATC
>Ga0058701_10003212_pt1 | contig 12835 bp, 5 predicted proteins | sample AgamicOrMae_FD_97039 | JGI IMG/M metagenome (GOLD analysis project Ga0058701, IMG submission 97039) | Agave microbial communities from Guanajuato, Mexico - Or.Ma.e | ecosystem: Host-associated > Plants > Phyllosphere > Phylloplane/Leaf | place: Guanajuato, Mexico | collected 2012-06-04
ACAATAAAGAAATAAAATAAAAACTTTCAGATTTAACTATTGTTTTACTTATGTTTAAAAAATAGACTCAGTTTAAAAACCATGTGAACGTCGCATAACATTTGGAGCTTCGTTTGCAGCCAACATTTAGAGCAGCTCTTTATATTTAAAGGGAAAAGAATCTGCTTAATGTCCTACTGATAAGTGCAACGTAAAGTGCAATCTAAATAGTATGAATAATGGACATTTTTTTCTTGGTCAGGTCATGCCACTGGAACCCCAGCTCCAGTGATTTTTAGAAAGCAAGTTAGATATGGTTGAAATGATTTCTTTTCGTTGCAGGCCTAAAGAAGTGTTCCGTTCAGATGTGTGTTTCCAAAACCATCCAATCCAAACCGTCATTTCAAACGTAAAATAAAAGCAAAGAAATCCTAGATGGAGTCCATTATGTCCCCTTAATAGGATTTGTATCTCAAGGACTATAACACGTTTCTCGACCTGCTCCGTTTAATTCAAGCTAATATCGTTTAAAAACTAACATTCAACTTTTTGTCATGGCATCACCGCAAAGGTTGGGCCGCAGGACTATGTTTTCAAAAAACTTAAGTATTTGAAATTTATACTTTTCTGTCTTCTTAATTCCAACAAATAACAAGAAACGTGTTTGTAAGCTGTTACTTGGGGCAATTTCGAGTAACGCTTTACTTATTATTATACTTCTAAAATTTTCTATCTTACGGTATCTCTAAAAAAAAAAAGGTGTAACAACAAGCGAGTAACGTTTAACGTGTAATGCCCAATCATCTCCAGTGTAGACGGTCCTGAAAACAGAAATTTTAACTAAACGCTTCAGCTTATACAAGTGTAGCCACCGACTTGTCACACCACAAACAAGTTTTGCAACCGATCATGTTAACTCCTCCCCCTCCTCCAATAAAACTTTTTTTAGAGATGTAATTTTTCACCTCACCGCTTGTTTAGGGAGATGTCCATAATTTAGTCAAGTCCTGTGAACATGAAATGAGCCAATTTTCGACGTCACCCCACTGAAAGAGCAATTGCCGGCGCGTGGCCGAGCCAGCTGTCGAAACGGACACGTGACACGTGATTTTATCGTCGGAAGATGAGCTCTGATTTCTCCGGACTGGACATTAAACCCATATCCCCACTCAATCCTAGAAACCTCATTGACCTAGTATGTGGTGTCCGAATACCTTTCTCAATTCTCCTAGGTGCACTTTTTTTTTTACTTTCATTACGACGCGGCTTGGCCGGCCAGGCACACCTGCCGCCGCGCCGCTCTTGGCGCGCTGCGCAGCGCCGCTGTGCGCTGTGTGCTCGTGGTCCCTTGGCCAATCTAGACCAGTGCTCCAAGACAACTATTAGGCCCTAAGTACTCGGATATCTTGTTGGCTAATGGCTTGTCAGTAAACTATTTGAAAATGCGAAAGGAAAGATCCGCAAGTTCAAAGAACATTTATTCCCTAAGGCGGGCACTTCCGATTCTTCTTCGACAGTGAGTGGATTTTTTGGGGATTTTGTTTTTTAGTTATTAATATTATTTTTATTGAGTTTTGCTCTTCTTTGGCTTAGTTTTTGTTTCTTCAGTTTCCAGGTCAGGTTTCGTTAGGCTAGGATTAAGGTTTCATCGAGTTTCAATATGTGCCCCAGTAGAAATATACGGCTGGCAGAGCGCTGGAGAGTGACTGGACGCACACGCTGGGAACGGGCTGGGAACAGGCTGGACCTACGCTGGCTCCGGTGGCTGGCGTCTGCTGGCGGAGCGCTGGCAACTTAGACGCAATTTGGCTGGCATACGCCAATTTTCAGCCACGGTGATTGGGGGACGGCTGTCTGTAAAAGAGCCAGTAGCTGGCACAGGGCTGGGGATAGCTGGCAAAAGGCAGGTTTCTGGCGGCCAAGTTGCCGATATTTGCCCCAGCCACACCCAGCTAGCCTGGTCCCAGCCAGCATTTCGGCGATCCAGCCACGTTCCAGCGCTCTGCCAGCCGATTTTTTCAACTGGGGGGATGTTTTATAAACGGTAGAAAAATAGGGCTTCCAATACCAAAATATTTCTGGGGAAAACGTTATTCGGACTCTGCGACAAGGCGGTGGAGTATGGCGTGCCGCAACTTCACCGTCTTGTCGCATGCTCCGAATAACGTTCCCCTCAGAAATATTTTGGTTTGGGAAATGCCCTATAAAAATGTTTTTGCTCTTCCAATGTAAAACGAGTGTTTTATCTTTTTTCCCCTCTGGGATAGGGTACCGCAATGCACCCTTAAAACACTCTAAGCCCTTGGGGTTAATTTAACCCCCGAAAATAGGTTCAATTTAATATGCAACTTTGTTCACCCCAAATTCGACTTTCAACCACAATTAGTTTAACCTTATTGCAGGGCAGTGAACCTCGCCGAATGGGATAAATCAGTGAAAGTAGCCCCCAACGAGTGTAAATTTGCGTCTACTTGGCTTTGGTCTTCATTCAGTAATCTATGGATAGCCTACAAAATCATCGTTGAAATTCATACGCAACAAAATTCACCCCACGGGTTTACAGTGAAAATCAAAGTATTTTGAAAAATGTACCCAAATTCATAGGAAACAAAAAAGTAATCGGTTTCATGTGGTTACACCAAACGCAAAATACATTTTTGACGTTTTATTATTTGTCTTACTTCAGATTTCCACTTCTGTGTGTCCCATTTCAGTTTAACCTTTCTTTACATTATCGGAACCAAACGCATACAACCGTGTAATTTAGATAAGGTTAGCCGGTGGTGGGTTGATGAAAGAATGAATAAACTGCCTTGTGCCTTGCGCCGCTCGAATTGGATATTGAGAGTGGAACGCAAGAGGAAAAAAACTGATTGTAAACCCTTCAAATTTACCGTACGCACCAAAGCTGGCTCAGCTCGTTACAGATTTCATCCATCACAGGAGCTGTATCACCGCCAAGTGTGCAAACAAAGTACCTCACTTGTTGAACCCAGCCGCAGGTCAGAGCGATTCAACAGACACTTAACACTCAACCTATAAATTTCCTCTAGATATCAATCAGATAATGAGCGACATGCAGTTCCGACCATCTCAATTACTTGTTTGAGTCGTAGCGTTCATTAACGAATACATTTTGCGCTCTCCCCTCTCTTCAGTGACAACTCTTACACACACTTAAAGAAATATTAGCTACCTAGGTTAATCCCTCTGGCCTGCCTGTTCTAAGTACGGATACGGATGTAAAATGAATAACACTCTTTCTTTTTGTTGGTTTTTGAGATAACTTGCGTACGAGCCAAGAGACGCAAAGTTCTTTAATGTACAACCTTCCGGAGGGCGGTTGGGCGGTCACGCTGCTTATTAGTGGTTGGTACTCTGGAAAGAGAGGATTTCTGGGGAGATACCAGAGTGAAAGGTTAACGATGAAAAGGGAAAATGTATGAAAATTAGAGGGGAAGACAGTTACAAAGGAGGCCGTAAAATGACCTTGGATGAAGAGTAAAGCTGGTGATGTCCTCGCGAGCGAATGGTTGAAATAAGGGAACAGCAGCCAACCCCGCCTTACTCAGCAGTAACAGAGAACGTGCATACTGTACCATAGACCATTATCAGTACCTACGGGAAGCAAGTAGATGGAAGGTCCATAAAAAATATTTGTTTTTGTTTCTCTGATAGGTCTGAGGATTGGTCCATGAGTGAGGGTCTTGCGCCCCAACCTTTCTTAAAAGACGCTTCCCTCCACCGTTATTGGAGTTTGAACATTTAATCAATCGACTTATCAAACTAGAGGAATCGGCGAGAATTTCCCCTCTGTAAGAATATGATTATAACTTGGTATGGTCTTCGGTATGTCAAAAACTAAGGCAAAAAAAGGCATCATCGTATTGAACCTCAAACGCAGAGTGAATTTTCACTCAATGATGCGTTGAGACGACTTTTAGTACAGATTTTCTCGCATCAGAGCAGCGGGACACGCGACGTGGCAGTGCTTATCGAAAAAGCAAGCGCAAATAAACGGTTCAATTAGTTACAAAACTTCTTTGGGAGTCGCTTTCGTTGCTCCAAGGGTGCTTTCTCCATGGGTTCCACCGAAGCATCACTTCTTGATGCTCTACGACACTTTTAATTGGGAGTGACGCGTGGCGTGTCTTAGGGAAGTCAAGACAACACATCAAATATGGCATGCTTTACACAAGAAAAAACAGCTTATGATGATTTTATCGCGAATAGTTCCACACAATTTTATTTTTACATTTGTTTTAAAACGTGGGTAAGATAGCGATAAATCGCCCAAACCGTCTCGTCGAGTCAAGTTACTATAATTAAATCGAAGGTTTCCAGTCCTTTACAACCTTAATATCGAAGGTTTTCAGTCCCTTACAACCTTAATAACAAAAGATTTCCAGTCCCTTGCAATGTAGTTCAGATAACGAACGCTTCCGGTCCCTTGACCTGATTTCCCAAGGATACTCTTCAAAAGTTGTTTACACCATTCGGACCAGGGGTCTCGAAGGGGGTTTGAGGTCTCATTCTCCTGGATTTTACTACACTTAACTACGCTTTAAGCTGTGGGCCTGTTTTTTTCTGCCTGTAAGCAGTTTCTTTTGTAACACCGACTAGTATTTCTTCGGGGCTAGGAGAGTTTGAAAGTATCCATCAGTATCAGACAGTATCCATTAGACAGTTATCAGTATCCATCGTATCGGACAATATTTGACATATGAGAAGATAAGTGCGTTATGCAGTCCGCCCGTTCTGCAGCCCGATACAGGTGAAATAGGCCTAGCAAAAATGTAATTGTCATGAGATGAAAATCTAAGCCCTATCCCTCTCAGATAATTATTTTTGCTATGATAGTGACAGGATGTTGTCTTTTTTGAGCTTACTGCCCTAGTCGATTTGAGGCATCAAAATAAGCCCATAGACCGCGAGTTATTTAAAATTTTTCGATCAAGACTCTCTATGTCAGCCTTGTTTTTTTTTTCAAATTAACTTTTTTTCAGTTTGTAAAGAGCTGTGTTGGTTTAGAAATGCTTGATTTAGCTTGAGGGACAAAAAATCCTCAAGGTCTTAGAAATTAATTTGTTCCTGACAGAGGGCCTGCTGCTTTTGCCAAAAGATGTGAATGTTTTGTTTTTTTTAAATACTCTACCTTTACATAGCAAAAAACTTGAAAATGTTTGGGACATCGAGAAATGCGGAATCATTCAATATAGATCTCAAGTTTTGCAAGTTTTGACTGTGTTTGTTTTCTCCGATATCTTACATTACCATTGTCCAAAGAAAGGGGGGGACGGTGGGTTTGCGTAACAAGTTATGGAAGTACCAGGCAATCTTTTGCGCACAGGCCCCCCATTTTTCAAAAATCAAAACTCTTCAAAACGGTTGCGGTGGCATTCATAATCAATGTCACAGATATAACTTAAACGATTGACAATTATGATAAAAATTGTGGAACCATTTGGATTTCGGTGATTCTCTCACATAGGTTTCAGGAAACGGGGATATTCTCTGAAACTCTTTTGTTGAATCTTAGTAAATAAATATCCTTGATGCTGCTCAAAAAATGATTCCTGGAAGTCTTAGTGCACTTGGAGAGAGATTTGGGGCTTTCATGCACTTATCATTAAGAAAGTTTAGTCTAAGGCAAACCTATGATCGGTGGAATCGCCCACACAAGCAGTGAAAGACCTTTGATCTCGGCAGCAAGAAAAAAATTCGTGCACAATGTTGCGATTCGTTCTGTCACTTCAATGGCTTTAACACCACGCGATTTCACCTCTATCTCCGTAGCCAATGCTCTGAATCTTCTATGAGCAATCATTTCGAGCCGTGTAACCTGTAACCGGTTCAGGCGATTTTGCTTTATCATTCTTAAATAAATTACTTTGAGACTACCTTTTGAGTGAGCGGCGCAAGTCTTTGAGCCCGGTAATTCCAACGCAGAATAAAGAATCATTGTGATCTGTACACAAAAGAGATTTATTGAATGTGTGCGAATACCGAATCGATCCTTCTTTCGAAGAATGTATTTTTAAAGTCCCAAGGAACCCTTCAAGAAATATGAGGTCACGGAGAACGAAAATTTTAAAAGTATAGTTCCAATGCCGTGGAGACTGAACATTAGTTTTGTCAATCTGTTCCCCTGTTTTAACCAAATTGGGGTCATGAAAGCTTCGCTTGCTTTTACTTCAATTTTCGTATTGATTTTTCAAAAAGGTAAACAAATTCTTCACAATGGCTGTTTTATGTTCTTGCCCTTTAAGGATATTTTCTCGACTTAGCTAGTCAAATTTACAAACAAGTTGTACAAAAAATGAAAAAACTGTTTAAAAAGCTGAAACGCGCGAAAAACTTTATATATGACTATATGAACAATCAAGATTATTTGGCAGCCAATATACGGTTACTTCTATTTTTGGAATTGTTGCCATTGCTGATTTAACTCATATTTCTCTTTTTTGAAAAAAGTAGTGTTTTTAGAGGCTTTTGTCGAAAAAAAAATTCGACGGTAAAGAAACGTTTTTTTTTGTTTTTTTTTTGTCTAAATTTGTTTATCTTAACTGGATCAATTATGTGGAACGTTTTTTAGACAACTTTATCGAGCAATTTTATTCGCAAAACAGAAAATACTTCAATGGCTTGGTACACGTCCATATAACGCCACGTAATTCCTCCTACCTTTGAATGCCGAAGACTTAAAAGTTAAGACGGTGACAAGTCGTTTTTAGTGGTCAGGTGCGTGTGATAGCATTTTCGCTGTATTTCTATCTAAAAAAGCCAGTTAACAGCACCCTCCATCTCGACGAAATATTTTGAAGGTTGTCCTGGCGGGTAGGATCAAGTGAAAATATTTTGATGAAATTTTGCGTGAAGGTTCCCCATACCATGACGCTTCCAAAACGCTTTCAAAAATTGGGAGTTAGCGGTTTTGTTTTTTATTTCTTGAAACCAGCTCTTTGTTTTCTGTTGTGATACAGTGAACAGATTTTCCCCAAAAATAAACTTAATCTCTTTTCATGGCGAGAAATTAACAGAAAGGCAGAAAAACAAGCTGTCATACCGGCCAAATAACGATACAAACCAGCACCAAAAACCTTATTTTAATCCTTTTTCACAAAATTAGCCTTGTTGGCGTTTTAGGAGCAGCCGAACTCGCCCCAGACCCTGGTATTTAAAAATTTCAAAGTCGTCCATATTAAAAAAATGCACCTTCTTTTATGCACACAGCAATTTGGCTGTGTTGAGCAACTTTTTTTTCCTTACCCCGTTCCGCGGATCTGGCCCGACCCGGTAGGACTACCTTAACGCTACATAACAATCGTTTACCGTGATACGAGTGCAGTAATTTCGGGCTCCTACCTTATGTTTTTGCTGTGGAAACACTTTCATTTGCAGTTCTACGTTCGGAAGAATGAAATTATTCTCCTACAGGGCACCTGAGCCTCCGACGATCGGTTCGGTTGGATAGGGATTAGGTTTAGGGGTGACGGCCCGTAAAGAGCTATCCTTCACATGTGCAACAACGCTTAGAAGAAGAAATGTTTTATTTCTTCGATTGTATTCAGCAGAGATTCATTTAGAGAGCACTTTTAAACTGCCTACTTTAAACGTCCGCTGTTTGTGATATGTCTAAAAAATTCATTTACAAAAAATTATTTCATCAAATTTATTAACTGCTAAAATTTTGTATAAGTAATTCTGTGTTTGCACGATCTCCCCTCTCTCTGCCCCAAAGTCTGCTTTCTCGCTCGCTCACGTCCACTATTTGTAATCCGGGGCATCCCCATCCAATGAGAACGCTCCGGATTACAAATGGCGGACCTGAACGAGCGAAAAAACAGAGTTTGGGGGAGAGAGAAGGGAGATCGTGCAAACACAGAATTTCCCTTATGCGTCTTTCTAATGTGCTGCTAACCCTATAGATAACAGTGAGAAGTGACCAAAAGCCAGTACTGTCAGTGAGATGAAAATAAGTGGAGCACCATTAAACGTATAAGACTTACTTGTTAGTTACAAAGCTCCAATAAGACTTGCTGATTTCGTATTTTCGTCTTTTTAGGTGGAATACGTGTAATAAGGAGACCGATTCTGTTCCCCGATACAGTGTCATTTAATGGTTATTTAATGAAACAAAACAGAAGCCATTCAGTGGCCTGCGAAGGGATTTTACGGGCTGCTCATTAGAGGAGATTTTGTCCGATATCGATTTTTGTAGGAGCAGTTATAGAGCGTGTGCAATGTGTGCTCTCATTAGAAGGAAAGGAATTTATGTGGTATCTTACTGTGACAGCTGAAAGGGGGAACATGACGTTCGGTAAACCAAGACGGCCGAAGTTAACGCCACGGTAAACATTCCTCATTTGCACTTCAGTTAAAGCTAGCTTACTGTTGGTTCAGTTTATTCGAGTGACGAGTTTCAAGTACGTAGTTCTAGCGGAAAAAAGAAGACATGCTTCTCAATATTTCCTGTTGAAAAACCATATTCGAATCGAGGGAATTTCACTGACAACCACGTTCGATAGAAATTTAAATCAGAGTTCATTTGTAGTTTTAAAATCTATCATTAATACATTCATAAAAATTTTCATGTATAAAAATTTTACGCTGGATGATTGAAAACATACAATAAGAAAATAAATTAATGTTTGTTTCCCGCTGCTCTGTGAGTTTTGAAGGCCAAAAAAAGACTCCACCCGCACGAGTTTGGAAGTTTAATTTTAATGTAGCTGCAAAGATGATTTTGTGCGAATCAAAAATGTTTGTGTTCGAATTTTTTATTCAGATATTTCTAAATTTAGTTTCTGGGAGGTTGATCTTCTTTTGCGAAGCGTTGCGTTATTTTTAAGTAAAATACTTCGGTCTCACTTTTGAATAGGCTAATATCTTCATCATCGTTGTCTAAACTTTTTCTAGTAACTACCATCTGCTATTTATGCTATTTTTCTTACTATTAATCGTAAAATGTGACAACTATTAGACAGATTTCTCAGCGCTTTTACTAAAGAAGGACGGAGAGGTGCGTGTGACTTTAAAAATGTCATTTATTTTGCGCACGCGAGTAGCACACTATTGTTTTTTTTCCTGGAAAATAACCATTTTTCTTAAATCAGGTCAAAGTAGAGAACCATTTTCACGCGCTCTCTCCCGACAAAATAAGTTTTGACAATTGTCAAACAAAACTTATTGTAGAACAAAAAAAAAAGATTTGATTTAAACGCTTATTTCTGAGATTTCTTAAACATGTGTTATATTTACACGGCATTGAAAACATGAAACGGAGTTTATTTCGGCGTAGGTGGAATCGACTTACTTGGCGGCTGTAGGTACATCGATTGTAAAATCGAAATGAATGCTATTGATTGCAAGAGATCGCAAGGTAAGGGATTGCAATCGATTGAAAACCGCTTTTGCACACCGACTGCAAAGCTGTTGCTTCATTGGGTATCGCTGTGTATAACTATGACGCAGCTGCATTGAATAATAGACGAAGAACTATAAATCTCCTGAAGCAACGAGTCAGCGTACTTAGCGCACCTTGTTGAAGCCAATACAGTTCGTCTATGGCTGCCCATCGGCGTAGCAGCCTTAACAACTGCTAAAATCAACACGGTTCCCCGGCCGAGCCGCGCATCGCAAAGCCGTAAAACTTGTTTACTACCAAAAATGACTGGTCATAAAAAAAGAAGGAATTTATTTGGGTCTTGGTCTTTAATTGTCCTACAATGCTTAATCGGTAGGACTCTGTTCGCGGGTGTGCCTTCAACACTTTCCCTTATCTTCGAAACTTGCTTAACATGAGTGACTTGTTTCATTGACTGCCGAAATTAGGCCGATGGAGAGTTGGATTTATGCCGACCTTGTTCGCGATAGCGCTACATCAGACCGTGGGTTTTCGCATATCTAAGTTTATGATGTGGACCAATATAAGGCTTTGTCATATAAAACGGTCAGTAGGCGATGAAAAAAGATCGCGATCTAACAAAATCGCGACGATTAAAGCCAGAAATTCGAGTTTGGACCGCGAAGAAAAAGCTCAAAGTGCGATCTCCTGGCTGCTTCCTCAGCTGCCCAAAAACTATTTGGTAAAGTCTAAGGTGTTATTAAAGAAGGCAATATCATTGCGGAAGACATGATGAAATATGGTGTTATTGCTGTTCTTCTTTTCACGATTTCTAAAAGCCTGTTTGAATTATTGACACGGTTTTTGCGTGACCAAAACCTACACTGATGCAGGGTAAATTGATTTCACTGGCTTACTCCGCCTATTTTGTCCGCATCTCTACGAGAAAACAGTCTGTTAATTTAACGAGCATTTTGAGAATTCGATGGGTCGAGAACAGTGCTACCATATTGCTTTGTATCTGCTGCTTCGACTCTCCTTTTCGCTGGACGGCTTGTTTTTTTTAATTATTATTATTTATTTTATTGCATTTTGTTTTTGGCCTTCCAAAATATTTATGGAAATTCCAGTAAAATCTTAATCTTTTAACCTTATGGAGAATGCAGTGAAACCTTGCTTAAACCAAAACTTGAGATACTGAACAGAAAGTTTACCAATCATTGCTTACCAACTTTGAAAAAATTCACTGCCATATTCAAGGAAAATCCCGCTAGTCTTGGCTACTGCGTTGTTTTTGTGTCATAATTTGACAAAGGGCGTATCAAATATTCTTAAAAAATCGCAAAGTCATCTGTGTTTCCCATCACAAATCCTCGGATGTCCATCTTAGGCGTCATTATACGTCACACAATGGCTCACCAAATATCGCGTCAATGTACCGTACACTTAATCTCTCAGTCATGAACTTCGGCAGGTCAAACTGCCCTGTGCCACGCTTTGCTGTTGTGCCGATTTGCTTGACGTGAGATAAAACCGTACATATTGCACTAAAAAAAAGAAAAAAGAAGAAAAAAAGAAAGTCTACGAGTGTAAAACGTTAGTAGGAGGAGATTTTTTATGAAAGGTGAGGCAAGCAGACACGAGTTAAGTGCACGCACCGGCGTAAAAAGATTTTGAATTGCAACGGATGTAAGGTCTGCGTCAGGCGACCCAGTCGCTTATTTGCACCCGTTGTACTTACGCGCTTTCGTTGCAAACGCAAGGACGCTGGCCCGCAGAGAAGACGCTTTCATTTTCCACCTGACAAATCCTCGATCCTTAACCCATATTTTCACATGTTTCCTTCCGAGTTCGTTCCAACAGGTGTTACATTGAACAGGACTGCAGGAAGGTTGATAGACTATTTCGAGGTTCAGGTTCAGCAGCGCAGGGCTTGGATATCAAAGATTTCATTTTATAACCAGTCATTGTACAAATACCTCTGAAAAATTGTAAAGGTTTTTTTTTCGTTAATCTCGAAAATTGGTTCAGGTACCGATTCAAATTTCGGATCGCGCGAAGCGGATTTGTCAAGTTTAAAAAAGACATTCAAGAGACTCGAAGTTTGATAAATTATCACGTTTGACAAGCATGTTTTTTGATTATGCTTATAGGAGAAAAATTAAAAAAACAAGGTTAGGCTTAATACGATGGGTCTTATTCAGATGCTTATTTAACTCATTATCCAAAGAACGACGTTTTTGATGTGTTTTAAAATAAAAAAGACATTTAGTGGTCGAAAATCATGCTAACCACCCGTTTTCTTGGCGTTTGGAGGGATCTCTGGCCTTGTATCAAACTCCAGTTCATAAGGCCGTTACAATACTTCCATGAATCTCTCGTGATGAATAAAAACCCCTAATTTAATTAAATCTAACGCTGATTTTTTTTCCCGCACAGTTGTTTCTGTAAATGGGCTTATGTTTTTTTTTTTAATTTGTAATAATATTTGCAATATTTAAAGTTATATTTGAAATACAGCTTTTCAAAAGATCCCCTATAACAAGGTTTTGGTGAAGGTATCATCGGAAACACAAATAGATGAAAGCAAGCCAGCAAGCCCTCTGCTTGCGAGTTGAATCAGTCCAAGAGGTATGGTCCGGTTCTTGTCGTGCGACAAAACGGTGGCTAATGTATTTCCCCATAAGGTGGAGCCTCTCGCTCTGTGAACGACCAGAACCGGACAAGAACTTTTGAACTGATAGTTCCTTTACAGTGATACATAAAAATTGTAGCTAACAGCAGTGACCTAAAAACTGCGTTAATGAAAGAAGCAACAAGTTCGTTGAGCAATTTTATTGACCGAACAGGCGTCCGCGCACAGAAAGCACTCAACACAACCACAAAAAATCATAGCAAAAAAAACCTACTGTAACTGGCTAAAAAACCTGGTAAGTTGATTGGTGTTGAAATACTACTTCGGACGTGAATTCTTACATGTCTCAACATTTTAGGGGGTTTACGTTCTTGCACATAATATACGAAGGCTTGCACATCGTCAGAAATTAAGGTGTGTGTAGGCATTCAATAGAAACAAATTCTAGTTTGTTGTTGTTTTTGGCTCGAGGTGGATTTCAAAGAAGACGTTTGATGAAGACTTACAGAAGTGGGTTGATGACTTGAGTTTCGGACGCTCGCCAGCATACCGAACACTCACTTCTGATCATTCACTGAATAAGCACCCGGCATCCGTGAATCTTTACTGCGACTGAACTAGCTCACTGATTAGCTAAAAATATGGCTAACTAACTAAACCAATTAATCCAAAGGTTGGTTCAAATTCAGGACAGGTTGGTTAGAAACTCTTCCTCGTCCCTGATCCCGTTGACGAGATCTTATTGATTGAATGGTACTCTTACGTCTGTGCCCTCTAAAGCTACATATACTGTACCTTATTCGTCTTGTTAGGCGTAGTCAGAATACTGTTACAATTATAACAAACCAAATCAGTAATTACCTCAAAAAAATGTA
>Ga0058701_10003213_pt1 | contig 12834 bp, 7 predicted proteins | sample AgamicOrMae_FD_97039 | JGI IMG/M metagenome (GOLD analysis project Ga0058701, IMG submission 97039) | Agave microbial communities from Guanajuato, Mexico - Or.Ma.e | ecosystem: Host-associated > Plants > Phyllosphere > Phylloplane/Leaf | place: Guanajuato, Mexico | collected 2012-06-04
ACGGATTGTCCAAAACCACTTTTCTCGCCGTTTTGGGGGTTGTACATCCCAAATCCGGTCTTATCTCGAAGTCGATTTTTTGCACGATGCCAATACTTCCATTGACATGGAAGTAAAAAAGAATCCAATACGGAATTACTATACGACACTGATTACGATTCGACTCTCTAATTAAGGACATCTATGATTGTTCATCAATAACAGCTCCAATGGGATAAGGCTAGGATAGGTCAGGTTAGGACAGACTGGGATGAGTTATGACATGTTAGATCAAGCAAGGTCTCGTTAGGTTAGGTCCGTGGGTCTGTGAGATATTATGAGATGCGGGTGCGTGGCATTTTACCTGAATAACTATGACTAGAGAGCTGTTAGTGAGCTGGCCGAAAAGATCTTCATTGAGTACAGTTTGCTGTTCGTTGTAGCGCTCTATCTGCCTGGTGATCTCGGCAATATCGAGAGGGGGAGGGCCCCCGACGTAAGACACCCCCGACGCGGACAGCCCGTCACTCGTGTTCCCCGGAGACCCCGCCGCCACTGAGTGGTTGTGAAACCGGGGTTTGGCCACCAAGTACTTGTGCAGAACCTGAAGAAAACGCCCGCGTTAGTTTCATCCTCCATTCGATTAGGAATGACCAACTTGGACTGGGTGACCTTAGGCTAAAGTGTCCACAAAATCTAGAAGGCTTCAAGGATTAAACCGTCGATCATTGCTCCAAATAAAACAGCAAGTCTTGAGGACTTGACAAGGGCTTCTCATTTTCAGCTATCGAATTTCTTTAAATATTCTTGAGTTTTCTTTGAGTTTCTTTTCTTTTTGTCTAAATTTTGGGTTGACTTAAACGCGCGATGAGGTCCCGACGACGTTCCGCAAATGTCCTAGTGCGGACTGACCTGGGGCACCATGCTGAGGATGGCGGCGCTCTCGTTGACTTCGGCGGCATCCTGGCGGTTGGCGGCGCCCGCCGCGCCGCCGCCGATGTTGGCCACGTGGAGCTGCAGCCAGACGAAGGTGACGCAGAAGAGAAGTAGCGCAGTTCGGAGCCACGACGACGCCCTCCGCCGCCCCAGGGCGCCCAGGGTGCCGGCTGCGCCCAGTCCGGTCCCGGACAACGCCCCGCCCAACGGATACCCAGCCGGAGCCGCGCGCCCCACTGAAACACAAAATACTTCTTCAAAAGCACGTTTTTTTATTAAAAACTTTTCAGTTGAAACCCACCCTTTTTTTAACACTAAGGCGTCAAACTGCTTGAATCAAGGCGTATTGATAAATGGATCTAATAAGTCACCGCTATATACACTCATCAAGGGATAGCCCTTAAGACCACGAGTGTTTGCTCTGGACAAGATCGAAACTGAGGGCATATGACGCCAAGGGCCTGTGCCAAGGGCCCGTGGACGCTGAGAGCCGTCGAGTCGCCAAAGGGCACTTCGACCGCAGGAGGGTATATCTCGACGCGCTTTGTTTGACAGAGAACCAATTAAATTTACATGTAAAGCGATAGTTCCCGCAAATGTCCCTACCCCTTAGTTTTCTCTCCTCGCGATTCAGGTTGTCAACGCTGTACAGCCGCGCGAACTGGATATACTGCTGCCAACATAACGCGCTGAAATCATGATTTGATAAATCGCCCCCTGCCAACCTAAACGCCTACACGTTCAATGCGGAATGATTTACCGCTGAATACAATTCATTCTACATTTTGAAGGTAGCATTTCCTACCTCATGAGTAATACCTTTCACCTACTAGATGAGCGGCGCACGGCACAAGGTACCTAGCCTAACAGGACTTTGAATATCGACGCAAAGCTTCCGTTGTGAATCGATTCGTTTAAACATCGCGAATTGAAGTAAATGAGTGTTATAAAACCCAGAAACCTAACAATAATATATATAATATTGTCCAAAGCAGTTTTTTTCTCCTTTTTTTTCATCAATTTCTCCTACGACAAATTTAGCTTAAAAAGAATACCAAATCCCCGTTTTCAGAATGAGTAAATCTGGCAAAACTACGAGCTAGCATGAGCTCGCTATTCACACTCCACTCAAAAGAGCGGCTGCAAAAAGCAATAAGACTTGCCGATAATTCTAATCAGGAAAACTTCCATTAGACACCTACCGGTCTTAATTTGTACAATAAATCATCAAAATCGGGTTTGCGAAGCCACACGCAAACCGCGACACCATTCCGTGTATTTCTGCAAAACACTCCATTTCGAAAACGGCTGCATTTATTAGAGGAAAACAGTCATAACTTCAATCAGAAAACATGCAGGGGGTACTTAAATAAGTTTATGCTCATATTTTGCACGATAATTTCATAAAATCTGGTTTCCAAATCGTAGCACAATGATGTTGTAGATTGACCCATTCTCCTAAATTGAAACGTATATTCGTTCTATCGAGGTTGATTGAACACCTTGATGATGATGCAGGGAACGCTCTATAATTTCATCTCCCACCATTCCCTTCATCTTGCCATTCTAATGAGGTGTCCTTAACCCACTGAGAATACTTAGCCAAACGAGATTTTTTTTCAACTTTTGCAACTCGAATAATACCAGTCAAAAATAGGAACAGTTTCATAATGTTGCCGATTTAAACAAAACATGGCCTATTCCTTACTGCACGCAGTCCGTGAAGTCCTTCTCATTAATCTAGTTTCTATCATAAAAATAAGCCCTATGTCGATAAACATGTCATACGAAGTTAACAAAAGATTTGGACACAAAATTCCACTTCATGACATCTCAAAAAGATCCCCAGTAAAAAAAACAACAACAACAAAAAACAACAACTGATTTTAAAAAATCTATTTTTCATTGAAAAAAGTTGCCGTCAGTTTCACTGCTACCAGAACAAAGTTTTCTACGCCAAAACTACTTGGAGACTCAAAAACTACCTCTGACCTTCCAAACTGAATTTCGTTTTTTTTTTTCTCCTGAGAAATTTAAAGGATTTTTTTTCAATAAAATACGCAATTTTAGGCTTTTTAAAATGCTAAAAGAATTGAATTTCAGGTTTCCAGAGGGGTGATATTTTCTAAATTATGACAATACCGAACTGGAAAGATCTTGTAAAATAATTTTTTCTGTTGCCAAACGGCATCGCTGGGCGGTAGTGGGTTAAATCACGAAAACCGCTTGACACCTAAGCTTTCAAACGGGAGCTACATTTTTGACGGGAGAGTATTATCACTTACAAATTTTCGCAATCATTCACGACTTCCAATTATAAACATGATAATGTTTCCAAATCACAAGTTGGTAAAGTTTTAGTCCAGAGCGTCTGCTGCCAACTTCCATCAACTTGGACGACATGAATACAAATTATGGGCAATCATTTGTGGTGAGGGGAAGGGCGGGGAAGGGGTAGTTTACAAAATCCACGCTATGATGGGGCCGAAATGATGGGCGAAGTAATTTGAGGTAGGGCTCTCATGAGGCGACTCACTATAGTAGTCGACTCAAATGGTCTAAAGAAAGCTTTCTTTTTAAATCCGAAATATTTCCTGTGATTAACACTATGAAAAATTTTCTACCCAAAGCAATTCGTAAAGCTACCGCGGTGTTTTTATTGTTAAACATACAACACTTTTATTTTTTTTTCCCGGATAACGCAAAGTTGGCAGAGGTATTATCGGTTGAAATCTTTTCTTTTGGTAAATATATTTATTTTACATTTATGCACACTGGTTTTAGCACCTCAGAAAGAGCATAATCTGTGTTTAACTATGAGATTTCCGAGGGTTGAAACACAAAAATTCAAGTCCAGGAGTTATTTTTTTAAATAATTTTTTTTAACGTTGGGTTGTTTTAAAAGCAGCATTTTTTACCTCTCGAATTCAATCGTTACAAAGTAAAAACTTGTTTTAGGTAGTTCTATTCCTGTTTTGGGTATGAAAATAAAACAGAGGAAGATCGCAATTTGGTTATTTGCTATAAATGTATCAACAACCACATCAATGAAAAGGTCTTGTCAAGAGCTCTCAATTCATACGGCTGTTTAAAGGAGTATCTACAAAAATAACCAAATTATGCTCTTTCGCTGTTTTACCTTCATGCCTAAAACAGGTAGGCGCGGGACTACCTAAAACACGGGTTAGTTTCTACAGTGTAGTTCATCAATTTTTCTAACAATATACAGAAAACAGCGGTGTACGTGTTACGTTCAGTTGGATTAACGTTAGGTGCCACATGCCTCGCTACGCCATCGCTCCACTAGACGAAGATAAATCTTGTAAATTACGTCAGATTTTCAGTGCCTTTCATAGTTTAGCGACGAACTGTAAAGCACAAGAGGTCGGAAATTCTACCTTACAGGGTGAATGTATCGTGACTCGCCTGAAAGCGCCTGAAAGCGCCTGAAAGCGCAGAAACTTGTGGAGTTAATCGAAAGCGTAAAGGAGCATGTTTTATTGTCTCGTTTACAACTTGCCCCAGTCACGAAAAAAAAATCTATTAAATTTTACGACCGTCAGCTGGAAAACGCCTCCTTGTCAATCATAGTTATAGTTTCTCTCGAAGCGAAAAGTCGTTTTATCGCAAAGAGGCGCGGAACTTCAGATGCGCTACGATTCCATTATACTTAAACAAAAGCGAGCGGCGCGCGCAAAATTTGAATGTTCTTAACTTGCCGACACGTGTGCGACACGCGCTTGGTGTCGCACAGGCCTATGCGTCGAGACGTACTATCATAGACAGAAAAAAAAGTCCCCCCTGCAACCACCCGGACATCGGTGCGTTGCGGTTGCCTACCTAAGCTCGGAGGTGATTGGCTGATGCCGAGCTAAGGTAGGCAACCGCAACACACCGATGTCCGGGTGGTTGCAGGGGGGGGGACTTTTTTTCTGTCTATGGTAGAACTTCATTTGGGGAAACTCGATATTACGCCGGTTAAATATGCCTACGTGGAAATGAAGCACAAGAAAACAACGAAAAATTTAATTTTTATCTGACTTTGATGTTTTGGTACACGTAATCCTGATAAAACGGACTTCGCAAATCGTTTCAGCAAAAAATTACGTGTAATATTGCATTTTTTTTAAAAAGTCTGATTTTTGGTTGAAAAATTGACCATCGTAATGAAATGGAAAGGTGAGCCAGGGTACAAAACAAGAGGACGAAAGTATGACCTTTCAAACTTCATGACGAATTCCACTTATTAAACTAAAAGGTTTGAAGTAAGAAGAATACAGCCGTAGTGAAGTCGGTGATTAGGTTGAAATGTGGATATTCTGTGAGACGCGCGCAAGATTATTCAAATATTATATCGGGATATAGTCGAAGCGGCCAAACTTTTTCGAAAGGCCTAGATCAAATTTCTCAAGTTGTACAGTTGCCCGTATTAAGCATTATTACTTAAAAAGTCATCGTAAAAGTTGCAGATCGAGAGACAATAATAAACCGGCCCTTACAATGAAACCACACATTCTTGATTTCTCGGATTTCGCATCGACTTTGACTCAGAAAGCGATGCAAAACTTCTTGAGCGTGCACGTTCTATTTACGTACAGGCTGACCCCATCTATAAGTCGACGGCGAATACAAAAACGGTAACTTTTATGATTGACTATGGCCTTAAAACCGACCTGTTTTACCCTATGCTGAACACAAACTTTTCTCTCTCAGGCGAGGCTTATATTAATTTCAGCTGATGTTATACAGTAAAGCGGTGCATTATGGCAGCCGAATTTCGGACCTAAATTATTTCGCGATTAGCAATGTGGTGGTTGGCGCCGAGAGCAAAGTTACTATTTCGGTGATTAGCATTATTGATGAATGCAGTAGTAATTTAGCAATGGAAAATCGCTGAAGCGCAGAACGAAGGTCCGGAAAGAATTTGGAGTGGGTTTATTCTGTTGAACAACAGCGGCAGCCCACTTGCTGAAAACCGAGCCAAATTCGTTTGCTCGTTTCCGGCTAAAATTCATTATGTCAAAGCTTTTGTACTGTACAGCGGGGCTACCTTAACAAACCCTCAAAAATAGTCCGCGCGAACGGCAGATCCAGCCATTCTCCTCGGAACTTTTAAGTAAGTTCGGATAAGATTAGGTTATGGGTAGGTTTAGATTATGACAGTTTACATTCGTGTACGTTATTCTATTCCTTCGAATGAGGTTTACTGGTTTAGAGTCGAAATTCACCGTACAGGAGCTTAGAGGACTATCACTTTGACGGTAAGTTTTCAATCACAACGGGAGAGTTTCACTCGAATAGAAATTAACCCATAACAGCCCAAAGTATTTGGAGTAAAATTTAGCTTAAGAGAAATTTAAAAAAATCCTTTAAAATACGCAATTTAAGCTTTGGAAAATGCCTAACTAATTAAATTTCAGGTTTCCAGAGGTGTGATATTTTTTAAGCTGAGACAATACTGAACTTAAAAGGTCCTCTAAAATATTTTTTTCTGTTTCCGAACGGCATCGCTGGGCGGTAGTGGGTTAACTGGTTATTACGTTGGGGAAGGTACTGATAGATTAGAACAGGTTTAGATTTCGTCGGATAACGTTACGCTAGACTTGTAAATGCGAGCTTCGCTCCGCTAAAAAAAACGAAGAAGAAGAAGGAAACCTCAAATCGGAATCCAAGAACGAAAGACAAGGGCGACACAAGCCTCACAAAAAACACTAGATGAGATTTCACCCGAAATCTTGGCTAGCTCACGAGCGAATCTCCGCTCGAGAAAATCGAAAGTCACTCACAGAAAAAATGAGTTTCATTTCGAAAACACTACGACTCAAACTTTCTTTAGAGAATAAAAAATGATTTTCATACATTGGGAACTATGCAAAGATGAAAATCTGGAAGCTCTGATCAAAATCTTCTCCGAGTGACGCGAAGATTAGAATGAGAAACTTGAAGGGGCACAAGTTTGATAGTTCATTCGCACTCTATTTTCTGGTAGAGCGTTGTAAATTGTATGCATCGGTCAAATTAATTTGAAATAGATTCGGCGAAGCTGTTTTCATGGGAGGCGCTAGGTTACGTCCCAGCCAGAGATGACTTACTATCTCGGAATAAGTCACCACACAAATGGAACTTTATTTGGGCTCAGTTCTCTTCCCTGTAGTTTGCCCGCATTAATTTGTAGTTGGTATAATAGTATCTCAACTTTGTGTAACGTTCAATCACCGTTGTTGCGTCCCCCTGCTCTCCCGTCCTCTCCTCTCCACTGAGTTGGGCGTCACCCTTCAACCACCCTCGTACGATACTTAAATAATGCAACTTAACTTGGTTCCTTCGTTAGTTCGTTCGCAACAATAGAACTGGAGCAGTATTAATATAAAAATGCTCCAAACCAAAATTCGTTCTGTTTTCGGTGCTTATTTAAGTTAATAAATCATTTTCAGAACGGCTATTAACGTTGGTAATAGCTCGATGGGGGGAGTTAAATGCTAACTCCCAATTTCAAACGGTGCATTTCCTACCTTTCATTTGCTATTTTTCATCGCGGAGAGCGGGTGGGAAAATTCAAAAGATAATTAAAAAGGTAAGTCTAGAACTGAGCGTCTAAAACACTTTCGACCAAAAAAAAAAAATCAATGGCAAGTTCAAACTCATAGAAACTCAAATTAAAACGAAACCTAATATTTTTTTCTCCAAGGAAACACGTCAACTAAAACTGGTTAAAAATCGACCTGAAATCATCCACCTACATCACGTTTAAAGCGAATCGGCAAAAAACGCCGCAACGTGAATCCGCAGAAATGAAGCCATTTAGTTATTGGGAAAGGTTTTGAGCACGTATCAGACAAGGACAGAAAAAAAATCAAGTGACGTGTGGTGCGGTGCGGTCAATCTACTCTGCAAAAAATGTCCTGCCAGACGGGAGACCGCGCGCTGAAATTCAACGAAGTAACATTCAATAAGGGCCCTAATAAGAGAGGTCATGCGATAGAAACATCCGCTTAACCCTTCCAAAAAAGGGCTCCAAACAGGGGGGAGGGGAGGGGCAAGTAAGGGGAAGGGCGCTCCGCGTTAACTGATCTAGTCGACCCCTAAACGCTTCTGAACACGTTTCTCGACTGTTTAACCGTAACGCCGACGTTAAGTTAGTCCGGGTTTTGTTTAAAGAGTGCTTAACTTTTCAACCAAAAAAATTTAGTAAGTTACACCAAAACGTACGAAGTAAAAAATAATTCCTGTTTCCGGTAGTCTCGTACCTGTTTTGGAAGGTACAGGGAAAGGGCGTAACTTGGTTATCTTCAAAGATAAACATACGATTAACCACATTAATTGAGAGCTCTCGACGAGACCTTTGCATTGATATGGTTGTTTAAAGTTTATCTTTAAAAATAACCTAATTACGCTCTTGTCCCGGTTTACCTTCATACCTAAAACAGGTAAAGGACTACCCAAAACAGGAATTACTTTTACTTCCATGCCCTATGGAAATGTTAGCATCGTGTTTACTGTGTGCTGTTGGTCAGCTTATCTAAGCGATGAAAACAAGGAAGTTCAACCTCCCAAACAAAGAGGTTCAAAACTTAACCTCCCAAAACAGTGTTGAGAATGCGAATGACACATTTCACCGCCTGTTTCCGCAACCGTTTTTCGATCGTTTTGCTGGGATGAGCCTCTAGAAGGCTGTTAGATGGCGAGCGGCCGGACGTGCCCTATCTTACAGGCCTCCTACACAAAATAATCTGGGGTGCGGAGGATCGCGGGGAGAACTTTGCAAACGCATCCTAATTTTGTTCCCATTATAATGAGAAGCTTTAAGTACCTCGTTCAACTTTCCTTAAACCTAATTACAAGAAAAGTGGCTGTATTTTGCACTGGCAGGAGAGTTTTTGCTCTTTAGTTTCAAGTATTTACTCTTTAGTTTTGCTCTTTTTAGTTTTTAATGTCACGTATTGTTTTGATGATTGCTTCTAATTGAAAATATCAAGTATAGTCTGAAGCTTGCATGACAAAACCTACCAGCTTTGGTTTTGGTCTTTTGATTTGCCCCATCCCATCGGCGCGTTATCATCATAGTATAAGTCACAGCTGGTTATGGTTTTAAATTATTACGCACACACCAACACAAAATATAGTTTACAAAAATCCTTACAACATACAGAGTATAAAGCTCGCAGATGTGTGCACACTGAGTTAGTTACATTTCCTGCCATGATAAAATTTCAAAGCCCGACACGACATATCCTGCTAAAAAGTAGCAAAAAATTGACATTTTATAAAAAAGGTTTTCTGTTTGTTTTTTTTTTAACACAAAGGATTTTGGCTTCCCTTTTTTTAAAAATCTTTTTTAACCGATCAAAACGATACTTTAGAATATTAAAAAAATGTATCCTATCGAAAAAAGTCCTAAAACTAGAAATTATTTAGCAGTTAAAAGGGTAAATATCAGATAGGAGAGTAGATATATATTTTTTTTATTCAATATATACTTTGACCTAAAAAGTATCTCGTCCAAAAAATGTTTTTCTTTCTTCTCTCTCTCTTTATCAGTTAAGTAAAATTAAAAAAAAAAGTGAGAGGTTACGAGCTGTTCAGAATCTAGTTGGGGTTGATTCTAGCGTGCCGAATTACGGCCTTAATGTTCGCTGGGGCCCGAGTCCCCCCTTCCCCACTCCGGACACGTCTGCTCGTAAACTATGTTGTAAAAAAAGATCTCTAGTTGCCGAGGTCAGTCGCGCACCTCCTATCGGATCGCGCCAAGTCGGACACCGTTCCCAACTGCGACGATCCCAGACCCACGTAAAACAATAAATAACTTTATACGAGCCCTTAACCAAGCTTACCGGCACAGCTGAATTCCTAACTTTTTTGTCCATGTTTCAATTGTTCCCGACACAGCAAAGAAACACAGATCGCGCAAACTTACTTTTTACGCGAAATTAGCACCCCTTTTTTTAGGAAACAAAGCAGAAAGATCTCAGATTTCGAGTTACTCAAAAAAACGTAACTAACCCTATACCCTAATCCTAGAGAACCTAATACCTCAGTAAATCGAAACTGAGCTACCCTTATAACCTTACGACTCAAAAAGCCTTGGGGAGATTCCCTATGAACAAGCCAAGCCTAACCTACCAAATAAACCTAACCTAAACGTAACATCCCTCCAATTTTAACTTTCGTGACTAACGAGACTGCACACCTGAGCCTAACTTAAGAGCAACCTTAGTTACGGTACCCTAGCCTCATCTAACCAATCTCCACCAACTCTTAACCAACTGGAACCTATCCAACCAGCCCTTATCCTTGACGTAAACTAGACAAATTACCCGAAGCTACTAACCAAGTCAAACGTTATCTTTTTCAACCTAAGTCGCCTGAGACTTTAAGAGACAATTAAAAGCACTGCGATTTTAGGTCATTTATTAAGAGAGTAAAACGAAAATGTTGGCAGTACTGATCCCCAATCTCAAAGGAAATCCAGGCGAAAAGACTGGAACTAATTTTGACTAGCTGAGCTTTAATCGAAAAAGGTTTTCTTTTAAGGTTGTCATAAGAATCCCTTGCGACCTCCGTAAGAAGCCGTTTGTGAAATACCGCAGTCAGCTGAGCAAGACGAGCTTGTCATGAGGTGGCCGCTTGACGTGGCGGGAGAACCGCTTCAAACAGCGCGGGAAAAAGAAAAGAAAATCGACTCCCACTGAGCAGCGACAAGCGACACTCGAACACGAGATTCCCCTGAGAAGTGCAGAGCACGTACATACTGTCCTGACTGCAGCATTTCGAGTGAGTCGTCATTACTGGCGCAGACTGCTTTTGCTTTTCACTTTTCAAACTTAATTTCCGTTGCTTGATGGACACCTTGCCACAACTTTTCGACGCCTGCTGTTCATCGGCCCGCTTATTGCTCAACACAATGACTACACGTGCTTTTGTCATATTTCCTGTAAACGAAGTTCGTTTCTAAATGAGAAATGTTGAGAGGTGCGAGATTGGATATTGATGCGACAAAAATAGAACCTCAACCTAACTTAACAAAATCAAGCATTACCTGCATTACGCCATCAAAAAATCATTTAAAATGCTGATAAAACTATGTTCTTCGAGTGAAAAAGTTCGAGTTAAAATTTGTCGATATGGGAATACCCATGGAAACTTATTTTTAGTTGCGGATGAGATTCTTTTCTTTTTTTCTTTTTATATTGATTTTTTGTATTTCAAAATGATAAAGCTATGTCCCTCGAGTGAAAAGGTTTGAGTCAAAATTTGTCGATATGAGAATAATAACCATTAAAACTTATTCCGAGTTGCGGATTTGAACTTTTTTAAGGTACTTACCGCGCATTTAAGCCGCTCGTATGCCACGGTTGTTAAAACGCTCGATCTGTAATAAATACCACATCATTCATTAGAATTCTTAGAAAGTACACTCAACCTCAAAATGCTTTTTCAAATGAAGTTACCGTCGTGAGGAGGGGCGACCGCAGCGTTGAAACTTTTTGGGATGACTGCACAGCTGTGATTGGCAGGAGGGTCGCGCCGGCACCGGTGGCTCCTTCACCTGACCGACTGGACGCACTTCCACCAATCTGAAACAATGGAACAAACAAACAATCAAACTAATTGACTTTTAAAACTCATTAACAGGAAAGCGAACATATCTCAATGTCAGAAAGTATTTGAGCGAAAAATCGGATGGCTGTTTGTCCTCCTTTCTGATTAGTCATCCCTCGACAAGACTAACTGCACGCCGGCTGTATTTTAAGGTCCTGATTCCGAGAGACTTCATTTCAAGTCTCATAACAGGCCCAAGTCGCTGTTTCTTTCCCTAGTTTTACTTCAACTTAATCCAACAACAAACGTTAACTTGGGTTAGGTAAACTTAGGTTGAATTAGGCTAGAGCCTTGCGCTCTCACTCCGTTCAGCCTAGCGATGAATCGTGGAACTAATGCAAGGGCTAAGAACCGCAACCTTAAAAAATTACACAGAAGTATGCGCTGAGTATGGCGTGGAGAAAAGCTGGAATCCGAAACCCTGAACTTGGCACCATCTAGCGGCAAAAGCTCGAAATGACAGGCCTCCGGCATAGAGATGATCGGCAGTTTTCGGCTGCTGCCACTAGATGACGCCAAAGTCAGAGCATTGGCCACAGTTTTCCTTCAGTTCTCTGTCCGATCCTGAAAGTGGCGCAGAGCCACTGCAGAAGTGGCGCTTGTTAGTTGCACGGCAGCCGCAACGGAAATACAGAGTGCGCTGAGGCGAGGCTAGGCGAGGCGCTCACCAAAAACCGCGGTAAAGTTTTTAGTGAAACCGGCCAGCCGCATCCGCTAATTCCAGTGCGGAAGCGACTGGGAGCGATTAAACATTGTGTAAGCAACCCGCTCGGCACGGCTCAAGGTATTTACACCGCAATATATAATTCAGCTCGAGCGATACAGCGAGTAGTCGCGACCTGCGCGGCCATCCGTTTCTGGTACTCAAAAACTCACTATAACTCTTCGTAACAACAATGTTCATTAATCGCCACTATTTCGAGTTTAAAAAAATAAAGAAAAAAAGTTTTGAAGTCCAAACCGAATAAGGTGCCGGAAAGTTTTACTCGCCCGTACTCCGGATCAAGTTTTTGGCTAAAAAAAAAAGGTTGGTAGGCCTGCCGAAACAAGACGACAACCGCTAAAACAAACATCTCCCGCTGATTTCAGCTCCTAAATTAGAGCTTTCACAAGAAAAATGGAACCTCGCCAGCCATGTCGAACGTTTCACCTCAAATTTCTGGGCAAATTTTAATTTCGAGCCTAAGAAGTTTGCTTATCCAACTAAGAGAAGTTGTAGGATTTCTACCTCAAAGAAAAAGATCGCCATTTTTTTTCGTGGTGGTGGTGGAAAAGAACAGATGAAAGTGCGATTCTGGGTTGGAGGAGATGGGGGGGTGG
>Ga0058701_10003214_pt1 | contig 12834 bp, 13 predicted proteins | sample AgamicOrMae_FD_97039 | JGI IMG/M metagenome (GOLD analysis project Ga0058701, IMG submission 97039) | Agave microbial communities from Guanajuato, Mexico - Or.Ma.e | ecosystem: Host-associated > Plants > Phyllosphere > Phylloplane/Leaf | place: Guanajuato, Mexico | collected 2012-06-04
CTACCGCCCAGCGATGCCGTTCGGCAACAGAAAAAAATATTTTAGAGGATCTTTTCAGTTCAGTACTGTCACAATTTAAAAAATATCATCCGTCTGGAAACCTAAAATTAAATTAGGCATTTTTCAAAGCTTTAAATTTCGTATCTTAAAGGAAAAATCCTCCTGATTTCTCTGAAGCTAAATTTCATTCAAAATACTTTGGGCTGTTATGGGTTAAGGGTAAATAGTCAACATTACGAATCTGAGAGGTTACCTTCAGAAAATACCCCTCATGGTTTAGAGGAGGGGACCTTTTTTAAATGGTACAGTTCCTCGAATGGGACAGTTGTCCACTGGGCCCATGTTATGCTAAACGTACAATTTTTGACCCAGGTTCCGAGGAGGTGGACCCGCAAGCAAAACAGTACGAAGATCCCTACGAATTAATAACTCGCGAAAAATGGTATTACGTATTTTTGCAAATATTCATAGTCTTTTTCCTAACGGAAGGAGGTTCTATCGGAAGTGGTGTCATTTTAACGCGAATTGTTGATGACACCGCTTTTATAAGAATAAAAGACTTGTATTTACTGATGCCAGTAATCCAGAGTCTCAAGGCGAATATAGACACATGTCTCGGAGCACGACTATCCACGCAAGCAAATTTGGGAAATTTAAACCAACGATCTACACTAATTAGCCAGGTAAGGTACCCATAAAAAGAGCAACGCTGGGCCTAAAATGTAAAATATGACACTAAACAAGAGATAAATTGGAGGATTTTTTTAAATGTAGGCAACTAAAGTTTTATGTTTTTGTTCATATCCATAGGTCGTGAGCAACTTAGCTCTGGTCCAGGTCCAGAGTATAGTGGGCGGTCTTATAGTGAGTCTATACAGCGTCGCTTTGGGCGCAGCGGTGAACAGAGCATGGAACTTCAAACACGCCTTGTTACTAGCCATGGTAGCAACCGTCACAACTTGTCTCACGAGCCTCTTCCTTGACGTCGCATTAATAACCTTAATAGTCGTGGCCTATCGCTTGAACATTAACCCCGACAACATCATTTGCCCAGTTGCTTCCGCGGCGGCTGACTTAACAACGATGGTTGTCTTCAGCACTTTAGTTGACGCTACCTTTGACCTACATCACCACGAATGGTACGTGATAACGGATAATAAACGGACAAATTTTCGAGGCAAACCCACTGGAGGTAAACCCAAGGGGTAACTAACGTTATATGAAAGTCTTTCATATACCGTAACCTTAGGGGTAACGTCTTGCTGGAAATCTGTAAACCGGACATCAAGGATATCAGCCGCATATCAGAGGTATAATAAATGGATATGAAGAGAAAATTGACCAAATTTCAATTAAATATCTGACATATTTCAGCAGAATATTAAAAAATGCTGGATACACCTGAATATTAGCCAGATATCAGTAGACAGTGGTCACGGAGTAAAAAACTAGAAAAATCGCTGATAAAAGCCATGTTTTGACCGAATCCAACAGCCGGATATCACAACGGATATCACCCGGATTTCAAGGCCTTTTGTACACCGGATATTGTAAATTGCCACCCATTGGGTAAACTTATCAGTATACAATAGTCATATCGAACGAAAGAGCTGTCTATTATGCGGCTATTGATTGATTCATAAGTTACGTTAGGAACAAACTTAAACTTTATCTTTATACGTACAAGTATTCTTTGAATATACCGTATACGAAGAAAAACGTTACCGGAAAATAGGATCATAGCCTTCTATGCTCACAAGGGTGTATTTTTGGCGGCAAGGAAATACCGCAACGGGTTCTTAGGGCAACCTAAAAAAAAATAAAGATAGGAAAGGGAAAAGGGAAGTTAAAGGATTGTGGTTTTGTTTGCAGGTGGTCGTTTATCCTGATTCTAGCCGCTCTCATATTCGCCGTTCTCCCCGTGGCCGTTATATACTCCCTCAAACTTCCCGAAACTAAAACCGTTTTGTTCAACGGCTGGTACGTCGTGTTGATAGCACTGGTGTTCAGCAGTCTCGGCAGCTTAGTCCTCGACGTCGTGGTGGAAAAATACCGGGGCTACGTATTATTCCAACCAGTGCTCAACGCTGCTACTGGAAATCTGACAACTATTTTGTGCACCCGGTTATCAACAATGTTATACAAGACGTCCGCTTTGGGTACTTTCCATCCCAGCGTGAAAACGTGCACCAGCCCTCACAAAGTCTGGTTCGTTGGAACCCCTCAAGCATCTTGTGTTCGTCTACTCATCGCAATCGGAATCCCAGGACAGTTGGCATTCGTTTTTTTGGCCGACTACGTCTATATGAATAATTCTTGTATACATGTGCCATTCATAGTTGCGTATTGCCTCGTCAGCATTATACATGTAAGGACGGTCGCTTTAAACTACGTAAAAAATTATCAATTAACGCCAGATAGCTAGATATAGTCGTAACATCTAACTTATTATTTCTAGATGCTGACTTTGCTGTACATATCTCATCTGGTCGTACACCTCATGTGGAGGTACAAGGTTGACCCGGACAATGCTGCCATCCCAGTAGTTGCCGCGATTTCGGACTTTTTAGGATCAGGACTCCTCGCCGCAGCCTTTGCGATACTTCTTGTCTTGAAGCAAGAATATCTACACGGATTATTTCCAAAAGGTTCTAAAAACAACCATTGAAGTCCTTCACCAGCACACGGCCTCAGACTACGAGCGACTTCATTCAAAGGGGAAGAAAAGGAAAAGATGTCTCAAATAGAAAATATTTTAAAGAACTGACTCAAGGAATTATTGTTTTCTTTTTCTCATAAGCCCAAAATAGTAAAACAATGAACAGAAAAATGGTTAATAAGTATTTCAGAGTCCCTGTGATGAAGAGAGTACCGGTAGGTGTTTTCATTTCATATATGGCTTCAGAAGTTAGGGCTTCAGAAGTAAAGTAGATTTCTTCAGCTATTATTGAATACAAAAACACTCCTATACGCTACCCAAGGAATCACATGTCACTTGTGCTCTAAACTTTTAACATGGTAGATTTTCATATGATTTTTATAGCATTGTATAAACTTGGGAGTCTTCTCTCATTTCACAGAATTGGTTGGAAGCATTAAAAAAGAAAAAATTAAAATTAAAAAAATGGTGTTCATAGCCTCACCAATGACAAAAACATTTACTATGTTATCCATAATGATATCTGCCTTTTCGATGAATTCCTACAGCATGTGTGGGAAAGAAAATCAATGAGGCTTCATATTGAACTATTCAGAAGGAGCACTCAGTACATTTGCTTTCACAATCTGTGACACAAGGTAATCTTCTCCTGTCTAAAATATTTTGACAGTTTAATGAAAGGTCAGGGAAAACAAAAATGTCAGCAATACTAAGTGAACAGACTGCACCGACATTCAATAATTCCTACTGAGCGTGTTGCAATCAGTCCCAATAATGCTCACCAGCTGTGCAGTCATCAAACTCTTGTTGTCTCTAATTTGCAGCAGTAGAGTATAGAAATCATTGATATGAATTAATGTTCAAAGTAGCAAAATTATAACACAATGAAGTTTTATTCATGGAAGTCAAACACTTAAGTACTGTCTGCCCATTTACAATGTATTCACTTAAATAATATAAAACATTAAAGAATAAAAAAGAGTGCATCAAAAAATAGCCCCTTTGCTCAATGTTTTCAATCAATATTTTGTTACAAGATCTCCTTTATTATGACAGTTTACATCAAATGCTTGTAATTTAAATGCATATGGAGCACATAAAATATTGGCAGCTGCTTACGCATGTAGATATAAAATTATGATGAACAAAAGGGGCTTATTTAAGAAAATTATTCATTCACGAGCTACGGATCAATAGAGAAAATGACAAACATGTAACCAAATAAGGTTAAGCGAAAAATCTCACGAGAAAGTCGCCTATATTTTGAGCAAAACCTTTTAATTCACCAAAATAAATATGGTATAAGCTAAATCCTCGGCATATCACGCGAATTCAAAACAAAAACCACAACGACCAAAGAGTTTATCGCAAAATTAAAACGTCCGAATAGGTTAAGTGCATCCATCAGCTGATCAAATCAAAACAATCACCTTAGTTCGGAAACTGACCGCAGGGAGACGCCACTTCCTGGAGCGTTCCGCCTGCAAGCTCATCGGGTTCTCCGGTTCTGCCGACAGGTGGCGGCACCAACCGGGCCAACACGATTCTACCAACTACGACACTGAAATAATTTTGCATTCCATGATTAAATTTCTTTCTTCAGAGAATTTATTTCTTAAAAAAGAAATTGAAACGAAATCCAAAAACATCCAACGACAATAATCATTCAAATGAAATACTTATTTAAAAAAAAATAATGAGTCTTGACTGGTTTGATTTACAAGTCTCAGTCCCGTCACCTGGCAGCATTGACTTACAGCCAGTCAAGTCACAGTCACGTCATGACTGATGAACGGTAAACTGTCAAATATTTCGAGTTTAGTTGAAAATTCTCACGTCAAAGAGATGAATAGCGAGTCTGTCATTCATTTAGTGCGCGCTCATGCGGAGCTGTACGATCCTAGTCACCCAAACCACCAAAACGACGAACACATAACCAATATTTGGAGGATCATCGCTCACGAACTAGGACCAAATATCTCAGGTAATGACACTACAGCCCCTTTCGCTTGTCCCGTTAAAACAGGGGGGAGGGGGGAAAGAACCAGGATCAAAAGCAGAATCAAAAATATGCGTCTAGAAAAAGTCGTGGACCTTACCCTGTATCTGCTCTTGAGACTGCCGACTGCAAGAGGTGGAGTGGGGGAGGTATTTCGAGCAAAGGTAGGCAACCACGATACATCCGTGTGTAGACGGTTGCAGGGTGAAGATATGTCCACGAGAGTACAAGGATTCCAGCGCAATTGGATAGAATTAAATGTCTGATATGCTGGATTGGATATCTTAGAGACTATGTTATTTTTACGTTGTTTTCTTTTTTTTCTAGCGGAGGATGTGAAAAGGAGGTGGTTAACTTTGCGAAGTAATTATTTACGGGAAAGATGGAAGCTCCAGAGTGTAGCTATTGGCGGGAGCAGCTCTCCTAAGACCAGCTGGCCATACTTCGACATGCTCACCTTTTTAGATGATTCGATTGATGAGTGGAGGATACCAATAAACATTCAGAACGAATATTTCGGGACAGAAGCAGGGGAGCCGGCGACCGGCGCAGATAACCAACCCGCCAAAATTTCAAATGAAGGAATCATTAACGCAGTCCGTCCCTTTGAAGAATTATATGATGCCAGTCATCCTAAACATCGTGATAGAGAGCATGTAGCTCAAGTATGGGGTATTATAGCTTGCCAACTAAAAACAAATGGTAAGTATAAATACTGCGATGATGATCAGAACGATCTTGACAAAAGGTGGAAATAATTAAAAAAATACAAGCTTCCGAATTTACAGCGTTTAAACTCACGTGCGTATCGCGATCCTCCGAAAACGTTTCGAGATCTGAGAAAAGAGGGAGAATTAAAAAAAATCAGTGACTATGGTAAATTTTCGTCTTGAAAGAAACACACATTAATTTTTCCGTGAAAGGGGTAAAAAGCCCTTCGATTAGTTCAAGCCTAATTTTTATTTCCTACCGGTCGGCACGCATTACCTACACTCTCAAAACTTGGTGACAAGATTGAAAGGGGTCGTCCATAAATTACGTAAGGGATTCTTCCTTGGATTTTGACCTCTCCCTCCCTCCTTGTAAGGAAAAATAAGAAAATCCTTGACCCCTCCTTCCCTCCCAAAATCTTAGGTTATTTATAGACGGCCCCAAGTGTGATTAGAAAAGTTTGAATATAATCCAATTTTTTGTCTTTTCAGTTAACGAGGCCAAGAAAAAATGGACAAACCTTCGGAGTAACTACAAGCGAGAAAAAAGAAAGCTCAATATAGTATACCCCAACGGCAGCACACCCCGAATTACGTGGCCGTATTACGAACTACTTTCTTTTTTGGATACCTGTGCTAATAATACGGAATGGCGACTAGAATGTGATTCGTTTCTTCAGACTCACGAAATGAGCTCACTGTCCGTTGATTACCCTTCGGAAGCCATCATTATAAAATCCGAAAACGAAGTTGAGGAAATTGAGGATATCCTGCCACGGAAGAGAAAAGCGACTGATTGCACCGGAATCGCGTGTCCAGAGGGAGGAGGCATTGTGTACACGGAGCAGATTAAGGACACGGAAGAAGCTGTGGATACAGAGGGGATGTACCTTGAAGACAGACCGGACAACGAAGACTCTGATTTTATGTTCCTTCGGAGTTTGGTTCCGATGATGAAAATGCTTGGACCAATAGAAAATCTGGAATTCAAAGGCGAGGTGATTGGCCTTTTGAAACGAAAAGTCCAGCAAATGCCCTCCTCATCTACTGTTCAATTACATTACTAAAAGGTATTCGAAGTGGCTATTCGCCCGCCTGCCCCATATAAAATGTGTTAGTTTGGGTTCAGTGTTTCTAGTCACCTCACATTTAAAACGCGCGTTCAAGTTTCCGTGCATTTGCGTCGATGGGCGAATAGCCACGACCGAAAGTTTTTGGGTGTTGCTGTTGACCCGTCATGCGTTAACATACGGAGACTTGAACGTAACCAACCTAATGCATTTTAATTGGAATACGACTTGAACGCACGGAACCCAACCAAAAATGTAGTTTAAATGAGGCAGTCTGGCCAATACACATTCCCAAAATTTTTATACCATTTTTGTGCTACAATAAATAAATTATTGTATATTAAATGAGAAATAATTTGTTATTCCTATTTATCAAGCAACTTTCCAGTCGTTCAAGCTGATTTCGTTTTGCCAAAATCGGCCGAATATTCGTTGACTTTTACGATAAATACGCGACAATATTTTTTCCTTCCATAAACGCGATAAAAAAATTATGTTTGAAGAACTGACTAAAATTACTGACGATTTTTTGAGAGGGCTAAATTAGATTCAGATATTTAAGTTGAATTCACTTCGGTATGTCCAATTTAAAAAGGGTGAGACGACGTTTTTTCATATAATTGGTACATTTTGATGCAAACAATTTATTCATATATAAATAACATTTTTTACAACCTAAGCTAGATCGTACAAAAGGATGACGAAATTATGTTTCATGTGGTGTAAAGGGCCCAAATAATTCGGGACAAATAAGTAGCTAGAGTACTCATGGTGAGGTAGTGAATCATGATTCATGAAAACAATGCTTATGGGAATGGGAGGCAAAGTTTCGATGTGAGAATGTTATGGCTACGTGTTGTACACTTACCAGGCAAGAAAAATCACCTGGTAATTTTGTTCAGAGTTTTCTTTGGGCAGAATGTTCTCATAACTAGTGTATGCATTCCTAACCTAAAGTGATTCATAAGTCTTTCAGCGTACAAATGGCGTAACAATGATTACAGGCACGAATGTTACATGGCCTCTTACAAATTCTAAGGAAAAAAAAATATTCGTATACCTGCGAACTTAATACTCGCGCCGAAAAAGGTTCAGCTTACCTTAGAGGATCCCATTACTGTAAGTATCAAAATTATCCCCGTCCATTTAAATATTCCGTTTGGCACTTTCCTTTGAGGACTTGCGCGCTTTTCGCAGACGTAGGCAACCCTCATGGCATCCGTGTTAAGTGGGTTGCAGGATCACGCGCGGAGCATTCAACTCGAGCTATTGACCAAAGTTATTGACCAAAGGTTCCCTTTCATTATTTGGGGTTTAAGTCGATGCAGGCGAAGACTAAGACTTTGCTAGTCTATGAGCAAAAGTAAAGAATACGGCAAACTTTGGACTTTGTTAGTAAATCGCAGAAACATTTCGTTATTTCACCAAAGAAAAAACTATCTTCTACAGCACTGCGCTTATCCTGTAGTTTAAGGTCGTTTTTCTTATTTTTCGGTTCGTTTGCCTAAAGAAAGAGAAAAACTTTCTGCCGAAAAATTGTTTGGGAAGTCGGTATTTTCCGTTAAATGGCTGGTATTATAGTTTTAGCAGATACGTTGGAGTCTTATGCTTTGAAAGACTGATATCTTGAAATTGCAGAATGGTTTTGTGGTACGGAAAATATAATAACGAAAGTCCGTACCGGAGGAAAATGACGAATGTGGAGAACACTGTTTTCGGAAAAATTGGTTAAGTTTGAACAGTTCGTATCTTTTCAGAGCAGTAAAGGAGCGAGGCCACCAGAAAAAAAATCCCTTTATGGAATATCGTTCCGAATGTCCGTCCTTTTCTTAGGAAATACGCTACAAAAACATCAGCTGCACTTTACGAAGTATCGCAATTACGAACTCCGGAAGACATTGTTTAAAAAAATATATCATTTCAACGCCCTGCGTTCTTTTTCGGCAAAAATATGAGCTGCACCTTACGGAGTATCAACTCCGGAAGAATTGAGTCTTCGAGTGAGAATAGCAGACTAGCGCAAAGTCCAATAATCCTAGGCTAGTTTAGTTAGACCGGATGTTTTGTTGCAGTAGTCTATTAAGTCGAACAGGGTTAATGAATCTCGAATGCAAATGAAGTGGGGAGGGTGTGGAGTGTGAGAGAAGCGTTACACCGCTGAGGTCTTCTGGGTAGTCCGCTGGAGTGACAGTTGCTCGCGATGGCGCGTAATTTGAATAGTCGCGAGGCGGTAGTGGCGATGGCGCGAGATTTGAGTACTCGTGGGGCGGCTGAGGCGATGGCGCGAGGTTTGAGTATTCGTGCGATGGGATATTTGAGTACTCATGGGGCGGCTGAGGCGATGGCACATGGTGTGAATAGTCGTTGGCGGGCTGCGATGGCGCGAGGTTTGAATATTCGACTGGCGATTCGTCGCTGTATTGTGATGACTCCAAGTGTTGCCGCAGCACGAAAGGAGGAGATGGAGTGCTGGACACGATGTACAGCTGCCTTGGAGGCGCCGGGGAGGCCGAGGGAGCCGGGGTGAAGACTGGCGGGAAATATGAAAATGCAGATTGGTATTACACCTTGAGATTAATTAAATAAGTTGCGAAGTGAAAGATTGACGTTGTTTAACCTTGATTGCTCAGCCACCGAAACGTTTTCAAGTATTTCATGCTGGTTTTGATTTCCAGAAAAAAATTTGATGAGTCGCACTTGACCTTTTTATCCAGTCCCGAATCTGCAGGAAAACTGGATGTTTATTGCTAAATGCAAAACAGCTTCGTTTGATGATGATGAGACTTGCACATAACTGACAGTCCAAAACGAGAATACTTAAAATAGTTGATTCGAAAAAAAAATGCAGTTGAACTAAATTCGTACGTTGTTACGTTACCACCGCACGAAAACTAAATTACCCTCTCAAAAAGACGGTATAATAGTTTAACATAACCTAACTTAACGTGCCTTATGATCTGCGACACCCAAACCATAGGTCGCCCAACGTTACGTAAAGTAACGCAACATAACCGACAAGAGGAATTCAAACCGAAAGTCAACCAAACGTAAGGTAACAAAATTTTCGGAACTCGAACAGGCATGTAGCCTAACCTAACTTCGAGTCAAACTGAAACCTAACCTTCCCAAAAGTATATTAATCTTCGACTCTGATTTTACCCTCTCAAAGAACCAAGGAGAAGCTCTGACTTCCGCTTTGAGATCAACCGAAAGAAGAAACTCGCTTTCCACTGATTTGAATGCAGACTTGGTGTGATCTGTGGGTGGTTTCCAAGGCAGAGTTACAGCGAAGGAGACTGTTGCAGCCATCTTGTGACCTCCAGAGTCAGTGTCTCTAGCTAAGTAAGTTTCGGAGGGCGATCACAAACAGCCATCCTTTCCCAAGGGGCAATAAAGTGGTGACGGGACAGTGTTAGCTCGTCTTCAACTAGCTGAGCCTTGGCCGATAACGCCCCCAAAATAAATAGAAAACGGAAACGGAAACTAAAAATAAAGGCACTAAATTTCATTCGCAAACTCCTTTTGAGTTACTTTCGTATATCGAAAATATTTCTATTTTCAAAATATTCCGTAATTCAAAATATTTCGTATATTCAAAATATTCCGTAGTTCAAAATATTTCGTATAGGTATTCAAAATATTTGGTATATTCAAAATATTTGGTATATTCAAAATATTTGGTATATTCAAAATATTAGTATATTCAAAATATTTCGTATGGTCAAAATATTCCGTATGGTCAAAATATTTCGTATATTCAAAATAGCTATTTTCTTTTTTTCGCAACCCTCCGTAAATATTTTTTCAAAGACGAAAATCTGGACCAAATGGTGTATTTGTTATAAAAACGTGATCCCAACTCTGGTTAAATCAACAAGAATTTACCTCTCTCACGCTATAAGGCCGCGAAATTTCAAGCCAAAATATTTCGCTAAATCCTTGAAACGAAAATTTCTCATCCTTCTCTGTGCACCATTGATGCATAGAGTTGCACTTACGGGTATGCGTCTGAGCTTGCTTGTAGCTGACTTGATCATCCGGCTGGTTTACTTGCGAGTGTATCGGCAGCGATGTGTGCACAGGCGCTTGGATGTGCTTGTAGACGGGCTGGTAGAGCGGTGTTTGCACTTGGACGGGGCTGTGGACGGGGCTGTGGGCGCCGCTGTGGACGGCCACATCGTCGTCGGCACCGCCGCTCTCGTCGTAAGTAACCACCGCCTTGTAACCGCTCTCGTCCGCGACGTAATTCACCACCTGGAAATGAAAGACCGCGCTCAAAATCTGCGGCTTTCCGACCACATATCATTCTTCCCAGGTTGCCCGCCAAGGAAGGAAACCTGACCACCGAAATGATTCGTTTAAGGACATCCTCTTTAAAGCAGTTTGTGTGTGGTCAAAAAAGGCCTGTTTAGACGAGTATAATAGGAATAGTATTATGGTTTTCCTGGGATATTTGAGTGGGTAGGATGGGTGTGATACGTTATTCGATTAGTTTTCGACATCGATCTATCGAAAGCTATAACTGTCACCGAGATCTTTAATAATAGCCCTGATACGTGGTATCGCCGTTTTAATTTCATACGACAGTTATATTCTGGTCAGTTTTCGCGATACTACTTCCGATAGCGATACCAAAAGGCGAGAGCCCTTTTGTTTGATATAGCTATTGATATACATAGATACATCTTAAAAACTTACCGGAGGATCCCGCCCTACCCTAATACTCAAAACAGGTGTGAGATAATTTTTATTATTTTTAAGTGAGGCAGTAAAAAATATACCTGCAAGCTTCCGGAAATATGTAATGTAAGTAAGAGGCTTATTCCCAAAAATTTAGTTTATCAAAAATGTTAAAAATTAGGATATAAAAAACGCTAAACGCTTACTTTATGCCCATTGAAAATCGTGAATTATACCCAATCAGCTTAACAGTTTTTCGAGGGGCAGCAAAAATTATCAGTTAAATATTTCAACAGTCGTCATGAGGCGATCTACTCCCCTGCCTTCTCCCGTATTCCAACCAACCTTCAGCCCTTCGCTATAAAACTCCGCAAAATGTTTGATCAATGCTGTCGTTGTATGTCTAAACCACCCCTGCAGATACTCCGCAAAGTCCTACGTTATATTCTTCTTGCCGGCAGGTGGCAGCACCCTAAACGATTTCGCTTAAAAATATTCCCCCCAAACAGTCCCAAATAAGCTGAATCCTCTAAAAAATAAAGCGGGGAAATACACTGAGGAAAAAATAGACACCTCGCAATTTATTGCCGGCCCCTCTGAAATTAATCTAGTGAAGTGAGGGGCCCCAAACGACCGGTCACCTAATATATACCTCCATTGCCCCGTTTCCAAACGGCCGGAAGCTCCTAAAATTAGGGAGGAAAAATATGCCACTGGGGAAATAAATGATTTTTAATTTTACGTAAACGAGGCACTAGATATTATATCAGATATAAATCGAGCTGAATACAATAGCTATTGCACCTGCTCTTCTTCCTTAAAAATCTTCCCAAACCAAATATATCCGTCTATTATGCCTTATATAAGCGTTCAATTTTTTTTTAAATCGTTTTCAACTTTTTCAAAAATTGATTTTTAATCGATTTTAGATCGATGAAACAAATGATTCATCTCGCTTTTATACTGTACGATGTATTAATCGTTTTGAGTATGTTCGAAAATTTTGAATCGTTAAATTTAAAGCAATGTCTGAATCGATTTCAGAAAGATGATAATCGTTTATAGGGCAATTAACAAAAAGCATTTTAAGAGCATTCCGAACAAAATTTTTTATGATCTTTCCTTTATAAATTGAAAATTTAGCATTGAAAACTCGTCTCAAGAACCAGTGAACAGAGCAATACTCAGATTGAGAACAGACCACCGCCCAGTGATTCCAATAAATTCCGTAAAAATAATTAGAAATAGGTGTACTGATTTGTTGATGGCCATCAGTAAACTTGGTTCAAGAGTCCTGGTAAGCAAGCCAAATGCTTCGTTCAAGCATACATTCTATTCACAAGAGTTGATGAGTGCCAGAAGCCCACGGAGCAGGGAATAATGAGGTCTGGATGAGAATTTGTGTCGCGCCAGCTGCATATCCTTTCCAAGCTCATAAACCTCCATGCGTCTAACAAGTAAGTCCAGAAGGTCTAACCTCTCTCATTCCAACGAGGCGATTACAGCGCCAAGAATCGTAAACACCGACTCATAACATGTCAAGCCTACACAAATCCCCTCTGATTGTACTGCCCTTCCCAAGTTTTCCTGGGCGATCACACGGTAATTTTTTAAGGTAGCATTTTCAACCTTTAAGTTTAAATTTGGTGCTACCCTCCGTCGTCAAGCCGAGCGGAGCGATAGCGAAGCGAGGCACAAGGCACCTAACCTAACCTA
>Ga0058701_10003215_pt1 | contig 12830 bp, 8 predicted proteins | sample AgamicOrMae_FD_97039 | JGI IMG/M metagenome (GOLD analysis project Ga0058701, IMG submission 97039) | Agave microbial communities from Guanajuato, Mexico - Or.Ma.e | ecosystem: Host-associated > Plants > Phyllosphere > Phylloplane/Leaf | place: Guanajuato, Mexico | collected 2012-06-04
CATTACACAACAATGATGTGACCTATTAATAATCAAAATAAGCGGGACTTGACAGGACAGAGTGAAAGTTATCTGAGATTCCAAGTTTATCTTTCCTTTTTTTTTGTTCTTAAAGTGATGAAAAAAAATGAAGTCCTTTGGTTAAATTACGATGTATAGTACTTTGAACATTTCAAGGAACAAGAAATATGTTTCCTGTGTACTCAGGAGCTGCTTGCTTTCCTCTCTATATGGCGTGCCGAAGACGCGCGGCCATCGAGCGGCTAAAACTAGAGACTGTAAAGAAACAGACAGTAGCCAACTGTACTGTACCACGTGCCCACATCAAGTATTAGATCACAACCAATCAGCGAAGGCAAAAGCTGGATCCCAACCAATCATATCTGTGGAATTCAAAAGAACCGTTAGAGTTGGCCACTCTCTATTACACTACAGTCTCTCTAGCTAAAACTACTCGATACCGGCCGATTTCAGGTGAATGCCTAACTGCGCCCAACGCCGCTAGGTGGCGCCCCAACGCGGCAAAGACTAAACAGCATTATCCTAACCTTTCTGTGATGATCATTTCTTAGAAAACAAAACAAGCAAACGCCTAAATCTTTTCAGAATGTTCCTTCTAATAAATAAAACATCAGTCACGCTTTGCTTAATACAAGTTATAACTTAAGACTAAACCACGAAACCCGTTAGCAAGGGATAAGCCCTTGAGGACACCACTTATTTTGAGGAATTGGGGAATGACTAGACCACAAGTGGCACCTTTAACTGCCAACAAGACCTACGCTTTGGCATTAACAAATAAAAACAGTGCTAAATTATGAAAGAGGCGAAACTAACTGAAAAAATAAAAATGGAAATTACAGACAAAAACTTTTGGAAAAAAACAACGTTACAACGACGTATAACCGAAAAACTCGAAGCGAGTTCTCAACTATTTAGGAATGTTTCAAGGTGTGATTTTTTCCCGCACGTGCGCCATAAGTTTGGTTTGAAATTTGCAGTATGTTGGTCAAAATAACACCAAACATGCAGGGAAATCGAACTTGCGACTTTTAAGGGTTTCTAATCTGAAACAATTGTTAGGTCACTGTTAAGATAGTGTTACATATTACTAAAAGACGTTGGAATTACACACTTAATACGAAAGCTAAGAGTTGAGCTATGGTAACTGTCATCAAGGAATAGCCTTGCTCAAAAAATGTACAAAGGAAAAATCAATTCCAAAAGACATCCATACCAACACGCATTCATACACATATACAAGTTCAGTACCTAGAAAATACACAGACTACAAACATACAACAAAAATATCTTATGGAATTCTAATCCATATTTGTAATTCTAAAAATTATATCATTAAAATAATTTAACAACGAAAACCATAGTTCCCTGAAAAATGGAATGCATAAAAACCTTTTAAGTCTATTTCAAAAGGCAAAAATACTTTGTATTACAAAGAAACAAATAGCTGAAAAATCGTCTATAAAATCAGACTGCCATGGAACGTACAAAATATTTACTGTATGGACTTTGAGTGAGTTGGTTGCGGGCCAGACATCAAAAACTATCAAAATATTTTATGATTATTTTCGAACAATATCGACAGACCAAACCAATCACGGGCCAACACTGAAAAAAAAAAAATCCACACGTCTCGGCAGTAGGTAACAACGCTGATACAAATACGGTAGCTGTCAAAAAGTCGCCACTACAAAATGGGCGAAGGCCTTTTATATGAAAATCCAGCGCGTTAAAAGCGAATCAATTCAAAAAAGATTTTGAGTTAGGCCTCAATTCTTACCTGCTTTCAAAGCATTGCTTCTACCAGAAAAGCGCTTTTTCAAAGAGTCGAATTCTTCGACCTAAATATTTAACGTTTGATAAGGAATCAGTCCAAAACATAAACAAAATTGAGACGTCAACAAGAAACACTTTCGGCCGATCAAGCCCTTATAGGAACAACATTAAGTGTGTACTACAAAACATTATATATTAAGTTGCACACGGAAATCCTGGCATCCCGCTTAAAAACTTGAACTGAATACTACACGAGAAAATAACACACGCAATCGATAACAGTACAAAGAAAGTGAAAATCGTCTTAAAAAGGACAAACCTGAGAGGTTAAAGTGCCCGTAGGAAGCTGGTCCTAGAAAGGGTAGCACTGTTTTCAAGCAGTAATACGTCTACATTACTAAAACGCAAGATCTGAAGTTGAACATCTACAAAATCAACATGTGAAGCGGTAGTCGTACCGTTTCTTGACTGAGATGTATTACTGTTTTCAAACTCAGCTATCTCTTTTTACGATCTGTCACTTGCGACGGACACGCAGTCTGAAGTAATCCAACCCGGTGTACATTCACCCCAGTAAGCTGGGACCCTCTTCAGAAATTCTTTCCTGCCCAGTGCCTTGCACACGTGGCTGTAAGCAACGAAAAACCTACACGGACTACACGTCCCGGGTTTCAAAAGACAACAAATCCTATAAGAAATGGGAAATTTTCCGATAAATTTCAGAGAGCTACTTATTTATTTTCATCGAAAACGCTGTTTTTAAACGCATTTTTTTAAGGGTCTCAGAGGGTGACTGTACCGGAAGAAACCAAGTCGTAATTCCAACCACAGGAAATGACTTATTGGTCGTTTTTGTACATTTTTCCGCAAAAAAAAAATACATTTTTGGATAGAAGAATGTCTTAAGAGCCTCTTTGTGTAAAGCATTACGCTCTTTGAGATAAACTTTAAAAAAAAAAAAAATAAGGGAATTTTGGAAGAATGTTTTGGAGAGATTAGGACTTGTTATAAAATTCACATCCTGCAAGGCAGAAGTTAATTACCACAAAAAAGCGGCACAGCATAACAGCTAATACTTATAAAAAGTTATCCGAAATTTTCTTCGTACTAATGTCGACTTAAAAAATAACAAATTAAAAAAACATTTCGTTGAAAAGCACAGTTAAAAAACAGTGGTGCGGCGGGCCGACTCATCACAAATCCTTAAGGCAGTAAAACTGATACCCGCAAAAATAAGAAGATGTACTTTACACTAACATTGACATCTATCAATAGAAAACTAGTACCGTATGATTTTAAAGAGTCCCTCAACAGGAAGTAACATTTACGAAAAAGAGCACCAAATCCGAATCTGGTGTACAATACCTTTCAAAACAGGTCAATATATATACATCTGAGGCGGAGCATAATGTACCCGTCGCTATGTACATAAATATTAACAATGGTCTGTACCCGCCTAGAGCACCAAACTGAGTACCTACCCGCTCGTACTCAGAATATCTCCTACTTTGAAATTAGTTTTACTTTCGACAAAACTGTGGAAAAGCGGGCTAGATGGTCTTCCTTTTGTTGAGAACATGGAATCGTTCGCGCTCTTGTTGTTGTTATGATGAAGTTGAAAACTGTTTTCGACGTCTGTGAATTGAGTTTCATTGAGCACATCGTCTTCGTAAGCTTGTTCGGTATCGGTTCCTCCCCCTTCGGTTTCGCTTTCTCCTTGTTCAAGGAGTGTCGTAATTTCGGTACAGCTTGCTTTTCGATCCGCGTTGGATCGGTTACTTTTCAACCACGAATCAAACTGGAAACACAGGACGCGTTGTTACTATCCTTTCTCAGTCTCAGTCGAGCTCAAATTACTAGACTAGAGAGCCTCATAGAGAGAGAGGTGACAACTTATTTCCGCGGTGTGCGCTGATTCGCGAGATGCATGATGGAATGCAAGGCTCACTAGGCAGTTGACGCCTCTCTCTGACTCTCTCTTGAGGCTCTCTATACTAGACTGCTTACCTGAGGATTTTCTGTGATGTGGATCGGTATACTAGGAGCAGGGCTTCCGTTCAGGAGCGGAATCGTCACTGCGTTTGTTGAATATTCACCAACACCTCCGTGCGCACCCTGCCATGAAAAGGAGTCAGTAGTGGATAACAAGTGGCGCAAATGGATATCCTCATTTTGAAGCAGCTTTCCAAATCATACAATTACAAACAAAAATTTTGTTAAGAGTAAATCTACGAATAATAAACTATTTAGAGAAATAAACTATTTTCTTTTCTGTGAAAGAATTGGCCGAGAATACTGTGGGAAATACCACAATTGATCAATGAAGTCCAACCGGATCAAGAGAAAGACTAATCTGGATAATTACAGTTAAACCTGGCTTATACCAATCGCTGGGAACCATCCATAATATTCATATAATTCGTACAACGCATGACTTTTTCAGAGACTGACCGGAATTTCGCTGGGAGAAAACATTCGTACAACACAGCACGTATGAATCTGATTCATTAAACACAGGTTTAACTGTAACTAACACTTCGTTTTAACTTTCAACACATTTTAAGAAAAGAAAAACAGTTTGAAATGGAGTCGAGTCTCAATATAACTAATCTCGATAGTGCGTAATTTTCGATAGTGGAAAATTCTCGATAGTCGTGCCATCGGGAGTCGATTGTAAAAGTATATAGAGACGTACTTTAGTATCGATGTGAGATGCCGCCGCGGGTGACGGAGTCGAAGAGAAGGCATTGGGAGTCGGAGGGGATAAAAAGGCCATTTCGAGGCTCTCTGCATTCGGTTTGCAGGCGGCCCCGAAGGTGGGGCCCGGGGCGAGGTCGCGGCGGTGGCTGCCCCCGTTGACGTGGTTCGCTTGGCCCGGGGGCCCCTGACCCGGGGGCACGCAGGGCTTCCCTAGGCGCGCGGCCGTCGCCGTTGCAGCCGCTCCCACTGCGGCCACGTTGTCCAACCGCGTCGTGTTGGGAGACTTGGAACACCGGCACCGGTGGATGGAATACGCAACACACGCCAGAACGCACACCACGCCGGGAACCACTTTCAGCAGCACTGAAACCAACAAACACATTTAATTTGACGAGCGGAAATTCGCGAAGGAAAAGTCACAGAAAACTACACTGTAAATTTAACAGGTGCAACGGGAGACTTGACCAATTTTTATAGAAAAAGCCATCAGAAAGAGCTCAAAAAATGACGAAGAAGAGTCAAAAGCAGCACCTAGATACTATTCGCCGATCGCCCGGAAATCGAGTTCAAAGTTGCCTGTGACGTCATAACATCCGTAAATTTTGCCGATTTCCACAGATTCTATGACGTCATAGGCTAATTTGAACTGAATTCCCAGGCGATCGGCTGATTATATTTAGGTGCTGCTTTTGATTTTATTTCGTCATTTTTTTGAGCTCTTTCTGATGGCTACCTCGATAAAAATTAGTCCAGAACCCCATTTCCCAACTCTTGTGTTCCAGTTTTACTGCGTTACGGATTAGTGACGAGTAGATTCCTGAAATGTAGAGGCGCGAATGGTAGCCCCTGCCATGGGAGCAGCCATGACAGGCCCAGAATTTTTCTTCCAGGAAAACGGGGTTCAACATGGCGGGTATGGGTTTTATTTGCGCCTCTCTACGTTTTGGGGCTCTAGACGAGTAGGTCCACCGCACCGCTGCTTTTCAGAGTTGTGCGGTTCGACGATTTGTTTTATTATTGTTACTTTTTAAAGAGGAAATTAAGGTATATTAAAATTCGGATAACTTTTTTATAAATATTAGCTGCTACTCTGCGCCTTTAACCGATGCATAGTGGAAAAAAGAAAAGTCGCTTACTTCTAAGCGGTGGTTACTATCATTAATAAGTAAGCGGTATCAAGCGACAGCCGAGCGGAGCGAGACAAAACGCCCGTGCCCTAACCTCACCTTGATTAACCGAACCTAAGCTCACTTAACTCTGTCGCTAATCCTCAAAAAGTAATAAATAACTGAACCAGAAAGGAACAAAAGCAGTGGAGAATGTCCGAAATCGTCCATGAAGACGAGCTGCTTACACAATCCATATTCGGCGACTTCGTCAGGATTTCGAGGCGTAAGTCGAACTGATGCTGACGCTCCGAGCCCCGCTTCCATTAAGACGACTACTTGGAAAACATATTCGACACCCGGATTCAAGTTATCCACCTTAACAAATAAAGCAGAATTTAATGAAAACTACTATTTTATTATGGGATTACCTCGTCAGATCTTTTCTTACCACTACGCTGGTTTCGTTCTCCTTCAGTATAATACTATCATAGAATTTGTATCTGTCCGAATCGGTGGCGTAGCTTAAGTTGTAGCCCTGCAAAGCTTCAGTCGTACCCACAGGCGCCGTCCAGTAGATTCTCACGGTTGTTTCGTTCAGTAATTCCCCGTGGACGCTGAGCCCCGCATCAGAGACTGAAAATGAGACGCAGGAGGTAAAGATTGCTCGAACATTCGATGAGAGTGGACCAGAAGGGTAATTATTGGTTTACTTACAGTCTGGCAGAGTCCTGCATTCCAACAGATTACTCGTAGGACCGTCCTGACCATCTTCGTAGTACGATTTAACCCTGATGCCGTACAAGCTGCCTGGAGTCAGCTCAGTCAACTGAGCATTCGTATTGGATCTGCAATCACAATCGATGAAAATCACCGTTGATCTGGATATCTCACTCAACCACTTTTGTACCAATTCGGCGTTCTTTTTGAAAATATTTATTGAAACACGAAAATTTTCCCTTGTTGGGTAAATGTAATGAAAAATACGACTGGAACTACGAATAGAAAAAAAAATCAGGCACAAAACACACTTTTACAAAATTAGCAAAAAAAATAAATTAATTTAAAAAAACGATCAAATAAACGAACTTGATAAACTTTCATCATAAAATTTGCAATCATTCTCTGGGAGCAAATTCGTAACATATAGGTTAACAAAAAAGATGCAATGTAATGACTTAAGTCCCTAAGAGCGCTACGGACAAGAAGCGCGGGGAATAGCTGACTTACCACTTTTATTTTTTCGTTATTATTTCATGCTCCCCGAGAGCCAAGCTCTATCTAAGGGGAGCTGTACAATAGTATATTCTTTAAAACATAAAGGTTGTGAAACGGAAGGGTAAATAAGTTTTTCTTCAGCCAATCATTTAAAGCTAGACGTACCTCTGAATGGTTTTAGCAGTTGATTCATTGAAAGGCATGACAGACGATGTATTTTTCGACGACAATACGCTGTAGTACACAATGTAGTACTCGGGCTTGGGTTCCGGCGCCTTCCAGGACACGTTGATGGAGTTCAGAGCCACCGAGTCAGTCTCAAGAAGCAGTGGCACCTCTGGACTTCCGGAGAGGGCCACCGGTGATGTGGCATTCTGCGAATCGAAACCGAATCCACGTCAAACTCTGAATACGACGAGAAACAACGTTCCTGCATCAGTTGTACTTACAACTGGAACTGCAGTACTTTCGTACATGTCAAACAGAGGCATTTCAATCGAGGTCCAATTATGTTTAGAAGAACTTGGAACGAGAAAACCCTTTTTGGTTCCGGGAATCACGCGAATATCGTATTTTTTACCGGGCTGGAGACCTGCAAAACATACGAGTGGTGAAAACAACGATAAAGGGACAGGAACAATATGCGTGATGTAATTTTTACAAGAGTGTTACTCTAAAACGGTTAAAGATAACTTAGCACATTGACCTATTTTTGGAAGCGCGAGCAGCTGGCGGTTCCAAAAATAGGTCAATGTGCTAGGTTATCTTTAACCGTTTTCGAGTTACAAATGTGTAAAAATTACGTGACGCAAATTGTTCCTCTCCCTGACGATAAAAATACGTTCCTTGAAGTCAAGGGCGATTTGGACATTCGTTGACGTAAAGGGTTCCAGTCGTAGATATAAGATTTCACAACGAAATTACCTTCTATGACGTATTGGGTTGTGTTGCCAGGTATAGTGGCTACATTTGTAGTTTGCCGGTTCTTTTCTTTCCTCCACATAACCTTGTATTCTGTGATGACGCCGTTCGCTTTGGACGGGGGCAGCGGCGACCACGAAACCAAGACGTTGTTTGACCCGGTCAAGTGAACGGTCAAATAAGGGATATCGGTGGGCACTGAAAATGACACAAAACGATTACATTATGCCTAAACTTGTTACGTGATTACGCCAAGCCGGTGACTTTACCTGCTTCTTCTGTTTGACAGACGACTTTGAGTGACGGCTCGCTAGCGGCGCCAAAATACGACCGAACATAAAACGAATAGTTTGTGTATGGCTGTAAATTGGTCACCGATTGGGACATGTTGACGGATACATGTATTTTCTCCTCTCCTCCATCTGGAAAACACGATTAGAAAACCGCTTCAGTGAAAAAAAATTAATAAGACCTCTTTTACAAAATTTCTCCGGGGCGCGGTTTTTTTTTTTTAATGCTACAAGCAGTAGGATAATGCACAGTAGGTACGGTTACGTAAACAGACCTCGTCACGTATTTTAGGTCACCTTCAGACCATAGTTGCCACAAACTGTTGATTTTGAAATTCACAGACCTTTCCCCGATTTTTCTCAATCAAATTTCCATTCTCTCTTAGCGCCTGAGTTATCGTGGAAAAGCGGCGATACGGCCATACAGTTTATAAAGTTGCTTATCCCGTGCAGTGCAACGGTTCCGATAGGAAAATTCTCATTGGATTGATTGACATAAATTTCAATGGTTAAGTAAAGCCGTTTACATTTACGTTCGATACTCACCAACAATAACAGGTGAACATACAATAGGGCTCGTCAATAAGCAATAAACAGTAGCCTACCTCTTTCCACTATCTACAATTGCGTTTATAAATTTAAGAAGAAAATTTAATAAATTTTCCATATTATAAGGAAACATGAAATAAAAAGGTATCTACCCATAATTCACATGCGATTCTACTCTCATGCGACTAAGTCCTGCTTAACTTCCCAGGTCTCCGGGATAGGTGCTACCTCCTGACGCGCACTTCGTCAGAGTGAGGCTAGGAAGGTCAACTCAGCGGCTACGTGGAAGGCGAGGTATCCATCCGGCCAGATTCCAAGAAACTTCGCGATATTGCGAGGCTGCCCATTTAATCGCGAATTTGAACCACGAACCTCTAAAAGGGTCTAGACACCATCACTGATAACGTAGCAACGCTAAACACTCGGCCACTGAGAAGACGTTCGATAACGGTGTTCGGAGGTACTCTTTAATGAGGAGGCCCGGTCAAGAGAAAGGGAGGAAAGTGAAAATCGAACCCACAACCTCTTGGTAAGTGGGCAAACACGCTGACCAGACCACTCAGCCACGACGCCTCGTTGTAGCCCGGCGCTAACATACGCAATACGAACAAAACCTTGGTACTTCTTTCTGAGAGATTTCTCCTCATCGCATATTCTGCAGCTCTGACTTATGTCCCGACTGCGCCGGAGTTGCATTAAGGAGAACCCAAGGTCTTGTGCGTGCACTGCGCAGGCGACCCAAACAGCACCGCCATAGGTTCGACCAAGGCAACGGCATTTCAGGCCCAACGGGGACTTTGGTTTCGCACAAGCCCGGTAGGTATTGACCTGGTGGGCTTCACCGGTTCGTAGGTATTAGGACAACCGGCGCGGGATATCCTCAGGTACGTTGGATTATCGATTCAGATCGTTGAATTACTTTAGGTTGAAGGCGGAGATAGGTTAGGTTGTCCTTTACCTGTGGGCGTGTAATGAATAGTGTACGCAAGCTCTTTCCCTTGCTGCTTGGTATAAGCCTTGTCTTTCCAGCTGACAGTGATGGAGCCGGGCGCGTCGTCCGTGGTGCAGGTCACGTTGGTCGGCGGCGAGCCGCCTTTGGCGTTCACGGTTAATCGCGCAGCTGCCCAAACTTCTCCCGCTTCGTTCGTGGCGACGCACTGATACAACCCCGAGTCGTTCTTCACCGTGTTAACCAGGACAAGTTCCGCGTGGGTGTCTCGAACTTTGATGCGACCTGCGCAACAAAAAAAACTTTTAAATGCTCCTAAATTTACAATAAGAAAATGCCAGATCGGGTTAACATTCCTGGTAGGCTAACGCTACTGCAAGCCTTTACTTAGGTACTATGAGTCCAAAATATACCGTCTGGTTCTTGTAGCTCCGCTTCATGGAGAAACAAATTAGGTAGTCGCCGCCTTGTTGCACGACTGATAACAGGGGTGTCACAAGATCTTACTTTCTGAATTTCCTGACTTTTTCACTGACTTTTCCTGATCAAATGCGATCATTTTTTCTGCGGTTCGCCCGTCGAGCTCCGAAAAACGATTGAGAATACCAGTGTCTCTGTTTATCGACGCGGCGTCTCGATCACAACCAAAGGACAATTTTTAATATGGTTAGGTCAAAATAGAAAATTTTGCTGACTTCGCAGGCGTTTTCCCTGACTTTTCTGACCTAAGATATCCCTGGAAACCGGACAATACCTTTTGGACTGATATTACGCAGCCGTTAACTAGTAGAATGTCGTAAAACGTACCGTGGATTTTAAGTCTGACTCCATCTTTGTAAAAGGTAACATTTGGAGTAGGCACTCCAGACGCCTCGCAAGGAAAGCGGGCGGTTTTTGCTGCAGGAGATATTAGAGATTGGGGCTTTCGGACTATCACAGGCGGTGTTGAAATGTTCAATACAGTGACCTGGAAACCACAAGCCGAAGTCATTAGTTGTAACAGCGCTGATTTTTTAAAAAATATTCCCATTAAATTGATGATCGAATAGCGAGATTGTTACCTGAGACTGGGTGTGCGGTTCCACTGCGAAGGAACATTGATACGAGCCGGCGTTTTCCTGCGAGATGTTTGTCAATTCTAAAATACTCACTCCCCTGGCCGTTCTGTTTGTCGCCAAAATAGTTTTTACATCTGCAAAAAAACGATCTGTATTACTGACATGTGCTGAGATCAGTTAGTCAAACAGAGCCCCTACAGAGCGGCGAATAGGCAACACCCATACACATGAACCGCGCGGGTTGCCGACCCTCGACTTGTCAGGGGTTCTTCTTAGTTGTCATAAACCTTCATAGGTGGGGTTTTTGACCAAAAAATGTCCGTCTTTCAATCACATCATTTGAGATTTCGTCAAATCAAGATTGGGGGGAAAAGAGCGAAGAGGAAATGAGAGAAAAATCCTCGTTCCCACTTAAAGACCGTGATTTCAAGGTCCGTCATGTGTGTTCTTTTAACCCTTTACCGCCCAGCGATGCCGTTCGGCAACAGAAATATTTTTTTACAGGATCTTTTCAGTTCACTATTGCCACAATTAAAAAAATATCGCCCCTCTCGAAACCTGAAATTTATTTGTATAGGCATTTTCAAAAGCTTAAAATTGCGCATTTTGATGTTGTTGTTTTTTTCAATTTCTCTTAAGCTGAACTTCACTCCAAATACTTTGGGCTGTTTTGGGTTAAGGTAAACACTTCCATGCAGTCAAGTTCAGAAGCGTTTTCGCCAACTGATCACTAAAGGCAGTGACAATAAATCTCGCTAGAAAACTTACTTTTATTGATGAAAACCCATTTGATCGAAGCATTTTCAGGAGAAAAATGAACAGAGCATTCCAAGGAGACATTATCTCCAGCTTTACGGTACACAGTTCCGCCGGTGGAAAGAAATGTCGTGGTATTGTCAGGCTGTTGGTTGTCCAGCTCAATGGTCAGGTTGGCACTCCTGCGAGCTTTGTTCAAGACGTGGTTATACGCGATACACCTACAGAGCATGAAACCTCCATTACAAAAGCGTTCTCTACACAGTTTCGTCTGGCACACAGGACAAGAAATTTGCATACCGGTACGCTGAGGCGTCTGCTGGCTGGAAGTCTGCAATTAATAACGCTCCTGTTGGCAACTGGATGAATCTGGAAAACACGAATTATCCGGTTCATTAACTTCCTCACGGCAACACGGAAGACTACTGAAGGTACTACAAGTGGCTGGTATGAGAAATTTATTTCTGGTATGAGAAATGTATTCCTGTGTAAGGACTCACTTGTTTGGCGGCATTTCAGCGGAGTCTGCCCTCTCCCACGCGAATTGCGCTGCCGGTTCGGATTCAGTGAAGCATTCCAAACGGGCTGTGCCACCGAGGCTTACCTTCTCAGACGTGGATTTAATAGTGAGGTCGTGTGAAAGTGCTGAGATAAATCAAAAGTCAAACATGAATTTCTACGGGAAGTATCTTTGAAAACACATTTGTATATAGTTCGGTATAAGCTGGAGTGGTTCAGAAAAAGTTTTGAGTGAGGTTACTTAAAGTAGTGAAATTGGGTAAGGTTAGATGAACTTCCTGCACGCCCATGGCTCCTGTGAGAAGTCTCAAACATGTTTCGGGCATGCGGCGCACAAGGGGTTAAAAGAGGTGAGGGAAGATTAGGTTACGAAAGTGCGGTACGGTTTAGGTATGGGTAAGTTGAGTGAAATTGGGTGAGGTTCAAAGTTAGGTGAGGGTTGGTAGTTAGAGTTATAGGCACTGTACAGTTGAGTGAGGGTCGATTAAGTTGGGTTGAGTGAACGCTGGTTAGGTTAGGTTTGAATGGAGTTTGAAAAAATGAGAATCTGCATCCTTACATGCGAGTGATAGGCGGGCTGGTCGAGATCGCAGCGTCCCCTGGGGTCCCTGCAGCATGCAGCGGTAGATGCCTTGGTCCCCGCGGTCCCCATAGTCCCCGGGTTCGCCGTGGTGGTGGACAGGCGGCGCTCGTTTTCCTCGAGTCACCTGACCAAGACAAGATCACACGATCGGCTTAATACACACGTCCTCACGCAACGATCCGAGACACACTGTCATTTTTTAAGGTAGCATTTTCAACCTTTTGCTTTAAATTTGGTGCTACCCTCCGTCGTCAAGCCGAACGGAGAGATAGCGGAACGAGGCAAAACGCATCCAACCTAGCCCAACCTATATCATAAGCAAGCCTCTTGCCGTATACCAAGTTTTGGTATAGTGCCTTGTGCCTCGCTCCGCTATCGCTCCGC
>Ga0058701_10003216_pt1 | contig 12828 bp, 8 predicted proteins | sample AgamicOrMae_FD_97039 | JGI IMG/M metagenome (GOLD analysis project Ga0058701, IMG submission 97039) | Agave microbial communities from Guanajuato, Mexico - Or.Ma.e | ecosystem: Host-associated > Plants > Phyllosphere > Phylloplane/Leaf | place: Guanajuato, Mexico | collected 2012-06-04
CCAGCCCCAAGGGGGGCCCGCGGGGCAGCGGCACGGCCGGAAGTGTGTTCTCGAGCGCGACTGAAAAATTCAAACGCCGCTCGCTGAGACTGACGAAGGCGCTGCTGCGGCGCAACAAGACCACCGTGGGCCCAAGCAAAGTGTCCACCACTGGACAGTTTGTGGCCGCCCTCCAGACAGTTGGCGGCCCCAGAGAGCCGCCAACGGCGAGCGGGCGACCATGGCGCATATCAAACAGGCTGGGCCGCGCGCCGCTCGGGGCACGTAAATCAGCCAAGAGGTTGGACGCGCAGGCAGCTCCACACGAGATGCAAGCAGTGGCCCCCACCAAGGGCCGCTCCTCGGCCCCAGTCTCTCGAGGGGGCGCCCCCGAGCCGCCGGAAGTGGGGGCGCCCGCCCCATTGGGTCTGGTGAACGGGGCTGCGCGCTGGGCCGGCGGCTCGAGCGGCGAGGCGGCCGACTCGGCGGCCGACTGGCAGCGGTCGGCGCCGTCCGACTTCCGCTCGTCTCAGGCCCTGAACGAGGAGCAGGACGAGGAGGAGGAGGAGGAAGAGGAAGACGAGGAGGAAGAGGACGAGGAGGATGAAGAGGAAGAGGAGGAGAGTTATCCGCAAGTTCGGGGCACGGCCAGCGAGACGAGCAGCCAGGCCGGCCGGAGGACAGAGGCAGGCGAGCGGCGGGGCCACCGCGCCTCTGCGGGGCCCACCAGCTCGCCGCCACTCGCAGCCAACTCGACCGCTTCCGCCGCCGCCACCTCCGAGCCCATGGGGGCCCAGACCTGCTCCTACGGGGCCAACGAGTCGCTCCAGATGACCACCACCAACACGGGACACAGTTCCTCGTCGCAGCCCACCAGCGGCACGGCCAACGAGTCGGCGCCCAGAGAGACAGCTGGCTGGCTCGTGGGGGGCCCAACGCTCGGGCTCCACTCGGGACCATGTTCCTGTTTGGATCCTGACATGCAAGCCGATGGGGCGGCCGGCAAGCCGGTCGAGCTGGCCTCGCTAGCTTGCCAGCAGAAACGGGCCTCCCAATTGGCCGGGGACTCTCTGGTTAACACGTCAACCAAACTGGAGGAGCCCCGCAGGAGGAGAAAGTCCACACGCCGCCTCATTGATCCAAACGCCTATGCCCAACTGGAGGACAACAATCACCACCATAGGCCAACCAAACGCACCAACCTCCTGCCGGGCCCAGGTACAAGTCCCCACCGGATGGTCAGCAAGAGGAGGCGGGAAAAAAATGCAGCCAGACGCGAACGAAAGGCCACCAAAACACTGGCCATTGTGCTCGGTATCTTCCTAGTCTGTTGGACCCCCTTCTTCACTTGCAACGTCATTGATGGCATCTGCATCCAGCTCAATCTCAATTATCGCCTCGATATGTCCGTTTATCTGGCCACCTCATGGTTGGGCTACATCAACAGTTGCGTTAATCCAATCATCTATACAATATTCAACATGGAATTCAGGCGCGCCTTCAAGAAGATCCTCGCGTCGGCAAAGCCGAGCTGGTGCTCCTCGTGCATCCTGAGCAATTGACATACTCTGTGGATGATTTGGCCATGCTAGCAAGGTGCTTTTCAACCACTTACACTAATTTTCATTGGATCCACTCTGTTAAGAGCCATCACGAAACATAAGCTCATCTTTTCCCGGTCCAACACAACAACCAATTGTTGACAACTGCCAGTCCGAATTCGAAAAAAACGATATTCGACGAGCAAACGAAAACCACTTATATGGCTTAGATGTCCAGCAGATCTGAATTTTTGTTCAGCAAGCCGGCATTAATCTTTCCCAAATTTGTTAAATTAAAGAATCCATTCTTTCATAAGTTCTCATCGTGTCAACCTGTTCCTTCACGGATATGTTGGTTCAAGAATTTCTTCCCCTTGGGCAGACATCTTCCATTGGTTCTGGCGATCACAGATTTCGTATCACTCGTTTCTGGTGAGTCCATGTGAGTTATACTCTTGAGATTCAGAAGGACACTATCTACCCAGAAGCTGGTGGGTATGGATGAGGGATGATCTTCAAGCATTGCTGGTTGTCTCCACGCCTGGCCGGCTCCATTCAGCGCGGGCTTAGAAGCCTTCCTCCGAGTCTCACTTAGACAATCTCCTCCCATTCATAGAGATAATATTTTTTTGAGTTCAGAATAGTTTCTCTAATACTTCAACTAGAAGATCCTCGAGTAAACTTGTGGCAGTGACAAAGCTGATCCTAAGCAAGTCGAACGGATGCACTAATGAACTTTTGGTGTACTTCGGCGCGTGGGTGCTCTAAAAATAATGACCCGAAACGAGCGGTATTTTTGAGCGCCAATTGTGTTTCTTGCGCATAAGCGTGCACTGTGAACGGTCCAAAGTAGAGCCCGAAAGGCAACGCATCATCAACTAGGTCACCCTGAATATTCTTATCTCAACAATTGTGCTTTTAGCCATTAGATTGCTCGATGACGAAGCCTCTATTGGTGGAATGGAGACCAGATAACAACACAAACTGGAGTTAGGGCCTCTTGTTAACACCTTGATCTCCGACATTACAATCCTCTAACGACAAGATTAAATAAAGCAAAATGTAATGATAGGAGACTCTGCCACAAATGCAATATTATACAGATGATCTGATTTTATGCATAATCTAAACATAATCAATTATTCATGACCTGAATTCCTCCCCAATAAGCAACTCTTTATGCCAAACAATGATGCCAAAGAAACATTTGTCAAACGACTGTGCATAAACTACAGGATTTTATCTCAAAGCAACTATGGATAGCCCCAAATATCTTATAATAATCTCCCTCATTGATGGCCAAAATTTCACCGTGCCCGATGGTGCTCCAGAAAGAGTCGAGGCCACTGTATTTGCTGAAGCCAGGTTTGGAAACGAGTCCATTCTAAGAAGCGACCCGATCAGACTGACAAACTCAAACCCAGAATTTGTTACAGAACTTGCATGGCAATTAGACAAGAAGAACCTTCATCAACTTCGAGTCGAGCGAAAATCGATCAAGTTACAGGTATTCATGCAAACTCGGGAGCGGAGGAAATCATCTCACAATCAACAGCAACCGAACAATAACCATCGAGCCTCTAACGGACTAGAGACCATAGGTGCTGATAGAGAGACTCACAAGGTAGAACTTATCGGCTACACTATCCTTAACTTGCGTTCCGCTCAGCCAAGAGAGCATACAAAACTCAGATGGTATCCATTATTGAATCCAAAATTCAGAAAGTCTACCTACAACAGACCTGAAATTCAGCTTGCGGTCACCATAAGTCGCTTAGACGATGACGACACTACCAACCAGAACGAATCTATTGATCACAATACTTCTATCGCAACTTGTCCAGATGGTGATTCTTCTTCAGAATGTGCTAGTCATCCAGTGGATCCTGCAGAATCTTCAAACATTCATGACAAATCAGAAACATCTGAATTAAAAAAATTTGCCGGTCCCCAAGATTCTACTGGTGATACAAAGCTTTACACAACTTGCCTGGAGACGATCCTTGATAGCAACTTGAACAATACTCAGGAATCGTCGAAAGATCGCTCAAGTTTGGTGTATAAAGACGAGATTTTAGACAACGATATTATAGCTCGCCCCATCAACGGACTGATCTATATCTATGATGCCAAGCATCCCCATAAATTCACAATAGACGACTGTCACGAGCTTTATACTCTTACCGTCACTATACAATTTATAACAAATTTAGATCTTCTAGTCAAAAGAACTAATGGTTCTTATCGGATATCTATCACCTTATTTGGTACAGCACTTAAAACCGAAGAGTTCAGCAACGAGGTTCAAGTAGAGAACAGAATAATGTCGCTTAATATTATGACCACCCATGCTGGAGTCCTCGCAACATACTTCGAATTATATTCAAATCTAGATATCAAGCTTATAGATTTGTCACACTCAGAAGATGGAGCATCAGGATGCATTGGTATCGCGACAATCCAGTTGAATCAACTATGTAGTTTAGATACTACTTGCCGATCGATTGAGGGCATATTTGCCTTACAGTCTACTAATCACGGAATTGATTTCGATTGCTCCCCAATAGATAGTCCCTCCATTGGTGTTGCTGTTGTTCTAGAGCGCTCCAACGGTTGTCTCGATCAGCAGGGACAACTATTGAGCCGTGATGCTAAATTGGCTACGTCAACAGAGTTCGAAATTGGTGATCGAGAATATCGACTCGATGCTGGTGATTATTTAGAAAAATCACAGGCTGATTATACACACCAGCTGACTCTAGAGAAGAGCGACACATCACTTGACGATGGGCATCACTCGACAAATCATGGTAAACAGGTTGTCGGCCCAAAAGCCGACGGGGTTGGTAGTGTACTCGTAGAGGATCACGATAGTGAAGGCCCTAGTCATTATGATCATCATTATTGCTTCACTATAGATCTTAAAGAGTTTTCATATACCCCCAGTCAAAGACTGATACCAACCCTCCGTGAGCTAGTCATTAGGTATTCTTATCCATTCTTCGGATATAAAGATACAATAACAACGGACGCAACAATACCAATCAACGCAACCAGATCGATCATAGTCTCCGGCTTCTGCGAATTCAATTTCGCCACCACCCCTAGACCTTTAATGACAGCGCTTAGTGAGTTACCCTTAGACATGGAGATTTTGGCTGCTGACGAGGCAAGATTACGCGAACTGGACGATAGTGATAAAGATTCCGAGATGGTCGTCGCAACATGTAGTGTGAATTTGGCACAGTTACTCGATATGAATCCGGACAATGTAGACCAGCTCAGGGGTTGCTCTTTGAGCACGATAACATCAGTTCCAATATTTTCACTTAGCGGCGACGAGATCGGTCATCTGCAATTATGTCTCAATCTCAAGGATCTAGGCCCAGCCGCTAGCAAAGTAGTATCCTCATTGGAGAATCTCGCTGCTTCCACTTCCTTGCGAGATGGGACTATCGGATTACTCGCCTCAGAAGTGCAAGCAGCGTCCGAGAACTCAATGAAGATTCACGAATTCATCGTGGAGACTAGAAAAAGTTTTGACCTATGGAAAGAGGATAGTTTGAAACGAATGTTTGATGAACTTCGACGAAAAGATAACGACCGATTCAAACGACTCTATCAGAGGATCGAAGCCAAAGAGGTCAAGAGGGATCAGGAGTTTAGGAGGAAGATGGAAGACTTGAATAATTTGGAGAAGAAGTTTCGTTACTCGTTGAATTGTATAGAAAGCTTGGAGAAGATGTTGGTGGACAGCTTGGAGCATTTAAAGAATAAGAATGCACTCCTAGATGATCGACTCGATATGATCGAGCTAAAGATCTCACAGGTGCCTTCGAGCAATCTTGCGACAGAAATAGCAACCACCGAAAGGCAGACAAAGGTACAAAAAGAGGCAGTAGCAACTATGCGACCATCAATAGATAGATTGCGTATGCAACCTCAAAGATCATTTGATGAAAGTTTACTCAAACCGAAAACTACAAGAACAAGTAAGCTACAACAACAACAGCCAGCATCTTCTTACACTTCTCTAGCTGCAATCTCCCAAGCGAGAGATGGTCCACCGGTGGCTAAACGAGCCCCCAACGCTCTAACAACCAGTTCGTCTACCACTGGTGCTGGCTCCATTAACAGAACCTCGACGAATCAAAGGAGCTCTAGTCTGGCGAGAAGGCCGTCGGAAAACTCGGCCACAATCATAAAGATGGTCAAGCGTAGTTCTGCAGTTGGCGGGGCCACTGTGGTGAATGAAACCAATCCGAGGGCTAGATCTAATTCTGCAAAACTCACCCTCACCAAAGAGACCCGCGAGAAATTGATGAAACTCAGAAAAGAGAGGGCCGATCTATTGAAGCGAGGTTGTAAGTCCAATGATGAATTGATCAGAGAAATCAATGCGCTCATTGAGAAGTTGGCCTGCTGAAAGTGCTCTAGGCTTGTTTGCGAGATCACCATTGCAACTAGTGGAAATTGTCAACGCCTGCGGAGATTACCTATGGAGGTGTGTTGGATGTCTGGATGAAATTCCCCTCATCTCCAATTTATCGTCATTGGACCGAGGGACCGAGGATGAATAATCTCGATGAGCAAATAATCAAGACAGTAGTTTCAGTTAGATCCAGTTTCGTCAACTTTCTCGAATTGTTTCGATTTAGTACACCAGTTGTCTTTCTGATTATTTCCAGGGCAAAACTTCATCTAGCTAGAACAACGGAGAGATTAGCTCAAGTGCCTGCATGTAGAGCATCTAAAGACTCATCAGCTGGCGAAATCTGCCACTGCCTTGGTCATAAATTGGTGGCCACTTTGATTTTGTTCGCTTGACTGATTCCAACAGTTGCTCCTGATCGTTTATTTTCATCAATATTGTGCCTACTGATTGGTGGTTGAAGTTTCTCGGCCGGTATAGGCTTTTTCAGCGTGCCAATTAACTGTTGTTGCCAATGTTAGGTCATTAACAGGTAGGTGCGCAATTGGTTACATATTCTGTCGAAACATGCCCCCAAGACGAATCAAGATGGACTGATACAATCGAATGCAGTGTTTTGGAGCCGCAAGTCCACTCTTTCCCGGAAAGTGGACTGGAGACGAACGAGGACACGGGAGCCTGAGTTTTTTTCAGTTGAATCAAATTGCGTGTTGCTAGACCTCTCACTCATGTTGTTCCTCTATGCCCTACCTGAAGGCTGCGTTTCTCTTTTAGGCTTCAGAGTGCGGATCGAGCACGATCAAAACCGAGATCTTGATGAATTGGGCTCTCCCACAGAAGAGGAAACTGCCATCCAATGGTCATGAAATCAGACTGACCCGTTGTGGATTTGGAGGAAGTGAGAAAGTTCTGAATCGAGTTATTAGACCATGATTGGGCTTGGAGTCAGGAAGACGAACAGTAGACTGCTATTAGCTTCACGTCCAATGAACTAGATGTGACTCTTATCTAGAGCACCTAGAGAGCCTGATGGTTGAAGCGAGTTGGTAGACAAATAATAAGCGGAGACACCACGCCAGGTTCTGTCTATTGCCACTGTCGCAAACTTTGAAAGAGCAGACCCTCTTTGCGTTGATATAAAATTATCGCATCCGGTGGAGATAGTTCAATTCATTAGTGGAAAGACTTGAGATCACCAGAGCGATCAATGGGTTGGCCTAAGTATTGAGAGCCGGACGCAGGAGGTCCGGAGCTAGTTCAAATAAGACCATTTGATTGCTCTTCAAGCCTGTCGCTCATAATCTATCGGACAGTCTGCTTGCACGCTTGACTGATCGCCTCTCATTATGCATTCACTCTTACCTGACCATCCACTATAGTTCGGGGGTGCTTTCGCTCATATTTGACTGATTTTTCTCTCCGAATTCTGATATTTCTACCTACCAGAAGTGCTCACGCCCACAGGAGGGGTTTAGTGACATCCTAAAACGTCTATAAATGAGATTGGAGTTGAGAATTCAAGATCATTCTTGTCTGAAGTGTGAGAAAGATCAGTTGGAGACATAACTATCGTTGCTAAGTGGATAGTCAAAGTCTGCAATCGTTGAAAATCAACCTCGTCAAACAGAAAACTCAAGATGCAACGAAGCGTCAGCTTGAAACCTCTAGTCTTGATGACCATCAGCTCGTGTGTGATAGTTCTAATGTTGATAACGGAAGTTCAATACGTTGCAGGCGGCGCCTATTATCACATATCTGCTCCGAGCGAGCCAAGCGCTCCATCAGATCACTATGATCCCTACAGTTTTGGCTACGATGTTGAAGATAACTACGGAAACAAGCAATGGAAACAAGAGCGCAGCTACAATCCACACGAGGTACACGGTAGCTACGGTTATCGAGACAACAACGGTATCTATCGAGAAGTGACCTATGTGGCAGACAAGAATGGTTTCAGAGCCAATATCAAGTCCAATGAGCCAGGTGTATCAGGAGCCAGTAATCCCGCCAAAGTGAATCTAGACACATACCATACTGCCCCATCGCATGCCAGCCAAGCGAGCGCCAGTCCAGCTGGATTCGTCCACGGACCGAGACGGTACTCTTCATACTACAATAGAGCTTAACAAACGATTGGTAATCATGTGGAGATGATATTTATTGATTTCAAGATTAGAGATTAAAATAAATCGGTTCATTTCAATAACTATCAAGCGGAAAGCTCCTGTTTTGTCGGCTCAGAGTAACAATAACTTGTCTCTCATAGAGTGATTTTGACAGTAAGATAGCTAGTGAAAAATTTTCCATAGGTTCTCTTTCTCTACCTTGTTTCTGGCCAACGGTCGGTGATAAATAGACAGGTTAGGCAGTCGTCTACGGAATAAAATATGAAGGCTGACCAGTTCCGGGCGTAAAATACAATCCGGGAATGTAGATTATAGATAGATCCTAATGTGTGTCACGGTGGTAAGGGGATCGTTTTGACTTCTAGATGTAGTATTCATGGGGGACTTAAGTTTCCTGGACAATCGCTGGATCTGCTCTTTGTCTCCACCTGAGGTTTTTCACGAAGAAATCTATGACCTTGGAGGGGAAGACTCTATTCGCCAATGACGCTCTGATGAATGTCTTTTGGGTGCTATTAGCAATACTAACTAGATAATATCGTTCACCGTTGTACTGTGTCATTCCCATAACATCCATTACCTGGAATTCTCTGTATTTATTTCTTGGCATAGCTCTCTTTCTTGTCTCTTTCTGAGCTACCTTGCTCGTATTGGCTGGCTCGCTTGATTCTGACGCCAGTTGATGCTCACTAGATTTGAATTTCTTGGCCAATCTTACAGCTCCGTTCAGCTCGAACTCAGCCATCTTCTTATCACACTCGACCAAATTTTGAATAGGTTCCCAGGTGTTGGATGAGGAGGGAAAACCTTCCCATTTAACGAGATATAAAGCACAACCTTTGGCGTCTATCTTCTTGTCAAGAATTTTCTCAACTACGTAGTCACGACTTTCCGTTTCGTCGCAGCCTGTTCCATTTTCGTCACCCCGACCGAGCCTGTCACTCATACCGTAATTTGTTGGAATAACGTGTCTTATGATGTCGATGTCAGATCCACTATTGTCGTCGTTGTATTCTTCTTCATAAAGAAAGGATAAGGAAGCCAGATTTGGGTCTACTTTGTCTTTGTATTTGCTATGCTCTATGAAAGAAAGCAAATCGTCGTCGTTGTCTTCGTCTTCTTCGCCGCCGTCTTTATTCTTGATGCCATCGATTTCGCTAGCTTCAGCTAACGTAGCATCCAGCCCCCCATTTTCGGGTCTGCCAACCGTACTCTGGTCTTTTTGGGCTGGGTTCTGGTCTTCTGTATCGTCCACTTGTATGATATTATCATCTAATCTTGTCTCGGGTTTGTGAATTTCGGAAACTTGCGTCTCTGTTTCAACTTCAGATTCAATCACAATATTAGTATCAACTTTGTCTTGGGTCTTTGTGAGATTGACTGATTTATCTTTCATCTTCTCATGATCATCAATCACTGGCTCATTGATTCGGCTAGTTTGGTAACCATTCAATAAGATTTCAGAACTACTAGTCTCAACTATCTTCTCCAAGATCTGTCCGACGACGCTTTCGTCGTCATCCATTGTGTGACTGTGCCCAAATTAAACCTCGTCTCTATTGACTTTGTCGAATCTAACATTGAGCATACAACGCCAAATATTAAGACATCTGGTGGATCATGTCGGATTTGCGAACTTGCACGTGGCGAAACAATTATGCACGCGGGACGAAATGCATGCCTGCACAACTTTCACAAATACAAAGGGCAAGATTCTCAAGCTTATTTCGAGCATCGATCGACTCTACTTTTTGCGGCTTCAGTTCATCCTTGCCATGATATCTCGGTGACCTCATGAAGAATATGCTAGCTAGGAGTCTAAGCAATCGTTCATTCAATACCATCTACGATGTGATAGTTATAGGTGGAGGCCATGCCGGCACAGAGGCATGTGCTGCAGCAGCCCGTATGTCATGCAAAACCCTTTTAGTAACTCATAAGTTTGATACGATTGGTGAGATGTCGTGCAATCCATCCTTTGGAGGCATAGGCAAGGGACAACTAATCAAGGAGATAGATGCTCTGGATGGACTTTGCGCCCGCGTTTGTGACCAGTCAGGTATACATTATAAGGTTCTGAATAGATCGAAAGGACCAGCAGTGTGGGGTCATCGAGCTCAAATCGACAGAAACCTCTACAAGAAGCACATGCAATCGGAGCTCAAGAGACAACCTAATTTAGATATTCATTGTGCATCTGTAGATGATCTCATAGTTGAATTATGTCCCGATAAAGGTCACATTTGTAAGGGGATTATCGACAACCAAGGAAATGTCATTCAATCCAAGGCGACAGTTATAACAACGGGAACATTTCTAAGGGGAGTTATATGTGTTGGATCCAAATCATATCCAGCAGGTCGTCTTGGTGACAAGCCTACCATAAAACTCGCGGAGACGATAGAGCGTTTACAATTCAGATTGGGCAGACTCAAGACCGGCACGCCCCCACGTATTGATTCGAAGACGGTTGATTATAAAAAGACAGAAATCCATCTACCCGACGATCCGTCTCTTGCTTTCTCTTTCATGAATAATAGTGTGTGGATCAAGCCACAAGATCAGACAGTTACATGGTTGACATTTACAACTCCTGAAGTCTCGAAGATCGTTTTGGACAATCTGGATGATGATTTGCATGTTACCAGCGGAACGACGGGGCCAAGACACTGCCCATCCATTGAAACTAAGGTACTGAAGTTTCCTGACAAGATTTATCAAATCTGGCTAGAACCAGAGACGATGGAGAAGGATGTGATATACCCAAATGGAATATCTTGTACATTGAACGAGGATGCGCAGTATCGTCTCGTAAGATCTGTCATCGGACTTGAGAACGCTCGAGTTCTACGTTTCGGATATGGTGTCGAGTATGATTATGTTGACCCCCGTGAGCTCAAGCCCACCTTGGAGACCAAACGGGTGGGTGGCCTTTTCCTTGCCGGGCAGATAAATGGAACGACTGGTTACGAGGAGGCGGCCGCCCAAGGAATACTTGCTGGAATTAATGCAGCTTCAATGGTGCGAGGAAGGCCAGAGTTTATCTTAGATAGAAGCGAATCATACATAGGAGTCTTAGTAGATGATCTCACGAAAAAAGGCGTTGTTGAGCCATACAGGATGTTTACCAGCCGAGTTGAAAGGCGTCTCGCATTGAGACCTGATAATGCTGACCGAAGGTTGACAGTTCGCGGGCGTGAGCAAGGAGTTGTGGGTGATGAAAGATGGACGTTGTTCAGTGAGAAAAAGAGGCTTTATGATATTGCTATCGAAATATTAGAATCAGATAGTAGATCCTTGTTTAAGTGGCGCGAGCTTTTATCTGTGCCTCATTGTCTCTCAGAAAATGGCAGAAAGAATGCTCTAGAGATGTTGTCGCTCTATCCAGAAGAGTGCACCAGACTACTATCGAAGCTCCATCCCGAATTGGAGCCGATCTTCAATGATCCGACCCATCTCGCGACACTCAAGGCCGAGGCTAGATATCAGTTATGGAGAGACAATGAACTTGATGTGGCTTATGCTCATTGAGAAAATTGAGCATTCGATCATCTAGTTAATGTTATCGAGTTGAAAGGGTTCGATTCGACTGCTATTATATGTTGTAGGTTGAGTTGGCGCCCCAGTTGTCCAATAAAACTAGCTGTTTGATGTTTTTCACTCTTACCGAGACATATCTCTGAAAGAGATTATTCCCTGTCGACACGTGTTAATACCATGGACGTGAACTGTCCAACCAGAAGCTAGGAGTCACTAGTCGTCACTAGTGATCGTCCATGGGGCTACGCAGCACGTCACTAGGGCGCTTGGCGGGCGAGCCAGTCTTCGACCTGCCTTCATTGCGCAAAAGTCACAATAGTAGATGTAACACGCTTTTGCCTGGTCGGTATTCAGATTAGATAGCTCAATCAATTGGCTTGGTGCTTGAGACCAATTGTATGAAGAAGATGGACGGCCATCAGATACATTGGTCTCGATCACTAGCAATCTGTGAGAAGTTTAGTCGCGCTTTTGCCGGCTGGTTTCATAGCCTTTTAATCGCGGTACTGAGGTCAAACTATGAGCTCGATTTGTGAGACAACATTTGTGGGTCCCTCTCTAGGGTAAGCGCCGTCTACACAGACCACCCTCAGCCGATCTGAATTTGCATCCATCGAGATAATCTTGATACTGACTGCTGACGCAAAAGTTTCCTGTGATGACGAGCAACTGAAACCTGTCATAACATCGTTTGGGCATGCACAGTGGCGGCAGCACTATTCGAAGAACGCGAAGGAAGGACTCGAAAACAACATCGGTAGACAAACGACACCAAAGAGTTCGAGAGAAATCCAGAGATTGCCGCTCGAAATCAAGACCGGAAAGAGGGTACGAGTGAGAGCGAGGATTTACATAGGAAAGGAGCAAAAGCAGAAAGAGGTCCGGAAGATAGAGATCGGTAGCAATGTTGCAGTGATGATCAAAGTGACTCCAAGCAGGGGGGAGAAAAATATGGATAAGGAGGAAACCCAAAGGAATCATTCCTGGGCGGCCAAGAAAAGAGGAAAGAATGGAGAGAGTAAGCCCGAATTCCAGAAGGGAAAGAATTCCCAATAAAGTGTCAGAGGAAGAACCCAACGTCAATGCAATTCAGCTGCTTCCTCGAATTGTTGTAACAATGTTATGAGTACTCTTTGTAGGACATGCTATCCATTGGATGTCCAAGTCCACGTTCGTTTAAGCCTGATCTACGTGACTCAATCCATTTAGA
>Ga0058701_10003217_pt1 | contig 12827 bp, 11 predicted proteins | sample AgamicOrMae_FD_97039 | JGI IMG/M metagenome (GOLD analysis project Ga0058701, IMG submission 97039) | Agave microbial communities from Guanajuato, Mexico - Or.Ma.e | ecosystem: Host-associated > Plants > Phyllosphere > Phylloplane/Leaf | place: Guanajuato, Mexico | collected 2012-06-04
CCAATTACAGCCAAGAAAATGCTGAAAATAATCTTAAAATTAGAAGATAATGTTTCTGGCTGGGTAATTGTAGAATAATATGAGACCCCATAAGGAGGTGCCTCACTGCTGTCTTGGATTTATGTCGATTTAGTTCACCACACCGAGTTATCGGAAGTTATTGTCCGACAAAACTGCAGAGTAATCTGAACACACCTGAAGTTATCTGCCCCATTCTCGAATGAGAAAATCTACTGTGTGTCGAGCAAACTGGCTTTAGATTACAGCTCCTGTTATACCAACATCTTCCTCCAAGTCTCATCTAATTTAAAACCTTTTTAGATCGTAAGCGAACATGATGAATGGTTTGGGATTTGAAGCAGTAATCGGAAATTATGTCTTAGTTTCGCCATCTTTATTGAGTAGCTGATAAAAGGAATACCAGCCTCTTGCGCCCTCCCCTGGAATGCCAATTACCTCATAAAATGCAAATACAAATCACAATAAAAAGAATTGTTGAGGAAAAAAGAGGAGTGGATAAATATACGCTCTTCAGTTTTAAAGGTCACATTTTTCTCGTCTTACGATCTACTGTGGTTCGACCTTTAATTACTTCGCGGAGATGAACGACCTGTAATCGGGATAGGTGCCCTGTGCCTCGGTCCGCTCGACTAATTCAATGAACAAAAGAGGGGGGATAAAACAAAAAATCTTAAATTTACAGTGGAGAATAAAGGAGTCGTCTGAGGAAAAAAGATGAGAGCCATAGAATCCGGACCTTTTATTGGTTGTAACGTTTCGACAAAGCAAAAACTCAACTAGCCGCGCTAAACGGGGATTAGCTTTGGCTTCAGTTACATAAACATTTTATGGGGAGTTGGGTGGGTATACTTATTTGCTTAACAATTGAAGCCCGTCCGGCAACCCTTTACGATTACTGGCAACTTGTCAACCGAACCTTTTTCATTCTCAACTTTTTTTCCATCCTTTTTTTTCTTATTATTTTTTCCCTTCTCTTTTCTTTTGTAGGGTACAGGCCGTCAACAACAGGAGACCGGAGTTGTGTTTTTTTTTTTTCACAAAAAGTTTGAAAAAAAATACAGTCGAGTCATTTGTCTTTGTAATTCAGCGAAGTCTCCTTTCGGTTTGATTATTTTACACTCTCAACCACTTCTCTTGATGTCATCCATATTTCTTTCTTTTTTGGATATCGTGCACACGAAGGTGCCCAATCTTAAGACCTTCTGTATTTGTAAAGCTAGAGAACATAATGTGCACTTCTGTGCCTGGTTTGTCCGTCTCTTGTAAACGACTTCATCGATAAAACGTCCAATCCCTCCGCTCCCGACCCAAACGAAATATAAGCCTCGATATAACGTCCGATTTTCTCGGTCCTGTGAAGGTCCTTTTATCAAGCCTCCGCTGTTATTCTTCTCCTCTCATGTTATGATTTCGGTTTACGTTTCCACATGTAGGAAGTGTTGTTTTTTCCCGTCTAAAAGCTGAGCTCCCGCAAACAATACCTTCTAACGTGACGTCTTTCGCACGTCATGTAAACCTTTTTGGCCGCTACTGTAAAACAAGCAGACGCATCAACTTTGGAAGCGACAAAAACCAGTTCTGATCCGCATGTGTTTGATGTTCTGATTATTTGTTTCATGCGATTTTTATTAATCCAAATTTATTCGGGACATTTCCTCAGTGTACCGTGAATAATGGATCAACGCCGCCTGATGTAATGTTTATGCATCGTTGGCTCGATTTTGCTCAGTCACAACGTTGCATTCTCTGTGGGCTAGAAAATTTGTCGTTAAAAGCCACCCTCCGGTCAAACAAAAAGGGCGAGCTCAAATTCTCACAGAATTATTTTCTTATAAGAAGAAACGGGTTTCTCTTTATAATTTCGTGGGTCAAGACTTTTTGTTGCTGTGTATTATCATTGTCAAAAAGCTCTTTATTTCACGAATACGTTTGATCAAGTTTCTCGGTCGTACTTTATTCATACACACCAAAGCTACCTATTGTTTCTTAAAAACCGCCTCAAAAAAAAAACGAAAGTTTTTTTTATTTTCTGGAGAACTCTCTCATGGAGGTTTTCCTTCCTTTCAGTTATAGAAAACAATCTTATTTTAATTTGTGAGATTCATTTGGGACTCAAAAGCACCTTTTTTCAAGATGGTTTTAGAAATATAGGTGCGCCAATTTTTGCTCATCCAAGAAAGGACTTTACGTCCACGCAGCGGTGCGCCCCCCTCTTAATCTTTATCTCTTAATCCCTGGAATATGTAACGTACATTGCCCAGATTGAAGAGTTAGGCCTACTCTAACAATTACAAAAGAAATACTTAGCGTCTTAACATAATTTTGACTTGCTATCTAACGAATATTTTCAAAAAACTTGAAGCGATTTATGGGGCTTTCGATAGAGTACTAAAAAAATGAATTTCCACTTAAAAGAGATTAGTGTAGTAATCTGTGAGGAGACTTAAAACTGCACGTATTTCTCGTTAATCCGTTTTTGAGCCATCCAAGTGCTTTTATGACGAAAGGTTTTGATAAACTGTATATACTCCGGACGCCCGTGACTCAGTGGCTAGTCCCCTGTGCAGGATTACTTAGCAACTACGGTATGAAATCCCGCAAACGGAGATCATTGCTTTCCCCGACTATTTTCAGATTGGCGCGTTTTATATTTTTATGGGAGTTTCTATCAACGTTTGAATAAAATCTCCCGTCGCGGATCTATAAAAGCATCTAAACCAACAGCCCCATTAATAACATTCCACTTAAGGCAAACTGCCTGCAAAAATCAACAAAGAAGGTTTTCGTCTGTAGTCACGCTCTCTGTAACTTTACAGTATTTAAGTGGCCAGTTAATTTTTCTTCGACTCTGGGAATAAACACACAACTCAGGGATGCACATGATGCCGAAGTGAGACGTATGCGGTATTTCTGTTCAAGGCAAATATTTACAGTTGCGCCAAACATCCTGACCCTGCTGCATAAACACCTCCAAGCTCTACCGAGAAAACTTATCGATCTATTCCACGCGCAGTAAGATTTAGGGTGATGTCCGAACCACTCACAAGGTATACTATTAGAGAGCAATCAGTTTTATTCGTTGAAGGACTTTATGTTTCGGAGATAAGTTTCGCGCATCCGACGAGATGTTTAATTGGGTTGGCTGGTGATCTCAACTCTCTTCCATGAGCGCATCGGGATCAAGGTTTGCAGACATCCGTAGTCCGTTTTCTCCCTTCACATTTTTTTTTCTGTGTGTACTTACCGTTGGTGATTCACTTTCGTTTAATTTTCTCGGAATTGAGTTAAGACCGTTTGAGAAGACACTTCAAAGGTCTCGCAGTTTTAGGACACTAAATGAATAAGAGACAGCCGTGTTGGATCGCGATACCCGTAGAGGACGTTTGTGAAGAGAAGTCGAGACGTCAAAAATCTTTTCCTGAGGTCCCGAATCTATCGAAGAACGCACCAGATGTTCCAGATGTATCGGGTGTTCAGCAATGACATCATTCATCGTGTCACTCCTTCGTACACTTAGAGGCTGGATAGACTGATGTTCAAGAATCAACAGACTTTCGAATTGGTCCAAGATCGAGAGTCATAGCCTTTCGTGTGGTTGTTCTTGGAGGATATTCCAGCGCTTCCGACTAGTCGCAAGTTCACGAAAAAAAAATGTAAAACGGGCGGAAGAAATATAAAAATTCAGAAAATTATCGCTTTTGACAAGCATTTACCCGAGCTGTTCTTCGTGGTTCATTTTCACTCTCATGAGAGTTTATTTTTTACATTAAAAAATTATTTAATTGCTGATTTGAATCTCTTTGATGATGTTTTTAAAGTTCTTAAAAATAACGAGACGGTGGATTGTCGTCAAACGTGTTTAAATTGTTTCTGAAACTCCAATCTTGAAATATTTTTTTTCGCTCCTTATCTAATCTGAATCAGACCTTATCAATAATAATTCACCAGATTGCGCGATATTTTTCGGAGCTGCCGTAAGAGCCCATGAATTTTTTTCACCAACTTTAAAACCTAATTACGTAAACACGGAACGGTGAAATTTTCTTGGACTTCGCCATACGATAGATACACCCGTTTAAATTAATCCTAAAAAATTTCAGGTTTTTACCTTCTAACCCACAACGCTGGAATATCCTTAAAAAGTTATTCCAAACAAAGCTTCCCAGTCTATAACTTGAGTATTTGTCATTCATAATTGGGTATTCCCGGAATTCTTCGAAATTCTCTTACCTAATTTCTTTTAGGAGACATCCAGCTTGGCTGAGCCTCCGGTACGATCGTTACCAACCTTAGTTGCTACGTTTTTCTCATCTCTGTATCGCGGCGTCGTCTCGCGTGATCTTCCCAATATCATAAATTAGACATCAAAGTGCGGGCAACACTCCGACGCTGTCGACTACCTTACAACTTGATGGAGCAACCGTGTTCTGCAATCATTGAAACAGACGGCCGCAATCCCAGCGAGGGGAAGGGAGGGATCAAGATCGTCCTCTTCCCTTTCCGCTCTTTCCCTCGCTCCAACTGGAAGCATGCACGGATTTTTCCAAATGCCTTCCCATCGTAGCAATCAATTGTTTTAAGAAGGCAGTAAGCTCTTTAAATATCCAGTGCAACTTGTATTCAAACTTCAATAATTCAAAGTCGTGGATAAGTTGAAGTTATTTTCCTTGAGTGTACAAATATTCGTGGCTGATTAGATCTTTTTAAATTAAATTATTATTGTCTTATGAACATGGATTTGTTTTTTTTATCTCGGAAGTTGTGAAATGTTGGATCGGATTTGGCACGCCACCTACACGGTCCGAAACGTTTATTTACTGCGATATAAACCAAGGGCGGCTTGGTTGCCCGGGCCCATCTACCCCTCTAAACGTCTTCCACTTGCACCCACTGCCCCATGGCCTTAAATTAGCATTGCTAATTTAATGTTTGTTTTCACAAAAGCTTAAGTAAATACTGAATGACTGCTGTTTAAAGTTAACAACGTTTAAATGAGTGCTGTTTTTAGTTATTTTAACTCTCTACAACGTATTTCTGACAGCCTTCATCGATCCTTCATCATATTCCAGGTAAAGTAGCTAATACTGTTAGTATTTTTGTTTTTTTTCGTTGATATTTTTGTACTTTTATCATTGAAGTTGCGCTTTACCTTGATAATACTAAATTCGTGCTCCTTCTTGTTTTATCAAAGTAGGCTCCTTTTTTCCCTATGATCTTCCAAATCCAAAAACATTCTGCTGGAAATTTCGTAAAATTGATCATTTTAAATCACTGCTATAGTTTACAAAACGTTTCTCGGCGAATCTCGCTTTCGAAATATTCTTTTCAAACTTGTCCTTTCAATAAATAATCATAATGATTTATCCCTGAAAATCATATTTAAATTTGAAACTTTTTATGGCTTTTGCATACGGGAACGACTCATTATCAGCTGAATGGGACGAATGAAGTCCCTCGTGTAAATTAGATACATTGAAAATGTATTTTGTGTTACGTTGGTGTGTTGCAGCGCTGTTACATGAAAATGATCTCTGGAAAATTGAGCAAAGGCTCGGTTAAAGTTCCCTCGCTCCTTGCCTCGAGGATGTCCTCGAGGACCCGGTCCGGTTTAATTACTCCCTGGGAGAAGGCAACCGTGCGGCTTACAAGTGCTAACAAGCGAAGCGGCCGGTTTGTGAAGGAAGAGCGCAGGCTTGTATTTGCGGCACATGAAATAGCATCGGTTTGCACTCGAGTTAAAGCATCCGAATGGGACCTGGTATTCCACACAACGACTCATGTTTGCACGGCTCCTTGTGCAGATCCGAGCAAACACTCATTCAGGTAGTGCGGGGAATTTGTTAAAAACTCCTCAACGCTTTCCCCGGGTTTGGTGGAAGCTAGTTCCGGCCCGGTTGTTTCGTGTGCAATCCAAATTAGTGTTCGTAATCCGATTGGCATATTATGCCTAAATTATACAAGCTATGGATTCCCATACATCGTGGACGTATCAACGTTTACCCTGTTGATATATGTACGTGCAGTCGAGAGAATAACTCGTTGACAGTGGAATGTCGTCCGGAGCAAATCCATGGTGCCCTACTTTGGGCTTCCTTGGTGGAAATGAAAGAAGAAAGATATTGCGGATGCACTTGATCAAAACATCCAGGAAATAATGGTGAAGTGCAAAAAGTGTTAGGTTATTCCATTCCCACCAAAGAAACCCAGCTGGGCTTCCAACATTATTTTGCGTGGAATGAAAATCCACTGTCAACGACGTATGCTCCCGACTGTACACTGTTTTGCAGGATAGACGTCCACATACATACGCAAGTAGGGCAATGTTATCAGGGAGGTATCAGCTCGCCTAACACGGGTTCTGCTCCGTGTAAATGACCTCGGCTGTTAAATAGAAGAAAATAATGCTCGCCTTTGTTCTCGACACGTTTGAGAAAGACCTCTTGGCACGGTGAAGTTTGTTCAAGAAGGCCGCACTACCTTCCACGTTCCTCTTTCCCCACACGCCGCCGTACGCTTGTCACAACTATGTCTAACTTACAGACGTTCTTTTGGCCTGATGAGCGGAGGTAGTTTTCGGAGAGATTTGGTCGATGACAAGGCCGGATATCAAAATTAGAGGAACCACCGGAAGATTTTTTTTCCTCGCCAGAGGGCGTCCCTTGTTCGGCTATATTCAAGCAGAACGACGGGATTCGACCAGGATCACCGGAAGGAATTTCGTTTGATATAGAAAATGGGGGACGGGTATGAAAGGAAATGGCGGCGGAGAACCTCGAGTCGAGCTACAGCCACACCATGATTCCTTTCCGGCCGGGAAGAGAAGCCACAGGCAAGGTAGATTAATAAAAGTGAGGGAGGAGCCAGCAACCGAGACGATGGGCTCTACAAGTTTGTCTTTGAACCTGTTAGAAAGAATCCATGTACACCCCGTGACGGATATTATAGAACGACGCTTTTTCAAGAACGTGCAGCTAAAAAACTGCGCAAGACAGGCGGCTGGAAAAACTCCAACCGCAACTAATTCGTCAAAAATTGCTTTGAATCAGAGATTGTTGGGCAACATTAACATTGTTGAACCATTATCTCGATTCTTTTTTTAGCCCTCTCGGATTATTTGTATTCAACTGTACAGAAGACTTCTTACTAAGAAGTGAGTATACATAGAGCAACTGCGGAAAAGTTGCAGAGTTCAAAGTAAACCACTTGAGTCCGCATGGTTGACCCGTCTTGGACTTTTATTTTTTGCTTTAAGGATGTTTTTATGTCAGGAGTGAGATAAGAACCATATAAGAACGAACTGGAGTTATGGTAACGCATCATCGACTCGCAACGTATTCCAATAACTCGAAACTCTTTGCCCGACATGAGATGGACACAAGGAAATGCTGTTTTTATCGTGAATTTACATTATCGCAAAGATCAATCGAGAAGGCTAACCATCCGAAAAGATGTTATGATTGCTTGACGAACCCAAGTGTGAAAACCCATTTCTCTGAATTACTTCCTCGGGGGCCCCAGACTGATGACATTTCTGGGATGGGCCTCAGGTATATAAGGGATGGATGGTGTCTCAGGTCGGTCGCTTTCAAATTCCATTGCTTTCCCTGACAAAGAGCCTCTTGGATGAACGTGTCATTTTATCAGGCAAGGGCGAGGCGCAGGGTTACGGGCTAGGCCGCTGATGAATGGCTTGGAAAATACAGCACCTTTCCGAGTGATTGTGCCTTCCGAAATAAGATTCCAAGGCTTCGAGTGCAGACATACCAGTGTGGCGACCAGTGCACACATTTTAAAAACAGTTAATTCCGATTTCGGCTCCAGCCTTATCTCCCTTCTAAGAAAAGCGTCACTGCGACATGACACCGTATTTTTCTGCTGACTATACCCGACTCATTTTAAGGCCTCAAGACTGTATACCGAAAACTGTGAGCCAGTCTCCGTCCGACCGTTGTAGCAGCTAGCAAATAAACTCTGCTCTTGCCTCTTAACACGCGTATTAAATGTGGACCGAGTTATCCCCACACCAGAAAATCGAATTTTCCCAATGCCTAGATGTGTAAATTAAGTCAGCCGCATTGAAACTGACCATTCCATTGTTCCACCGTCTCTGATTGACTATTTCAAATAACGATTCGTCTATGAGAAATGCCACTACGTTCCAAGCATTCTCGCGCACGGGCATTTGGAGAATGTGCGCTGCCGTTGCGAGTGACTCAAACAATTCGCGTAAATCCAGAGTAAACCATACCTTATTTTCCGCTGTGTTGTCTTATGACCGATTGCCTTCGAAAATAAATCAGGAAACTTCTTTCCAAGATCGATGCTATCATTTTTTTTCTCTTCAAGGCGCTGCTAGCGCTATTCTCTTACCCCAAGTCTCAAAAATTATAATCCCATTTTACACTGAAGCACAATGCCTTTTCCAGTCAAGCTTAGTGTTATCAAACTTGCGGACAAACATGATGAGGCGGATTAAATCCGAGGGGACGATTGTAACAAAAAGAAATCAAGTTAAAATGATTGTAAGCTTACTCTCATGGCTTCAATGTAAACAGAGCATTGCTAAGCTCCTCACTGTTAGATCAACAAATGAACTAAAGCCACTCGTACCAAACGAAAAACTCCTGTGTACTTATTTAGCGTGACTACATATTTTTAAGAGCCATTCAAATCAGATGCACAAGACACGGCATAAGAGGATTGTTTTAAAAAAAGTAAGAACTCTTAGCTCAATTAGTTATCGGTGAGAAGGTCATTCCGCATCCTGTAGTGACAGCCAGCCGCGTGTACTCCACCTCTTTTCTATCCGTTCGATCGGTCTGTCTCCACACAACTGCACCTCCTCGGCTATCCACAAGGGCAATCAAGGTTTGATGGAGTTGAAATTAATGTCGTCTTTTTATGGTTGTTGATCTCTCGTATTGTCGATTCAACTCCTTCGCTGAAGTGGGAACATCTGACCTGCAGGGCGCTAAAATTAATCTGCTTTTAGCAGAAGGGAATGTTTGTTCTCTCTATCTGACATTGCGAACTTTTAAATTCGCATAAGCCAAGAATACTCACAGTCGCCTCTAACGCAAACACGTCGGTAAATATGTCAAACAAATACAACGCCGAGCGTCTATTTTTCTTCTCGGTTTCCATGTAGCTTAAGCCGTGTTGAGTTTCCGTTTCCAGCCCTCGGAAAATCTGCTATTCCATCAATATTGGCGATTTTACAAACAATGCTTCTTTGTCCCTTTATATATCCTTGATAAAAGCGTTAATGCGCTAATTCTCGTACAACCACGCGATCTGGTGTAAATTGTGTTCATGTCAGTAAAGAAACTGAAATAAACGATCACGAAATTCCGGGAAACGCGAATTGTGTGTACCGGACAGTGCTGGTGTAGAGTTTAAAAAGAAAAACGAGACTCAACAGTCACCAGCGCGCTTGCTGTTACCTCTCTCCTAATTAAAACCTGTCTGTTCTGCGAACATTTATCACTCCCCTACTCTTTCGTACAATTCACAAAAACCTGCAAAACATTACAGGGTGGTATTGGTTGCATCGTAAGGCTGCATACCACATCCCACATCTACTTTCCCCCCTTTCCATTTTTGGTGGTCTTCTTTTCTTGTCTCTCATTCTCGAATCAAAAGATCTAGATTTTTAGACCACAGACAAAAACGCATTCAAACGTGTTTGCCAACTTTATAAAATCACCGTTCGCTTTTGATTCTTTTACTGTTCTTCATTTCTCTTCCTATGTTAAATTATAGGCGCAAAATCACTAACCGTCCTAAGAAAAAAAGGTTCAGTTAAACGACCTTACTTGGTCTTAAAATAAGAAAGAAAATCAGAAATCATCACAATAAAACTTCAATCAGTTTTATTATTTTGTTCTATCATTGTATCAGTTCACTTTGATAGGTACCTCTCTCCACTTCGGGTTTGGACAAACTGTGTATTGCGCATCCAACTGTGGGCCGTGTCCACAACTTCCGGTTTTCAATACGAGCTTCCAACCGGGGTACATTAATTTGATATTCTGGTCCATCCGGCAAGTTGGATTGAAATTCGTATCACTTCACCCTCTTAGCAGCTGGCGGTGCCTTTCTTAGTCTCTTTAATTGCTTTCCTTAGGAGCCGCCGCCAAAACAAAGCAGAAGCATTTCACAACGTCAACACAGAGTGGCTGGCTACTAGGTGAGGATTATTGTCCCCTCGCTGTCGGTGCCCAGCCATCACTTCGCTGCGACTTCACCACGCCAGCCTCCACGCAACGGCCTCCGAGGTCTTTGCCTCCTCCATGGCGAGGCCGGAGAGGCCTGCTCTCATTGAAGTCGGGTCGGACCCTTGCGGGTCGGACCCTCGCTCCAAATGCACTGACGCTCACAGCTGCCTCGACTCAACACAATTATGATGATTCGCTTGATTATGTTAGCCACTTGAAGCGCTTGGGTGCACATGATACGAAAAACGCTTTTGTTCCTATTTATACCTCTTCAGTGAATCTAAAGCAAGACCACAATATAGGTCGAGTGGGTTGAGGAGGAGGGATCTATGTTTTGATCGGAAGCTGAGCAAACATTATTTGGAACAATTAACGCCTTTACTACAGCTGTGATCGGGGTTTGTTAGCCTATTCTCTTTGATCGGGGCAAATCACGTTTGCCGACTTGCCCCGTGTGTCTATTTCTAGATGGGCGAACGGGGATTGTAAATTCTTCTAGTACCACCAAGCCGAGTGTAAAGCTTTCTATGGACGAGAACAATAATACTACAATGTAGGAAACCAGACAGTCTTTTGGAGAATGTGAAGGAAACGCTAGCTTTGTCGTCTTGTTGCGTTGTGATCTGTAGGAGAGCGGCCGTACTCTCGTGGAAGAACACGCTTCGCCAAAAATGATAAGGACGTCATAAAATGATTAAGACTATCATCTGAGATAATGACAAGAATGAGATTCCTAAGTCATTTAATCAACAGAATCCGGAGTACCTCGTTTTATTGCTATCATGAACATAAGAGAGGAGCGGCCTTTATCTTATAATTGCGACTTGCCTTCTCAGGTATTTTCATTTATAAGCAATGTCGATTTTCCACTGAACCCATCTATTTTTACAGAACTTATTGTTATCTTCCATAAAATTTCGTGCTTAGAATATGGTTTTATTAATGACTAGCTGCTTTTAGACGACAATGCTGAACTCTGGTAGAGGAAATGCGGAACTACCTTCCGTGTAAGACATTTTCATAACCACGCTAGAAGTTGAGGAAATGTATGGGTGAATCGCCTATTCGCTGAGCGGCAAATGGGGACAGTCGTGTAAAGAGTCCAACTACCTCTCCGATAAGCTAATAACTTCACAACATCTCTCAATCTCGCTCAAGGAAGGCACTGCTTTCAGAGGCCCTCAGAAGTCGTGACTAACGGGATTGAGGTGTACTTTTAATGTGACAATAGTTTAGTGAATTGGCTGGTGCTCCGGCTGAGCTAGCGCCTTCGTCCGTCCGATAGGATTCAATTCACACGGTTTGGCAAAGTGGGGTCACGACTTCTGACGGCGAATGTACCTTGAGTTATTGGAGCCCAGCATCGACGTAGCGTTGTAGCCCACATCTTGGGCATGGAGATCGTGGGAAAGATCAGGAAAACCCCGCGGGGGAAATATTCTACATCCTGCGTGCCCTACTTTTCTCTCGTCAGCCCATCATTCGACGGCAAGCTAGATTTTATCGATTACACAGATGCGTCGTTTTATGGTAAATTAGACAACTCGAGCGCCTGTCTCGATTCACAGGATATTTACCAGTCGTGGTTGAGGCGTCAAAGTAAAGACTAAGCTCGGGATTTCGGTGAGGTGCGTTTTCCAGCGGGCTTGTCTGAATAATCCTGCTCTTTTGGAAGGAGTAGAGCCTTGAAGTCATAGAGTGTGGTCCCTAACGGATTGGTGTCATAGTCATGGTTCGCTTTTCATGGTATGAACTTCATGTTAGATGACTTAATACACTTAGTCGTTGCTTTCCTTGTAAACTGATCAGCCCAAAACGACAGTGCAATTTCTTATAATGAAAAATGGCCCATATCAACTCAGGAACTCGAATTTGTGGAAGTAAGTCCAGGCAACTATGACTTACTTGTAGAATCGGCATCAACGCACCTTCTCATTAGAACGGAGGTTTGTTTCTACTACGTTTTTTCTGCGCATTTTCGAATTTCAAGTGAACTTGCTTCTAATTGACTAACCCTTACCAGCGATACACACTCTCTTTGCACCAGTGTCCATTTCGGACCAATATCCAAAACCACGTTTCTGCTCATCCGTTTCAAAATGCAAAGCAGAGATAGCTGGCTATGCCGGGAAGCGTCATGGACTGGGCTGAAAGCGAACCCCATGGCTCGACTGTTTTCAGGGCATTAATTGGTTGAAGGCTTTCGCAAGTTCTATTCCGACCGGAGGCAAGTCCTCGCAAACTAACTTTTCTGTAAATTGGAGAGGGAGCGCCCCCCTGTCACGGTGTGCTAGCTTCCTCCAATGCGCCCTCGTTCTGTGCTGCCTCACCGTCGCCAACTTCTGCAACCTGGAAAAGCTGACAGACAACCAAACACTCTGTCGGTTAACGTCGGTCAACTTTGATAAGTTGGCAATACGGTTGTCACAACCCGTCATCGTGTGTAGTCAGAGGAAAGTTAGGTGTTGTCGCATAAAACAGATCATGGGCGTTCCTGCAGGTGTACAGTGCAACTTATGTTCTCTTGATTATCCTCCCCCCTCCTTGACTCGGCTTCATCCGCTGGAAAAAATGCATAAACATAACTGC
>Ga0058701_10003218_pt1 | contig 12827 bp, 7 predicted proteins | sample AgamicOrMae_FD_97039 | JGI IMG/M metagenome (GOLD analysis project Ga0058701, IMG submission 97039) | Agave microbial communities from Guanajuato, Mexico - Or.Ma.e | ecosystem: Host-associated > Plants > Phyllosphere > Phylloplane/Leaf | place: Guanajuato, Mexico | collected 2012-06-04
AAAATGTCAACGATATTTAAGGGATATGGTGCCGCCGCCGACCTTAAATGCTTGACACGAGACGTCTGCATTGTCAGTCTTTTCACAGAAATTAGCGGGATGATTCTATCGTTACTTGAAAGAACTTCGCTTGAGTAACGCTAGTTGAAATAGCCTAGCACCAGAAGTAACGTGTTTTCGAAACCGATTTCATCAGAAAAATTATGCTACTTAGTTGAGAGTGGAAATCCCCAAGCCCCGCAAGTCGATGAAAATTCTGTCCTCGACTGTGTTGCGAGTGCTCCTTGGAGGGGTTTGTGAGGATGTCTAACTACAGTACAGTACAAGGGGGCCGTTTACCTAGACTATTATTACTCTGGTTTGGCCACTTTTAGACATCTTTATTTATTTTTCATCGGCTTTTTACGACAGATCCCCGTCCGATAAGTCACGTTCCCACGCTTCATGATCTTAATAATTAGCTAATTCAGTCGAACTGGGATGAGGAATTTAAACATGAAAAGTCCCTCCATAAGGAATATGATCCGTTTTCCTTCAGCCCGGAAATAATATAATGGGTGTTGCTATTGACCCGACCGACGTGCATAAATATAGAGAGACTTGAACGCACATAACCAACCTAATGCATTTTAAATTAGGCAGTCGAGCCTATAGACAATCTTTAATATGATTAAAGATGGAAGAGAAATATCGCGGACTTAACCCGCTACCGCACAGCGAAGCTGTCCGGAATCATAAAAAATAGAGTATTTTTTCAGTTTGGTGTTGTTACAATTTGAAAAATATCACCCTTCTGGAAACCTGAAATTTAATAATTTAGGCAAAAGCTTAAAATTTCGTGTTTTAATAGAAACAATCCTTCTAATTTCACTCCAAATACTTTAGGCTGTTTTAGGTTAACCTCTGGAATTCCTTATTCATCCTAGTTCAACTTTATTATATAGTTTGACAGACTAACTTCCTAACTAGATCTTCCTGCCATGTATTCCATGGTATATTCGTCAAATATGTAATGATTTTTTTTGAAACCGCAAAAGCATTTTTCAGTACATTTGTACTGTTTCCATTTCTATGTAAGAGTAAGGCTTAACGAGCATTAGGAATACCCCGAAAGTAACCCATCAACCAGAAGGTTGTTTAGAACTAGTTTGACTTTGGAGTACGAGCGAGATGCTGTGGTCCGATGGCTCAAAATGTTTCTTAATATCAATAAATACATGTAGACAAAGGAACAAGAAAGAAACAGTTTGCAAGCGCTTTGGAGAGACGTGAGAATCCGCAGGCAGATGAACCTCCCGCTGCCCCCCCCCCACGTCAGCCCATGTCACGCTGCCTTCGACTCCCCTTCTTCACATGGGATCAACTATGTTGCCAACGCTTGCTTGGGGCTGCTATTCTGTCCTGCAGGCATGCATGGTTTTTTTTTGTTTTTTTTTTGGAAATGGGCTTCCTTACAAACCAGAACATGTGTTGGTGCGCAAACATTTCGTCATGCGGTAACAACATCAGTGATAAAAAGATTTTTCGGCTGCGTGAAATAGGCATATGTTTTGCCAACCTTTCAAGGCATACCTGTAAATAGTAAACAGCCATATCCAAAAGTAGGGGTTGAGATGGTCGTTGATGGATCTGCCGTGAAAAGAAACAAAAGTACGTATAGTACCCGTTTTACGATCATACCCGAAACCGGTGAGTTTTGGTAAAAATAGTATCGCTGCGGCGTGATAATGGTAAGGGCTGGTCTACCCAAAACAACCCAGGAATAAATATCCCAATAAATGTTTTTTTTTGTGAATGTTCAAATATCCATATTTATAGAGTTGCCCCGAAATACTCCCGTAATTTTGGACGATTTCCAAAAAAGCTTCTATTTTTTGGGTGATCCCCTCAAAAGAGTGTGAATTTGGGGGATCCATAAATTAATGGGGATTTTTGAACAACCACAAAACTATTTCTTGGGATAAATTTTTTTTGGGAGGTTTTTTAATCCACACCAGAGCTGCTTTTTATAAGAGGGGTTGAATTGTAAGTTGTTTACGGAGATGTGAACTGTTAATAGACGGTGTGGGAATGGAGGCTTTCTTGGAAATTTTCTCCAGTGAACGTCCGGCCACTATAACTGGGCTGAAATTGTGGACTTTCAGAAAAAGTCTTAACCATTTGTAATCCGTTCTAGGTCAGGGACGCGAGCACGCTTTGAAACTTTTGCAATATATTCGTCGTGCAGTTTTTTGTCACCGGAATGAAATGTTTCGAGGCGTCTACCGACTTTTGCGGTGGATGAAACACAATAATTGTGGCTCTACAAAAAATAAAAACGTCGTGAGAAGACAGTCCAACGTTCTCTGGGAAGTTCCCTCTTGGCTCGCTCCAAATATATTCCACCTTACATGACTATTTGCAAAGTATGAACCAAAAGAATTTTTGGTTATGCAAAGAAAAGATTTCAGACTTTACTTATAATGCTGAATCTATGTTTAGAGTAATGGGTAAAGTTTAGCTTAAAATGTTTGCTTTTTACGCATCATGTGTGTATATTTTTCGAGGAGGACTATAAAAACTAACAAAAGTAATCATTCGTTTTAAAAAAATGTCGCCCTATTTAACATGGAACTAAAGTCATTGATACAACATATTATGGCAATAGGTTAGCTTTGGTTAGAAGCAGCAGAGACAGACGGTTTATTTAGGTTAGTTGGGTTGATATTAGGGTAGGTCAGTATATGGCTATAAAACAGATTGGATTTCGTCGGTCGGTAGGCAATAGAAATAATCGCACATTGATACAGTATTGCCATATTATACAAGTCCACATTATGTTCTGTACAATGCAAGTCTTCGAGCTTCCAAGCACCTATTTCATTTGTACCAGGGTAGGACATGAGGCCTTTCGGGTTACTTTGAATTTCTAGGGAATACCACAGTAATCTATCCCAAACAGAACATAATTATGAAGTCTTTATACGCCCGTTTATTTCCCGTGAAAAGTTTTCGTAGGACAGCGAGTCATGGTGGTGGTGCGTTCTCAAAATTTTTAAACGGAAAAACTGTCCAAGCCTGTCTACTTCTTTCATGCTCATACAGGTCGATTTTGTAGCCTTCACAGTTGGTGTATTTTATTGTCCGATCATTTCTTCGTCTTTTAAAGCAGTTGCGAACTTCGGAATGCCTAAAATATACAATAAAGAACTAATTTTAGGAAATTGGAATCCTCAAGACAATTGGCAACACTTTTTGATGGGGCGGTTAGTTAATGACACCCAAAACGTGTGTTTTACAAGCTCAGCTGCGAAGTCGTGTTGTTTTTAAACAACAATGGATTCGTATTATATTATATATGTTTTTTATTATTATTTTTTTGGTATGACTGAACATTTTATTCCAGGTAGGATTAGATATTGGAGTTATGCTTAAATTGCATTACCGAGTTCTTCGTCTATGCCATTTGACCAATAGAGGCTGCGCTCACTGAAATCCATAAACGGCTGTTATCGGAAACCAATGTACGACGTTCGGCGATTTTTATCGTTCTTTTTATCGTGTACCTATGGACTAGCTACATCTCGAACTCCAATTTACAAGGCACTATGTGTGTAATGGATTGTTGAAAGTTTTGATCTCGTCTTTAGGTATTTCCTCACTATAGGTATCTGCGAATATCGCGGAGATTTTCCTATAAATTAGCGAAAGCGACTTAGAAGATAGTGAATGGTATTTTCGATTCTGGTGTATGTTCTTTCGTAATAAAAAGCATTGAGTACAACAGCCACAGCGGATGACGGCAGGCAGCACCTTATCAGTGCCTTCATAATCATCTAACTTCAGCGAGGTAAATTGTATTGTAAAGGCAGAGTTTGGCACAAAAAAAGAAGAAAAAAAGCTTGAGTAAAACCAAAAGAGCAGGACTTTTCTGACGTATTTTTGCGAGAAAAAAAAATAAAACTCTTTTACTTATAATCTCTGTAAGCTTAGAATGAAAAACTTTTAGGACGTTGTGTAAAGCATAAGTATTTTTTTTGTGTCGTGTGACTTCTAGACTTCGAGACAAAAAAAAAAGGTACCTCGAACCGGCGCCAGCACAGACGACCGACTTGTTTGCTTTTCCTTAACCCTTTTTTTCTGTACGCACAGTACAGTACCTACACTGTATGTGCACTACACTCTTTCGCTTCGCTGACGTTGCAGTGGATTGTTGTACTGTTAATTGCTGGTTGCCTGCGGTTACCCGCTGGAGCTGGTGTGCTTAAGTATGCAGCACTTCTTGATTGATTTTCATTATTGCACACACACACAAAAAAGGGGGGGAAATGTGGGAAAAAAATTCAGCAGATTATTGGTCGTTGAAACGTTGAAATTATTTATTATTTGTCAGCCAGCAATTTGCACGCCATTTTTGAAAACTGTAAGGTGACTATGTCCACGGCACTACTACGGTGATAAAAAAATAAAAAAAAAAAAGCTTAAAATTCACGTCTCTTCCAGATGAAGTAAAAATAGGGAAAATGCCAAGCCGAGATTCTAACTCTATATCAATCTGCTGGTTATCCTGTGTGGTTTGGCTACGCTAAACATGGGGGTAAAATGCAAAAATTTTCTTTTGCAAAATTTAGAAAATAGAAGAAAAACTTGCAAAAATGTTTTATTTTGAAAAAAAAATGTTGTAAAAATTAATTGCAGACGCGTTATTCAATTTTTAAACTTAAAATCCAGTGTTATCTTTACCATACAAGATGGCTATTGTAAAAAACAATGAGAAAATTACTGCGCGTGCTTCTTTTGCATTTTTAAGACTAGGCCTTATTTCATATAGCATCTTACGGTAGTTATAGAAGGTATTATCTCTAAAATTCAATTAATTGATGATTTTGTTTCCATCTGATACTATTAAGAGTCATAATTTCTAACACCAAAAAGTGTTAAGAAAATACTCTACCCTAATTTCGGCCTATTCAAGGTCATACCGAAAAAATCGATAAATAAAGAGTAGAACTTCTACATAGAGTCATATTTCGGAGAAGGCTGGAAATATCGCAGTCTTCTTTGGGTTTTTTTTTAGAGAATTGGGGACTGGCTTTTGTAGCACTCTTCTTGTAATGTCAATCCAGCTAGCTTCCGTTGTGGTGATGTTATGTTAGTCCGTGTTAGGAAAAGTCCGATAGGTTTGATAAGTATAGATTAGGTTAAATTTCCCATAACATTCAAGTAGTTCCAGTAAATTGGAAATCAAGATTGCCATTTTATCTGCTAATACCGGCTCGCGCCCACTTTCAGTCTCAACATTCGTGAAAATTACAGCTACTGCACTTCTTGTCGGAGGGCAAAAACAAACTATTCTAATTTGAGCTCATTAGTAACTAACATCGACCGTAGCGCAGAAACGCGATACTTAAGTGAACTCAACAACTAACCGTTATTTCCGTGTAAAGTATGGATTGAAACAAACAAAACAAGATTATCCAATGCAAAAATAACCTCTGATTTGTTGCATGTATTGCACATAATAGCTGCTTGCCCATTATGACCTGGCCGGCTTCCGCTTGTTATTTTAGCATTTGCAATGGTACGAGGGTCCTCGGGATAAGTTAAGGTTGTGAAAACACACAGCTTGCCTGCTTACACCAACGAGAAGTCTTCTCTAAGTCAAATGTATCAGACCTCTATCGAAGTTTGTTGGGTTTTTCGTTATGGCTTTTGTATATTAAACCACTCCATTCCCGAGTGCGTTTCCCATTCTCCTAAAGACCTTATATTGCATATGTCTTATCGCGACGGAACAGGTTAGGAGCGGAAAGTTAGAAGGGTACGTCCTTACGTGAATTCCCATGGAATTCCCGCGAGAGTCAGGAAATGCATTGGAATGTGATACCGACAAGACGAGACGGGTTGTCAGAGAAGCCGTCAGCGCTCGGGAGACCTGTTAAAACACCTGGCCGTTGGCATATACTTTTCAATCTGCAGTGTTTGCACCGCGCGGAGCGGAGTGGGCAGAGGGAGGGGGTAGGCAGGGGGTGGGGAGCAGGTAGAGGCGCAGGCGGGGCAGGGGCAGTGGCTGGGGGGGGGCAGGTAGGGGCGCAGGTGGGGACCACCCAGAGGACCGATTCGGATCACCGCCCTCTTTATTTGCCTGCCACAAGCGTCGTTCGGGAAACAATGTGCGTCCGTTTTGCGGTCGAGCCACCTAAACACGTTTGTGCACCCATCGACGGAAAACGCGCGCCCAGCCCAAATAGGGATAAACAGCAGCAGGTGTAAAAAAGCACGGATTGTTCCTTTGTGGCGAGAGCACGTTCGACTGTTTAATGTCGCTCTTTGTTTGCACATCTTATGTGTTCAGGAAATCTTAGACTTTTGCCGGTTTTTCCTCATAGACGTCCGCTCACTTCCGGACGACCCTTATACGGCAAAGGTGATGGAAAAACGATCATCTCTGACAAAGAGACGCCCCAATTCCAAGTTATCTAATTTTAAGAATATTCCACCGTAATGGGCAAATATTAGATACGGACTTGAAATTTTTTGGATTAGTCCAAAATGTGTGTCGAAGGGCAAAGTCCAAGAAAATTTGATCTTTCTATTTCTACGTTATTGGATTCTAAATTCGGTAAATAATGCATGGGCTCTTATGGCAGCTCCGGAAAAAGGTGCTCAAATTATGATTGATGGCGTCTTACTGAGATTGGGTGAGGAGAGAAAAAACTATTTCCAGTAAGTGTTGGAGTTTTAGGAACAAATTAGACAAGTTCGACCACCGTTTCGTTTTTTAAGAACCTTAGACAGCTGCATTTTGTAGAAAAATGAGTAAAATTAGCAACCTCATGATTTTTAACGCAAGGAATAAACTGATGCTATTGTTAAAACAAAGTACGAAAAACAGCTCACGTTAATGTTTCTCAGATGCGATAATATTCTGAATCTCCAGATTTCGAACACCCTTCTTAAATTTTTTGATGAACGTGACTAGTCGGAAGCGCTGGAATATCCTGAAGGTGCACACTTAAGCTAAGGATCAAACGGGTTGCATAGGTTTTAAGGTATTTTTTCGTGCGAGAACGAATTGCCGATCGTAAAATGTGCTATCTAGCAAGAAAAAATGCTATCTTTTTCTCTCTTTAAGCATTTGTAGTTGTATAAACTTGTGATTTAAGCTGGTGTAGAGTAAATTTATTGTTGAATGCTGTACGTCACTTATTGTTGAGGTGTAAAAGAGAAAGAGAGGTGTTCGTGGTGAAAGGATCGAGTGAGAGGGCGATAGTCTCGATAGCGAGGGCCTCGGAGGACGAATATTGCAGCCGCTCTGTGTTGAATATCGGTTTGGTTTGACGTCTCGTAGACGGAGGCTGGGAAAAAAGGAAAAAATATATTCTCATCCTTGTCGCTCCGATCTTGTCGAGTGTAGTAGTGCGCAGTGCGACCTGTGTCCTGGGAAATCCACAGCAAATGGCCATTTTTTCTTGGCTGCTTTTTTGTCGCTGGGAACTTTGTGTACCAGAATTACCTTCTTTCTGAAAAAAAATAACAAAGCCTCGTCTCTTTCCTGCTCTGTGAAATTTCTCATATCACTGCAAATAACCCGAGCGATCTGCGTATCTCAGTTCAGTTGCAGCAGCCGTCAAAAATACTAGACAGGCTAATAATCCACTTCTTGCCGCTGATGCATGCCATGTGCAAGTTAGCTTAATTTCCGCTACTCACCCAATCCGGTTTTTTTTTTTTAAGCAAAGCCAAAATCCAGATCTTCTACTCTTGTTTACCGTGTTCGAATAGGATTGGAGCCCCTGACCAAACGAGCATAGGCAACCACCGTAACAGGTGTGTGTGCGATTTGCCTAACTAATCTGTTTTTGGACCCCTGGCGGACTGGCAATAGGCAACCATCGCAACATACGTGTAAGGCACGTTGCCTATCCTGTGTTTGACGGGCGCTCGTGCATTTGAATAGGTCAAGGCCTCCTTTGTACAGCAAGCTGAACTGTTGTTTCTGTGGATAAGTAGGTCGAATCTGGCAGCATGCTTCTCCGAAATGGTGACACAAAGAATCTTGACGTCCCATGAAAAGACTATTTGTTTAAGCAACGCGTGGCGAGCAAAAGCCGTAATGTGCTACAAAATGGGTCTCGTTGAGCATCGGGATCATTACAATGTGACGCCATGCTGCTCAGCAAAAAAAAAATGGAGTTTCATGTTTATTATCGGGCTCCCGTTTTATTCTTTTCTTTCGCGTCTTATCCTCTTTCTCTGAAGAATATGTTAAAAGAAAACACCCACTTGACGGAATGTATATCCGAATGTTCTGGCATGGGGAATGGCATTGTAATTGCAATACCTTATACTGTTAAAACCTGCTTTGAGTCTTCCTACACTTTTTCTGGTATGTGAAGTGAGAACTGCCATTTCTTCCATTTTGGTTTGCTTATACAAGAAAGATACATCAATGCTAATGAAACGTAAGGGCTCGGTGAACAAGCTTCCCATCGGTATGGTAAAGTCACTGTTGATGTTAACCCACTACCGGTACCGCCCAGCGATGCCGTTCGGAAACAGAAAAAAAATATTTTAGAGATCTTTTAAGTTCAGGTTTGTAAACCTTTTAAAAAAATATCACCTCTCCGGAAACCTGAAATTTAATAATTTAGGCATTTTCCAAAGCTAGAAATTGCATAACTTAATAGGAAAAGTCCTTCGAATTTCTCCTAAGCTAAATTTCACTCCAAATGCTTTGGGCTGTTTTGGGTTAAAGGAGAAAATTTCCCCTTGTTGTGTCCAAGCGTTGGTCGCTAACCCAGTCGTGACGCATGAAACCCGAAACCTAAACCTAGCGTAGGTCAACCTAGGCCAAGAGTCGCCGAAAGTGGTGCCGCTTACTTCGCAGCGGCAGTTACTGCCGGTAAGTAAGCGGAAAGATTTAACTAGGGTGGAAATTGAAGGAACAAAATCCCACCCTTGAGATCCGCCTCGTTGCTGTGCTGCCTTGAAAACTAGCCAAAGCCTCTCCTTTACGTAAAACCTGAAAGATATATAAGGCTGCCGTTAACAGGTACTTTTATGAACTGTACGATGGTGACAGAAATAACTATTCTTTACTCTTGTCATTATGATGAATTTCTTTCGTGGGTTTTATCGTTATCCTTAGATGGATAACGATCTCGCCTGTGGCGAGAAGTGTAGTTCGCAAGCTACTTTTTCAGGAACGCACAGGGCCGTGAGCCTCACTGTACTATCGGTGGCAAAGATATTATTGCTTCCTCTCATTTTTTTAAAAAACCTTTATAACTTGGGAATGAAAAGCAATAACAAAAGAGAACCAAATGGATTCGATAGGTATTTGCTGTATCTATCGACTTGATAGAATGCTATTTTGTCGTATCTCTTCCTGTTTTCAAGTTAGAGAGGTTTGAAACAGATGAGAGGGAGCAATACTTTTGCCACTGATAGTACAACACCAGAAATTAGGTAGAAGAGTAAAACTTTATGAACGAACAACACAAAACGAAACAGTGGGAAGTTTTGAATTTTGCCAATAACTTTAACATTTTTTAATTATTTTTTTGATGCAACTAGATTTAAATGGGATCTCCGTGAAAACGGGTGAATCCCTTACGGGAGGAATTTTACAACTAAAATAAACACAGAAGTTTTGTTGCGGCTACAAAACATTTTGTTGCAGCTGCTACTTTTTTTCTGTTACAAAAAAAAAAAGAAAATTCTTCCCCATTTCAAACAAATAATTTTGAGTAAGAAAGTCTTTTTTTTTTTAGATGTGCATTGTTAAGGGCAGAGCAACATAAATTTATATCCGACCCTAGTCAGTCCTTCAGCTGTGTATCATAAAAACCATGTTCAGCCTAGACCGCAGTTCATCTTTTGAAGGACTGATTACGGCCTATGCATTTATTCCTCCCCAAGTAATTTGGTATCTCCAAAACTTTACCACTCTTTTAGCGGTGGGAACTTTAACATGCCCTCTGGTTTAAACTCGTCATGAATCTAGTATTTCCATTCTCATAACACGGCAAACCGAACTGACATTTTGACTAACAGAGGTATCGAAATAAAACTTTAAAAACTAGAGGAACTAAAACTTTTGGCCTAAAGTGTGTACGAAATTTAATCGGCAAAAATAAACGATCTTGACAAAGACATCTAGAGCAGCCCGCCCCTAAATTCCTTTTCCTCAAAATAAAAGGCTCAAAACTACATCGAAAAAAAAAACGGAAAATGTGTTATTATTCTGAAAGCTAAGAATCTGTAAAATGAAAGTTTAGAATCTTCAACTTAATTTGAAATGAACTGCATAGTTATCCTTTCAGGCTTTTGTTTCCTTTAAGCTCCCTACTTTGCTCTTTACTTCCAATTTTTTGGTCTAGATTCAGACTTCAACAATTGAAATTTATTGTAAAATGTTCTTCTTTTTTGAGTTTTGTGTTGTTTTATTAATTTTGTTTGAGCACTTTTTTGTATTACTGTGCGATAGCAAAGCCTACTGTCCTAACGGGTTAGTAAAATAACATGACTTGTGCATTGAGACAAACTTTTAGTATTTCTTCCCATTTCCAGTATGGACAATTATTTTCATTTTTAAGATTTAATTTAACGCGTGAATTGGCGATTTCCCTTCTTTTTTTTGGTCGGGTTATGTGTGTTTACAGTCTTCAAAAGCTGCGTCATGTCCAATTAGCGAGTCTCGAATCCTATTTTGCAAGTTATTTATTGAAAGATTCTGTGTCAGAAAATACTTTGAGCTTTGTCAAATCCCGTCCTTTTAGGGCGGTTTCATGCTAATTCGAGATAAGATTTCTCTCAGGAAATGTCCGGCCTTTCCACCTATCACAAATGAGACATATTTGGCTGTAAAATGTTGCTGAGCGCTGTCCTTCCCGGTGGAACGAAACCCGGCGATGAACTTATCACAACAGAGCCGATGTGTTAAATCGGGAAGGTGTAACGGACCCCGTGTTTGCATACCTTGGAAACAAACCTCGCTGAATCTCGACCAATGTTGGATGTAAACATCCATGGATCCGATTAGATAAGTCTCACGCCTTACCAAACCCGAGGGTTCGTAAATACGATGACCAGGCTATTTCAAAAACATTGGTAGTATCGTTTTTAGTAGTATATCTGGAATGGATTATTTTATTACCGAGGCTTTTCAGAGATTGTATTTTCTACTTGTTTTTCACCCCAGTAAGATTTTCCTAAAAGAGCTTCACATCCCGATGTAGGCCTAAAGCTCCCTGGATTTTCCACACATTACGTATTATGTATTGGCTGTCGCCTGGTCTGATTCCATTGACTTCTCGGTGGGAGTTTCTGCCGTGGTGCCTACTGACTGATACTTTAGGTTGACCGGGTTAGGTTAGGTTAGATTTGTGGCCTACTCCGTTCGATTTGCCAACGAAAGGAGGAACACATTTATGTTGTTGTCCCCCTTGAAGAGTGGACCGGTGAGCCTATTAGCGTTAAAGCTCCATGAATTGGACTAATTATGTGTTTCTGTCTTCAGTGTTGCCTGATTCCACGACTGTCATTTTAAAAAGCGATTTAGTTTTCAAATAGAGGAGATAATTTAGTGATCAACCCCATCTTTGAGTTTCTCGGCTTGAGAGCGATCTAAAACATACCCAACATACTAGATTGTCTCTTCTGGTTCTCGAGTAAATCAAGATTGAAATTTACGAAATCGTGAAAGCTGGCAACACTGGCTGTCTTACACAAAGCCGGACTACCCTCCTTTTTTTTAGCCAAAATACGCTGACAATAATGTGAATCCGTTGTCTTCTTCAGCTTCAAAGTTTAGCTCAGTCTCATGTCCTGCAGTAGTGACCAAAATAGGTCAAAATAGACCAAAACTGCATGACGCCACAATTTTGAAGAGCGATATAGCAACGCAAGGTGAATTAAACCTAAATTTCTCCTTAGTTTTGGCAGGGTCCGCACTGCAACCTCTCCAACGCCTATTAGACTAAAGGCCGTCCTTCTGAGACTCTGGACTGAGTTGTAACTTGAGGCGAGTCCTACACATTTCCGGCTTTGTATTCTTTTAAGACCAAAGTTAGTCCGCACGGCGCGCATCTTACCGCCCTCAAGAGCGCGTTCTCTTACCACCTGCTGACATTCGGACACTTTTATATTTCCCAGCACTTTCATGTCTCCTTGCCGATTGTAAATATTGAAACTTCAGCAATTTGAGCCGAGGATACCTTTCGCGCTAAAATAAATAACATAGTGCTCTCATCCGAGTAATTTAGAAGTTCCGCGAATGGAACACTGTACCGTGACACTTCGTTCGGGAATAATCCTTCGCTTAAAACTGTAAAAGGTTTTTTTTTGAGAAAGTTAAGCTACACAGCCAGAGACCGTATATTTAGATCAAGATATATACCACTATCTCAAGGCGAGTTGTCGAAGTTATTGGTGAGGTCCATTTCATCATATTTTAATGCCTTTCTAAGCATTTAGCCATATTCTAGGTCTGTTTTCAAGCTTATGAATCCGAGCCGCATTGGGGTTACTTTGGAACCGGTGTTTAATGATTACTTCTGATGATTGCACCGATATTTCTTAGGCCGTAGTTGAAACTCCTTTGAACTCGACACGGAGGCTTAGTGTAAAAGCGTTATTTTAATCAGCAAGCTGTATGAAAATGAGGTCCTTTAAATGGACTACTGTCAACTTTTGCGATCGGAAAAATAATTGCTAGAATTACTTTGTAAATACAGTATAGGTACGCTTCACTAAATAGAATTGATGGGATTCTTTCCAAATAACGGAATAAACAATATCGTAGTTTGTTGGGATGTGCGACAAAGGAAACATTCAAATTGTAC